>ENA-OFCD01001569-OFCD01001569.1-metagenomes-genome-assembly--contig:-NODE-1569-length-11187-cov-3.503144_pt1 | contig 11187 bp, 7 predicted proteins | sample MGYA00153392_OFCD01 | MGnify analysis MGYA00153392 | reverse complement strand
TCGTCCGGTCCCATGTGCGGTGTGGAGAGGTAGATCCGCGGTGGCATTCGAACACCGTAGCCTGCGTAACGACCGCAAATCTCGCTTTTATCTGCCTTTTTGCACTGAATTTCATGGGCCGCCCTGCAACGAAGCGTCAGACCGGGAAAGTGCGATGCTGGATCCGGCACAGACTTCGCTGGGCAAATTCAAAGCGCTTATTGAAGCGCGGAGGCCAAATCACGCGGGTTTGTTGCATGAATTTCCCTTGCTTACCCTGCAACGAAGTGTCAGATACGCGTTCTTCCGGCGTTCGTTTCACATGTCCAGCACAGCCATCGAAAGAAAGACCCCGAAGCTCCCCTCGAAAGAGGAAGAGGGCATCGATTTCGGCGCGCTGCTTCACGGCATCCGCAAGCACTGGCCCATCGTGGTCGCGCTGACGATCCTCTCCTCGGGCATCGCGTTCCTCTATTCGAAGTCGCAGACGCGGATCTATCAGTCCGCGGCGTTGCTGGACTTCAACCCGAACCCGGTGCGGCCTCTCGGTGCGCAGACGGACCCGATGATGAGCTGGGTCTCCTACTTCGACTCGCAGCAGAACTACGAGACGCAGTTTCACATCATCAGCTCGGACAGCGTCCTCTCGACCGTCGTGCGCGACCTCGGACTGCAGAACGATCCTAAGTTTGCCGGTGCGGCGCCAAAAGGGAGCAAAGACGCGCTCGACGCGGCAACGTCGATGCTTCGCGCGAAGGTCATCGTCGAGCCGGTCAAGAACAGCCGGTTGTTCTACATTCGCGTCGAAGACCCGGACCCGAAGTTTGCAAAGAAATTGTGCGACGCGGTGACCCACACGTACCGCGATCAGAACCTGAAGAAGTCCGTGGACGAAAGCTCGGACGCGGCGCTCTGGCTGAGCGGCCAGGTCGATCACTACGGCGGCGAGCTGAAGGCAGACGAAGAGGCGCTGCACGAGTTCAAGAAGGTCAACGAGCTGCCGTCAAGCACCCTCGAGGAGGTCAGCAAGATGATCCGCCTCGAGATGCAGTCGTATGACGAGGCGCTCACGCACACGCGCACGAAGAAACAAGAGCTCATGGCGCGCCACGCCGAGCTCGCCAAGATCACGATCGAGAACGTGGATGTGCTCCCGGCGTCGGAGCTGCTCAACAGCGCGTTCTTGCAGGCGCTGCGCGGGCAGTACCTCGCGGCGAAGAAGGAGCGCGAGGAGCTCGTCGCAGGCGGTAAAGGCGCGAACCACCCGCTCGTGCTGAGCGCGGACGAGAAGCTCTCCCAGAGCAAACGCTCGCTCGTCGACGAAGTGCGCAACATCCAGGGTGCGGTCGAGCGGGACCTTGCCGTCATCAACCGCCAAGAGTCTGGCGAAGCTGCGCTCTACGACGAAGCCCGCAAGCGCGCGGTCGAACTCAACATGAAAGAGCTCGAGTACCACCGCTTGGATCGCCAGCGCGATCAGAACGAGAAGATGTACGACACGCTCCTCGAGCGCATGAAAGAGGCCGACCTTGCCCGTCGTATGCAGGTCAACAACGTCGATGTCGTGGACGAAGCGAGCGACCCGAAGTCGCCGATTCGACCCAACACGTTGGTCAATCTCGGCGTGGGGACTCTCGTCGGCCTGTTGCTCGGCCTTGGTCTCGCTGTGCTCCGCGAGCAGGTCGACACGTCGCTCAAGACACCGTCGGACGTCGAAGAGAAGCTCGGCGTCACGTTCATGGGCATGCTCCCCTCGCTCGAAGAAGACGACCTCAAGGCCAACCGCAAGAAGGGCAGTCGTCGCCGTCGTGGAGACCTGCCGCGCATGGCGAGCGACGACCCGGCGATCTATGTGCACCAGCGCCCATTGAGCGGCGTCGCCGAAGCGGCGCGTACGCTTCGAACGAACCTCACGTTCATGAGCCCAGACAAGCCGCACCGGATGATCCTCGTGACGAGCTCCGCGCCTTCCGAGGGCAAGACCACCGTTGCGTGCAGCATCGCGATCGCGATGGCACAGAGCGGCCTCAAGGTCTGCATCGTCGACTGCGATCTCCGCCGGCCCCGCTTGCACCGAGTGTTCGGTCGCATCGGTGACATCGGCCTCACGAGCGTGCTCGTGGGAGACGCGACGCTGCCGGAGGTCGCGAAGCCCGCGAAGGCCGGCGCTCAAGGCGGCGAGATCCCCAACCTCTGGTGCATCCCGGCAGGCTCCGCGCCCCCGAACCCGGCCGATTTGCTGCACTCCGAGCGCTTCCGGAAATTCCTGGACGAGCTACGCGAGCACTTCGATCGCGTCATCATCGACAGCCCGCCCCTCGCCGCCGTGACCGACTCCGCCATCGTCTCGACGCTCGTGGACACGACCATCTTCGTCATCCGCGCGTTCTCGACGAGTTACCACTTGGCGCGTCAAGGTCTGCGCGCCCTCCGTGACGTCGACGCACCGGTCGCAGGCGCCGTACTCAACGCGGTAGACCTCACCAAGACCAGCTACAGCTACTACTATCAGCAGTATTACTACTACCGGCGAGAGGGCTACGGCTCGACCGACACGCCCGAGGCCGACTCGGACTCCAGCGCCGCCCCTCCGCCTAACTGAACGCTAGAGCGACGAAACACGCCGCGCTCTAGGCTAGAAGCCGACGAGCAGGGCTATGGATCCGCCGATGACGCCGTTGGTCTCTCCGTGATCTCCGCCGATGGTGCGCGTGAGTCCAACGCCGCCGTCCGCCGTGAGCTCGAGGCCGATCACGCGGCCGAATACGTGGCGGTAGCCGATGCGGCCACGCGGGACGAACGTCGAATAGACTAATCCCGAGGAGCCTTGTTTGAGGTGCTCGTAACCCAGACCCAGGCCCAGCACGATGTGATTGGACGCCCAGTGATCGAGTGAGATGCGCGCCTCGTAGCCGGCAAAGACCGTGACGCCGCCGAGCTGCGACGACGTTCCGGTGCTCTGTGCGTTCTCGTAGCCGATCTCGCTGATCACGGAGCTCACAGCGCCGAACGAGTAGCGCAGCGCGAGGCCGTAGGACTGAGTCACTCCGAACGTGTTGGAGGTCCACCCGCGCGGCAGCCCGAAAAAGCCGAGGATCGGGCCTTGGCCGTCGCGAAGCGGTGAGGTGCGCGAGTCGCGGTCGTTCTTCTCGGTCTCCTCGATCTCGCGCAGCGGACGGCCGTCCGCCGCTTGCTCGTTGTGCGCCGTCACCTCGTCGTCGGACGCCTTGCGCCGTCCGTGCTCCAGCGAGCCAACGCCGCCGCGCATCTCGAGCTCGTAGTCGCCGCCCTGCCCGAGCGAGCGTTGCTCGACGGGCACTTGGGCTTCGAGCTCGTTCAAGCGAGCACGGATGCGGTCGGCGTCGCTCGCATTGGGCTTCGATGTGAGGTAGGCGCGATAGTCATCGATCGCGGGGAATCGATGATCGAGCTTGTCGTGGCACAAGCCGCGCTCTCGGAAGAGCACCGGATCGTTGGTGTGCCGAAGCGCCTCGTCGAAGGCGTCGAGCGCGTCCTCGCACTTGCCTTGCGCCACGAGCGCGCGCGCACGCGCGGCAGGCACCGACGACGAAGTCTCCTTGCTCAGCGAGAAGGACGAGTTGGACTTGTCATCCGCGAACGCCGGTGCGGCAACCGCGAGCACGACCGCAAGGGGCCACAATCTAGGCATCGCGTCATGGTACGCGAGCTCACTCCGCGGGGGATAGTTTGCGGCTACGCTTATGGGGTGGGCTGCGGCACGAGGCCGCGCATCGGCAACATGCCCTTCGGCCAGGGCGCAACCGAGCCAGGCATGCCTCCGTCCGTGAGCCCCATCATGGGCGCGCGCGCCGGATCGACCGCACCTCCGAACACCACGCGACCGAAGAAGCTCGCCTTGTGGAAATTACCGGGTCCCGTGATCGGCGCCCACGCGACGCCGTTGTTCTGTCGCATCGCGTAGAGGTTCACGCGCCACGTCTCGCCCGGGTTCGGCGGGTGCTGTCCGGGCTTGTTGAACGCCGCGAAAGGGATCATCGCCTCGACCGTGTACCCGTTGTCGCTCGCGTCCACAGTCGTCTTGCCGACCTCTTCGTAGGAGCCCAACAGCTTGCCCCGCACGGTGACCGCGCTCTTCATCTTTGGGTCCCACTCCTCGTGGCCGAAGGGACCATTCGGCTCCGTCTTGGGATCGTTGTAGCCATCGTACTGCGAGCGAAACACCTTGTTTTGCGGGCTAATCTGCAGCTCGTAGTAGTTCGTGTTCGTGCCGTCCGCGTCGGGCTCGATCATCATCTCGATCGTGTCTTTGGTCCAGCACTTGGGCTGGCCCTTCACAGTCCACTGATCGACGTCCTTCGTTTTGTTCTTCTCATCCCAGCCGCCGACGACGTCCGCGCTGTGGACTTCCGCAAGCACATATAGATTCTTGTCGTCATACGCGAGCTTCGCGGTCGCGTTGACCGGGAACGAGGTATTCGGCTTACCCGTTCCCACCTCGACAAAAGGGCCGAGGACAGGCGCGCCTCCCCACGCCTTGTCGTCTGCCTTGCCGTCGATCGTGATCTTGTCCGTTGCCGCGAGCTTGTACGGAAGCACCAAGGGCACCTCGGTGTGCTGCGTGTTCTCCACGGGCGGCGCCGCCGGGATGCCGGTCTTCAGCTTGGCGCCGACAGCGCGGTTGTCTCCGTCGTTCGCGCCGGTGACGATGCGCAGGCGCGCGTTGCCCTTCCAGATGCCGACGTAGAACGTGATCTCGCTGCCCTTCACCCAGTCGGCGACCTTCCAGGTCTGCTCGTCCGCATAGACTTTGCCCTTCTCCCAGCGCGAGGGCCCGAGCAACATCTTGTTGTCGCGGTTCTCGCGGAGCGGTCCGATCCAATCGATGTTGTCGTTCTTGCCGCTCGCGTCGTCCGAGATGTGCGTCATCAACGACCACCCGTCGTCGAGCGTGTCGTCGCAACGCCAATACCAGGTGATCTTGAGATCAGTGCCGGGCTTGGCGATCTCCGGATCCACCTTGTAACCGACGAGGTGTATTTTGTTCTCGAAGTTGATGTCGACCTTGTGCTGAAGGTCCGCGGGCTCGCTCTCCAAGATGTACGGCGCGAGCTTCTCCTTGTCCTCGGAGCTCAATCCCTTCGACCCACCTACGCACGCGGTCCCGAAGGCCATCGCCATCGTTGCCACTACGAGAAGTTTCACCATCCGCATCTGACTCACTCCCTCTTCAGTTCAACGCCGACTCTTCTTACGAGCATCCTTTTCGCGCTTTCGCTGCGCCTTCTTCGCGTTGCGCTCTTTGTCGCTGAGCGTCTTCATCTTCGTGAGGCTCTCACCGCTCGGAGCCGCTCCCATGCCGGGAAAGCCCATTCCCGGAAAGCCCATGCCGGGCATCCCCATACCGGGCATCCCCATGCCGGGCATTCCAGGGAAGCCGCCGCCGCCCTTCATGGCCTTCTGGAGGTTGCGGGCCATGTTGATGTTCTTCATGCCCGGGATTTTGCCGAGGAGTCCGCCGAGACCGCCGCCGCCACCACCGAGGCTCTCCATCATCTGCTTCATGAAGAGGAACTTCTGCACGAGCTCGGTCACGGCCTCGGGCTTGGTGCCGGAGCCCTTCGCGATGCGCGTCGCGCGCTCGGGCTCGCGCACGAGGGTGTACGGATCGTGTCGCTCGGTGCGGGTGAAGCTGTTGATGATCGCCTCGATGCGCACGAGCTCGCGATCGTCGAGGTTCGCGTCCGCGGGCATCATCGCTTCCATGCCGGGCATCTTGCCGACGATGTCCTTCAACGATCCCATCTTCTGGATCGTGCGTACCTGCTGCAAGAAGTCGTCGAGGGTGAAGTTCCCCTCGAGCATGCGCATCGCGTCTTCGGCGGCTTTTTTCTGATCGACGACCTCTTCGAAGTCCTTCATCAGTCCGACGACGTCGCCCATGCCGAGCACGCGGCTCGCCATTCCCTCGGGGCGAAACTCCTCGAACTTGTCGCTCGTCTCGCCCATGCCGACGAAGCGAACGGGCGCGCCGGTGACCTCTTTGATGCTGAGCGCCGCTCCGCCGCGCGCGTCGCCGTCCAGCTTGGTGAGGATCACACCCGTGAGGTCGAGCGTGTTGTCGAAGCCCTTGCTGACCTTGACCGCGTCTTGACCGATCATCGCGTCAACGACCAAGAAGATGTTCTGCGGTGCAGTCGCCTTCTTGATGTCGGCGAGCTCGCCCATCAAGGCTTCGTCGATCGCGAGGCGTCCCGCGGTGTCGAAGATGATGACGTCGTTGCCGTTGGACTTGGCCTCCGCGAGGGCCTTGGTGCAGATCTGGAGCGGCGTGTCGCCGGGCACGTTGAAGACCGGCACGTCCACGGACTTGCCGAGCACCTGTAGCTGCTCCACCGCCGCGGGCCTCTGCATGTCCGCCGCGACGAGCAACGGCTTTTTGCCAGACTTCTTCAGGTAGCGCGCGAGCTTGCTGCAGCTCGTCGTCTTACCGGACCCTTGAAGGCCGACCATCATGATGCCGGTGATCTTGCCCTTGTCCGCGAAGGTAATCGCCTGGCCCTCGGCGGACATGAACGCGATGAGCTCGTCGTGGCAGATCTTGACGAACTGATCGCTCGCCGAGACCTTCATCGTCTGGCCGCCGTCACCCTTGGCGCGGATGCGTACGATCTCTCCGACCGCTTTGTCTTTCACGCGCGCGAGGAAGGTCTTCACCACGCCGAGCTCGACGTCCGCCTCGAGCAAGCTGAGGCGCACCTCGCGCAGCGCGCTCTCGATGTTTTGCTCGTTGAGCTCGGTCAGGCCTGCGAGCCGGTTCTTGGCCTGCTTGAAGCCTTTGGTCAGTGCGTCGAACATGCGTGGGGTCGGGGTTTACCACGAAAAACGCCCTGCGCGCAGATGCACGCAGGGCGTTTTACCGGGACGGATCAGAACTTGAGCGAGAAGCCCATTCCATTGCCCGATCGGGTCATGCCCATGCCCACCATCGGCGTGATTTCGCCGACCGCGTTCTTGCCGACCTTGAACTCGAGGGGGCTCTTCGCGTCGCCGAGGTCGTTGCGCATCAGGATGGTGCGACCCATCGCGCCCACGATGATCATCACGACGCCGCCCGCCTGCGCGAGCCCGTCGAGGACGAGGACGAAGCCGCCGCTGGCGCTGCCGGCCGCTGTACCGAGCGCAATGAACGGTCCGGCGACTGGGATCCAGAGGGGCCAGAGGGTGTTCGAGCAGTTTCGGCCGCCGTTGCAAACGTCGGTGGCGACCGACGCAACGAGCGCCGAGATCAGGTAGAACGCGCCGAACAGACCGGCACCTCCACCGATGAGACCACCGCGAACGTGGCTGACGGGGTGATAGCCGGGAGGAATCGGGTCACCCTCGTTCCAGTCCTTGATTTGGCGGGGACCGCTCATCGCGATGCTCTGCGGGACGTAGGTCTGCTGCGTCTGCTGCTGCATCGGCGCGACGTACTCGCCGTTCGGCGCATTGGCCGAGGGGGGCGGCGGCGGGGCCTGCTGCTGTTGCTGCTGCGGCAAGTAACCCTGCGCGAAAGACTGGATGGAAAGCGAAAGGACCGCAGTGGCGGTCGCACCGAAAAGACCTAGACGCATAGAGATAACCTCCCCGCCCGTTATGAAGCGGTTGTAGGCGACGAGTCAAGCAACGTACGTTCCACTCACGATCCCCGCGGAATTCGCGCTTGCCGCGACCTAAACGTGAATGCCGGGCTACGCCTCGATCGACTTGTGGGTCACTGGATCCGCTAGAGTTCGTACTTCATTCGGAGGGCGGTCACCTGGCGCTCGCACGCTTGGAGCGCTTGGTCCCCTTGGTCTCGGAGGCGTGTGGACTCCGCGAGCTTGGCCGGGAGAGCGCGCGCGATGGGGTCGTCCTTCGTGAGCTTGTTTGCGTTCAAGTCGGCGAGCCCTTGCTCCACCTCGTGCTGCAAGCGGAGGCCACGTGCCGTCGGATCGGCCGCCGCGACGCACGCGTCTCGGGTCGCGCAGACCTCCGCGTCCGTGCACGGGACCTTGGCGAGCGCGTCGGCCAGGTCGGGCTTGGCGACGTTCTCTGCTTGGCGATACCGATCGACCGCGCCGACCACCGCGGACGCTTCGCGCTTGGTGCCGCCGCAGGCAGCGCCCACGCACAAGAGGACGAGGATTGCCGCGCGCATGCGGGAGTCCGATAGCACGCCTCGAAGATCGCGTCCCTCACCCACGCCCGACTCTCGAGTTGCTCGCAACAATCGCGCGTGCGTGAGGTCTGGGATGGCGACCCGAATGCTATCAAACGCAGTCGATTGCGATATCGTGACGCCGATGAAGCGCCTCGTCGCAGTGTCGTTCATGGCCGTCGCCGCGGCTTGCGCGAGCGCGGATCAGACCATCGCTCCCGTGCTCGACGACTCGGGAGCCTCGGACGGCTCGGCACAGCGCGACGGGAGCCCAGGTGATGCGTCGAGAGCGAGCGACGCGAGCGACGCCGGCGGCTGCGGAGAGTTCACGGGCAACGCGCGCTTCGCCTGCAGCAAGGACGGCAACTCACGCGGCAAGTGCATCGCGCAAGCCCCTCAAATCGAGGCGTGCTCGCGTGGATGCTTGCGCAGTCAAGCGCCGACGGACGACGTGTGCATGGGCACTACGACGTCGTGGAGTTGCAACGGCCTCTACGGAACGACGAAGGCCTCGGACGGCGACTACTACCTCACCGCATTCGGATGTTGGGTGGACGCCAACGCGACGACGCACGTCGACCCGACCGACAACTGCATCCCAGCCTGCTTCGGCAAGGCGCAGTCATCGGGCTTGTGCCAGAAGACGGACACCGGACCTCAGTGCGAAGAGAAGGCGAATTGGTACGTCGCCGACTCCGGTCGCTTCGGCTGCCTCGCGCGCCTGCGGGTGGAGAACCCGAAGAACAACAAGAAGGTGATCGTAGTGGTGCTCGACGCTGGCCCTGGATGCAGCGTCGAGTCCAAAGTCCAGAAAGCGATCTTGGACGCGAGCGGCCGAGTCGACGAATACCTATTTGGAGCGCAACTTGGTTATTCCGATAAGGGATTAGTGCACGTCGTCGAGGTCGACCCGAGCACGCCCTTGGGGCCGATTTAGATCGTCACCCTGAGCCAGAGCGAAGGAGCCGCCGCCGCTTCGCACGTGCTCTCCCAACGGCGCTTATGCCCGCTTCGCGCGGGGAGCCTTCGCTTCGCTCACGATGACAACTGGGCGTAGAAGCTCTCGAGGGCTTCATCCAACTTGGCCGGATCGGTCCCCCCCGCTTGCGCCATGTCTGGACGACCGCCGCCGGAGCCGCCGACCTTCTGCGCGACGCCCTTGATCAGCTCGCCCGCTTTGTAGCGATCCGTGAGCGACTTCGAGACGGTGAGCACGAGCATCGCCTTGTCTCCCGCCGCGGCGCCGACGAGGACGACCGCGTCTCCCATCTTGTCGCGCAGCTTCTCCGCGAGCTCGCGCATCGTCGCGGCGTCCGCGACATCCACGCGCACCGCGAGCGCTCTTCCGCCCGGAATGTCGCGGGCGCGGGCTATCTCGGCCTCTGCGCCACCTCCGCCGCCCATCGCGACCTTGCGCTTGAGATCCGCGATCTCCTTCTCGAGCGCCTTCTTCTCGCCGAGCAGCTTCTCGAGCGCCTTCGGCAGTGCCGCGGGTGACGTGCTCACGGTCTCCGCCGCTTCATCGAGCGTGCTCTTCATCTGACGCACGTACGCGAGCGCGTTCAATCCGGTCGCGGCTTCGATGCGGCGCACCCCCGCGGCGACGCCACCTTCGCTCACGATCTTGAAGAGGCCGATCTCGCCGAGCGCTCGCGCGTGCGTGCCGCCGCAGAGCTCGACTGAGTCTTGGGTCATCGTGAGCACGCGCACGACGTCTCCGTACTTCTCCTCGAAGATCGCCATTGCGCCCTTCTTCTTCGCCACGTCGATCGGCATCACCTCCGTGAGGATGGGCGCGTCCGAGAGCACCTTCTGGTTGACCAGATCTTCGATCAGGCTGATTTCGTGGGCGCTGAGCGGCTTGTTCCACGCGAAGTCGAAGCGCAGTTTGTCTGGGCCGACGAGCGAGCCCTTCTGCGAGGCCTGCTCTCCGAGCACGGTGCGCAACGCCCAATGAAGCAAGTGCGTCGCCGAGTGGTTGCGCCGTGTTGCCGTGCGCCGGTCGTGATCGACCACCAAGCGCACCTCGTCTCCGACCGCGAGCGTCCCGTGCGTGACCTCTCCCGCGTGCTCGACGAGACCCTGGAACGGCTTGTGCGTGTCTTCGACGTGCATCTTGCTGTCGCCGAACACGATGACGCCATGATCGCCGACTTGACCGCCGGACTCTCCATAGAACGGCGTGGAGTCGGTGATGACGGAGACGCGATCGCCGACGCTTGCGTTGTCAACCAATGCGTCGCCGCGCACGATCGCCTTGATTTTGGCCGTTCCATCCTCGCGCTCGTAACCGGTGAAGCGCACTGCGGGCTGGAGCTCCTGCACGCGCCGCCACACGTCGGAGACGGCGGCGTCGCCCACTTTGCTGCCTGCGCTGTTGGACTTCTGCTCGGCGAGAGCCTTGTCGTAGCCCTCGTTGTCGACCGTCAATTCGCGCTCGCGTGCGATGACCTCCGTGAGATCGAGCGGGAACCCGAACGTGTCGTAGAGCTTGAACGCGACCGCTCCGTCGATGCGCGTGCTGCCCTTCTGGGCCATCGTCGTGATCTCTTCGTCGAGGATCTTGAGGCCGCGATCGATCGTCTCGCGGAAGCGGACCTCCTCTTGCTCGGCCACGCTCAGGATCAGATCGCGACGCTCAACGAGCTCCGGGTACTGCTCGCCCATCAGCAGGACGACCTTGTCGGCGACATCGTGCAAGAACGGACGCGCAATGCCGAGGCGGTGACCGTGACGGATCGCACGGCGCATCACGCGCCTGAGCACGTACTCGCGCGCGCCGCGATCGGGAAATACGCCCTCGGCGATCAAGAACGCTGTGGTGCGCGCGTGGTCCGCTATCACGCGCATCGACACGTCGTCGTCCGCCTGTGATCCGCCGTATTTCTTGCCCGAAATCTCGCTGGCGCGATCGACGAGAGCGCGGAGGAGATCCGTGTCGTAGTTGCTCGTCGTGTTTTGGATGACGCTCGTGATGCGCTCGAGTCCCATCCCCGTGTCGACGCTCGGCGCGGGCAGCGGCTCGAGGCGGGCTCTCCAAGGAGTAC
>ENA-OFCD01001567-OFCD01001567.1-metagenomes-genome-assembly--contig:-NODE-1567-length-11211-cov-4.592954_pt1 | contig 11211 bp, 6 predicted proteins | sample MGYA00153392_OFCD01 | MGnify analysis MGYA00153392 | reverse complement strand
CGCTCTTCGTCGAGCGTGCGATTTCCGCCGACCATCGCTTTGCGCTGACCGACGAGAACGCGTCAACCGTCGTCGAGATCTGTCGTCGGCTCGACGGTATTCCGCTCGCGATCGAACTCGCGGCGGCGCGCGTAAAGATCCTGAGCCCACGGCAACTGCGCGAGCGGCTCGACGAACGCTTTCGCGTGCTCACCGGCGGGAATCGCGACGTGCTGCCGCGGCAGCAGACGCTACGCGCGCTCATCGACTGGAGCCACGACCTCCTCGACGATCGCGAACAGATGCTCTTCCGGCGGCTCGGCATCTTCGTCAACGGTTTCACGCTCGAAGCGGCGACCGCCGTCGCCACGAACGATGATCTCGACGAGCTTGATCTCTTCGATGTGCTGGCATCGCTTGTCGACAAGTCGCTCGTTCTCGCGGAACCCGACGGCGAATCGCTGCGCTATCGGATGCTCGAGTCAACGCGCGCCTACGCACACGAAAAGCTCAACGCGGCCGACGAAACACGCGAGCGTGCACTCCGCCACCTCCTCCATCTTCGCAATCGATTCGTCGACGAACGCGAACGCCTCAATCGTACGGGTCGCAAGGAGCCCATCGAACGGCACGTCGCAATTGAACTCGAGGACGTTCGCGCGGCACTCGATTGGGGAATGGCGAGCGGCAAAGCCATCCTCGCGGGCGAATTGCTCGCCGCCATCGGCACGGTTTGGCGAGCGGTAGCGCTCGCAGGTGAAGGATACGAGCGCCTCGGACACGCGACGGAGCTTCTGGGAGATGATGCCGAAGCGTCGCTGCGATCCATGCTCTTCGCCGCGAAGGGAGAGTTCGCGCATGACGCCGGACGCCTCACGGATTCTATCGACTTCGCGGCGGAGGCCGTTCGGCTCGGTCGCATCTCCGAAGATCGAACGACGCTCGCATACGCCCTGCTGATGGAGGCAGGCTTGCTCCAAAGAATCGATCGACTCGACGACGCCGCGAGCGAAATCGCAGAAGCGGAATTGATGATCTCGAACGCCGATCGCTATTTGGGTTTCTTCGCATTGCAGCGGCGCGGCGGCCTCGCCGTGGTACGCGGCGATTTAGAGAATGGTGCGCGCCTCGTGCGAGAATACCACGATAAGCTGCGGGCGGTCGGGAACCGCCTGATGGCCATCAGCGCGGGTGCAAATCTTGCCGAGATCGAGCACGCTCTCGGGAAGACGGAGCGAGCGGTGGTCATCGTCCAAGAGAGTCTGGTGGAGATGCAGAGCACGCCGTCTCGCGCTGAGAACCTGTCTGCGGGTCTCTCGTGCAATCTCGTTGGCTTTCTCACCGCGCTCGATCGACTGACCGAGGCAAGGGAAAACGCAAGGGAACTGCTCCGCCGACACGGGTCGGATGCAGCCAATATCGGGAACGTCACAAAGACTTTGGAACATTTGGCGCTCGTCCTCGCAATCGAAGGAGATCATCGTCGCGCCGCTCAGCTTGCCGCACACGCCGACGCCACGTTGCGCGACCTCGGCTCCGGGCGCGAATTCACGGAGAAAACGACGCGCACGCGGCTTGACGCGCTCCTTGCCGAACGCCTCCCAATCGACCAACGCAAGGACCTCGAGGCGCGCGGCGTCGCGATGAGCCATGAGCAAGCCGTCGCCCTCGCACTCACCGCACTCGAAGAGCCGCCGGACGGCGCACCGCACGTGCGATGAGTTGCTCGTATGCGTGGTCTACGAATTCGCACAAGTCCAAAGCGCTCCCAAACCTCGATTAGCGGTCGATATGATAGAGATACGGCGGCGCGAAATTTCGAGCGCCGTCGTCGATGTGGACGCCCGAACGCACGAGTTCGATATCTTTGGGCCAGGTGACGAAAACTTCGGGCACTTGATCGATGAGAATCTGCGACGCACGTGAATAATCGCTCTTGCGTGTGACGCGATCCATTTGGAGTAATGCATCGATCGTGATGCGCTCGTATTCGGCGTCGCACCAGCGGCTGACGTTAAACCCGCCCGGAGGAATTGCCGCGCACCCAAAGGCCTTGCGGGTATTCGGATCGGACGAACTTGTAAACCCAAGATAGACCATATCGAAATCACCGCTCATCAGCACGCCATGCTGTGCGGCCGGAGCGTAGAGTACGTTTGGCTGCTGCGCCTTAATCGCCACATCGATGCCGACCGCATGGAGCGATGCCTGAATCTGCACCCCGTATGCTTCAAAAGTTCGGCTGCCGGCCGCATAGGTCAGCTGAAGCGTCAGCGGTTTTCCGCTCCGTTCCCGAAGCCCGTTCGCGCCGAGTTTCCAGCCTGCGGCTTCGAGCAACGCGCGACTCTGCGCCTGGTCGTACGGCAGCGGTTTGACGTGTGGATCGTATGCCCACAGCGCCGGTCCGATATTGGCCGTCGCAGGATCGGCGAAGGCACCGCTTATTTTTGCCACCATCGTCCGCCGATCCAGTGCGAGTGCGATCGCCCGGCGCACGCGCACGTCGTCGAGTGGCGGGCGTCGCGTCTGCATTTGTAATCCGTTCGTACGGTTCAGGTCGATCAGGACGGGTCGGACGGGGCCGTTGCCGGTAAACTGACGAGCCATCGTTTCCGAAGCTCCGAACGCCCAATCGGTTTCGCCGGTGCGCAGCGCCACGCCACGCGATGTATCGTCGGCCATCAATTGGATGACGATGCGTCCGATCTTCGGCTTGCCGAGCACGTACGCATCATTCGCGCGGAGCACGATCTCGCGCCCGCGGTCCCAGTGATCGAAGACGAACGCGCCCGTTCCGATCGGCGCAGCGTTGAAGGGCAGATCGTTGATGTTCGGGTGCGACGCGAGAAGATGCGCCGGCAGAATTCCGCCGTCGGCGAACCACTCGACAACGAACGGCGCATACGGCTTCGCGAGATGCACGACGACCGTCGCATCATCGGGCGCATCGATCCTCGACACCGAGCGGTACGGATCGCGCGACGGAATATTGTTGTTGGGATTGAGCGCCGCACGTTGCGTGAAAATAACGTCGCGGCTGGAGAACGGCGTGCCGTCGTGCCACTTGATGCCGCGGCGCAGCTTATAGGTGATCGTTCGACCGTCGCGGCTGATGCCGCCGTTGGCCGATGTCGGAACGACCGCTGCGAGTACGGGCACGATCTTTCCATCGAGCGTCGCGCTCACCAATCCGTCGAAAATCATGGATGTGATGAGCACCTCGCTACTCTGCGTTAGCGTGAGCGGATTGAGGCTGTTCGGCGTCGTGCCGACCGCAACACGCAACGTCGGGCGGTTTGGACCGCTCTCGGCCGGCCGCGCCAATACCATGATCCCGACCAGGAACGCGCTTGCCACAATCTGGACGGTACCTCGCGTAAAAATACCCAAATTAAATCTGTCTAAGGCCATCGCAATTTGTTTGTTGATGTGTTTACCCGAACCTACGTGCGTCGCCGACGATAAATTTCGAACGTAAGCGCGCCGCATCGCACCATTGAATCTGATGAAGGTTGGATGGTACCCGGACGTGGTCGCGATGCGCTCGTATTCGTTTATAACCGAACGATGTTACCGATTATCTGCGACGTCTATCGACGTGCGGAAAAAAAACGGTCAAGAGTACCGACGGGATCGAAGCACCGCGACTAAAGCCCCGCTTCGTCACCCTGCAGCGATCCGGCACTCCGGAACATGCACGATGACGTTTCTCTTTTCGGATATCGAGGGGGCAACGCGGGCTGGGGCGGTCATCGAGACGATGCCGTAGGCGGTGCGGCGTCAGGTCGTAACATTTTTGTCACGGATAAGGCAAGATCGCTTAACACTCGGGGATACAGTAGGCGATAAGGAAGTCCCGACACTCTCACAAAACTGAGCTTCCCGATATTAATCAGACCGCTCAAGTATGGGGTTTACGGCCATGGCAATCGCGGCGAACCCGCGTTCGAACCAGGAAACTCGCTTTCAGAGATATCGCTCGGTATTGTCTTTGAAGTTTACGCGTCATTAGTCAAGCGTTAGCGACGTAATGACGGCCTTCGCGAGTGCGAACGTTCGCGCCCAGCGCGCGAAGCAGACGGCCTCGGCACCCCCGTCGAGGGCGCGTTTGACGTGCACTTCACCGATCTCCAGAACACAAATGACGGAACGACGCGCATGCGAGCGCCCGAGAGCGCGTCGGTACCGTCGTCCCAGACCACCGGGGAAATTCGACGTGATCGACTTGCCCTTTCGGAATCGATTCGCGGCTGCAATCGCGATGTCGCAAGCACTCCTATCGGCGATCGCACGCATCCGTTCGGATTACGTCATCTCCGTCTACGCCGATTACGGCGCGTCGATCCTCGCACGACGTTGCAGCGTTCCGGGTCTCGGCGCGGCACTCGCGCGCGTCGATTCGATCGGGATCGTGCATCACGGGCATACGGGGCGTGTACATGGGTGCGAGATCGCTGCGTGACGGGATCCATCGCATGACGCGACGGCTTTCGCCGTGGTCGGAAAAGATCGTCGTCAATCCGATGCTGCTGGAAGCGATCCAAAGCCAGGGTTCGTACGCGCGCGGCACGCACCGGCTCCTCCCGCATCCCGTCGAGCGCCCACGCGCACTGGATCGCTAGGCCGCACGCGCGGCCCTCGGGATCCCACGGGATGGTCGCTACCTCGTCTTCGTCGGAAACACCGATGGCCGCAAAGCCATCCCGGAGCTGCTCGCGTCATTTCGGTCAGCGGATCTCGCCGCGAACGATCGTCTTCTTATCGCGGGTTCGCTCTACGAACCACACCGGGCTCTCGTGCGATCTGCTTTCGCGGATCTCTTGGCGAGCGGGCGCATTATATCGATCGATCGCCACCTTTCCTCCGAGGACGTCGAGTTCGCGTTTTCGGCAGCGGATGTGGCGGTCACGTAGTACCCGATGGACGAACTCTCGGCGAACCTTCTCTCCGCGATCGCCGCCGGCCGACCTGTTCTTGCGAATGCTCACGGCTTCAGCAAACGAATGATCGCCGAGTTCGAGCTCGGATGGAGTTGCGACATTCGCGATCCCGCGGCGTTCGCCGAAACGATCCGTCACGCGATGGCGGGCTCCGCCACGGCCTCACGCAGAGTTTCGCGCACGATAGCGACGGCCAGACGGCAAACGAGACGACGCTGCTGCTGCGGCAGCCCTTGCCCTCGGGTGACGTGCTCAGCTACCGCGCGCGCCGACTCGCGCTTTCAGGTGCCATCTCCAAGGCGCAGAATGCGGATGTCTACGGGGCGACGTGCGCCGCGAAGCCGAGCGATGCGCCACGCTTTCGCTCGCCGCCGACGTCGCGCAACGGGGCGTGGCATCCCTCGTTCGTCTCTGCGAGCGTCGCCTGCCAACCGATCGACGCGTTGCGCTTCGTCGCCTCGCTGATCCAGAGCGCCATCGAAACGCAGTTGGACTTGGCCAATAGACTCCATTCCAAACGCGTTCGTATTCGACGTGACCGGACGTCCCAACGCGCTCGTCAGGCTCGACGGATCGGCGTACGCAACACAATTTTCGGACGGAAATCGCCGTGTCGGGTACTTCGGTAGCGCAGCGTTGGGAATTCCGAACGTTGCCGGACTTTCGTTCGCGCTGCGCTCGCGTGGGTTCGCCGACCGGACCACGCAGCAACTCGTCTTCTCAGAGCGCGCGCGCATCCGTAGCTGGATCGTTTCGGTACGATCGGGTGTCGGCCGTGAGACCGCCTTCATCAGTCTCGGCGCTCGATGCCCGGTTGGCGGGTGCCTCACACTCGACACGTCGGCGAGCAACTCGACCTCGGCGTTGGCGTCGGCCGCCGGCTACCGCCGGACCTCGGCATCGATCGCACTTTCGTGCAGAGTCTGACCGAGGAAGTGGACCGCTCGGCCGGCACGGACAGAACGAGTCACGGAGCAAAAACTCATCCAAGCTCACGTTGGCCCTAATCCGTTCGCCGCTTCGAGCCGACGAAGGACAAATAGCCTTCGGCATTCGAGACGGAGCGATCCTCATGCTTACGGATCTTGGAATTTCTAGCGGATGAACGCGCACTTTTACCTCGTCGTAGGCGCGAAGGGCGGCAGCGGCGCTACAACTTTGTGCGTCGATCTCGCAAAAGCAATCCGCCAGGCCGGGAAACGAGCCGCAATCGTCGATGCCGACCTTTCCGGGCGTCGCGCGGTTGGCGAACTGCTCGGTGGCACCCGGCGGCTCGATGCAGCTCGGATCGAGACGATCCATGCCATGGCGACCATCGACGAAATCGACGTCGTTGAAATTGTCTCGAAATACGAGGACGTGGCGGCGCTGCGACCGATCGAGCTCGACGGGGTCGCCGCGAGCCTCGGCGAGATCGACGGGATCGTCCTCATCGATGTCCCACGACCACTCGAACACTACGTCGTGCCCTTCGTGCGCCGCGGAATGCGCATCGTCGTCGTCGCAGAACCCGAATTACTCGGCGGTTCGGCGGCTCGCACGACGATTCGCGATCTCACGAGATTCGGATTCCCGCTCGATCGTCTGTGGCTCGTAACCAACGACCGCGACAAACGCCAGACGATTACAGCGCGCGAGCTCGGGAAGCTGATCGGCCTCCCGATCGTCGCCGAAGTACCGCGACATAACGATCGCCGGGCGTACGACCGCATCATCAACGCGCTCGCGCGGCGTATGATCGACACGCCCGCCGAGATGCCATTTATGCGCTTGCCGTCCCTCGCGCGATTCGCGGCTACGGATTTCGCGACCCGCTTGCGTCGCAAGAGCGATCTGAGCGCGCTCGCGATCGCGACCGGTGAGAATCCGCTCTCGATCGCGAGAGCGGCTCAAGATCAAACCGAAGCACGGAAGCAGAAGCGCGATCGTATCCGTCGTGAGATCAACGACCAAATGATGTCTCGCGTCGATCTCGTCGCCGCGAGCGCGAGCCACTCCGATGGTGAGAAGATGGCCGAGCTACGGACCACGATCGACAACCTCATCGACAAACTCGTGACGTCGCGCGACGACGCCGCCGACCTGACGCTCGAGGATCGCGCGGAAATCAAGAGAGAAATCCTCGACGAGCAGCTCGGCCTCGGGCCGCTCGAAGATCTCATGCGCGACCCTGCGGTCTCCGAAATCATGGTCAACGGGCCGAACAAAATTTTCATCGAGCGTGCCGGTAAAATCACGCGCTCGCATCGGATCTTTCAGAGTGACCGCCAGCTGCGCGTCGTCATCGAACGGATCGTGGCGCCGCTCGGCCGCAGGATCGACGAATCGTCGCCGATGGTCGATGCGCGCCTGCCGGATGGCTCGCGCGTCAACGCAATTATCGAACCGCTCGCGATTCGCGGCGCGACGCTGACGATTCGCCGTTTTGGAGTGCGGCGTCTGACCGCTGAAGATCTCGTTAGCCTGGGGTCGCTGCCGAGCGAAGCCGTCGCCGTGCTCGAAGCGCTCGTTTCTTCCCGGCACAATATCATCATCAGCGGCGGCACGGGCTCCGGGAAAACGACCTTCCTCAACGTGCTTTCGAAGTTCATCCCGGCCGACGAACGCATCGTTACGATCGAAGATTCAGCCGAACTGAGCCTAAGCCAAGACAATGTCGTCAGCCTCGAGTCGCGCGCGGCGAACATCGAAGGCCGCGGTGAAGTTTCCATTCGCGACCTCGTGAAGAACGCGCTGCGCATGCGGCCCGATCGAATCGTCATTGGCGAGTGCCGCGGAGGCGAAGCGCTCGACATGCTCCAGGCAATGAACTCCGGTCACGACGGCTCGCTCACCACGCTCCATGCCAATACCGCCCGCGACGCGGTCGCGCGGCTCGAAACGCTCGTGCTCATGGCGGGCTTCGACCTTCCGATTCGAGCGATTCGCGAACAGATCGCGAGCGCGATCGACATCATCGTCCAGATCGACCGCATGCGCGACGGGAGCCGCAAGGTGGTGAGCATCAACGAAGTCGTCGGTATAGACGACGACCAAGTCGTCGTCGAGGAAATTATCCGGTATCAGCCGCGGGGTATAGACGACGATGGCGCGGTCGTGGGGGCGTTCCAAGTCTCGGCCAGCCGCCCGCATTTCCTGAAGCGCTGTGAAGAGCTGGGCGTTCCCTTCGACGAGCGGCTTCTCGTAAATCTCGAGCCGATCGTCGTCGAGCCACGTGCGAAGCCGACGTCCGGCACGAAGCCGCAAATCCAGCCGGTCCCACGTCTTCGCGACCGACGGAAAAGCTCATGACGTCGAGAAACGCGGGGCGCAATCTTCGCGATCGGGGCGTAACGACGACCTAGGACGTCGCCCCGCAGAAAGTCGCTTCCGATTTTTCGACGTCGCGATCGAACGTTGACCCGTCGGCGCGCGCGTACGTAATCGTCACGATGCCATCGCCAGACGGCACGAGCATGCGATTGATCACGACTTTCTTCCCCTCGGGCCCCGCGACGAACTCGATGACGTGCCCCGCTCCGCCGCGACACGCAACGTCCTTATCGATCTTGGCTTTGATGCCGTTATCGCTAAAGTTCTTGTGGATGTTGGCGAGCGCATCGACATAGGCTGTCGTACCGTCGGCGATATAGGTCACCGTCGAGATATCACCCGCAATGTGCCACTGGGCGAAGGCGTGCTTCGCATCGGAAGGCGCCCCGACGTCGACGTGCGACCAGCCGGCAGGTCCCGCGTAAGCGATCTCGGCGGCCGAAGCGACCGTCGCCGTGGCAACGAGCGAAGCGAGGGCGACGAATAAGCTAATTCGTGTCATGTGGAAATCAGTCTCCTTTACGTTCGATCTTGTGGTGAAGTCTTTGACGCCGATGGCGTGGCACCGGCCGCCATCACGATGGAGGCGAGGTCCGCACGACACGTCCCGTAACCGGTTCCGGTCACGCGCGGGTCGACGACGATGCTGATGCCGCGCGCGCGTTGCCGTACGAGGTAGCGTTCGAGGGGGGCATCGTTTCGCGCGGGTTCCCGCCCGCGACCAAGAGCATATCGGCTTCGCCGAGCCAGGTAAGAGGAAACGGTAGGCCGCGATCGCCACCGAGCGCCAACCGCGCGAATTTCCCGAACGCATACGCGGCCTCGTTCGTCAGCGCCCCGCTTCCGAAAGCGGCGACCGCATCCGGCCCGCGCGACGCGCGCACGGCGCGAAAACCCTGCGCCGCCGCATCGAGCGCTTCGTCCCACGTTGCCGGGATCGTCGAGCGTCTCGGCTGAGGCGAAGCCCTTCGTGCACAGATCGCCCGCGTTCACGTCGAACTCCGCATCACCGCGCGCGCGATACCCGGTCGGCGTCGACTCGAGCCGCATCGCGCAGCCGAGCGCGCAGAACGGACAATGCGTTCGCATCGCGACTTCGTGCCGTGTTCCAGTCGGGCGTTCCCTTGGCCTAACGATACATCGCCCGCTGAAAAAGGCCGTGGGCGAACGCGGAGAAAGAGCGCAAAGATGATCGAAGGTCGATTCGTGAGTCTCGCACCACTCGAAGCGGCCCACGCCCGCGATCTCTTCGCCGCGGCCGCGCTCTTGACGCCGCCTTGACGACGCGCCGCGTCGATCGTGCGCGCGTGGTGCAGCGCTCACCATGCCGAGCTGCACGCGGTGCGCGGGCCCGCGGTTCAGTCGGAGGCCGAGATCCTCACCGGCATCGCCGAGCGCACCGCGATGGTTCACGAGGCCGCGCGCGACGCGTATCGCGCGTGGACCGCGCCACTCGTTCCGCAGAAGCGCGTGTTCATGCTGGCCTGATGCCGTCTTGATGCCGTCTTGATGCGGCGGTGTCGCATCTCTACGGCTCCTTGACGGGTCCCTTCCTAAGATCTGCGACCGACCCAACGGCTTCGATGCGACTCCCTCATGGACATGGTCTATCTCCTTCTCATCGGCCTCTTCATGGCCCTCGTCGGCGGCATGGCGGCCGGCTGTTCCGCACTCGGGGAGCGCAAATGAGCCTGCTCTACATCGTGTGCGGCGTGATCGCCGGGGCGCTGTTCGTCTACCTCGTGATCGCGCTCTTCAACGCGGAGAACCTGTGATGCCCACGCTTCAGGCCTGGCTGCAGCTGGCCGCCTTCCTCGTCGTACTGCTGGCGCTCTCCTGGCCGCTCGGCCGCTGGCTCGCGGCCGTGGCCGAAGGCCGGATCCCCGACTGGCTCAAACCCGTGGCCGCGGCCGAACGCGCGCTCTATCGCCTCGCCGGCGTGAATCCCGCGGAGAGCACCTCGTGGCAACGCTACGCGTTCGCGCTGATCACCTTCAACGTGCTCGGCGTGATCGCCGTGTACGCCCTGCAGCGCATGCAGGCGGTGCTGCCGCTCGACCCGCAGGGCTTCGCGGCGGTGAGCCCCGATTCGTCGTTCAACACGGCGATCAGCTTCGTCACCAACACCAACTGGCAGGGCTACGCCGGCGAGTCGACGATGAGCCACCTGACGCAGATGCTCGCGCTCACGGTGCAGAACTTCTTCTCCGCCGCGACCGGCATCGCCGTGGTCTGGGCGTTGATCCGCGGCTTCGTCGCGCGCTCGACCGGCACCATCGGCAACTTCTGGACCGACGTGACGCGGGCCACGCTCTACGTACTGCTGCCGCTCTCGATCGTGTTCGCGGTGTTCCTCGCGGGGCAAGGCGTGATCCAGAACTTCGACGCGCCCAAGACCGCGACCACGCTCGAGGTCAACGCCTATCAGCAGCCGAAGAACGGCCCCGACGGCCAGCCGCTGAAAGACGCCAAGGGCAACCCGGTGATGGAAGACGCGAAGACGCCGACGCAACAGATCGCGATGGGCCCGATCGCCTCGCAGGAGGCCATCAAGATGATCGGCACCAACGGCGGCGGGCCGTTCAACGCCAACTCGGCGCACCCGTACGAGAACCCCACGCCGCTTTCGAACTTCCTGCAGATGCTGTCGATCTTCCTGATCCCGGCCGGGCTGGTGTTCGCTTTCGGCCGCATGGTGGGCGACATGCGCCAGGGCTGGGCCGTGCTCGCCGCCATGACGTTGATGTTCGTGGTGATGGCCTTGGCCGTGGCGCCGGCAGAGCAGGGCGGCAACCCCGCCTTCGCCGCCCTCGGCGTCGACCAGGCGCAGAGCGCGCTGCAGCCGGGCGGCAACATGGAAGGCAAGGAGTCGCGCTTCGGCATCGCCGCCTCGACGCTCTTCGCCGCCGTCACCACCGCGGCCTCGTGCGGCGCGGTCAACGCCATGCACGACTCCTTCATGCCGCTCGGTGGCGCCGTG
>ENA-OFCD01001566-OFCD01001566.1-metagenomes-genome-assembly--contig:-NODE-1566-length-11214-cov-3.532306_pt1 | contig 11214 bp, 12 predicted proteins | sample MGYA00153392_OFCD01 | MGnify analysis MGYA00153392 | reverse complement strand
GCGGGCTCGCGCCATACCATCGCGTCGAACCCGTGAATTTCGCCGGGAGAGACGTGCAAAACACACTCGCTGCCCATCCGGTCCAGCACATCTTTGAGGCGCCGCGAGTGGGCGAGCAAGGGATCGCGCGTCCCGACGGAGAGGAAGAACGGCGGCAGGGGCCTGTCGAGCGTGGGGCCGCGCTCGAGCAGCACGAGCGGGCTGTGCAAGGCGTCGTCGTCGCGAGGCGCCCAGGCGCGAGAGCCGACATAGCTCGTCGCGGCGTCGAGCAGCATGTCCTTCACCCACCACGACATCGTCGGGTGATCTTGCCAGCGGTGGACGTCATGCACGTCGAGCAGCGGGTACGTGGCCATGACCGCGGCGAGCGGCAACTGCGCGTCGAACAACCGGCGTGCGTACGGCTCCGGGCGTCGAATCGAGTTCACGAGTGCGAGCGCGGTCACCAGGTTGCCGCCCGCGGATTCGCCTGCGATCGCGATCTTGTTCGGATCGCCGCCGTAGCGCTCCGCGTTCTGGGCGACCCACTGCAGCGCGGCGCTCGCGTCCTCGAGCGGAGCCGGGAACTGGTTGCGTGCGCCTTGGCGATAGTCGATGTTGAACGTGAGATATCCGCGACGCGCGATGGTGAGCGCCATCACACGATGCGTCTCTTTGGAGAGCATCGCAAACCCGCCACCGTGCACGTACATCACGACGGGCAGCGGCTTGGGCGTGCGCGTGGGGATGTACACGTCGAGGCGGTTCTTCGCGTGCTCGCCGTACGCGACGTCGAACAAGACGCGCACGTCGAAGCGCGCCGGGTGCGCATCCGGGAGCATGTATCTCATGCGCGCCAAGGTGTGCGCCGCCGCGTCCACGACCGAGGAGCGCAGCGCGCCCTCTGCGACTCGCCTCATCTTCTCGAAGGCGCTTTGCTGCGACATCTGCGAGGAGTTTGGCCACGCATGCGCCGGAGAAGCAAGCAGCTCAGCCTCTGTCACCCGTAAACTTGCACGTACTTGCCCGCGCACGATCTGTGTTCTGCGGCGGCCGACTCAAAGATGCAACATACACGCACGTTCCATCGAGCGAGGGCTGGCCGCTCCTGGTTATGGACGGCGCGCACACGAAGCCATTTGGAGATTTCGGGCACGGGCGCAGGCCCGTTCACGTTTCCGGAGGAGAGCGGAGCGCGGCATGCGCTATTCTACGTTCCAATGATTCGTACGCCTCGCATCTACGGTACTTGGTTGAGGTCGTTGGCGCGCTTGGCACGGACGCGAGCGGGCGTCACTGCGCTCGAGCACGCGATGAAGGCGGAGCTAGCGATCAACGAGCTCGACGCCGTGCCGGAGAGCGCGCGTGGCGGAGTGCCGCTGCACAATCGTGCGCGTCAGGGACGCCCGCCGCGCGTGTGGGAAGACAGCAAGCTGCCGCCGCCGCGCTTGGGAGACTGGCCGCGATCGAGCGAGACGTTCGTGGCCGCGTACGATGCGCGCCGCACCACTCCGGAGCGCGTGACGTCGCGCGTGCTCGAGGCCGCGCGTGATCTAGACGCGCGCTCACCGCGCATGACCGTGCTCGTCGAGCTCGCAGAAGACGACGCGCGGAGCGACGCGGAGGCGTCCGCGGATCGCTATCGCTCGGGTGTCCCTCGTGGGCCGCTCGACGGCGTTTGCGTCGCGATCAAAGAGCAGACCGCAGTGCGCGGAATGGCGACGCGCGCAGGCACGGGGTTTCTGCCGCGAACGCCCGAGGCGGCAGACTCCACCGTCGCGCGCAGGCTGCGAGAGGCAGGCGCGATCATCGTCGGCACTACGCCAATGACCGAATACGGAATGACTCCATTGGGCTTCAATCCCAACCGCTCGATGCCGAAGAACCCGCACGACACGGGTCATGTCGCGGGTGGCTCCTCCACTGGATCCGGAGTCGCCGTCGCGACCGGATTGGTGCCGATCGCGATTGGCGCCGATGGCGGCGGCTCGATCAGAATTCCCGCTGCGCTCAACGGCATCTTCGGCATCAAACCCACTTGGGGGCGCGTGAGCCGCGCGGGCGACATATCGGGAGGATCCGTCGCGCACCTCGGACCGCTCGCGTGCTGCACGCTCGATCTCGCGCGCACGCTCGAGGTCATCGGCGCACCCGACCCGCTCGATCCCGAGACGAGCCACGCGCCGCCGATCCCCAACGGCTCGCTCGTGCGCGCGCTCTCTCGCGGAGTCCGCGGACTGAAGATCGGCGTGTGCGACACCGAGTGGGCCGACGCGAGCCATCACGTTGCATCTGCTGGCAAACAAGCCATCTCGGCGCTCGAGAAGGACGGCGCGCGGGTGGTCCCACTGAAGCTCGACCTCGCACGCTTCGCGCCGGCGATTGGCTACTTGGCAATCTCTCTCGAGGCGCGCGGCGCGCTGCGCTCGGCGTGGAAGGAGCACGCCGACGACATGAGCGCAGACCTACAGATCACGATGGCGATCCTCGCGCAGCTGAGCGCCGTCGACTACGTGGACTCGCAGCGACTACGAGAAGGCCTCCGCGCGGAGATCGCAAAGGCCCTCCTAGAAGTAGACGTGTTGGTGCTCCCGACCACGGTGGACGTCGCGACCCACGCCACCGCAGATCACATGGAGTCCGGCTTCTTGGACCCGCAGGCCCTCGCGGGACTGTGCCGCTTCAACTTCCTCGGCAACTTGACCGGATTGCCCGCGGCGTCGGTGCCGATCGGCATGCACAATGGATTACCCATTGGCTTTCAAATCCTCGGCGACGCCTTCGACGAAGCCACCGTATTGGCCGTCAGCGCACACCTAGAACGCCTCGAGGTCGCCCGCGCCCAACGCCCGAAAGTTTTCGTGGACGTGCTCTGACGGCCTGCAGGAGATTCACGGGAAGACAGGAAATCTACGTCACCAAGACCCTATAAAATAGCCTCATTGAGATCACTGAACGACCCTTCCCGTCTTGCCGACTTCCCGTGAATCTCCGCAGGCGCTTACTTCAGGCGACCCTCGAGCGACACGGCTGCGCACGCGAGCATCGATGCCTCCCGCAGCAGGCGAAGCACGGCGACCCGATCCGAACAGTCCGGGACGTGATCGAGGATGACTTTCGCGAAATCCTTCGACGCCGCGTGAATCGCCTCGAAGTCACCGAGCTTCTTCGGCGTTGCGTGGTGATGGGAGAAGACGTACTCGGGGTCGAACTCGGCCATCGCGCGACGATATCACGCGACGCGGCTCAACGAGGCAGCACGAGTTTGACGCGCGTGCGATCGTCGACGCGATCGATCTCGAGCGTGCCGCCGTGCAGCGCGACGACCTGCACCGCGAACGCGAGTCCGAGCCCGAGGCCCCGCGACTGGTCCGTGGGCGTGAAGCGAGGTTGGGGGGGTGCGCAGCCCGCGCCGTCGTCCGAGATGACGATCGAGATCGCGTCTCCCTTGGCGGATACTTCGAGATGCACGCTCTCGCGAGCCGAGCGTATCGCGTTGTCTACGAGCTCGAAGACGGCGCGCGACAATCGAGCAACGTCGACGTCGTGATACGCGGACTCGCACCGCGCCTCCAAGGCGATTCCCCTGCGTGGCTCGAGCTTTACCGCCCGCTCGAGCGCGAGCTCGGCGAGCTTGCCTACGTCGACGCGTGCCCGCTCGAGCGCGACACTGCCCGCCTCCAGCTCCGCCGCATCGGAGAGCGACTCGGCAATGCGCATGGATCGCATCAGGCCTCGGCGAGCGATCGCCATCACGCGCTCGATGTTCTCTCCGTCGGCGAGCCCGAGCTCCATTGCGTCGAGCGCGCCCGCGGTCACGCTCGCTGCTCCGCGGAGATCATGCGCGATGCGCAAGAGCAACCCGGTGCGCACGTACTCCTCTCGGGTCACGACGGTTCCGACGCCTGCGAAGACTTCTCATAGCGCTCGAGCTTGCGGTAGAGCGTGCGGCGATCGAGAGCGAGCACCTGAGCCGCGCGTGATTTGTTGCCGTCCAGCAGCTTCAGGACGCGCTCGATGTATCTGCGCTCGAGCTCGTCGAGCGTGATGATCTCTCGAGGGTCATCTGCGGAGACCACGAAGTGCTCGGGGCGGTACGCACGGATCTTCTGCGGCAAGTCCTCGACGGTGACCTCGTCGAAGCGGGCCAGCGCGACCGCGCGCTCCATGCAGTTCTCCAGCTCGCGGACGTTGCCGGGCCATTGATAAGCGGTCAGACGCTCGGCGATTGCGGCAGACAGCGAGAACACTTTGTCCTTCGGGGCGTGCTTTTGGAGAAAGTGCGACGCGAGCTTGATCACGTCCATTCCGCGAGCGCGGAGCGGAGGCAAGGCGATCGTCACGACGTTGAGTCGATAGTAAAGATCCTCGCGGAAGCGCTTCTCGAAGACCTCGGTCTCGAGGTCCCGATTGGTCGCCGCGAGGATGCGCGCGTCGAAGGCTAGTTCACTATTCGAGCCGACCGGTCTGACCGTCCGCTCCTGCAGCGCGCGCAATAGCTTGGCCTGCATTTCAACGGCCATGTCTCCGATTTCATCGAGGAACAGCGTGCCGCCGTCTGCTTGCAAGAAGAGCCCTTTGCGATCCGTGCGCGCGTCCGTGAACGCGCCCTTGGCGTGTCCGAAGAGCTCGCTCTCCAAAAGGGCCGCCGGGACCGCCGCGCAGTTGATGGCGACGAATGGAGCGGCATGCCGGGGGCTATTGGCGTGAATGGCGCGCGCGATCAGCTCTTTTCCGGTGCCTGTCTCGCCTACGACGAGCACCGAGGCATTGCTCGTGCTCACGCGACTCACGAGATCGAGCACGCGCTTCATGGCCTCGCTCTCGCCGACCAGAGAGGTCGACGGGGACGCCACGGCCTCGCGGAGCTGTTTGACCTCTTGGACCAGGCTGTGATGTCGAGTCGCGCGCCCGAGAGCGAGCAACAAGAGCTTGTTGTCGATCGGCTTCGTGAGAAAATCGTAAGCGCCGGCTTGCAGCGCGGAGATCGCGGCGCCCATGGTGCTCTGCCCGGTGACGACGATCACCGGTACGTCGGGAGTCGTGCCGATGATGCGCTCGATGAGCGCGAGGCCGTCCATCTCGCCCATTCCGAGGTCGGTGAGCACGACGTCGAACGTGCGTGTCGCGATCTCGGCGAGCGCACTTAGCGCCGAGGTGCGCGTGGTGACGTCGAAGCCTTGCCTCGAGAGCGAGGCCTCCATGAGGTCACACGTGTCTTGATCGTCGTCGACGACGAGAATTCTATTCTTCATTCACCCTCGAATTGAGTGCCTAGCGCATCGATTGTGCCAACGACTTTGAGGCGAGAATACCGGCTTTTTTTACCGTAGCACGCACACGCACGACACACTGTGGCGTAATTGCAACTGCAACTTCACCGTCGAGCCTCAATCTTTCGGCGGCAGAGACGCTCGAGGCTCGAGTGTCTTCTCCAGTGCCGAGATCACGGCGTCGGTGTTCACGGGGACGCCCATCTCGTCTGCGACGGCGTCCACGCGATTGCGTACATCGGGCATGTCGCGTCTGAGCTCCTCCAGCAGATCGACGATCTTGGTGATCTTCTGTTCGGCGAGCAGATTGACCTGCAAATCGAGTCGGGAGCGCTGCTCCACGTGCCGCGTTTGACGATTCTGCGTGATGAGTACCACCGTGCTCACGAGCAACGCGGAGAGCGAGATCGCACCCTGCAGCCACACGAACGGCGGGGGATCGACGGCGCGCGCCCCGATCGCGGAGGCGGTCAAATTCAGCGCGATCCAGAGAGTCACGAGCGTGAGCAACAGCACGAGGAACACGGGCCGGCCGAGCGTCGCGCTGATGCGCGAGATTCGCCGAGCGTGAGCGCTACCGGACTTCTGAGCACTCGCGTGCAGCGCGCCGACTGTCTCGACCGTGCTCGCGGCGGACAACCCAATGGCTTTTGTCTCTAACATCCAGCCAAGCCGTAGCAGCAGCAATCGAGCCAGTCTTCGAGCGCCGACCTGCCGAGGGCGCCAAACACGCTCAGCTGAGCGCGTCTGTCATTGCGTCGAATTGGCGCAGGACGCTCCACGACCCACTCAAGGGCTCGTCGGCTTGGATCGCGGGCAAATCACCGCTCACGCCTGCGACGATGACCGTGACGTTGTCCTCTCCGCCGCGCTGATTGGCGAGAGCGACGAGCGCGCTGGCGGCGTTCTGGACGGACGACGAGGTCAGCACGACGCGTCGAAGCTCGTCGTCTTCTACCTTGTTGCTCAATCCGTCAGAGCACAACAAGAAGCAGTCGCGCTGCCTGAGCTCCAATCGGCCGAGGCCGATCTTCACGTCTGGCTTCAGCCCCATCGCTTGCAAGATGATGTTGCGCATGATCGAGTGCTTCGCCTCTTCCGGCGTGAGCACGCCACGGTCCACCAGCAGCTGGACTTGGCTCTGATCGTGGCTCATTTGCGAGATGACTCCATTGCGCAGCAGATACGCGCGCGAGTCTCCCACCGTAGCGATGTGCGCCGTCTTGTTGCGAATGAACAGCGCCGTGAGCGTCGCGCCCATCTTCTCGCGACCCGGATATCGAGCGGCCTCCCATACCGTGCGGTTGGCTTGGCTCGTCGCGCGCGCCATCAGTGCGTCGGGTGGCTCGTTCGCTCCCTGCGCTGCCATCGATCGCTCGAGCGACTCGAGCACGAGCGCGCTCGCGATCTCTCCGGCCTGGTGACCGCCCATGCCATCCGAGACCGCAAGGAGCACCCCGCGCTCGCCAACCTCGAAGCGCCCGACGCTGTTTCCAAGGTCGCCGCCGACCAAGTCGGCAATCACGAAAGCATCCTCATTTGCTGCGCGAACGAGACCCTTATCGGTCTGCCCGAACGCGGTGAGGCGAGTCATCGGTTGCCGTCAGGCGACGAAAATTTAATCGACTCGATGAGCCGGCGCGTCTCCACTTCGTGGGGGATGACGTGCAATCGGAGGAACGCCTGCGTGTCGATGTCGAGCTTGACGATGTCGGCTTCGTAGTCGCGTGAGCCGTGGTCTTCGCCGTCCTCGAGGATCGAGATCACTGCATGCGCGTGGGTCCCCTCCGCGATGTTGTCGAAGAACTTCACGAGCGCACCCCACGGACCCGACGATTGCGGCGGCGAGCCTCCCATCTGCTTGATTCGGTCGCTGAGCTTGCTCACACGATGCGCGTGCGACTGCCGGCACTGCGTGAGCACGAGCTCGAAGGACTTCATCATCGCGTTCGCCAGCGCTCGATCGTACGTCTCGACGGCGCTCATCTCTCCGCGACAAAAGGAAGCTAGCTGAGCCACTGTGGCGTCGTGCGTTTGAGGGGTTCCGGGCATCATGGGGGTTGTCTCCTGTCCGCACCCGGTGCAGCGCGCGTGCCGCGGTCGATCCCAGCGCAAAGCGAGACTGGGCCCGTGGCGAGCTTGTCGAGTGTGGCGTCCCTGCGTCGACTCGCCTTCACATGGGCTCGAAAGTGGCGGTCTCCGGTGGACGCAAACTTGCGGACGTGGGCTCGACTCCAAGATGTACATCGCCGTACAAGCCGGCGCTCTCCAGAGCGCAATCTTCAACAGCGCCAACTTCTCGAGCATTGCGACCGACGCACACGGGGTCATTCAGATCTTCAACGTCGGCGCGGAGCGAATACTCGGCTATCTCGCAGACTCAGTTGGGGGCATGAATGACGACGGTCTTGGTGATCGAGGACAACCCGGCAAACATGACGTTGTCGGTGTTCCTCTTGGAGTCAGCGGGCCATGAGGTGCTCGCCGCCACGGACGCCGAGGCGGGACTTGTTCTCGCGCGCGCACATCACCCGGCGCTCATCCTGATGGATACTCAATTGCCCAAGATGGACGGGCTCGCGGCAACGCGCATTCTCAAATCGGAGGCGTCTACGCGCGACATTCCGGTCATCGCGCTGACTGCATTGGCGATGAAGGGCGACGAGGCGCGCATCGTGGCGGCGGGTTGTGACAGTTACATCGCCAAGCCCAGCACGTGCCCATCATCATGATTAGCGCATTGAATGACGTGCGCTCGAGGACGATCGGACTGAACGTTGGCGCGAGCTGCTTTCTGATCAAGCCTCTAGACCGCGCCGAGCTGCGTGCGCGCATCGCGGAGTTGCTCGCGTCAAAACCGAGCACTGACGCCGCCGACGAAGCCTCCGGCGATCGGCGCCAGGAAAGGCGCTAGCTCCAGTGAGGTCTTCGGAGGCGGGTCGTCCACCGCTCGCATTCGACCTTGAGACGCCTGCCAATGCATGAGCGCGATCTCGGCGGAGCCGCGCATGAACCACAGCCGCGCGATACCTTGCCCGAGCGCGAGGAGCGCGGACGCTCCAGTGAGCGTCGCCGAGATGGCGCGGTCTGCTGGCGTGAGTGAGCTGAACGTCGCGCGCCAGACCGAGATGCTCGCGACGCCGAGGCCCGCAGCGATGTTAGTGAGCCCGACGACCTTGCGCATGAAGGCGTCTTTCCGAGCGCGTGCGCGTAGCGCGTCCTCCCCGAGCTGGATGCGCAGCGCCGCGTTGTAGCGAGTGTCCGTCGCGATGGGCGCGTATTCGAAATACAGCTGCTCCGCTGACGACTGCGGGATCATTCCGATCAAGGACGCGATCAGCCCAGTGCCACCGAGGCTGATCATGATGTAGCCGTAGCTCGCTACCACGCCGCGGTTCGGGTCGTTCTGGTCGACCGCCGCCAGGCTGATCGCGCCGGCACCAATGACGCCTAGACTACTCACGGACGTGATGACGCCGTTGAAGATGCGCTCGGGCCGCGCGCGCTCCGCCTCGAACTCGAGCATGTCACGAAAGCGCAGCGGCAGATCTTCTGCCGCCGCCGGAGTGCCTATGGGCGCTGGCGTCGTAGCCGTGGAGTGCTGCGGTTCATCGGCAAACGCGCTGGAAGTCCAACCAAGGACGACCAGCGCGCTGCCCGCGACTAACGCTCGGATCACTACGGAGCGGTGATTGCGTTGTTGTCGATCGCGACGAGCGTCTGCGAGAGCGCTCGGCCCAACAGTGACGCAGACGTTTGGAGCGTAATCGAGGTTTGACAAAGAATGACGCCCTCGAAGTGTGCATTCGCGTGAATGACTACTTTGCCAGCGACCTGCCAAAATACATTCTTTGCGCTGGCACCGCCCGCCAAAATGACCTTCTTCGCCGAGCTGACGTCGAGGTCCTTCGAGACTTGCATGATCCACACGTCGTTGGCGCCGCCGTTGAGCGTGACGTCCGTCGGAATGGTCACGCCACTGCCCCATGTATAGAGGCCCGGGGCGAGCGTCTTGCCGCCGATGTCTCCGGCGCCGAGGTTCAACACGTCGGGCTTCGATCGGCCGGCCGCGTCCGTATATGCGGTCTGCATGGCGGACACTGCGGTCGTCAAGTTGGTGGGGGTCGGCGCCGCGTAGTTGGCCGCGTACACCTTGTTCGGAGGGACGACAGACGCAGAGATTGCGAACTGATTCGTGCTGTCTGCGACGAGCGCGAAGCCCGTGATGAAGCTCGCGGCCGCGGGGCTCAGTCCCAAGTGTCCGCCGGTGATCGACGAGCCGGTCACGTTGGTGATGCCCGTCTTGGCGAGAATCACGTAGGCACCTACGGAGCCGAGGTCGTCTTTCGACCCGAGCTTGACGGCGGTTGGACCGCCGTGAAGCCCGGAGTCGTCCACGGTCGAGGAGTCGAACGGACTCGAGTCGTTGTTGACCGTACCGTCGCCGACGGGACCGCCATCAGAGCCGTTCGTACCCGAGCTGGAGCATGCGGCGGAAAGGACGAGCGCGAGTGTGCTCGCGTGCCTCAATTCTTGCTCTCGTCGGTCTTCTTCTTGGAGACCTCTTGGACGCGATTGTCGATCTTGTGAACGGCTTCAACGGCGGCATGTGCCAGCTTTTGCTCCGTCTCCTTCGTGGCCTGAACGACTTTGGTCGCGACCTCGGCGGCTCCGTGCTTGGCCTTTTCCGCAGTCTCTTCCGCGCGGTGAACCCCCTTTTCGACGAGCGCCTCTGCCTTGTCGATGAGCTCTTTGGCAGCGTCCGCGATTTTCTTTGTAGTCATGCCCGGCGTAGTGCAGCCGTCGTGCCGGGCGGATCTCCGCGCAATTGTCGGCGTGCGGCGATTTAGTTCGAGCAAGAGCGCCACAATCAACCGAAACGCATCACCGACTTCTCGCTGGATCATGGCGTGTCGATTCAAGTCCCTACGGACTGCCGCGCGGCGCGGTGGTTGCACTACCCGCCAGCTCACAACCTCAAGAGGTCCAATCAATGCTTCGATCATCCTTAGTACTCCGACACATGGCTTGGGTCGCGATCCTTCCGCTCATTGCTTCCGCAGCCGCCTGCTCCGACAGCAGCGAGAACGTCGGCGTCGACGCCTCTGCTGACGTCATCGGGAATGACGCAAAGGGCGCAGACGCGGCCGCCAAAGCGGACGGAGACTCGGCAGTCCCGCAAACACCGCCCACCGTGATTCTCACGTCGCCGGTCGATATGGCCAAGAACGAGTCGGCCAATACGCTCGTCACGGCAACGTTCAGCAAACCGATGGCGGGTCCGACGGTGACGGCCGTGAGCTTCACGCTCAAGCAAGGCACCGTCGCCGTACTCGGTGACGTGACGTACGGGAACAGCAAGGCGGTGTTCGCACCGAAGAGCCCGCTCTCTCTCAACACGCTCTACACGGCGACCGTCGCGAACACGGTCACGGACTCCGCCGGCACTGCGATGGTGGCGCCCTACACGTGGAGCTTCACGACGGACACAGTCGCTGCCATCGGCCCCGCGCCTGTGGTCCTCGGCACGGCCGGCGACTATGTGGTCCTCGCCAAGTCCGAGGTCACGAACGTGCCGACCTCCGCGGTCACTGGAGACGTCGGCCTCAGCCCCGCCGCGGCGAGCTTCATCACGGGCTTCGCGATGACGCGCGTGGGAACGTATTGGACCTCACCGCAGGTCACCGGAAACATCTTCGCGTCCGACAATGATCCGCCAACGCCCACGAATCTGAATGTCGCCATTCTCAACATGGAGACTGCCTATACCGACGCGGCCGGCCGACCGACTCCCAAGTTTCTCAATCTGGGCGCCGGAGATATCGGCGGCAAGACGCTCGTTCCAGGCCTCTACAACTGGGGCACGGGCGTGACCGTCCCGACGGACGTCACGATCTCGGGTGGCGCAAACGACACTTGGATCTTCCAGGTGGCTGGCGATCTCAAGATGGCCTCGGCCAAG
>ENA-OFCD01001565-OFCD01001565.1-metagenomes-genome-assembly--contig:-NODE-1565-length-11220-cov-5.976265_pt1 | contig 11220 bp, 11 predicted proteins | sample MGYA00153392_OFCD01 | MGnify analysis MGYA00153392 | reverse complement strand
TACACCAATCTGCGGTTTTATTATTCATGTACGATTGGAGAGTTCCCTTTGATAATAATCAAGCGGAGCGGGATCTACGCATGATGAAATTGAAGCAGAAGATTTCTGGTACTTTCCGCTCAATGGAAGGTGCCCAACAGTTTTGTCGAATTCGCGGTTATATCTCGACTCTTCGTAAACAGGGCATCCAAGTTCTCGATGCGCTCAGACTCGTTTTGATGGAAACTCCACTTTTTCCTAGTCTTCAGCCTGAGTAGTTACGTTATTGTAACATCAGACCCAAAATCACCGCAAGCCATCTCGCTCGATTAGTACATCTCGTATTTCATCAGTTGACAGGGCAAGGTGCCATTGTAAACCGTGGTACGTTGGGCGGATTTCAACCCGATCGATTTGGCTAACTCCTTATTCCCACTGAGTACGAAAGCCGTCCAACCTTTAAAGCGGTTTTTGAGCACGTCGCCCAGGAGTTTATAAAAAGCACCCAAATCCTCATCGCGTCCCAATCGCTCACCATATGGCGGATTGCAGAGCAAAATCCCACTATCTGCGGGAGCCTCCACATCCGCTAGCTCCATCTGAGCGAACTGGATATAGCTTTCTACCCCCGAACTACGGGCATTGGATCGAGCCTGTTCGATGATGTCAAAATTGCGATCGCTACCGACGATCGTCGCCTGCAAATCTTTTTTCTCCCCCGCTTCAGCCGACTTGATGAGTCGATCGAATAAGTCTGGATCGAAGTCTAGCCAGTTCTCAAAGCCAAACCCGTCGCGAAAAATACCTGGAGCGATATTTAGGGCTTGCATGGCTGCTTCTAGGGGCAATGTCCCCGATCCACACAGCGGATCGATAAATGCCACATCGGGCGTCCAACCAGACATTTTCATCAGGGCGGCGGCGAGAGATTCTTTTAGCGGTGCATCGCCGACAGCCGATCGATAGCCGCGTCGATGCAGGCTACTCCCAGAGCTATCGAGACTGACAATACAAAGCTCTTTATCGATATGAGCGTTGATCCGTACATTTGGATCTTGAATATCGACATTCGATCGTTGTCCAAACTTTTCTGTCTGTTGCTTGGTAATCGCGCGTTTGACTTGCACTGCGGTAAAGTGGCTGTGGTTTAACTGCTCGTTTTTACCCGTCACCGTGACAGCCATCGTCAGTTCGGGCGTCAGATATTCGCCCCAGTCGATCTGCTGGACACCATCGTATAGTTCTCGATCGTCATTGCTAGGAAATTCGCCCAGCTTGACTAATACCCGAAACGGCAACCGCGCCCACAAATTGACACGATATAGTAATTCGCGATCGCCTTGAAAAGAAACACCACAAAAGCCTTGAGCGACATCTTGCGCCCCTAGTTCAGTTAGTTCCTGCGCGGCTAACTCTTCTAAACCTCTGGCGACTGTCGCAAAGTATTCACTCAAAATAATCCCTCAGTTCATATGTGGCTTGCGGACAAACCATCTCTCATTATTCCTTAAATATCGAACCAGTGCGATCGATTACTCACAAATTTCAGGAATCACACTCGTTACAATGGTAGCTAATATTAACCAGTCACAAATGAATAACCAAATTATGCGGTACTGGCGAAAATTGCTCTTCAACTCGCTCCGACTGCTACTGGTGGCGATCGCCATTTTATTTACTACCAGTGTGTATGCAAGAGGGATCGAACCACGCTGGTTGGCGATTAAAACGATCGATGTCAATATTGCCGGATTAGCTCCGGTGTTTGAGGGATATAAGATCGTTCAACTCACAGATCTTCATGCCCGATCGGGGGTGATGGATCGGCAACAATTAGCTAAAGTTGCACGGCTGGCTACTCAACAGCAGCCAGATCTGATTGTGCTGACTGGTGACTATATTACTAGTGGTGCTAGTAAGTCTGAAGAAATACTCGCCAACGCCTTTAGCCAACTCAAGGCTAAGGATGGGGTAGTCGCCATCATGGGCAATCACGATCGCTCTGAGGATAGTGCGCCGCTCGAACGTGCTTTTGATGCTGGTAATGTAAAACTTTTGAATAATGCTGTCTATTCGATCGTTGGTAAATCTGCTCCAAAAACAGATAGCCGAACGAATTTAGCACAACGTCGAGATCTGTTAAACATTGCTGGAGTCGATGATGTCTGGTTGAGGCGGGCAGATCTGTCTGGGACGATCGCTCAATTACCCAAGACTGGAACTAATATTTTGTTAGCTCACGAACCAGATTTTGGCGATACTGCTGCTGCTTACGATCGATTTGCGCTCCAACTTTCGGGACACTCTCACGGCGGACAGATCGTGTTACCTTTTCTACCGAGAGTCGCACCTGAGTGGGCTAAAAAATACATTAATGGACTATATCAGCTCGATAACATGCAGCTATATGTGAGTCCTGGTGTCGGTACTACTGGCCCACCCAAAGCGAGATTCAACTGTCGTCCAGAAATATCTGTCATCGTCTTGCACCATACCTAAATCTTATTTCTCACTCTGAGGAGCCATGACAGGATCGTAATCGGTATTGAGGCGTTGTCTACCGCGTTGGATCGTCTGTAGGACATCTGTAAGTCCATCCTCTAGATTGTGCAAAACTCGATCGGCATACTCATCAGCACCAGCTTGGATGTGTTGACACTCGTTCCTGACGTTTTCTCGCATCCGTTCCATTTCTTGGATGTGGTAGCTGCGGAGTCGATCGATTTCGATGCTCGTTTGTTGTCGGAGCTGTTCGCATTCAGCGAGTGCGATGTGCCGAAGTTGTCTGGCTTCTTGTTCGGCTCTGTCGATAATTCCCAATTCGTTGGCAACTTGATAGGCGCGTTGATTTGCCTCCGCCAAAATCTGCTGTACCTGCTGTTGTGCCTCTTTGATGATGCGCTCTTTGTAGTGGATAATTTCCTGAGCTGTAGCGATGACTTCAGGTAAACTCAACCGGAGCGTGTCGATCGTCTCTAATAGTTCTTCCTCATTTACCATTGTTTTCCCCGTCAATGGTACGCGGGGACTATCTAGGATCTTTTCTTCGAGTAGATCGATCGCTGCAAATATAGATGGAGGGATCGCTTTGGGCGGGGGCAATTTAGCTTCAGGTTGGTAGTGCAAAAGATCTGAACGATCTTCTAAACTACTGAGATAGGCTGCGTCTGCTAGGTCTGATTGGAGTGTTGGTTGTAACATTGGTAAATTTCTGACGCAACATGAGGTGAGACAAGATGGTCGATCGACCCGTTGAATCTAGCGATTTCTTTCACGATGCTACTGCTGAGGAAACCATACTCTGTGGAAGTTGCTAAAAACACCGTTTCAATCTCTGTGGACAGGGTTTTGTTAGTGTGAGCCATTTGCAGTTCTTTCTCAAAGTCAGACAAAACTCTGAGTCCTCTCAGCAATACTCGTGCGCCGATGAGATTGGCGTAGGTAACAGTCAATCCATCAAAGCTATCTACTTCTACCTGGGGTATATGTTGAGTCGCTGTATGGATCTGCCGGAGGCGTTGTTCTACGGTAAATAATGGTGCTTTACTAGGATTTCGCAATACTGCGACTACCACCCGATCGAACAGTTTACTTCCCCGTTCGATAATGTCTAGATGACCTAACGTAATCGGGTCGAAACTGCCAGGGTAAATCGCAATCACTATTTATATTAATGTGGTGAAAAAAAAGTGTCGGTTAATTGAATAATCTACGACCGTATTTTAGTATATCGTCAATTCCTCACAATTTCTTCACAGTTGAATGCTAAGTTAGTGGATTTGGCAACCTCTGAAACTATACTTTGTCTAGAAAGTATCGATCTGGTAAGAACTACTCCCCGATCGGTGACAAATTAGACATCTAGGGTAGGGGTGGATGGTGAATGGTGAATGTTTATTTCTTGGGTGGTAAGGGAGTAGCTCAATCTTCCAATAAACTGGGCATCTGACGGCGATCCTGTGGAATAAAGGTGCGATTGCGTGGTAGCAAAGATACCGCCTCAGTTAGCAAAAATTCACCTCGCTCGATCGCTTCTTTCAACTCGATCGCCACTTGTCGCGATCGATAAATACTAGCCAGGGGAGCCACTCTGACAGTTTTACCCTCAATTTTAATTTTGCCTGACTTGAGTTGCTCGTAGTTAACTAGCCCAAAAGTTGGGCGCACCCGACGCGGAATCGAAAAATCGACAATCGGCGCGACGATATCCCGATCCTGTACCGCACACCGCGCCACAATGTCCGCATTCAACACTGGAATTGGTACGCCTACGCCCAGCATCAGTGAAGGGCCATAATTTTTGAGGTAACACCCGCGTACCCACTTGGGATTCATCTGTTTGGCATCGCCAATCAGGGCGAGAGTAGCCCCAGGGCCGATCGGGGTGCGATTTTCACTACGTTTTTGGAGCGGAAAATGTTGGGTGCCTTCCCATGCTACGTAGCCAATCCCCCCGCCCAACCAAATGCGAGTACCGATGCCAATTACGTCCAAATCGGGGTCATTTAGTAACGGTGAAATCGCCCCAGTATTTGAGTAGACCGCATTACCCAATCGGGGCTGTAATGGGCCGAGATAAGTGTACAACTGCCGATCGCCACCATTTACCCCCACAATAAAGTTTTGGTACAAATTACGGGGATTGTAGAGATAAAATTGATTGATCGTATCTTTGGTAATCTTCGTCTCAAAGGTAGCGCGAGGATAACAATCAGTACCGTGACCGATCGCTCGCAAATTGACACTTTTACCCGCGATCAAATCGGCAATTACATGCGCTCCACCCCGTTCTCTCCGCTCTTCTCCATCCCCAATCTCACTCGCATAGTCTACTAATTGAGTTGCACCCAAATAGAGATCTACAGCCCCAAATCCAGCATAAGCAGGTACTCCATCCAAAGTACACGATCGAATCTTGATCGGTGGATCTGTATGTCCTAAATTGAGAATTGCCCCCGATGATTCCATCGGTTCAAAACTTCCAGTAGTTATCACATCTACTCGCTCGGCAATTTTTTCGATCCCTAATTCTGCAACTTTAATTTTGACTTCATCTACCGTCCACACCACTGCTTGGTTGCGGCTAATTTTGTCATTAATTTCATCGATCGTCTTCATGGATGGTGAATGGTGGATGGTGAATGGTGGATAGTGAATAGAAGATAACGGCGTTTAAATCCCCACAGGTCATCCGTCACGCTGTCAACTATCGCCAAAGGCGAGGCTCAGTACAAGCTGTCAACTGTCAACTATCAACTGTCAACTATCAACTGTTTAATTGCGAACCCATAACGCCAAACCACCGCCGCGTCCTCGCGCAGCAATTCCATTGGGACTAGCCCAGAAAAAAGAAAAGAATGGTAACTGAGCGATCGAAAGTCGATCGAAATCTTTTCCCGCTCTCTTATTATTAGGCAGTTTACCTTGATAAACTGTCAACCCAAGTAATTTAAATTGAAGCTGAGTAAAATCAAATGCTAACAGATTCTTTTTGCCTGGATAACGACAAGGCCCAGTAAATTGAAACCGCACAGTTCCAACTAAAAGTTTATTAGTAATAGTTCCGGTGCAGCCTTCAGGCTGAATCGAGGAAGAATCTCGATCTGCTAAAGTAGCTCCGCCAACTTGAGTAAAAGTAATTGATGCTGGCGCAAATTTTGGTAGATAATAGCCTCGCCCCAACCGAATTCCCCCTCGTTGTTTATCTTTAATTACTCCAGTTGCAAAACATAATCGCCATTCACCCAATAGTGACTCAAATGGAATTGCTAATCGCTCTCGCTTGGTAGTTGTTTCTGCTGCTTGCAGAGCAGTTATCAGTGCATCTTTGGTCGGACGATCTGAAGATTGAGCCGCTTGTTCTAGAATAGTTGCAAAGTCAGAATTAGAGGTATTCACGATCGAGTCAATAGGGAATAAGGGATAGTTGTAATTTACACATCAACTTTAACAACAAGCGATCGATCGAATATTTAGATCTTTTTACGAGCTGGAAAGATAATCCGCCATCGAGTCAATTGGTGCTCTATTTGGTGCAATAACTGAAAATCTGCTTTGGACAGAGCATCCGGTGGCGAATCGGATTCGAGAAAACTAAAAGCGGCTCGAAACTGGTGCGGAGTCGCCGCAACTGGTGCGTCAAAATGACAGGGAATAATCTGCTCAAAATCCCATTGTGCCACGCGATCGACCCAGGCGATCGTTTGGGTGGGAGCGCGATTGAGAATTATGGTTTGGAGCAGCGGCGCGACTAATAATCCACCATCCCCACGTAAAGCCATGAACCTTTGCTGCCAGCCAGGTTGCCACTCAAAAGGATACAGCCCAAAATAGCTCGGTCTAGATCGATCTGCGGCGATAAATGACTCGCGCCAAGTCTGACTCCACTTGCGGATTTTTAACACGCTCGGCTGGAAATAGAGGGCAAATAGACAGATGCGCTGCCACCCCTTGAGTCGATTTGCTGCGGTATCGGCGATGAGATCGCTCGCTCGCTCCTTGGCGTGAAACAATAAAGGATACAGTTCGAGTTGAACGATCGCAGGTGATTCGATCGGGATCGAAATGATGGAGTCCGTAACTAATAGTGTCCGCGATCTGCGGTGAAAAAAAGCAACTTCGGCAAACTGTCCTGGCCCAAGATCGATCGTATCGAGTATGGCATAATCGAATTCATCCCCAAACGGTGTTTTACTACTATCTGGAGGTAAAATTTGCGTCCGCCCACTAGGCAACCCCAGCCAACTCAACGGCAAATTGACTGGAAAACTCCATTGATCTGGCGTTACCCACACCTGAGCCTGTGGAAACGCCCTCGCAAATGGCCCGACGAAAACCTTGTGCTCTAGCCCCGAAATCGTCGGTAGGATAATGTACTTCACATCGCCATGAATGGCTACTAACTCATTTACTAATTGCAGACATTCAGCAGTTGGCGCAACAGGTGCATAGACGAGTAAACCGCCACAGAGCAACTTTACCACCGTCATCCGAATCGGCACGACTACATAAAAAATCCCCTGCACTTGGTCGAATGTCCAGATTGTATTTGGCTTTACTTCCGTCCGAATAGTGCGCCGCTGACTGTAAGGGTAAATCGGCAATGTAAACCAAAATCGCCACGCTCGATCTGTCGATTTAGTCTGACTTAAAGTGCTTACTCGTTCGTCCAGAGTCATCGGGGCACCTCCACCAGGATCTGTAAATCTTTGGCATCGCCGATGTGTTTGAAAAGCGTCTGCTTTAGCAGCAAGAGAATCGTCATGAAAATATCCACCAAACAGCTAACAACTGCCGTTGTCCGTTTGTAAAGTGTACCAAAATTAATCTCGATCGAGTCACACTGAGGCGATCGGGCATGATAAATTATATACACCGTGCCGATCGCTATGCTGACCAGTTGAGATCGATCGGAAATAGTTCCAATTGGCTCACAATGGCGATCGAGATTCGCAGGATCTAGTTGTTTTCTGACCGACTGCACACCAAACGAGTCGATAGATAGATAGAAATTCATAGCTCGATCGGGCACAATATCACCATGAATCAGGTAAATTACTTACGAATTAGCCTCATCGATCGCTGCAATTTTCGGTGTCAGTACTGTATGCCCGCAGGAGCCGAACTAGAGTATCTCCATCGCCAGCAACTATTGACCGACGATGAGTTATTGACGCTGATTCGCGAAGTATTCATTCCTGTCGGTTTTAACAGTTTTCGGCTGACTGGGGGCGAACCACTATTACGCAGTGGGATTGTCGAGATCGTCAGATCGATCGCTACCCTACCAGAAACTCAAGATCTATCATTAACTACCAATGCCTTTCTGCTGGCAGGGATGGCACAAGATTTATATCAAGCTGGACTCCGACGAGTGAATATCAGCCTCGATTCGCTCCATGAAGCTACCTTCGATCGGATTGTTGGCGCATTTGGTAGGTCGCGCTGGCAACAGGTCTGGGATGGGATTCTAGCTGCCGATCGAGCGGGATTTACACCGCTCAAGTTGAATGTAGTGGTGATTCCTGGTGTCAATGATACCGAAGTCTTAGACTTAGCGGCGTTGAGCATTGACAAACAATGGCACGTCCGCTTTATTGAGTTTATGCCAATTGGTAACGATGAGTTATTTAGCGATCGAGGCTGGATCTCTTCCGAATCAATCCGCCAACAGATTCGCGACAAGTGGGGATTGACGGAGGCGCAGGTGCAGGGAAATGGCCCAGCGGATGTATTTACTATTCCTGGCGCACAGGGAACGCTCGGATTTATCAGTCAAATGTCTGAATGCTTTTGTGACAGGTGCAATCGGATGCGTCTATCAGCAGATGGGTGGTTGCGTCCGTGTCTGCTCAATGAAATCGGACAACTGGATCTCAAAACTGCGTTGCGTAATGGGGTGTCTACAAAGGAACTGCAATCGCAAGTTCAAGATTTACTCGCGCTCAAACCAGAAATCAACTACAAAGGTCGAGAATCTGGAAGTACTACCGGATCGTATCACCGCACCATGTCTCAAATCGGCGGCTAAACTGTTAAGTTTAGTTCCACCATATCCAACCTACAAAACTTTCTTCCCTAAAACGCCGAGTTGGAGCTACGAATTTAATGCACTACAATACTTCTGTAGAACAATACCATATTTTGATTGCACAGTACTGTAAGACAGCCACAAGTATAAGAGAAAAAAATCTACACGGCAGTAAGCAATGTTCAAGCTGAAAAAAAATCTAATTGGGATTAGCCTGGTTTTACTAAGCGACTGTGACGGGACTGAAATGAACATTTCAAAAACGCGGTCTTTCAGCTTAACGTAATCTGAGAAGTCTCTGAATGGTGCGATTAGTGGGGCGAGCAATCCACCGATGGTCTGGGCGATCTGATTGGTTGGTGGTTGGTCTACTGGCTGTCAGGCTTCTAGGAATTTTTTACAAGATTTTACTCATGCTCAATATAAACCCTGGCATAACTTGGTTACAGTCGATCGACTTGGGATCTTCTAAAATTTCTACTTCTTGCCCTGGTCGATAGATTTCTACTTGTCGATCCTGGGGGTTAATGAATAGTCCTAATCGCACTCCTAACTGTTGATATTCCGCCATCTTGGTTCTTGCTTCACTCAAGTTATCGGTGGGTGAACGGAGTTCGGTTGCAAAGTCAGGGACGATCTGAATCAATCCAATGATGTTCTTTCCTTCTAATCGAGATTTCTCGATCCATGACACATCAGGAGATCGTTTACCACCGCCGAATTCGGTAAAGTCATAGCCTGTTGAGGAGTCAAATACTTCCCCTAGATCTGTTTCATCATTCCAGACAACTACTCGACTACTTAACCTTGCGTTCTTTTTGCCGCTCTCACCGCCTGTTAGAGCCATCACAATCAATTCTCGATTCGGGGTTAATTCAAGGCGGAGGTTGGGATTATCGAGACATAGGCGGTCGAACTGCTCCGATGTCACTGTCAGTCTGGTGTTGGTGACATCAAGTAGTATTGGCTGAGTGTTTTGAGTATTTACAGCAGTGCTAGGAGCGGTTGCAATTGTCATAAAACCTCCAAACTTTTGTGACTAGGTACACATTAGTGTCGTTGAAGCAACCAAGCTAGATGCAGCCGCTTTTCCATCCAGTGACAGCTCGATCATTTGATGACATGATGATGAAGCGATAGCGCAAAATATTTCCAGCTAGACCTATGGCAGCAGGAGTTTGCGTGAGCGACACGAATTTGTCTTGATGTTAATTGATTTGGCACTGTACAAGAAGAGAATAGATTTTGGATGCAGCCGCCATCCAAAATCCACAATCTCTAGGCTTGGCGAGAGTAGAACTCGACTACCAGTAGCTCATTGACTTGAAGAGCTACCCACTCACGTTCGATCGTGCCAGTAACTTTACCAGTTAAAGTAGGCTTATCAAATTCCAAATGGTTGGGAGTGTTCGCTAACCCTGGATATTGGAGATTGGCTTCTACCAATTTCTTCGATCCTTCGCGGTTACGCACACCAATCACTTCGCCAGCACGACATTGATAACTAGCAATATCCACAGTACGTCCGTTGACGGTGACGTGTCCGTGGTTGACTAATTGACGAGCTGCTGGAATAGTTGGAGCCATAGCTAGCCGAAATACAGTATTGTCTAACCGCATTTCGAGTAATTGCAACAAAACTAATCCGGTGGAACCAGTAGCACGTCTTGCTTTCCGCACGTAGCGGAGCATTTGCTTCTCGTTTACACCATAGTTCATCCGCAATTTTTGCTTTTCTTCGAGGCGGATTGCGTATTCAGAACGCTTTTTCCGGTTTTGACCGTGTTGACCTGGTGGATAAGCACGACGTGGTTCCTTCCGAGTTAGTCCTGGTAGGGAGCCTAAACGACGTGTAATTCTCAGTCTCGGTCCGCGATATCGGGACATAAATTTCCTTAGTGCTTGATACTTTACGCAAAACTCCCATTGTTACATACTAGGGTCATTCTGACTAGGGGTTAGGGATTAGGCTTTAGGAATTAGGCTTTAGGCTTTAGGTTTTAGGTGTTAGGTTTTAGGTGTTAGGTTTTAGGTGTTAGGTTTACTTTTCGCCATCCACCATTCACCATTCACCATCCACCATCCACCCCTACCCTAGAGGTCTAATTTTTCACAGGTTCGGGAGTATGTTGAGGACGCTCCAATTCGCAGGTAGCTCGATCGAGATCGAATCTGCCATTTCGATCGAAACAGGCAGGAATTTGATATACTGGCTGACCGTAGTTTTCTTGTGGGAAGGTCTGCACAAAGCCATTTTTTACCACTTCGCAGGGGCGATTGAGGCTGCATTGAGGTTGTTTAGCAGCACTGTCATTTACGCCAGTATTGATAATCCCGACTACCTGCTGGGTTTTGAGCGAAATCATCGGCGAACCAGACATCCCGCCCACGATACTGCACTGGTGGCGAATCGACCTTTTCCAGTTGTAGATGTCTTCTTTAACATTAGCTGATGCTCCAGTTTGACAGGTGGCTGCATGGAGGAAACTAAGTTCGTCTTTAACGCCTTGAGACGGAACTCCCACGACGATTAGCGGTTCGCCAAGCTCTGCGGGTTTAGCCGCAATTTGGAGCGGGGCGATCCCTGCCTGGGTCAATTCTTGTTGAGTTTTGGTCAATTCGAGGATGGCAATATCATTATTTTTCATCGTGCCATAGACTAGCCGTTTGACCGGAATAGTTAACCGATCGGGTTTAAAATCATGAAAGTA
>ENA-OFCD01001563-OFCD01001563.1-metagenomes-genome-assembly--contig:-NODE-1563-length-11222-cov-3.866929_pt1 | contig 11222 bp, 11 predicted proteins | sample MGYA00153392_OFCD01 | MGnify analysis MGYA00153392 | reverse complement strand
CCCTCCGGGCGGCGCGATCTACTGCACACAGAACCCGAACTCGGCCGCGAATGACTGCGACACGTGCGGCACGTACAACGAGCTCGTCTGGAAGAACGTCGCCAAAGACGCGTGCAGTTCCAACCAGCCACTCTCGCCCGGCTCCATCTACGGCGGTCACAACCCGTGCAGCTGCGGACCGAACCTCTACAACTGCGGCTCGTGGAACATGCAAGGCTGCACGCCCGATTGACCGCGCGCGTGCAAAACGCGTAACGTGCGATGCCGATGACGACGGAAACTCTGCGACGCACCTCTCTCTACGAAGCGCACAAAAAGGCCGGCGGGAGGCTGGTGCCGTTCGCCGGATTCGAGATGCCTGTACAATACACAGGCATCGTGGATGAGCACACGGCGGTGCGCACGGCGGCGGGCCTCTTCGACGTCTCGCACATGGGCGAGCTCGAGATGCGCGGGCAGTACGCGGGCGCCGTAGTGGACTACTTGGTGACGAACGACGTGAGCAAGCTCGGCGATGGGCAGGCGCTCTACACGTGCGCGTGCAACGAGCAGGGCACCATTCTCGACGACCTCATCATCTATCGCGCCTCGGCCGAGAGGTTCTTGATCGTCTGCAACGCGTCGAACCACGCAAAGATCTCGGCCCATTTCAAGCGGGCGGCGGAGAACCACTGTGACTACGAGGATCGCACCGACGCGACAGCCCTCATCGCGCTCCAAGGTCCGAAGGCGTTTGACGTCCTCGCGCGCGCCGGCAGCGATGCGGCGAAGCTGGTGGAGCTGAAGAGCTTTCATTTCCGAGACGCTGTCATCGCCAACGTGAAGACCACGGCCGCGCGCACGGGCTACACGGGAGAAGATGGCGTCGAGATCTTCTGCGCGTGGAACGACGCGCCGGCGCTCTGGGAACAGCTCCTCGAGCTCGGACGAGACGTTGGTCTCAAGCCCGCGGGGCTCGGCGCGCGCGACACGCTGCGACTCGAGGCACGCCTGTCCCTCTACGGAAACGACATCGACGAGACGACCAACCCGATCGAGGCAGGCCTCGGCTGGGTGACGAAGCTCGGCAAGGCGAGCGACTTCATCGGCAAGGCGGCGCTCACCGAGATCAAGAGCAAGCCACTGGTGCGCAAACTCGTCGGCTTCGAGGTCACGGGGCGCGGTATTGCGCGTCACGGATACCCGCTGCGCGATCTCGAAGGAAAAGAGATCGGCATCACCACCAGCGGCGGCCCCTGCCCGACCCTTGGCAAGAACCTCGGCCTCGGCTATCTGCCGACGCCCATGACGGAGGTCGGGACGAAGTTCTTCGTCGACTGCCGCGGCAAGAACATCGATGCCGTCGTCGTCCCCACGCCGTTCTACAAGCGCACCAGCAAATAGGAGCCACCGATGAGCGATTTCCCGGAGACGCTGAAGTACACGAAAGACCACGAGTGGGCGAAGGTGGACGGCAAGCGCGTCACTGTCGGTATCACCAAGTTCGCAGTCGAGCAGCTGGGGGACATCACGCTCGTGAACTTCGACGCAAAGATCGGCGACACCGTCACGGCCGGCAAGGCGTTCGGCACGATCGAGAGCGTCAAGACGCTGAGCGATCTGTTCGCCCCGCTCGATGGCAAGATCGTCGACATCAACAAGGAGCTCGACAGCAAGCCAGAGCTCGTGAACGAAGACTGCTACGGGCTCGCGTGGATGGTCGTGATCGAAGCCACCGGCGATCTCGGCGAGTTGCTCGAGGTCGGGGCGTACGCCGCGATCGTCAAAGCCGCGGGCTGAACGAGTCTCTAGACGCGCCTCTAAAAGTGCGGTGGTTTTCGTCGAGGCCGAGTGAGCCCTAGGAGCCGGGATTCCTGTACGGTGATTATTTCCGACGACGCCTGCGCAGCCTTGCGAAGAGGGATCGCGAAGTTGTCGACGAAAAACGCTGCACCTCTAGGTTTTAAGGCGGTCGTCGACCCAATCGCTCCACCCGGCTCGCGGCGTCTGCGAGACGATCTTGCCTTCGGACAGGAAGACCTCTGCGGGTAGCGCGCGGCCGTTGTAGCGGCTCGCCATCGTGTAGCCGTAGGCGCCCGCGTCGAGCAGGGCGCAGAGCTCGAGCGCAAGGCTCGCGGGGAGTTCGTGCTCGCCGAAGTCGTCGGAGCTCTCGCACACGGGGCCGACGACGCGCCATCGCGTCTGCTCACCCGAGACCTCCTCGAGCGGGATGATCCGGTGGTGAGCTTGGTAGAGCGCGGGGCGGATGAGATCGTTCATCCCCGCGTCGATCATCAGCCACCTTCGTGCGCCGGAGACCTTGCGCTGGATGACACGCGTCAGCAGAACGCCGTGCGTCGCGACAAGCGCGCGACCCGGCTCCACGTAGAGCGCGAGATCGCCGAGTCCGAAGTCCGCCATCGCCTTGCACGCCTCACGAACGAAATCGGCGGGCCGTGCGGGGCAGCCTTGTCCGTAGTCCACGCCGAAGCCTCCGCCCGCGTCGACGAACGAGAGGCGGTGGCTCTTCTTGATCTCGGCCGCGAGCGCGAAGAGGTCCCGCGCGGACTTCACATACCCCGCGGTGTCGGTGAGCTGCGAGCCGATGTGCGAGGAGATGCCGACGAGTTCGACGTGACGCGCCTTGGTCACCGCCTGCAGCGCGGCAGAGAGATCGGCCTTGGGCACGCCGAATTTCGCCTCGTCGTGGCCCGTGGTGATGTGCGCGTGCGTGTCGATGACCGCTTCCTCGAGGCCGGGGTTGATGCGAATCGAGACGCGCGCCACGCGGCCGAGGGCGTGAGCGCGAGCGTCGATGCGCGCGATCTCTTCGACGCTCTCGACGCTGAGCGCCTCGATGCCTCGCTCGCCTGCCCCGATCGCGAGATCGATCTCGGCGTCCTGCTTCGCGACGCCGCTGAAGACGATCGAGTCTGCCTCGATGCCACAGCCGCGCGCGACGAGCAGCTCGGGCCCGCTCACGACGTCTGCGCCGAAGCCCAAGCGGGCGAGGGCGCGAACGATCGGAGCTGCGCTGTTCGCCTTCACCGCGTAGCAGACCAGGTGTCGCTGCGGGCCGAACGCGTCGTCGAGCTCGCGTGCCTCGCGAACGATGGCGTCGAGATCATACGCGTACGTCGGTGAGCCGGCGCGGGCTACCACGTCCGAGAGGCGCACGCCGCCCATCGACAATGAGCCCGATCGATCTCGAGAGGTCGCCACGCATCAATCAATTACCCGACACCCATCACGAAAAACACCCCAAAGGTCGCCCTTTTTGGCAGACTCCCCGGCGTGGTGATTCGACGGACCAAGCTCGTGTGCACTTTGGGCCCGGCTTGCGACTCCGAAGAGATGCTCGGCGCGCTCATCGACGCGGGCATGGACGTCGCGCGCTTCAACTTCTCGCACGGGACTCACGAAGAGCACGCGACCCGCTTCAAGCGCCTGCGCAAGGTGGCCGACGAGAAGCGAAAGGCCGTTGCGGCTCTCCAGGATCTGTGTGGCCCGAAGATACGAACGGGCACGATCAAGGCTCCCTACGAGCTCGCGACGGGCTCCGCGGCGATCTTGGTCGAGGGCCTCGAGAACCCCGACGAGCAGACGATCGCGATCCAGTACGAGGGGTTGTCCGACGACGTGCGCGTGGGCGACAAGATCTTGTTCGACGACGGTCGTATCGCGCTCGACGTCACGAGCGTCGAGCCGCCTCGTGTGCACGTGCGCGTTTCGCAGGGCGGCGGCATGCGCAGCCGCATCGGTGTGCACTTGCCTAGCCGTACGATGCGCGGCGGCGCGCTCACGGAGAAGGACAAGACGGACCTGTTGTTCGGCCTCTCGTTGGGCGTCGACTACATCGCGCTCTCGTTCGTTCGGCGCGCCGAAGACATGCGCCTCGTTCGCGACATCGTGCAGGCGTGGGGCGCTGACACACCGATCATCGCGAAGGTGGAGACACCTGACGCCGTGGACAACCTCGAGAGCGTGCTCGCGGCGAGCGACGGCGCGATGGTGGCGCGCGGAGATCTCGGCGTGGAGTTTCCGCCGGAGCGCGTGCCCATCATCCAGCGACAGATGCTCGCCGTCGCGCGTCGCGTGCGCAGGCCCGTGATCGTCGCGACCGAGATGCTGCAGTCGATGACGAAGAACCCGCGACCCTCACGCGCCGAAGCGAGCGACGTCGCGAACGCCGTCTACTCGGGCACCGACGCGGTGATGCTCAGCGGCGAGACGGCGAATGGGGACTACCCCATTGAAGCTGCATCGATGATGTCCAAGATCTGCATCGAGGCAGAGAAGAGCCCGTTCTTCGATCAAGCGCCGCCGTACGCGAGTCGCGCCACCACGATCACCGAGGCCATCGCACGAGGCGCGTGCAACACGGCGCGCGAGATCGGCGCACGCTACATCGTCTCGTTCACCGAGAGCGGCACCAGCGCGATGAACGTGAGCCTCTCGCGCCCGCACGTCCCCATCATCGCGTTCTCACCGAACGCCAAGACACGCCGGCGCATGGCCATGTTCTGGGGCGTCATCCCGCGCGAGATGCCCGCGATTCACAACACCGATGCTCTCGTCGACTGGTGCACGGGAGATCTCATGGCGAGCGGCCTGGCCTCCCCAGGCGAGCGCGTCGTCATCGTCTTTGGCGCGCCCATCGGCGTCTCCGGAAGCACGAACTCGATCCGAGTCCACGTCATCTCCTAGCGGCCCGCGTCTCAGGCAGCGGAATTCACAAGAAGTTCAGGAAATGGGCTTCCCAAATCCGCTCCTGATCTTTTTGTGAAACCTCTGTCGGCCCCGAGCGAGATGGCTCAGAAACCGAAGGCGAACGCGAGCTCGGGCTCGAGGGAAATCAGCGTGCTGTTCGGCGGAATCGAGATGACGGCCTTCACGGGCGTCAGCATCATCACGGCCTTGGGTGAGCCGAGCTGAACGCGAATGCCTCCGCCCACCGACGCGAACACCGGACCCCCGGAGGCCCACGCGTCTACGAACTTGAGCGGCGTACCGGCGGCCTCTCGAACGGGCACCGACACCGCCGCGTCGTACGTGCTCACGCCGGCGCCGACCATGATGTACGGCGAGACGGCGTGCTTGGACCAGAGAGCCTCTTGACCGAACACGTAGTGGAAGCGCACCTCGACGTGCAGGTACGGCAAGCTCGAGATCGGCGAGCCGTTGAGCACGATGCCCGCGCGACCGCCAATGAGGATGTTGCCCGTGGGCGCGTAGTCGAACGAAGCGAGGATTCGGAAGTTGCCGAACACGGTGCCGGACTGGACCGCACCGGCGTTGCCGTTCGCGTTCAAACCCGTGAACTGTGTCGAGTTCGACGGATAGGCGGCGCCGTTCTCGGCGCAGCGATAGCCCTCGTCCGGAGCCGGAGTGACGCCCTTCGGCGCGCCGATACCGCCCAGGCACGCCTTCTTGGTGCTCGCGTCAGTGGAGCTGATGAACGTGATGTCGAACGCCGCGCCGAGTCCGATGAAGATCCTTGGACCCTTCTTCGGACCCACGGCAGCGCACTTGCCTTCTTTGCAGGACTCGCTGGAGCACTCGTTGTCGGCCTCGCAGCTCTCGCCGTCGCTCTTGCCTTTGGCCGCTGCCTCGGCGCATTTGCCATCGGTGCACATGCTGCTCTTGCACTCGGTGCTCTCCGAGCACTCGGCGCCGACCTCGAGTGTGCCGCCACCGCCGCCGTCGCCCTTGCAGCTCTCGGGATCGCGGCAGCACTTGCCTGCAGGACCCTCGGGGCACGTCTCGCCGCACTGCTTCTCGGGCTTCTTTCCGGGTAGGCGCGGGGCGTCGCCGTTCATGTCGTCCACGGACGCGCGGATGTTGACGACGAACGGGTTCTTGCGGCTTCCGGCCGATGCGATGACGTCGTTCTGATCGTCGAAGCCTTGAATGAAGTACTTGAAGTCGCCCTGCTGGACGTCTGTGCACTTGGCCGAGGCGCCGTAGCCGGAGCCCATCTTCACCATGTCGACGTTGGCGAACTCGGTCATGCCGAAGCCCTTGTAGCGAAGGACCACGCGCTTGAGCGCGCCGCTGCCCGTGTATTCTACATAGACAGGCACGGGCGTCTTGACGACCTGCTCGGCGACCGGCGTGTGCGCGAAGTCGTTGACCGACGGAGTGCCGCCACCACCACCACCACCACCACCACCGCCGCCGCCACCACTGTCGTCACCGCCACCGCCGCCGCCGCCACCGCCACCAGCGATCTGCTTCTTCGCGTCGGCGAACGCGGCTTCCATGTCCTTCGTCTTGAGATCTTTGCTGAGCGTGATGGTCGGGTCGAGCTTCAACGCCTCGACGAACGCGGCGGTCGCCTTGGCCTTGTCGTTGAGGCCGCCGATTTGGACCGTCCCCAAGTCACGCTGCAAGTTCGCGCGGACCTTGGCGGAGCACGAGCTGCACATCTTGATGGCGTCGCTCAGCTTTTTTTGCGCGGCCGAAAAATCCGCGGTGAGGTAGTCCTCATCCATCGCCTTCTTGTCGAGCGCCTGCGCCTTGCTCTCCGCGCTCTGGGCGAGGGCGGTGCGGCTGGCAAAGAGCCCAGCGATGAGGATCAGCAGCAAGCTGAAGCGGCGAAGGTTCGAAAGAGCAGTGGCCACGTCGACGTCTCCCTTTGGGCGTTTAGCCCGAAATTCGGCGAGCAGAGTTACACCCGAAATTCCGGCCGAACGCTACCATTGATTGCGCCCAAGACACCATTCTCCAGCATTTTCGGACTCCCCCCCTATCGCTTCGCGAGGACTGCGGCGGTTTTCGTCGACACCAAGCGAGCCCGAGGAGCCGACGAGGAGCCGTACTCCGGTGCTTCGCGACGTACGGTGACGATTCCCGCCTATCGCTTCGCGAGGAGTGCGGCGGTTTTCGTCGAGACCAAGCGAGGCCTAGGAGCGGATGAGGAGCCGTACTCCTGTACGGTGACGATTCCCGACGACGGCTTCGCGCCGGTATCGGCGAAAAACGCCGCGCTCCTCAGTTGCGCTGTTCAGGGGGTGGGAGTGGTGAGTTGGGACTGCGTCTCTTCGCGGATGAACTGCACGCGTCGGTTCAATGCGCGGTTGCCTTCGCTCGTGTTCGGGACGATTGGCTGGGCCATGCCGTAGCCCTTCGACGTGAGGTGGCTCGGGTCGATGCCGTGGCCGACGAGGTACGCGCGAACGGCGTCTGCACGAGACTGGGACAGCTTCGCGTTGTACGCCGCGCTACCGACGTTGTCGGTGTGACCTTGGACCTCGATGACGAACTTGGAGTTGTCCTTGAGGACCTGAACGATCTCGTCGAGGATCTTGAAGCTGATCGCGCCCTTGATCACGGCCTTGTTGAACTCGAACTGGATCTGCTGCGTGATGCGGATCTCTTTGGCGGTGACGATGACGAGCGAGTTCTTCTTCGGGCAGCCTGGGCGTTCTCCGCCGGGCGCGCCTGGAGTGTTCGGGCAGAAGTCGTCGAGGTCCAACACGGTGTCGCCGTCGTTGTCGGCGTCGATGCAGCCGTCCGTGTCCTCGAAGCCGTCCATGTCCTCGGGCTTGTTCGGGCACTTGTCCGCGCCGTCGAGGATGCCGTCCGAGTCGTTGTCGATGTCGGGGCAGCCGTCTTCGTCGAGGTAGTTATCCTTGTCCTCGGGATCGAGCATGCACTGATCCCTCGAGTCCGGGATGCCGTCGTTGTCGGTGTCCGGATCGTCGGGGCAGCCGTCCGTGTCCTCGAAGCCGTTGTACGTCTCGGGTATGTCGGGGCACTTGTCCACCGGGTCGAGCAGACCGTCCCCGTCTTTGTCGCCGGGCTTGGGCGCGTTGACCTCGACGAACTTGCGCTCGGCGCAGCGCTCGACGGGACTGTTCGCCAGCGCGGCGCGCGCGTTGGGCTCGGCGATGTCCGCGAGGGCGAGCGCGTTCGAGAGCTCACCCTGATCCATCTCGACGGTGGCGAAGCGAAGATTGGCGCGCGCGAGCGCGAGCTCACGGGGCGCGCAGCGCATCGCGCCGTTCTTGTCCGCGCGGTCCACGAGAGAGTTCAAACCCTCGATGCGGCCACGAAGCACGGAGGCCTGAGAGCACCCCTGCGAGAAGGCCGCACAGCCAAACAGCGACGCGAACACGAGGACTGCGCGGAGCTTGTTCATCAGTCGCGCCCCGACGCTTTGCGAGCCGACTTTGCCAGTTCGATCGCCTTGGACGCATACTCTTCGGCGGTCTCCGCGAAGTTGGCGGCATCCGAGTAGCTAGCCTCGGAGGCCTCGAACTGCGCGCGCTCCAGGTGCGCCTGCGCGTAGTAATATTCGTAGGGAGCGAGCTGCTCGGCGCCGAGGGCCTTGGCCTCTTCGAGACGCGAAGACGCGCTGCTCGCGTTCACCGCATAATAGATGCCGCCACAGCCGGTCGTTGGCAACATGAGCGCCATGACCAGTACGCACGGACCGAGTCTACGCACGTCGAGCCTCACACGAGCCATCCTTCTTCGCTTCGCCAATACGGCACGATTGGAGACGGTAACAACCTAGAAAGCCCGCGGTCAACGCCCGTGTAAGCCTTGTCAGATCTTTCGGTAGAGACCAATGACCACGCCGAGGAGCATCGTGGGCTTGAAGTCCATCGCCCGGACATAGATCGGCGCCATGGTCTTGTTCGCCGGCGCGAAGCGAACGTGGTCTTTTTCGGGGTGGTAATACTTGACGGTCGCCTCGTCTCCGATGAGGGCAACGACGATGTCGCCCTTTTGCGCCGTCAGTTGCTTGCGCACGAAGATGTAGTCCCCGTTGAGGATGCCCGCCTCGATCATCGAGTCCCCATGGACGCGAAGCCCAAACACCTCACGGCCTCCCTTTAAAAGGCCTCGATCGATGCGGACGGTGTCGATGACGTGCTCTTCGGCCAGCAGCGGCATTCCCGCGGCTACTCGCCCAAGAATTTGCACCTCGATCATGTTGTCGTCGTTCGCGGGCGCAGGCGCGCCGTCGGTGCCTGGAAGAGGCAGCTGCATGCTCGTCGGACGGAGCGCACGGCTCTTCATGTCCTCACGCGTCAGGTACCCTTTGCGCTCGAGAGCGCGGAGGTGATCGTTGACGCCGTTGGTCGACCGAATCCCCATGCGCGCACCGATCTCGCGGAGCGTCGGAGGGTATCCGCGGTCAGTGATGGATTCGCGGATGTAGTCGAGGACCATTTGCTGACGTTCGGTAAGACCTTCCATGGTGAACAGGAGCCTACTGAACGTGCGCCTAGGCGTCAAGAAAGCAGGCCGGCGCTAAAGTGCACACGCTCAAAAGCGTCCAAAAGGAGGCCCTCGCTGCGCAAGCGTTGTGCGCCTCTCACGTTCAGCACTGTCCGCGATCCACAAGTTGCCAACGGCAAGCTCACCATTGAGCCGTGCCAACTGCTCGATTTTCGGTTCTGGCTAAGAGTCTCGCTCGAGCGAGACGGCTTGGAGGTTTTCAGGCGCTCAGCGTGCCCACGTCGAGAGGAAGTGATCGTCTCGTGGGTCACCGTGGCAGGTTCCGCAGGTGTTCTCCCTGCCGTCGCGGCGCGAGAGTCCTTTCGTGAACGTGACGTCCATCCAACGCGAGAGCGCTTCGTGATCGCTCCGATCGAGCTGCGGGATCCGCCCTTGGTGACACGAGTCGCAGAAGATCGGACCTTGGTCCGTCGTCTCCAGCTTCACGACGAACTCGTTCCACATCTTCTCGGCGACTTTTTTTCGAGGCGTGGACGCGCGGATGTCGTCCGCGTGGCAGCCGTTGCAGGTCACGCCGAGCGACTTCGTGAAGAGCGGCATCAGCTTGCGAAGCACGCGAGGCTCGAGCATCGCGAGCGGCGGGAGGTGCGCCATGTCCAACCCCAGCGCTTCGAGGTCGACCCTCATGTTGGTTGCAAGGAGTGCCTTCAACTCGATATGCGCCGGCGCGACGCTCGTGGAGGCGCTCGGCTCGCTAGTCGCGCTCGAGCGGCTAAGCCCCGCCGGCACGCTCGGCTTGCCGACTTCTCCGCTCGCGCCGCCGCACGCGAACGGCGCGACCACGGCAAAAACAAGGGCGCTTTGCAGCGCCAACCTCATTCGAACTTGCCGCTTGTCGACAAGAACGTGAGCTTGTCATTCGTCTCTCGGAGGCGCGCGCTCAACATGCGGACGCACGCCCAGAGCACCTCGTAGGCAAGGTCCTTGTGCAAGAACAACAGATCGTCGAACGCGTCCTTCGTCATTACGAGCAGACGGCATCGCTCGTGCGCGCGCGCGTCGGCCGAGCGCGGGGACTCGTCGAGCAGCGCCATCTCTCCGAACACCTCGCCCGCGGCGAGCACGGCGAGCGCCTCCTCGCCGATGCCGCTCACCTCGCGCGAGATGCGCACCTTGCCCTCGAGGATGATGAAGAGCTTGTCGCCGGGATCGCCGAACTGGAAGATGCGCGTGCCAAGCGCGTGCGTCTCCTCGGTGGTCGCTTGGGCGATCAACGACAGCGAGTCCCGGGTGAGGCCGTCGAAGAACGGAACCTTCGCGAGCTGGTCCTCGCGCTGGATCGTCGTCGAGGTCGTCACTGCGGCGTTCACGCTGAGAGAGAGTAGACGCCCTCTACGCGCAAGATCCACCTTTCTTGGTTAACGCTCGGCGCAGACGGCCAAACGAAGAATGCGGAACAGAAAGCTCAAAAGATCAGGCTGTCCCCAAATCCGAACGCTGATCTTCCCGACCTTTTTGTGAGCCGCTCCGAAGGGTCGACGCGTGAGCTTCAGTGGCCCTGCATCACGAGCCAACGCTCGGCCTCGAGCGCGGCCAGCGCCAGGTTCGCGAGCGGCTGCGCGCGTCCGAGCAGTCGGCCCTCGCCCTGTCGGCGGACCTCGAACGCGCACGCGCCGAACTACGCGGTGAAGCTGATGCGCGCACTGCCGCTGAGCTGCCCGAAGCGCCCATTATGGGGGTCCCCGTCATTGGTGCTCCGGCACTGAGCACGTCAGGTGGCAGCCCACGCCCCAAACAGCGCACAACGCCGCTTCCCACGACAACGCCCAACAGAGCACGGCGCAGCGGCTCAGCGACGCTTGCCACCCGCCGCATTCCCGCGATCGGTGAACTGCTCAGCGAATACGGTTACGTCATGCGTGATCTGCGCAATCTGGCGATTTTAGCAGCGGCGCTGTTGATCACGATATTGGTGGCGTCACTGCTGCTGTCACGCTCAGTCGGCTAGGCAAGTCAGCGTTAGCGCAAAATCGGACACAAGCATTGGCCCC
>ENA-OFCD01001561-OFCD01001561.1-metagenomes-genome-assembly--contig:-NODE-1561-length-11229-cov-4.079202_pt1 | contig 11229 bp, 10 predicted proteins | sample MGYA00153392_OFCD01 | MGnify analysis MGYA00153392 | reverse complement strand
AACGTCACGAGCAGCCGGCGCTGGCCGTCGATGCCGGCCACGGTCCCGACGTCGCTTTCTGAGGCAACTTCGACCGCTTCCAACTCGCCCCGGACGGGGGGTGGCGCCGACGGTGACGACGCCGTCGATGTGCGCGCTTGAGGTCGCTAGTCGCGCTGGCGAGGCAGCGAGCCGTGCAGGACGCGAGGACCTGGGTCGGGGCAGCGCACCGCGAGCTCCACTCCGTGGTCGGGCCCTGCCGACCGACAGCTCTTGCGTACGCCGGGAGCAGGCCGTCGTCAACCGCGTCCAAGGTCCTGCTCCATTTTTGGTCCGGTCAAGCGGGCGTCGACTCGATAGGTTGGGCTTCGCTAGCCTGACCGGGGATCGACACATCACCCGTAGCGCCGGTGGTGCCGGTGGGGTCCGTGCCGGTGGTGCCGGTGGTGTCCGTGCCGGTGGTACTCGAGCCGTTCGATGACGGGCTGCCCTGAGGTGGCACCTGGCCGTAGTCAACGTCGCTGGAGACGGTCGTGTCGAGGTCCACGTCGAGGCCCCCGACCTTCTGGTCGTTGGAATACTGGTAGATGTGCGTCCGGTTGTCGAGCTTTTTGTGCGACCAGGCGTAGGTCTGCCAGGCGTAAGTGACCAGCCCATTGTCCAGGGCGTGACCCACCATTGCGAGGCTGCCGTAGACGCCCATCCGCGTCATCCCGACGACTCCGCAGGCCGCGCTGAGGTAACCGTCGATGATAGTCATTTGGGCGGTCGTGACGTCGAAGTCGACCGCAAAGTAGACGGGCGCGTTCGAGATGCCGAGTGCGTCGAGCTGAACTTGAGCGGCGTTGGCGTCCTTCTTGCCCTGAGAGGCTCCGCCGAGCGGGTTGTTTGCACCCTGCTCGAACACCACGACGATACCGATGCCGTTGGCCTGCCAGTCGGCTATCTCGGCCTTGGTGAGGTTCTTGGCCGCACCTGGGCTGGAGACGTACCGGCAGACGAAAGATAGCCCGTACTTCTTTGCCGTGGCGGCGCTCATGTGTCCGGACGAGTAGTCCACGCCTTGCAGAGTCATGATGGTGCACCTTTCGGGCTGGGGGTTTGGTACAGGGACGGGAGACGGAGGTCGGGGTCGAATGCGTCCGTCAGCGAACTAGCAGGCGGAGCTGGAAGCAGCGCGGTCGCGATTCTCCCGGAGTCGGTGCTTCGCACCACGGTCCCGGTGGTTTCGAGAACTTTGCTAGTGGTGTAGGTCGCTGCCGAGACCCCCATGAGGGTGAGCAAGGCCGCTGGTACGGGAGGCAGGCCCACGGCAGGGTCGCCGGCTAGCTGCGCTACGAAGTTCACGAGGGCGATGGCGGTGAACAAGACGTACTGCAGATCGGGCCAGGCGACCGTTCCGTCGTCGTCAGTGAAGAGCTCGGTCAGGCCGAGGAGGACACCGACATGGTCAGCTGCCACCGGCTTCCTCACGTATGCCCGATTACCGGCGGCGACGGTGTTCGCTGCGACGGGGCCGATCCCGCCGTTGCTGCGGCTGACCGCCGCCTGGGCGACCGTCGCAGCTGTCGCCGGCAGACCGAGCAGCACCAGGTACTCCGGGCGCCAGCCCGTCGTCACCGAGTTGGTGAACAGCGTGCCGGGGAGGGAACGAGCGAGCAGCAGCAGGTAGACGAAGGCCATGACCAGCGTGCCTGTCCACAGGCAGATCTGGGTCCGGCTGGTGGACACGCGCCCGTCTGAACCGACGAGCGCGGCTTTCAGGCCCCGCTGCCGGAACCGCAAAGTGGCGACTTGGCCAACCGTGGTCCGCGACCTCGGCGCTGGAGTCTGCGCGCCGATCAGTAGTGCGTGCAGGCCGACCCCGACTGCAACCACGGTCAGCAGTGCCGCCACCGCCGCCACTTGCCGGTGGCTCAAGGTGTAGGAGGTGGCACGGGCGACCGGGATGTCGACGGCGATCGCGGCCGCGACCAGCAGGCCAGCCACCGGACCCCATCCGCCCGTCGGATGGCCGCGCCTGCCAGGGCCAGCGTCCGGCCCCTGCCCAAGCCGGGGGGTATCGGGGGTGCGAGGCGGAGGTGTCAACCCCGGGCCCGGTGGCGGACCAGCGGGGGGCGGGGGGGCGGCCGGCGCGGGCGTGCCGTCGGGCTGCTCTGATGTCGTGGTCATGAGAGCTCCTCGCGGGTGGGCGTCGCCGCGAACGAGATCGCGGACGCGAAGGGTTGGGCTGCCGACGTCGATGCCGGCGGTAGGCCAAGGCCAACGGGCGCTGCTGTGATCGCGGGATTGCTCTGTGCCGGTAGCGAGGGTGCCCGGCACGTCCAGGTGGCAGGCCAGGTCTGGGGTCCCACCACGCCGTCGACGGTGAGGGCGGACAGCTGCTGGACGAGCCGGCAGATCGACTCGCTGATCGGCCCGTACTCGCTGTCGGCCTGGGACGCGCCGAGCTCAAAGCCGTCGTCGAGGCAGCGCTGCTGCCAGGTAGTGACGTCGTCTCCGACTAAGTGCGGGCTCTTGAGCAGCAGCAGCCGCCCGGGCCACGGCGGGGCATCGGGGGCATTGCCATGGTCCTGTCCCGGTGACGACGCTCCGAAGACGACCAGCCGCGAGGCGTCGAGGACCCCGGCGATCTGCGGGTTGCCGCGTCCGGCCGGGGCGGACCAGGTGTGGGAGTTGACCCCGCCGTTCGGGCCACTGTTCCCCTCGATGGTCAGCAGCGTGCCGCCGGAGTTGGCGCGGACGATCCCGGTGTGTGTTCGGGAACCGGTGCAGCTGCCCGACTCGCTCCAGTCGAAGCAGATGATGTCACCGGGCTCAGCCTCCCAGGAGTTGCGGCGAAGGCCATGGGCAAGGCCGTAGGCGTAGGCCGCGGGGACATAGGAGAACCCGGTCCAGTGGCCCGGCTGCATGCTCGGCAGCGGGATCCCGGCCTTCCAGAAGCAGGTGGTGACGAAGTCACCGCACCAGGCCTCACCCGGGAGTCCGAGCGCCCGGCTGTAGGGGTTGTCGTGGTCGTAGCCTTGGCCCGACAGGGTGCCGACTTGACCCACCGCGTAGGCGACGACGTCTTCGCGCTGGAGCACGGGTCACACCCCCAGCAGCTTGCGCCAGGTGTCCTGGCGCACCGCTCCGTCGGCGGCTAGGCCGTTGCTTTGCTGGAACGCCTGGACTGCCTGCTGGGTGACCGGGCCGAAGTCACCGTCGACGGCGAGGGTGTTGTCCGAATACAGGCCCGGGGAGGCTGCGCGCAGCAGTCCTTGTACACGCGCAACCGCTGGGCCGTTCGCGGAGACCGCGACGTCTGGGAGCTGGGACACGATGTCCTCCGGGGCGAGAGTCGGATCGGGTAGAGGAGGGAGTGGCGGCAGGATGCGGTAGATGCAGCCGATGACCTGCGTCGCCGGGATGGAGAGCGTCGAGGTGGTCGCCGACGTGTCCGTCATCAGGGCACCGCCAAGGCTCCACGGCCCGAAGCTGGTCGCGGAGGCCGCAGCCTGCTTGTCCGTCGAGCTCCACGAGCCGCTGATGCTGACCCCGCTGGTCAGCACCAGTGCGACAACCACCCCGACCGGGACGGCCGGACCCTGGCCGCCCGGGATCAGTCCCCCGGAGGGGAGGCCGGGGATGTACCAGGTCGTGGAGCGGAGCAGCACCTCCGGCCACCAAGGTCGGGCCAGCTCGACGAGCTGGTACTTCAGCGACAGGCCGAGCGACGACGCCTCGACTGCTTGGGTCTGGGCCTCCGAACCCGCGCGGCGCAGTACGTCGATCGGGGTCACCCGGAGTCCTTCGATCCCGCCGTCGGGCACCAGCGAGGCGCCTGTGGGCGCCGCACCATCGGCCTGCGCAGCGACTTGCGCCGGGATGACTGAGGCCAGCGTCCCGTCGCGGAGGCCGGAGAGTGCCATCAGGGTCGACTGCGCCGCCGGGGATTCGACGGCCGAAGCCGCACCCGTCCGGGCAGAGACCTCAAGCGGCAGGTGTCCGCGGCCGACCCCACCCCCGCGGCCGGCCGGGTCTGGTGGGTCGGTGTCCGCCGGCGTCAACCGAATCGGGACCGTCCGGTCGACACCGGGCAGAGTGCGCCACCGCCACAACGGCCCGGGCGGATCGATCGGGACAGGCGGCGTGCTCGATGTCGAGGTCCCGCTGGAGGATGAGTTGCTGTAGGTCGGCCACGACGCTAGTTCCGCCGGGTCGTACCACGCCAGCGGGGCGGTCTCGACGGCGTTGTGCCCAAGGCCTACTTGCCCGGCCGCCGCGCCACGCAGGTGACCGAAGTCCTGGGCAGCCGAACTGCCAATCGCGGACGCGCTGGCTGCTTGGTTCACGATGGCGATCGCCAGCTCGTTGGCGGACAGCATCGTGCCCGCGGCGTCACCAACGTTGAGGGGCGCGACCCGGTCGACCACCACGTCCAGCCAGGCGTTGATCCGGGCCGGGTTGTAGGCGCCGTTGCTCATGAACTCGTTGGGCTCCACCGCCACGCCACTGCCGCAGAACGACAGCATTGAGGCCGAGGCGGTGGTGGGCTTGAACTGGCTGCTCAAGAAGTCCTGGAGCTTCTGGCCGAGCTGGGCGAAGCCTTCGGTGTCGGTCATGACGGTGCTCCTGGAGAAGGACGGTCGAGGCCGGGTCAGGCGGGGGACGGCGACATGGCCGGGCCGCTCGTGACCGGCGTCGCCCCCGTCGTGCCGGAGGGGGCCGGCGTGGGCGAGGCGATGGTGGTGGTCCCGGTGGCGCTGCCGGCAATCGTGGGCGGGTTCTTGCCGTCGACCTGCGGTGACGGCGGCAGGATATCGCCGACATAGCCGACGATCTGGCAGCCGTTGATGCGCAGCGTGCCGTGTTGAGCGTCTCCGTCGAAGTGCCAGCTGCCGGCTGCACTGTCCGACTCGTGGGCAACCCCAGACCAGTCTGCGTTGTCGTGTGAGACCGTCCCGCCTAGGCCCATGAAACCGATGCCGCCGCTGCCGTGCCAGCTGCTGCTGTCGCTGCTGGCGTCGGCGTGCTGGCACCAGGTCGACATCGAGTCACCGGCCTCACCCCAGCCGTCGGCTTCAATGATGACGTTACGGATGACCAGGAACTGGGTCGGGACCATCGGCAGGTAGTGCCGGTCGGCCTGGCCCTTCTGACCCGCAACGGTGCCGTCGCTGATCACGCTCTTGTCCTCGTTCGGCAGATACCAGCCGTCGATGTTGAACAGCTCGGCGAGCAGCCAGGGCCGGAAGATCTGGCACAGTGCCCACTCGATGGTGATCGAGGCGTTGGCCATCGTCGCGCCGAAGCTGCTGCTCTGGCCGTGCAGCGCGTCGCTAGAGCTTTCGGTGTCGCTGGCAGACTTGCCGCCGCCCCCGGCGAAGGTGATCCCGAACAACATGCCGCCCCCACCGCCCGAGGTGGACGAGCTGTGTCCGTGGTACCAGCTCGACGCGGTGTCGAACGAACTCGATGACCCGTGGTCGTGGAAGTCACTGCTGGTGACGGTCAGAGTCTCGAAACCGTTCATGGTGTCGGTCGGGTCGTACCAGCTCTCGGGCTGCACAAAGGTGTAAGGCGTCTTCACCGCCACCGCACCGGTCAGGTCCAGTCCCCACTTTTCGAACAGATTGCGCGCCTCTCCGACGAAGAACGCCCCGATGGAGCCGCCGACCGAGTTGAGGGTGTCCAGCGCGTTCTCGATGTCGTCGGCGACCGAGCGCCAGTTGTTCCAGCCGATGTCGACCTTCGCCTGGGCCAGCGATGACCCACCGGAGACCCAGCTGTCGCCGGCGTTCGGGTCGGTCATCGCCCGTGCCTCGGCGTCTCCGAAGTCCTTCTTGGCCTGGGCGTAGGCCAGCATCAGCGTCTGATACTGCACGTAGTTCTGCGTCTGGCCCTTGAGGTGGCCGTTCGCGTCGACGTTCCACAGCACCTGACGGGCCGCAACGACCTTGGCCTCGATGTCAGCCGGCAGCGGGGGTGCGGGGATGCCCTGGGCCTTGAGCGCGATCGCCTGGTAGGCGCTCGAGATCGTCTGGCTGCCCTGGTAGGGGATGTAGTTGCCGTCGTCCGTGATGTGGATGAGTGGGTCGAACTCGACGGCGGTCATGTACGCGCTGTGCAGCGACCGCTTCAGCTGCTGGATCGCCGGGCTGTCCCCCGCATTCACGACGGCCCCACCGGGAAGCGTTGTCGTGGCCCCGGACGCAACCGGCCCGTTGCCCACGGGAGCTGGGACCACGGGCACAGTGACGAGCTTGCCGTCGGCCGTGGTGTCAGCAATGGTGTCGCTGCCGTTGGGGCTCCAGGGGCTGGCGAACGAGCGCGGGTCGACGGCGACCCCCTGTGGCAGTTGCATGTAGCAGACTTCGCGCAAGGGCTTGCCGTCCTTGTCGACGGGTCGGCTGCCGAGCGCTCGCGCCACCATCGCGCTCAGCGTCCCAAGCAAAGTGTTGGCGAGGTCGCCGGAGACCTGCAGTTCACCGGTGGGCGAGTCGGGCATGAGAGTTCCTTCCAGGACGTGACACGGGTGGACGGGCTGCGGCGGCGGTGGGCTGTTGCCTGCCGTTGCTCATCCAGAGGCGGAGCAGGTGGCGCCTGATACACACCGGCGTGCCCGGACGTGGTTGCCGAGGGTGGCAGCACCGGCCGCACGAGCTGTGACAGCGCGCATGGGACAGGTCACGCCCAGCTCGACAGTGAGGCCCCGCGAGTCCACGAGAGCGGCGGCCTCGCGGCCGACGTCGTGCAGGAGTTGGACGTGCTGCTCCACGAGCCTCTCCCGCAGCAGGTGCTCGTGGACATCAGCTGCGAGCAGGGCGGCCAGCGCCGCGAAGCGGAGGGCATGCAGGTTCAGCCAGTCCTGACGCGAGAACTCGGCTGGACGAAGGCAACGTCGGCCAGGCCGCATAGGCCGGGGTGGGCCGGGCAGCCATGACAACGAACCGTTCCGCTGGGCGGCCGCGGCCGCGCGCAGACGTTCCACTCCGTGCCGGCGCGGCGGACGACGTCCTCAGGCCGGTACGCGTCGAACTCGTGCCGCATCGAGCAGGCAGCACGTACCCAGGCCCCTGTCGACACAGCGCTCGCCGTGGCGCCGCAACCGTAAACAGGTGTACCTTCAGCGTCCGCACGGTCACGGGCGGGTGCCCGCCCTACACCGCGTGGGCCGTCGGTCGAGCGACAAGCGACACGACCTACCCCGCGCGCACAAGCATCAGAGCCAAGACCGCGCGAGCCTCCGAGCCGTGCCAGGTGCCCGTCGACCCACGTCTGATGGCTACAAAGGACTGCACGGAAAACTGATTCCGAGAGGCCTTGCCTGTGCTCGCTGCGGTGGGTGTGTGGGACTCAGCCCCACGGCCAGGGCTGCGGCTTAAAATCAACTAGCGGAATGCTGTCCAGCTGACCGGCGTCATCAGCCTTGAGCAGCAGCGCCGCCAAAATCTGGTCCCAGGTGCCGTCCTTACTCCACCGAGCGTGCCGCTTCGCCCCGTTTGATACGGACCGAACCTGTGACCGGACTGCTCACGATCATCCGGCGGCCGCCAAGCCTGTCGACACCTGGCTGGCTGAGTGAGATGCTCCGGCTCGTTGTCTGTCCTTTCACGCCGGGAGTTCCCACTCAGGTTTTCGTTGCCGCGAGGCACGAGCCTGAGCCTGTCGGGGAAGGGCTTTGCGCGGGATCCCCAAACATGGAGCAGCTCACATGACCTCGTCCACTACCGACAGTCTCGAGACTCCAAGGCCCGGCCGTTACGTGGTCGATGTCGGCAAGAGCACCGTCAGTTTCACCACCCGTCACATGTTTGGGTTGGCGGGCGTGAAAGGAACGTTCACGCTCCGTGAGGCCGAATTTACCGTGGGTGACCCCGTCGAGACGACGACGCTACGAGCGGTGATCGACGCCGCGAGCTTCCAAACCGGCACAGCGAAACGTGATGCTGACGTGAACTCCGCCAAGTTCCTCGACACCGCGAAGTTCCCGGACATCACGGTGACCGGGTCGGGGGCCAGCATGCGCGACGGGCACTGGGTGGCCACCGGGACCTTGACCGCCCGTGGGGTCCCCTCGCCGCTCGAGCTTGTCCTCAACATCATCACGGAGAGCCCGGATGGTCTGCTAACGCTTCGGGCAACCGCGAAGGTCGACCGGTACGCGCACAACGTTTCTGCCGCTAAGGGGATGGCTGCCCGCTGGTTGAACATGAGCGTCGAGGCCATAGCAACTCGAGTAATTTGAGCGCATCTGGCTACGGGCAGGCGGCGCCGGTGCTGGTTACTTCGCTAGCCCGGGGCTAGCGGTCGGAGACGCGTGCCTTGCGGTGGTACCGCAAACCCTCCTTGGCGGTACAAGATCAATAACGCCTCGGGGCGGGCACGCCGCCGGGGGCACGGTGTCTCGTTGGGCGTGTCCGGAACCAGCGTCTCGCCTAGGCGCGTTCGCGGCGTTTGTGGAACGGCCGTTGCAGGGGTGGGCGTTCCACTTCCTTGGTAGTGGGACGGTGTCCAGCCGGGTCAACGAGGGCCAAGCCACGACGCTCATTGCCCCGTACCAGTTGTCGGGTCCAGGCTGCCGTCTGAGGCGCTGTTACGCAGCCGACGTCGAAGACGGGCAGCTCGTTGAGCCGGGGTGTACGCCGGCGCACTCACGTCGCGCCCGCGCGGCAGGCTCCGCTGTATGGATGACAACAGTGCAGAGCCCGCCTACTCTGGAAACTGCCCGGGGCGTTGAGCTTCGGGAAGTGAGCCCGAGACCCGGCCGGACGACCGTGGCGCTCGGGCTTCGCGCTTGTCGGGGTCCGGCTAGACCGACCGTACGGCGCTGACGGTGGGTGCGATCCGCCGGCGCCAGTCGCCGCCCTTGGCCCAGCACCAGGCGATGGCGTCTGGGATCGCGAGCAGCGGTTCGTCGGCGGCCCGGCGGTGCACGTAGTGCAGGGTGTCGCGGCAGCCGGCGGCGCGGGTGAGCTCGATGAGCTGCTGGCTGTCCCAGCTGACCAGGCTGTCGTCCTGCTCGAGCACGAGCAGCGTGTCGCCGCGGCCGGCAGCGTCCTGGACGACGCCCAGCAGGCAGGCGGCTCGGCGCAGCCGCTCGGTGGAGTAACGGACCCCCGCGTCGTAGACCGTCGCCTGGACGCCCGCGGCGACGAGCGCAGCCGCGATGGCGCGCTTGCGGGAGTCTCGTTCGTCCTTCATGTGCAGGCGGCGCTGGCCGGGCAGGACCAGGCCACGGACCACGCGCCGCAGCTCATCCTGAACCGCCGGCAGGACGAAGGCGGCGGCGACCAGGTAGCTGTGGCGCTTGGTCTCGTCCAGGTAGACGTGACCGTTCACCGGCCGGCCGTCGTAGCTGCGGATGTCCCGCCGGCGCGCTGGATGGCTCGGTACACAGTCGAGCGGGCGACGTCGAACATCTCGGCCAGGTCCAGGGTCGTGTGCTTGCCCTCGCGCCACAGCGCGACGAGCTGGGCCTCGCGGGTGGGCTTGAGCTTGGGCTGCTTGCCGCGCAGCCGGCCCTTGGCCCTCGCAACGGCCATACCTTCTCGGGTGCAAGCCCGGGCCAGGTCGGCCTCGAACTCCGCGATCATCGACAGGACGGTGAACAGCAGCCGGCCGATCGGGTCGGCAGGGTCGTGGATGGACCCGCCGAGGTTGAGGCGTACGCCGCGGGCGGTGAGCTCGTCGACGATGTCGCGGGCGTCGGGCACGGACCGGGCGAGCCGGTCGAGCTTGGTGACCACGAGCGAGTCGCCGGGCCGGCAGGCGACCAGGGCCTCGCGCAGCCCGGGCCGGGCCCGGTGGGTGCCGCTGATGCCGTGGTCGACGTAGACCCGGTCGGCCTGCACCCCGAGGTCGGCGAGGGCCTGGCGCTGCACGGTGAGGTCCTGCCCGTCAGTCGAGACCCCGGCGTAGCCGATCCTGATCGCGGTCACGCCAGCAGTGTTCCCGGTTGGCCCACCCGCACCGGGCATTTTCTCGGGCGGGTCGTACGGGAATCTGGCTATGGCAGATCTGCGCTCGTCGAGCGGGAGGAGGCGTCTGGCCGGCGAGCGTGGCCCGTTCCCGTAGGAGGTTCCCCTACGACCAAGATCGCGGTAGGGCAGGTGTCATCTGTCGGCCACATAGCGCTGCGAGAACCGCGCCACTCACCGCTGCAAGTTCCTGCTCCTGCTCGAGGCCCGGCCTCGACGCTGATCATGTGTCGCTGGTCGGTCCCCTCGTGAGACGCGCGATCCTCGCCGCTGGGCGAGCTAACGAGCCCGCGCTTGCCCGGCGCGTGCATGCTTCGTCTACGGCCACACGTAAACAGCGTGGCCTCGGGCGGGCGACTGCCGTCGGAGACGATGGCGTTCTGCGGCAGCAAGCCCTGACAGGCGGAGCAGCGATGACCAGCATCCAACCTCAGCTGTCGGTCGATGAGGCAGCTGCGGCGGTGAGGTTCTACCAGGCAGCGTTCGGCGCCGTGGTCCTACCACGTCGGCCAGGGCGACGACATCGTGGCGCAGCTGACCGTCGGCGACGCCGCGTTCTGGGTGGCAGCAACGCAAGCCGCGTCCGGTCGCCTGAGCCCGAGATCTATCGGCGGCGCGACTGGTCGCACGCTCCTGGTCGTCGAGGACCCGGATGCGGTGATGCGTCGAGCCGTTGATGCCGGCGCGTCGGCGGCGTCACCCATGGAGGACCAGCACGGCTGGCGCCTTAGTCGACTCCTGGACCCCTTCGGTCACGAGTGGGAGGTCGGCAGCCCCCCCTTGGGCCCTGGCCGCCAGCCTGATCGTCCGGCTGTTGCCGATGGCCGTTCCCGAACCGGAACAGCGGCCCCTGCTCGACGCCAGCGGGCGGGCGCGCGAAGATCGCGGCAGCTACGACGAACAGGAGCAGCGCCATGCGCGTCACCGAGATCATCGCCGACCTGCACGTGACCGACCTCGACGCGGCTAGGGGCTTCTACACCGAGTACCTAGGGCTGACCGCGGAAGAGTTCAACCTGGGGTGGGTGGCGCGCTACACCTCCCCGCACGGCGGAATCAACATCCAGTTGATGACCCGAGACGCCACTGCTCCTGAGGACCCGGTGATCTCGGTCAGGGTCGACGACATCGATGCCGCCTACGCCCAGGCGCGGGAGCGTGGCTACGAGATCGTCCATCCGCTCACCACCGAGGAGTGGGGCGTGACCCGCTTCTTCGTCCGAGCCCCGGACGGCAACATCCTCAACGTCGTCCAGCACCGCGACTGAGCCGGGGATGCGCCGGGGGA
>ENA-OFCD01001559-OFCD01001559.1-metagenomes-genome-assembly--contig:-NODE-1559-length-11234-cov-4.154039_pt1 | contig 11234 bp, 9 predicted proteins | sample MGYA00153392_OFCD01 | MGnify analysis MGYA00153392 | reverse complement strand
GTCATCCAGGCTTCGAGATAGTCGGGAACGCCGGTCACGGGCACCTCCAGCCTGGGGCGCTTAGCGCCGACAATAGGACCCTCCTTACCCTACGCAGCGGGAGAGGGCCAAGACAGCCCTTGACATACTCGTGAAGTGTCGGGTTCATCCCCTCTTTGGGGGAGCCCCGGTCTGGGGGCAGACACCCGTCTCATCAGCCCATAGTCTAATAATCAGCACCATCGGGGGACACCCGGGTGGCGGCGACTTCGCGAGAGTCGGAGTCGGGATACGGGGGTACGCCCGATATCTTCCTCTCGCAGGTACGAAGTCGTCGCCCCCAGGGAACCGGACTTCACGGGTCGGTCTGACATCACGCCTGCTGCCCATCTCTCTGGCCCATAATGGCCGAATGATCTCTGTGCCTCGTGCCATCGAACTGCGTCTCGCCGGGGTGCGCTGGCGTCCGTCCTCCGGCGATTCGTTTGTAATCACGCGAGAGGGCTTCGAGGGCGACATCTTCGTCGTCAGCGACATGACGATCGAATCCCACGAGTTCGAGACCGGCACGATCCTCGGCTTCAATGGCACCACGGAATGGGCGCTCGACTCCGTGGCCATCGAGGATGCCCTTTGGCTGCCGCGCGAGGACCAGTTGCGTCAGCTGCTCGGCGGCGCCTTCGATTCGCTCGCCCGATCGTCGACCGGCTACGCCGTCGGCCTGGTCGTGAACGATGAGCGCTCGGAGTGGGTGGCCGTCGAACCTGCCGATGCGTACGCCGCTGCACTGCTCCGGCTGGTATTGGGTGCCGGCTGAACGAGCCTGTCGGGGAGCAGAGCGTTCGGATCGCACAGCATGCAGGCGGCCCGTTGGCGCGCATCCATTGGGCCGATCAGCACTCCGGAAGGGTGATCGGCATGCTCGCGGTGGTGCCGTATTCGTGGCCTCGCCGGGGGATGAAGACGGCGACGATCACCCCGACCAGGGCCACGCCGCTGCCCATCGCGAAGATGATGCGGAACGCCTCCGTCGTGGGGATCGCCACGCCCCCCGAGACAACCAGGTGGGAAGAGATGATGAGTCCGACGAGCGTGGCTGCGGCGGTGGAACCGAGGGTGCGCATCACCGAGTTGAGCCCGTTGGCCGCAGCAGTCTCGGTGGCCGGAACCACGCGCATGATGAGGGTAGGCATGGCGGCGTAGGCAAAGCCGACACCGAATCCCACAATGGTGGACACCAGGATGATGTGCCAGATCTCGCTGTGCAGCCAAACAGCGATAGCGAAGGCGAGGGTGATGATCAGGCCGCCCAGGATGAGGCTGGTGCGAGGCCCCCGGGCATTCGAGAGTCGCGCGGCGATCGGCGACATCACGAACATGACGAGTCCGAGCGGCATGAGACAGAGGCTGGACACGATGAGGGTCTGGCCGAGGCCTACCCCGGTGGTGGTCGGAGCCTCGAGCAGCACCGGAAGAGCGGCCGTCGTGATGAAGAATGCGAAGCCAACCGAAATCGACGCGAGGTTCGTCAGAAGCACGGGTCGTCGGGCCGCCACCCGCAGGTCGACGAGTGCGTCGGCGGTCCGGAGTTCGATGAACGCCCAGACGACAAGCACCGCGATGCCGCCGACCAGAAGGCCGAGCGTGATCGGACTCGTCCAGCCCCACTCGCTGCCCTTCGAAATGGCGAGGAGGATGCCGACGAGTCCGATGGCGAAGCCGACGGCCCCGACGAAGTCGAAATTGCCGCCGGCCCTGAGCGTCGACACCGGAATAATGGTAGCCACCAGGATCACGGCAACGACCGCAAGGGCAGTGGCCAGCCAGAAGAGGTAGTGATAGTCGAGGTTCTGCGCGATGAGAGCCGCGACCGGAAGCCCGATTGCACCACCGACTCCGAGGGTCGCGCTGACCAGGGCGACCGCGCCTCCGAGGTTCTTCGGGTGAATCACATCACGCAGGATGCTGATGCCCAGTGCGATCACGCCGAGCCCGACCCCCTGGAAAACCCGGCCGACAATCATCGGGATCAGGGTATTGGAGAGCGCCGAGATGATGGACCCGCCGGCCATCAGCATCAACAGCACCATCACGACTCGACGCTTGCCATACATATCGCCGAGGCGGCCGCTGATCGGGGTTGAGATCGCCGCCGCCAGCAGGGTGGACGTGAGAACCCAGGTAGCGTCTGCCGAGTTGGTGTCGAGGAAGCCGGGCAGTCGCGGGATGATCGGGGTGACGAGAGTCTGCATGAATGCGGCGATCAACCCGGTGAGGGCGAGGGTCGTGGTGATCGCCCGGTCGCTCGGCCGATGGCTAAGCCGGGCGCGCTCGGCGGCGGAGAGAGGCCTGTCCGACGAAATGGGCATCGTTCCACTCTAAGCCTCAGCCAGAGTGCCCGAAACTCACGCTCGCCTTCAGCGAGAAAGAGTGTAAACGCCCCAGTCGTCCACGTGCCAGTTGATCCAGCCGTTCGTACGCTGCAGAGTGACAGTGATGTTGAAAGGATCATTGGTTGGACTCGTCGCCGCGCAGGTGAAGGTCTGGCCGATGATAACCGGGAGAGCCTTTGCGCAGTCGACCGTGATGTGCGCGCCGATGATGGACGCGTCGGAGGCGATCGACTGTTCCGCCTGCATGGTGAAGACGTTGGGCAGCGCGGAGATGACCAATCCGGGCACGACGAGCACCGAACCGGCCTGCAGTATTCCGAGTGCCGCCCACACAAGAAGCGGGGCGAATCCCAGCGAACCCACCTTCGCGAGGCTCATCGAGCGGACCACGAGATAGATCGGTGCGGTCAATAACGCCCACGCCCAACTCGCGCGGTGCTCGTAGCCCGCGCGGCCGAGCGATGCCCGATCGACAATCGCGAGGACGACGACGAAAATGTAAGAAAACACTGCGATGCCGGGCGTGACCCACATGTTGAGACTCGAGCCGAAGCCGAGGAGGAGCAGGAGGCTCAGCACGAGGAGCACCAGCGGCACGAGGGCAATGATCCAGACCGGGGCCGTGTAGATCGGCAGTCGCGGCAGTGATTGGAGCGGTGGGGGCGGCCCGTCCTCGGCCTCCGGATCGAATTCCCGCCGGAGGTTTCGGGCGCTGGCGTCTGAGACGGTCGAGTTTGCCGATCGTGGCGGGAAGAGGGAGCCGTCGGAGTGGGAATAGCGGGGGTCATCGACAGAGGCGAGGGCCTCGGCGGCGGGAACGGACGTCACCGGCGACCCGAGCACCGATCCCTCGGTGGGGACGAAGGCAGGTCGCGGCACGTAGATCTCGGGTTCGCCCGCTTCAGCAGCCACTCGATCGTAGTTGATCGTGTCGAGGTTGACGATGGCGGGGTTGCGGTCGCCAGCGTCCACGGCGTCATCGTCAAGGTCGTCGGAGAAGCCGTCGGCACGATCGAGAAGGGATCGTGAAGGCAGGCTAGCGGCGAGGGGCTCGTGGACCAGCAGCTCATCCGCTGCGGCGACGATTGGTGCATCAATCTCGCGCAGGGTGACGGTGAGTGGCGCCCGGGCCGTCGCGCCATCCCGCGCTTCGTCCTCGTCGGTGGCGAGATTCGCGTACTGCTCATCGCGCTCTCGCTGCTCACGCTGCTGGCGCCGTGTTGGTAGTTCTTCGTCGGCGTAGGCGAGACGGGTCGGTGTCTGCATCACCAGCGGCGGACGGGCCTCCGTGGTGAGCTCGGTCCAGGCGTGATTGTTCCACCAGCGCAGTTGGGGCAGACCCATGGGGTCGGGGTACCAGCCCGCTGGCACTGTCACGTCGTCCTCGAACATCTGCTCTCCCGCAGTCGGCTTCCATGGCCAGATTACTGGGAATGCTCTGAGTCGAACACTCCCGGGTCACGCTAAATATTCGGGTGTGCTTAACATATCGTTCGGATAAGCGTCTGACCGGGGGTTTCGACCTCTGGGCTGGCCCCAGTTGTGGGCGCAGTTCGAGCGCTCTCGGCCGCCCGCAGAGCCCGCAAAAGGTGCCGAACGGACATGGCTGGCACGGCGGGCATGAGGGATCGGGGAAAGTGATCACTCGCTAAACTCGAATCGTCGGTGAGCCACAATCGAACCGGCGGCGCGACATCCAGCGCAGTGCTGGGGCGCGAACTGCGTCTGACCGTGACGCAGTGATAACCCACGAGGCAATGGAGCCACAGTGAATGCAGGGAATGTGTTGAGCGACCAATTCGTCGAGCAGGGTGCCGAGAAAACACGGCCGGATGACTCCGTAGCCGACCTTCCGGCCATTCCCGGCATGGTCGGGGCGGATGGCTCGCGCATCCGCACTCGGATCGAGAGCGATTCCCTCGGGAGTATGGAGATTCCGGCGGATGCCTACTGGGGCATCCACACGGCACGGGCGCTCGAGAACTTCCCGATCACCCGCCGGCCGATCTCCGTGTATCGGGATCTCATCGGCGCGCTCGCCCGCGTCAAGCAGGCTGCCGCACGCGCCAACAAGGAGCTCGGCGTGCTCGATTCCGACAAGGCCGACCTCATCGACCGTGTCTGTGAGGAGATCGTGGGAGGCGCCCTCCATGAGGAGTTTGCGGTCGGCGTTATCCAGGGAGGCGCAGGAACCTCGACCAACATGAACACCAACGAGGTGATCGCCAACCGCGGGCTCGAGATCCTTGGCTACGAATTCGGTGACTACTCGCACTTCCACCCCATCGATGACGTCAACCGCAGCCAGTCCACCAATGACGTTTATCCAACTGCGATCAAGCTCGCAATGGTCTTCGGTGTGAAGCGCCTGCTCGAGGAGCACCGACTTCTCGGCCAGGCCTTCGCCCGCAAGGGTGTCGAGTTCGCCGGAGTGCTGAAGGTGGGGCGCACGCAGATGCAGGATGCGGTGCCGATGACGCTCGGCCAGGAGTTCACTGGCTTTGCCCACACCCTTGCCGAAGACTACGACCGTCTCGGTGAGACCATCCCGTGGCTGATGGAGATCAACATGGGCGCCACAGCCATCGGCACCGGTATCACCGCCGATCCGCGCTATGCAGAAGCCGTCTGCCGTCATCTCGTGCAGGTCACGGGAATTCCCATGGAGACGGCTGCGGACCTTATCGAGGCGACCTCGGATGCCGGCATCTTCATGACTCTGAGCGGCACGCTGAAGCGCGCTGCGGTGAAACTATCGAAGATCTGTAATGATCTCCGACTGCTCTCGAGCGGCCCGCAGGCCGGTTTCGGCGAGATCAACCTCCCACCCCGCCAGGCCGGATCGTCGATCATGCCAGGCAAGGTCAACCCGGTGATCCCGGAGGTGGTGAACCAGGTGGCTTTCAGCGTGATCGGAGCGGATGCCACCGTCACCGCGGCCGCCGAGGGAGGCCAGTTGCAGCTCAACGCCTTCGAACCCGTGATCGCGCACAGCATCCTGCAATCCCTGGCCTGGATGACGAACGCCTGCTACACGCTGCGGGTGAACTGTGTCGATGGCATCAGCGCAAACATCTCGCGGCTCGCGGCCCAGGTGGAGTCATCGGTGGGGGTTGTCACCGCTCTCACTCCCTACATCGGCTATTCGGCATCCGCCTCTCTTGCCCACACCGCCCTCACCACGAACGCCTCGATCGCCGAGCTCGTGGTGTCAGCAGGACTCATGTCGGCCGAGCAGGTAGCCCACGTGCTCTCGCCCGGGCGACTCAGTGGCCTGGTGCCGTTGACGGGCGTGATCACGGTAATTCCAGTGCCGGAAACCGATACCGAATAACGTTCGGCGGGATTCTGCGGGCGCAAGATTACCGGTGCGGTGTGCGCTAACGCCCCGCAGCGCTCCACAAATGCAGGCCGGCGTAGCTGCGCCACGGTGCCCATCGGGCCCCGTGGGCGGCGAGGGATCGTGCCGTCGACGGGAGGCCGAGACGAGAAGCACTGGCCAGCATGACGAGATCGCTCGCGAGCAGCACGTCGGGATTGCCGAGCACACGCATCGCAAGATACCCGGCCGTCCACGGCCCAATACCGGGCAGCGCGGTGAGGCGGGCACTGAACTCATCGGCCGGAAGGCCCACATCGAGGGTGAGCTCGCCATTCGCAATGGCCCGCGCCACAGCGAGGATGCTCGCCACGCGGGTCGCCGGACCCCGAACCACGCCGGGTGCGCTCTCCGCGATCTCGACCGCGGTCGGAAACAGGCCAGGGGTCGCCGACAACTCGGACGCAAGGCGACCGACGACAGTCGTGGCCGCAGCGACCGAGACCTGTTGGCCGATCATCGTGCGAAACAGGGTCTCTTCGATGTCAAAGCTTCCGGGAAGACGGATGCCTGGCCGGGCGGCGATCAGCGGAGCGAGCGTGACATCCGCCGAAAGCGAGGCGTCGATGGCTGCGGAATCCGCATCGAGGTCGAGCAGGCGTCGCACCCGTGAGACAAGGGGTGAGAGGTCGGCAATGTTTTCAAGTCGGGCGGTGCAAGTGATTGCCTGCGGTCCGTCCAGCCGGAGCTCGATCTCGGCCACGCCGCCGGGTAGTCGCACGGCCCGCGCGAAGGAGGAAGCATCCGCTGTCTCGATTCCCTTGACGGCGTGCGCCGCGAAAAAGGCCATGAGTCCGACGCCGTCGAAGGGAGGCCGAGCCGGCAGACGCAGAGTGATCGGTGTCGTCGAACCCTCAGGCGGTCGCGTCGTCGTGGAACGGGCTGTTCGCGCGCGCAGTCCCGTCGGAGTGGTCTCGTACACCGCCTGCACGGTCTCGTTGAACTGACGGATACTGGAGAATCCCGACGCGAACGCGATGTCGGCGATCGACAGGTCGGTTCCCGACAGCAGGGTGTGAGCGGTCTGCGCGCGGTGGGCACGGGAGAGTGCGAGCGCACCCGCCCCGAGCTCGTTCACTAACACGCGACCAAGGTGGCGGGACGTGTAGCCGAGTCGTTTGGCGAGGCCGGTCACACCATCCCGGTCGACGGTTCCGTCCGCGATCAGCCGCATCGCCCGGCAGGCGACGTCGTCGTGGATATTCCACTCTGGCGATCCCGGCACCGCGTCCGGGAGGCAGCGCTTGCAGGCACGGAGCCCGGCCTGGTGAGCGGCGGCGGCGGTGCGGTAGAACGTGACGTTCGAGGGCTTCGGGGTCATCGCCGGGCAGCTCGGCCGACAGTAGATTCCGGTTGAATGCACGCCGGTGATGAACTGCCCGTCGAATCGAGAGTCGCGCGATGACATCGCGCGGTACCGTTCGGCGAACCGGGGATCAGAGCTCGTGACGCTGGCGATGGATTCGGTGCTCATTCGTCAACTCTCGCACCGGCTGCCGACCGCAGCTAGCGGGAATCGGACACCGCACGAAACGTCTACGCTGGCGTGATGGGCGGCTCGACATGATGAATGGCGTGAAGTGATGAACCGCCCCGCGCGTGTTCGCAACGGCGTTTCAATTCTCGGAATTACGAACCTAGACCTCGCCAGTCGAATGGAGCGCACGCCGGAGAGGTGCGAGACGCTGCTCGCCGAGCCGACCGAAGAGTACTCGGGCGGCACGAGACGTGAGAGAACGATCGCCGCGGTGCACCCCGCGGCGACACCGGCGCAGATCGACGCAGCACGGATTCAGCGCACAGAGTCAGAGGGAGCACTGTGACCGTTATCGACGCCCTGCGCGACCTGCTTGGCGACGCCGTTTCGACGGATGCCGCTGTGCTCGCTCCACTTACCGCCGACAAGTCCGGTCACGACTCCCGAAGCACGCCGCTCGCTCTCGTGACGGCACGATCGATCGACGATGTGCAGGCCACCCTGCGCATCGCGACGGAGCACGGCGTCGGAGTTGTGACGCGAGGGGCGGGAACCGGCCTCGCTGGTGGTTCTATCGCGAGCGCTGGCCAGATCGTGCTCTCGACTCTGGCGATGAACCACATCCTCGAGGTGTCCGTCGCCGATGAGCTCGCCGTCGTCGAGCCGGGCATCCTCAACGGTGATCTCAACGCCGCCCTCGCGAGCCACGGCTTGTGGTTCACCCCCGATCCGGCCAGCCGGGCGATTTCCACGGTCGGTGGCAATATCGCCACGAACGCGGGCGGCCTGCTCTGTGCGAAGTATGGCGTCACCCGGGAGTCCGTGCTTGCACTGAAGGTCGTGCTCGCTGACGGTCGGTTGCTCACCATCGGACACCGCAGCGTGAAGGGCGTGACCGGTCTCGACCTCACCGCTCTGATGATCGGCTCGGAGGGCACCCTCGGGGTGATCGTCGAGGCCACGGTGCGACTGCGACCGTTGCCGACCGGACCGGTCGCGACCATCGGCGCGTGGTTCGGGGATGTGGTGACCGCGGCCGCCGCGTGCGCCGCCATCACCGCGGCCGGCATCCGTCCCGCTGCCCTGGAACTGATGGATGCTGCGTCTCTCACCGCCATCGACGCTTACCTCGGCGAAAGTCTTTCGGACCGCGGCAACACCTTTCTGCTGCTGCAGGCGGATGGCGCGGCAAGCGCCGACGAGGCGGCCGTTGCGCTCGAGATCATCCGCCGGTGTGGTGGTGATGCCGAACTCACCTCGGATCCGGCTGAGGGGGAGCGGCTGTTCGCGATCCGGCGGGCGTTCCACCCGGCGCTCGAAGCGCAGGGCACGGTACTCATCGAGGATGTCGCGGTGCCGCGAAGTGCCCTGCCGCAAATCTTTGCCGAAATAGCTCGGATCGGCGATCGCTATGGCATCAGCATCCCGACGGTGGCCCACGCGGGAGATGGCAACCTTCACCCCAACTTTGTCTACGAGCCTGAGGCGGACGGATCGGTGCCAGCGGTGATCTGGACGGCGGCGGGAGAACTCTTCGCCGCAGCGCTTCGCCTCGGCGGCACGCTGACCGGTGAGCATGGGGTCGGCCTGCTGAAGCGCAATTGGTTACGGGATGAACTCGGTGACGACCAGTTCGATATTCAACGCCAGATCAAGGCCGTGTTCGATCCGCTCGGAGTGTTGAACCCTGGCAAGGTCTTTTAGGGCGGCTCCGGAAGGTGACGGTTGGTGAACTCGAGGCCGCCGACACTGCCGGCGGTGGTTCGTTCCGGCGGCGAAGGCGGCCGCACGGGCGGGGATGACACGTGCGCCTTTACTTTCCCCACCACCGGCCGGTGTCTCCTAGGCTGAGCGCATGGATTTTCTGCCACTCACCCGTGCCGACGACCTCGGCTGGCGCGCCCTCCGCGATGAAATCGCGCCGTGGATCGGGGAACGTGCCGTCACGCTCTTCTCCTACGCAATCTCCGACGAGTACGGGTCCGCGGTGACGACACGATATTTCCGCGACATCCTCACCGCGGCGGGGGACGATCCGGACCATCCCCAGGTCACCGAAACGGAACAGTTGATCATCGACTGGGGCCGGCTCATCGTGTCGAACCCCCGTGACATCCCGCAGGCGTTCTACGCCCGTCTCGAAGGAGCTTTCACCCCGGGGAGACGCCTGGCACTCCTGTCGTTCGCCGCGCGGGTCGTCGCCATCAACCTCGTCAACACTGTCGGTCGTGTGCCGGTCGATGCCTGATCCCGCCGATGACTGATCCCTCCGGATCGGTTCCCTCGATCGCGACCAACGCGAATCCCGTGTTCGAGCAGAGTGGCCAGGTGTCGATCACTCGTCCGATTCGTCGCAGTACCGCGACCGTCGTGCTCGCTTCGCTCGGATTTGTCGTGCTCTCGATCGTCATCCTTCTTGTGGCCTGGTACCTCCTGGTCGTACTGGGACCGATGGCGCTGCTTGTGGCGCTCCTGCTCGCGACCGTTCCTCTCGTGGGAGTGCTGCTCTTCATCCGCTGGATCGATCGTTGGGAGCCGGAACCGCGCGGGGCCCTGCTGTTCGCGCTGCTGTGGGGAGCCGGGGCATCCGTTCTGATCGCCCTGATCTTCTCCGGCGTCACCCAGCACTACGAGGCGCTCGCCGGGCTTGCTGGCTCGGGAGTCGCCACGTTCTTCGAGACCGTTGTGCAGGCTCCCATCATCGAGGAGTTCGCCAAGGGGCTCGGCATTCTTCTGATCCTCTGGGTGATGCGCCGCACCTTCGATGGCCCGGTCGACGGCGTCGTGTATGCCGCGATGATCGCTGTCGGGTTCGCTTTCACCGAGAACTTGCAGTACTTCGGCCTCGCGATCAACAAGGACGGCGGATTGGGCGGCGATGTCGCTCGGACCTTCCTGTTGCGCGCCATCCTCTCGCCCTTCGCGCACGTGATGTTTACCGCCTGCACCGGAGTGTTGCTTGGCTTGGCCGCCCGACGTACCGGCCGCCTCGGAGCGATCGGCTACTTCGTGCTCGGCCTGGTGCCGGCGGTTTTTCTGCACTCCTTCTGGAACAGCGCCGGATACTGGGCAACCGACTGGTATCGCTACTACTTCGTGGTGCAGGTGCCGCTCTTCCTGCTCGCGATCGCGGGGGTCACCCGCCTGCGCCGGCTGGAACAGCGACTCACCCGCGCCCGGCTTTCCGAGTACGCGGCGGCCGGCTGGTTTACCGGCTCGGAGGTCAACCTGCTGTCGACCGCGGCAGGTCGCCAGCAGGTCATCGGTTGGGCGGCACGCCATGGGCTTGGCCGTCCCTACCGAATGTTTGTGCGGGATGCGACGAAATTGGCCTTCACTCGCGAGCGGCTGGTGAACGGGCGCGACGGAATCGGGGCGAGCCTCGACGAGGCAGTGATCCTCGCGTCGATCGTGAAGCATCGCCGGGAGCTCGCAGCGCTACCGCCGATGCACTGACGTCCGATGCACTGACGTCCGATGCACTGACGTCCGATGCACTGACGTCCACAATCGACTTGGTAGTTGTTGCGACTTTTTCGGCGCCAAAGTCACAACAACTACCAAGTCGATGACGGGCGGCCCGGGAGGCGCCGCGCCGCCTCGGGCTACCGGGCAGAATCACCTCGGTAAGTTGCCCACGCGGGGACACGTAAACTTGATAGCCGCATTTCAGGACGGCGTTCGAGGGGAATTTGCCAGTGGTAGACCGTGAACTTCAGCGCGAACAGCAGTACGTAGCAACGCTGTACGCGCGCCTTGACGCGCTGCAGCGGGAAGCCGAACAGCAGCTCGACGCGGTGCGCCTGCTCGACGTGGGAGGCAACCATCAGGGCAGATCCGAGCGGGACACCTTCGCTCGCATCTATGAGGATCGCATCCTGCAATTGCGCGAGGTCGACGAGAGACTCGCATTCGGACGCCTCGAGTTCGAACCGGAGACCTCGGGGGGCCCCGACGACGGCACAAACGGCTCCGTGTTCCGCTACATCGGCCGCATCGGCCTGCG
>ENA-OFCD01001555-OFCD01001555.1-metagenomes-genome-assembly--contig:-NODE-1555-length-11263-cov-4.021324_pt1 | contig 11263 bp, 10 predicted proteins | sample MGYA00153392_OFCD01 | MGnify analysis MGYA00153392 | reverse complement strand
CATGGTCGACGTGAGCGACGATCGCTACGTTGCGCAGGTCATTACGGGTGGCGATTGCCATAGGTATACGTCCAGATTTGTCTCGAGAAGGAGGGAGGCCAGCAACAGAACCGCCGTGCGGGAGAACCGCATTCGGGTGCAATCGTGACGGCAGAATCACGTCAGTGGTGCTCCGCACTGCCTAGTCTACCTCGTGCAGGCTCCCTCTGCAGGGATCGGATCCTGGCCGCCTCTTGATCAACCGGCGATCAGTCCCAGACATTCCACAGCAGGTTCGGCCAGATCGGTTACGGCGAGGCTCCCGTCACGTGGTTGTTGAGTGCGGTGACCGCCGGAAACTGGCAGAGCGGAACCCCGTAGCCATCCGCCCAGACCACCGCGTCGATTTTCTGCAGGATGCCGAGCTGCTGACCGCGAGCGGCGCCGAGGTCTTGATCGTCGTGTATCCGGCGACGAGACGCGGATTGGAAGGATCAAACAGGGCGCAGCCCCCCGGGTTCACTGCCCCCACCCGGGCGAGCATCACCTTCGCCTCCTCGATGTTCACGGTGGCGTATTCGCTCGAGCCGTTCCTTCCCACGGATGTCACGTGGTCGGTCTTCCTGGGAAAGAAGACCTGCGAATCGGCCAGCGAATTGCAGCGGCACGATCAGCTCATCGAGGATCTTCTGCGGCACCGTTTTCAGTAGCGCCGTCAGGCCGGCTCGCGAAGCCGCAAAGCCGCACAGTGACAATTGACCTGGCGTCCCGGCGACTTCTCCTCCAATGCCGGCGCGTAGGTGGGGCAGCGGGTGTGAAAAACACAGCCCGATGGCGGATTACTCGGGCTCGGTAGGCCGAGTGGGAAGAATGCGGTCCCGCCGCTCCGATGGGACTTCATTTCCCGCGGCTTGAGGCCGGCGCTATCTCGCCCCTTGAAGCTGATCTCACCAGACCTGGGTTCGAGTAGTTCGCTGATAACGCGACCGGTGCTGGATTTACCGCATCAGTAATCCGCTTTGATCTACTCACCACCGCGGCCGAAAAGCCCGCTGTCCCCACCCGGGAAATACTTCTAGGCAACGCGCACCGGATGTCGAAGACGGCGCCCGTCGGAACGTTGATGAGCGACGGCGGCCGACCGGGTATCGGCGTGAGCCTGGTCTGACTGTCCAGGTCCATTCTCGGCATGGAGCGGAGCAGTCACCAGGTGTAGGGCATTTCCGGCGTATAAAAAGCTCATCGACAGGCCCATCCTCCACGCACTGCCCGCCCTATATGACCCGTGCCGTGTCGCAGGTCTCCGCACCAACACCGCTATCTTGCGTGATCGAAATCACGGCGGAGTGCAGTTCCTTGATCAGCTCGAGAATCTGAGCCTGCACGGTCACATCGAGCGCGGTCATCGGCACGTCGGCAACGAGCAGCCGCGGCTTACCAATGAGCACCCTTGTCGAGCATCCGGATCGCTTCGACTCGCGCGTCGCGCTTCAAAACCCTGTTGTGAACCAGGTAGACCCCGCTGATCTGCGCACCGATCGAATAGAACGGGTGCAGTGACGATAGCGGATCCTGGAAAATGATTCCCAACTCGCTGCCGAGAAGACCGCGCATCTAAAGACCGAGGGCGACCTCGATAATGAGACCGACCACCAGTACTGCTCCGATCGACAGTGGCACCACTTCCCACCTCGATACGACGGGGTCGGAACTCGGAGTCGCCGAGCGTCGGACTCCGTCAAGCAGATCCGCATCCCGGTTGAGGTCGAAAGCTGGCCGGGTGCGCCGATCGATGGTGCTCGCGATGTTGCCGGCTTGACGGGGAGCGGGCACGCCGTAGGCGACGACCGGCTTGCTGGCGTCCAGTTCGAAGATCATGCCGATCCCCTGCCGCACGTTGGTGACATGCCCCCATGGGAGCACGTGCCGACGCCCGATGTTGACTACGACGACGCGGGCGTCGTCGTAGTGCACCGCCGGACGATAGAGGGCAATCCAGAGCACCCACGCAAGCAGGAGCGAAGGACCGAGGGTGAAGCCGAGAACGCTCCAGTCCCGATTCACGACCGGACTCCCGACGATGACGACGAGCGCTGCGATACCCACCCAGAAGGTGATGACGGCCGATGCCGCCCGAAAGGTGTAGCGAGGAGCTGAGCCCGGACGCGCCACTGGTTTATTGCTCGGGAAAATGGCAGGCAGCCTCGTCTGCGCCCGCGCCCACCCTCCGCAGGAGCGGCTCCTCGGTCGCACAAATATCTTGCGCCTTCCAACACCGGGTGCGGAAGCGGCACCCGGACGGCGGATTGATCGGCGATGGAACGTCTCCCGAAAGACGGATGCGCTCCCGACGGCCGCCTAGTATCGCTTGCTCGATATTCGGCACCGCCGAGAGGAGCGCCTTCGTATACGGGTGCTTCGGGTGCTCATAGAGTTCCTCACGCGGCGCCTTCTCGACGATCTTGCCGAGGTACATGACCGCGATCTCGGGGCAGAAATGCCGCACGATCGAGAGGTCATGTGCAATGAAGAGAAACGCAATGTTGAACTCGCGCTGCAGATCCTGCATGAGGTTGATGACCTGCGCCTGAATCGACACATCGAGCGCGGAGACCGGTTCGTCCGCCACCAGTAGCTTGGGCTGAAGGGTGAGAGCCCGCGCGATACCGATACGCTGACGCTGACCGCCCGAGAACTCGTGTGGGTACCGGTTGTAGTGCTCGGGATTAAGCCCAACGACCTCGAGCAGCTCCTGAACATGCGACAGGCGCTTGTTCGAAGGCACCAGCTTGTGAATCACCAGAGGTGCCCCCACGATCTCTCCGACCGTCTGGCGGGGATTGAGCGAGGTGTACGGGTCCTGGAAGATCATTTGGATTTCGCGGCGCAGCGGCTTGAGCACGCGCGGTCCCGCTTGAGCGATGTCCCGACCTTCGAAAAGGATCTGCCCGCTCGTGGGCTTCTGGAGCCGAGTGATGAGGCGACCAGTTGTTGTCTTACCGCATCCGGATTCGCCCACCAGCCCGAGAGATTGCCCGGCTGCGACCGTGAACGAGACGCCGTCGACCGCTTTCACATGGCCGACGGTGCGCGAGATCACGCTCCGGGATTTGACAGGAAAGTGCATGACGAGGTCCTTGACCTCGAGGAGAGGAGTTGCCATCAGTTGGCTCCAGTTTCGACGACAGCGAGCTGGGTATCGTAAACGGACAATTCTTCCTTCAGGTGGCACCGCTTGAGATGCCCGTAGGACGCGGGGGCGAGCTCCGGCAGCTCGGTCGCGCATCGGTTATCCGCCACGAACTTCGAGTAGTCGCAGCGCGCGTAAAACGGGCAGCCCGCGGGCTGGTTGAGCAAGCTCGGCGGGTTGCCGGGGATCGGCCGCAAGGGCAGGTCGACCGAGCGACTGACATCTGGGATCGACTGGATGAGACCCCAGGTGTACGGCATCGCGGGCTGACTCAACAGTGCGCGAGCCGAGCCGTATTCGACTGCGCGACCCGCGTACATCACGAGCACATCGTCTGCAATTTCGGCGATTACGCCAAGGTCGTGCGTGATCATGATCAGCGCAGTGTCGAACTCTTTTTGCAGATCCTGCAGCAAATCGAGAATCTGCGCCTGGACCGTGACGTCCAGCGCGGTGGTCGGCTCATCCGCGATCAGCAGCACCGGGTCGTTGATCAGAGCCATCGCAATCATCACGCGCTGGCGCATGCCGCCCGAGAACTGGTGAGGGTAATCGTCGACACGACGATCCGGCTGCGGGATTCCCACGCGGGCCAGCATCTCAATCGTCCGCGCCCGCGCCGCACGTTTCGAAACACGGTTGTGCGCGAGGTGCGCCTCGGAGATTTGATCGCCGACGCGGTAGTAGGGGTGCAGGGCGGACAACGGATCCTGGAAGATCATGGCGACTTCTTTGCCGCGACGCTCCCGCATCTCGTCATCGCTGAGGGCGAGGAGATTCGTGCCACCGAACCAGATCGCGCCGCTGACGTGCGCGTTCGTGTTGCGATGCAGACCGAGGATGGCGGAGGACGACACGGACTTGCCCGAACCGGATTCGCCCACGATGCCCAGCGTTTGGCCGCGCTCGAGCGTGTACGACAGGTCGTCCGTGGCACGAACGATTCCGTCGGACGTCGGAAAATTGACCGAGAGGTTCTCGACGGACAGGAATGCTCTGCTCATAATTATTTCTGCCCTAACTGAGGCGCACGCGCGGGTCGACGAAGGCGTAGAGGATGTCGACGATAATGTTCGCCGCGAGCACAGCCGCACCCGCCACGATGACAAGACCGATCAGGATGGGAAGGTCCGAGTTCCGGTTTGAGATGACGGCGAGCAAGCCGAGCCCTTGGTAGCTGAACACAGCCTCGGTGATCACCGCGCCAGCCAAGAGGGCCGCAAAGTCGAGTCCCGCCATCGACAAGAGCGGCGTGAGCGCGGCTCGTAACCCGTGTTTGAAGAGCACTACTCGCTCGGTCAAGCCCTTCGCCCGCGCGGTGCGGATGTAGTCCTCAGAGAGCGACTCGAGCACGAAGGCTCGGGTGATCCGCACGTACGCAGCCATGTAGAAGAGGGCAAGCGTCATCGCTGGCAGAGTCAAACCGATCAGCCAGTTGAACACACCGCCGTCGGCGATCGAGACGTAGCGAGGATACGGGAAGAGCTTCCAGCGAATTGCGATGAACTGAAGCAAGAAGGTGCCGACAAAGAACGTTGGTAACGCGTACACCACCAAGGTCACCCCAACGATGACGCGGTCCAGCCATTTGCCCTTGAACACCGCCGCGATCACGCCGAAGAGCACCCCAAAGACAATCCAGATGATGAATGCATAGACGGCGATGGATATCGTGACCGGAGCGTACTTCGCGATCGCATCATTTACCGTGATGGCGCTGCGCAGTGAGTAGCCGAGGCATGGTGCGTCGCAGTGAATGACGAGGCTGGGATTCGACTTCTGAAGCGCTTCGCGGTACTTGTCATCCACGGGATAATCACGGCCGACCGCAAGGCCCTTGACGAATTGCCCGAACTGATAGGTGATCGGCTTGTCGTAGCCGTAGACCTGGGTGATATTGGCGAGCTTCTGTGGGGTGCAGTATTTGCCGCACACATCGCGAGCCGGGTTACCTGCAGCGAAAAAAAGTACGAATACCACGAGGACCATCGCCAGCAGGAGGACGATGCCGACGAGGATACGGCGGATAGCGAAAGCGATCACGTGGAAGTTTGCTTTTCTGTCTCGGGGAATAGGGTGGGCGCACCGTGGCGCGCCCACCCCGTTTCAGATGCTGCTACTTACTTCTTGACGTACATTCCGCCGAGGTCGGGGTAGTAGCTGGATGCGACGTCCGGAAGGAACCCGCCCACCTTCGACCCGTAGATGTAGTAGTTGTTCTGGTTTGCCAGGGGCACGAACGCCCCGTCTGCGGCTGCCGCCTCGTTGGCCTCGTTGAGCAACTTCTGCTGCTTGGTCGGGTCGGTGGCGTTATTCGCCTGCTTGATTAGGCCGTCCACTTTCGAGTTGCTATAGAACCCGTAGTTAAAGCCGACGCCGAACGTGGCGCCCTTCGGGTTCGACTGCACGATCGGCGGAATGACCGCGAACAGCGAAGGCCAGTCAGCGGCCCATCCGGCGAAGAACGCATCGATCGGCTTCGGATCGGTTCCTACCTGGACGTAGTAGCCGGGCTTGGCGTCCTTCGCTATCGGAACCAGCGTCACCTTGAAACCGGCCTTCTCCCAGCCCTGCTGGAGAACAGCTGCGACCTGCTCGGCGACCGTCGAGGTGTCAGGGAAGGCGTAGCGGATTTCGGGTGTCTTGCCCGCGAGCAGCTTCTTGGCCTTGTTGATGTCCCCGCTCGGATTGATCTTGTTCAGCGCGGTCTCCTGGAACCCAGGGATCGCCGACGAGACGGTGGTTCCGTTCGCAGTTCCCCACTTGGAACCACCCGACGCCTTGACCACTCCGGCTTTATCCGTCGCCGCGATGAGCGCGTTCCGCACGTCGGGGTCCGTGATCGTCTTCGAGTTGATTTCGAGGAAGCGGGTGTACGGGGAGGTGCTGGTCTTGACCCGGCTGGAGAGATCCGGGGTGATCTGGGAGTACTTGTCCGACGGGATATTCAGCGGCGAGTAGGCCGCCTGGTCGGTTCCCGAGTCTGCAATGAGACGCTCCGTGATCGTCTCGGGACTGTCCACGAACTCCAACTTGACAATGTCCGGGAGTGCCTTGCGCACGTCCGGGCTGTCGGTCGATGCGCTGTACGCCGAGTTGCGCTCGAAGGTGCCACCAGCGTTTTGGTCGAAGGTCGAACCCTTCAGCTTGTAAGGGCCGTTCGAGTTGACAGTGAACAGGTTCGCAGTGCCCTTTTCGAACGACTTCTCGTACGGGTCCGTGGAGAACAGCGCTGCAGCGGCCGTCGGGAAGTCAGCCCAGGCATTCTGGAAGTGGTACGTGATCGTGCTACCCGAGCAGGAAGCTGCTTTCTCGAAGTGCGCCTGCGATTCGGCCTTGCCCGTCAGCGGCCCGGTGTACTCGGTCGCCAGCTTATAGCTCGGGTCGGAGGGATCGATCAGGTTGTAGCTGCCGTCACCGAAGTAGGTCAGGCCGACGCCACCACCAGCCGCGACCAATGATGCGTCGTAGGAGCGAGACAGGCCGTACTGCAGGTCGGCACATGTGATCTCCTTGCCGTCCTGCCACTTGAGACCCTTCTTGAGCGTGAAGCTCCAAGTCTTACCCTGGTCTTTCGTGGTTCCCGTGTCGGTGGCCAGGTCCGGTACGACCTTCGGGTTCTTTTCCGCGGTGATCGGTAGCGCGGTCAGGCCTCGGTACACGAGGCGTCGGAAGTTCGCAATCTCCACGCCGAGATAGACACCCACGGGGTCGGTACCGGAGTACTCGCCGGTGACGTCAAGCGAGGTGAGCGTTCCCCCCTTTTGGGCCGATGAGGTTTTGGCCGGAGCGGCTCCGCCGCTCGAACATGCAGCGAGTGAAACAGCGACGACCCCAGTGAGGGCTACCGCTCCAGCTCGCAACAACAACTTCTCCATCATTGTGAGATTCTCCTTGGTGTTGGGTGTGACGTGCTGTGCGCGCGTCCGAACCGCGACAGTGCGTCGCGGAGGCTGAGGGCGATACCGCTCACCGTTGGGTCCGGGGGTCGAGCGCATCCCGGAGGCCATCGCCGAGCAGGTTGAATGAGACGACGACGAGCACGAGCAAAAACGCAGGTGCGATGAAGTACAGGAAGTCGCTCGAACCGTACTGAATTGACGCCGAGAGGATGTTACCAAGCGTCGGGGTCGGCACTTTGACCGAGATACCGAGATACGACAGGGCTGCTTCGGCGGAAACGTAGGCCGGAAGAATCAACGTGAACTGAACCAGGATTGGCGCCCAGAGGTTGGGCAGCACCTCCTTGAAGTACAAGCGGCCATTACTCGCCCCGATCAGGCGCGCAGCATCGATGAACTCGCGCTCGCGCAGGCTCAGGACCTGGCCACGGATGATGCGCGTCACGGACGGCCACCCGAAGATGCCGAGAACAAAAATCACGTAGGTCGCCTGTGCAGTGGTCCCTGACGGAATGCGCAGCGTGCCCGTCAACCAGGTCACCACCAACCCGGACAGCGCGAGCAGCATCAGCGTCTGCGGAAAGCACAGCACGAGGTCGACCAGCCGACCGATGAGTGTGTCGGCCCAGCGACGGCTCATTCCCGCGATGATTCCGAGCACGACCCCCACCACGATCGCGAAGACAGCGGCGGATGCCGAAATGAACAGGGAAAGACTCAGTCCGAGCCAGATCCGGCTCAGAGTGTCGCGACCGATGCCGGGCTCGACACCGAGTGGATGCGCGGCACTGATCCCGCCGAAACTGCCGACCGGCAATCCGTTGCTGTCGATGAGATTTTGGTGGGTGAGGTAGGGATCAAGCACGCCGGCGGCAACAAGCACCGGAGCCAGGAGCGCGAGCACTACATAGATCGCGACGATGACAGCGGCGGCCATCGTCTTGCGATCTGAACGAAAGCGTTTCCAGGCGAGCTGAGCAGGGGTCCGGCTGGTAATTCCAATGGACGCCGCAACTCCGTCCTCGGCCGGAGTAGCGAACGTAGTCTGGTTCGCCGTCACTTCAGCTTGGAACCCCCCCGGAGGCAATGTCGACATGTCAGACCCCTATCAAGAGCCCGCGCGGGGCAGATTCGTGGTGGCCGCTGCGAGCACAGATTTCCTCCTGGGACAGGCGAATGTCATTCTTGCAACGCTCGCAGTATCCCTGACTCTAATCAGGAGGGGCTCAAGTCACAAAACCGAGAGAGAAATTGTTACATGGCGGCAAGGATGTGTGAGGAATCTTGCGTCGATGAGTGCACCGTGCACGATTCACGCGCAGATCTATGGTTTGCTGCGCGGATTGCTGAGTCTCACATGAAATTCTCCTGAACCCACGTAACATCTCCACGTGGGTCTGCCGGGTGTGTCGAGTCCCTCCGGCGAGTTCGAGTCTCCATTGCGGGGGCGGCTTTGGTCGGAGATCGCCATCGTGCTCGCTCTCGGACTCGGGCAGTCCGCGATCTACTCCATCGTCTCGCTCATCGACAGCGTGACTCGCAGCACTCCGCTCTCCGCCCAGACCACCACGCTGAACCCGACCCTCAACAATCGCGAGCTCTTCGACCTCATCTATCAACTGCTTGGCCTGGTCTTCGCCCTGGCACCTGTGGTGCTCGTATGCTTCTTGCTCTGGAACCGCACGGCACCGCATCTCACACGACTCGGTATCGACAGTCGGCACCCTCTCGGAGACACGTGGCGCGGACTGGTGCTCGCTCTCGCGATTGGCATCCCCGGGATCGCCCTCTACCTCGGCGGCCGAGCCCTGGGAATCGGGCTTACGGTGGACGCGGCCGGCCTGGCCGCGCACTGGTGGACTGTCCCCGTGCTGCTCTTCTCTGCGTTGCGCGCCGGACTCCAGGAGGAGGTCGTCATCCTGGGCTACCTGTTCGAGCGGCTGGGGCAGCTCGGCTGGGGACGATGGCGGATCATCGTGTCGGCGGCGATCCTGCGCGGCAGTTATCACCTCTACCAGGGCTTCGGTGCCTTCGTCGGCAACTTCCTGATGGGATTGCTGTTCGGCTACCTTTACACGCGCACCAGACGGGTCCTTCCGTTCGTGATCGCGCACTTCGTCATCGATGCGGCGATCTTCGTCGGCTTTTCCTGGGCCGTGGCGACGTTTCCGGGCGTATTTGGGGCGGTACCCCGTTAGCGCCCCGGAGTGAGAAGTCCGCAAACTAGTGGTTCTCGCTCTAGATCGAGTCAGATGGGATGATCCTGATGGAGCCTTGCTAATCGGTGATCGCGCAGCAATTCGGCTGCCGGGAATCCGGCGGCTCGACCTAAGGTGTCGCGCTCGGCAGCATCCTGCGATGCTCGGTCTGCATCATCGACGTCACCTGCTGTAACGACGAAACTCAGGCGGCGATTCCCTCCGCCGGCTCAGTCGGCGAAGGCTTCCGGCGGCGGGCAGGCGCACACGAGGTTGCGGTCACCGTACGCGTTATCGACGCGGCGCACCGGGGGCCAGTACTTGGAGCGGATGAGGCTGCGCACCGGGTAGACGGCCTGCTCCCGCGTGTACGGGTGCGACCACTCCCCCTCGATCACGGACTGTGCCGTGTGCGGGGCATTGTGGAGCGGGTTGTCGGCGAGCGGCCAGTTGCCGGCCGCCACGGCATCCGCCTCGGCCCTGATCGCGATCATGGCGTCGATAAAGCGATCAATCTCGGCGAGGTCCTCACTCTCGGTCGGCTCGACCATGAGGGTTCCGGCGACCGGGAATGACATCGTCGGCGCATGGAATCCGAAGTCGATGAGTCGCTTGGCGACATCATCAACCGTGACACCGGTGGTCTCGGTAAGCGGACGCAGGTCGAGGACGCATTCGTGCGCGACCAGCCCGTTCTCCCCCGCATAAAGCACCGGGAAGTGCCCGCGCAGTCGCACGGCCACGTAGTTGGCGGCAAGAACCGCGGCACCGGTCGCAGCCACGAGGCCGTCGGCGCCCATCATGCGCACGTAGGCCCAACTGATCGGCAGGATGCTCGGGGAGCCGTAGGGGGCCGCCGAGACCGGTGGACCGCTGTGCAGCTCACGCTGCGCCATCGGATGCCCCGGCAGGAAGGGCGCGAGATGCGCCTTCGCGGCGACCGGCCCGACGCCGGGTCCGCCGCCTCCGTGGGGGATGCAGAAGGTCTTATGCAGGTTGAGATGCGAGACGTCGCCGCCGAAGTCGCCGTAGCGGGCGAATCCGAGCACCGCGTTGAGGTTTGCCCCGTCGACATAGACCTGGCCGCCAGCGTCATGCACGGCCTTGCAGATCGTGCCGACCTCACGCTCGTAAACCCCGTGCGTGGAGGGGTAAGTGATCATCAGCGCGGCGAGGGACTCGGCGTGCTCGGCGATCTTGGCACCGAGGTCATCGACATCCACGTTGCCAAGCTCGTCACAGGCCACCACTACGACCCGCATGCCGGCGAGCACCGCGGAGGCCGCATTCGTGCCGTGTGCGCTCTGCGGGATCAGGCAGACGGTGCGCGTGTTGTCGCCACGGAAGCGGTGATAGCCACGGATGGCAAGAAGCCCGGCGAGTTCGCCCTGGCTGCCTGCGTTCGGCTGCAGCGACACGGCGGCGAAGCCGGTCACGCCCGGCACGTGCGATGGCGTGGGCAGGTTCGGATTGGGCGGATTAAAGCGGCGCAACGGTGCGGTGAGGCGGCGAAATTGCTCGCCAAGCCAGTCGCGGAAGCGCAATACCTGCTGCTGCACGACATTCGGCTGATCCTGATGAAAGTCACGGTCGCGAAGCACGTCGTCCAGTTTCCCATGCGCAGCGGGATCGGGCGTGGAACGCATCGTTGCCGCCGCTGTATCATGCAGCGTGGTCACAAGAGCAAGGGAGCGGTCGAGATCGGGCGTAGCAGCGCGTAGGCTCTCCCGCGCCTCATCTGCCGAGAGATCGGGAATTGCTACCACCAAGTCACCAAGCCGCCAAGGAAAAACCGCATGAAGAGGGCGATTCATTTGATCCTCTTATTTCTTGCCTTCGTGTCTTGGTGTCTTGGTGGCAATCTTCCCGTACGGGCAGCAACGGTGGATTTGCCGACGTATGTGCAGCGGTTGACCACGGCGCGGGATGCGATCACGCAGGCGCGTAATCAGGGCGCAGCAGGCCGCGATACGAACATTCGCCGCGCCACGGAT
>ENA-OFCD01001554-OFCD01001554.1-metagenomes-genome-assembly--contig:-NODE-1554-length-11265-cov-3.279661_pt1 | contig 11265 bp, 11 predicted proteins | sample MGYA00153392_OFCD01 | MGnify analysis MGYA00153392 | reverse complement strand
GACTGTTCTGATAAAAACAGACCAAACTAGAACCACCCACGAAACAACGGAGTCAAACCAAAAGTGTTGGCATGTGAAACACATCAACTTGAAATTATCGTCCTCCGCTGCGACCCCATTGACGCGGCTGCGGTGCCGCTGCGGTTGGGAATTGGCAAGTTTCCCACCTGGACGATAGCCCAAAGTCCAAACCCACTGGGCGACTTAGACAGGCTGATTCAACCGATCGATCTGGTGTCCGCAGGTGGTACCCAAATTTGGGCAGATTATCTGACAGCCCTAGCTTGTCTAGATCGAATGCAGCAACAGATTGTCTACGACCGAATCCGATCGATCTATTTTACAGAGTTCGATCGACCCACACGTATATACATACTTCAAACCGATTTGACCCCGATTCCTACAGCTTTAGGGTTTCTATTTGAGGAGCGGATTGTTGAATTGCCGAGCGGAGCAGAGATTGACTCGTTACTGGGAAAGTATTCACTCCCTCAAGACGATCGCCTAATTCGCCTATCGATGGGTCTATCCCACGCGGATCTAGAAGGATGTTTGCGGAAAATTGACCCCCACCGCGATCCTCACGTTCAGGTCGAACGATTTCGCTCCAAGCGACTGGCACTCAAGGGCATCCGGTACGAATCACCACCCCAACACATCGAAATTGGCGGCTTGGACTTATTGGTACGATGGATCGAGGATCTAAAATACAGGCTCAGTTCAGCCGCCGAAGCCATCGGACTGCCTTATCCCAGAGGTGTGATGCTGGCGGGGGTACCAGGAACGGGGAAGACATTTTCAGCTCGCGCGATCTCAGCCATCTTAGGTTATCCACTGTTCGCCTTGAGCATCGATTACGTGATTGAAGGTGGAGGTTTGGTTCTACCCAAACTACTTACCACTATTGAGAGCTGCGCCCCCTGCATCCTGTTTGTCGATGAGATTGAGAAACTGTTCGGACAAGGAATCGATCGGCGCATCTTGGCAACATTCCTGACTTGGCTTAACGACAAACTCGCCAAAGTATTTGTCATTGGTACTCTCAACCGAATGGCAGAAGTGCCCATCGAAATGACCCGTTCGGGGCGGTTCGATCGGACGTTCTTTATCGATTCGCCCGATGAAGGACAACGCGTAGAGCTATTTAGATTATTCCTCAAACGTTACGACAAACGGTTTGCTGACGAAAACGATTCGGTATTCTCCCCCCAAGATTGGCAGGATCTCGCCGATAGCTCCATTGAATTTATCGGTGCAGAAATTCAGCAGGTCGCCCAAGATACGATTGCCAGAGTTCACCGCGAACGCCAGACTGTAATGGTGACAGTTGACGATCTAATTAAGACGACATTAGCGTTCAATTCAATGTATAAACGCGATAAGAAAAAGATCCATGAAATCCGTAACATGCTCGTCGAAAAAGCCGATCCAGCTAGTTCGGGCAGTCGTAAATTCTTGCCAGATCGCCAACTCGATCCCTACACGCCAATTCCCCATCGTAATTAATTATTATGCAATGCGTATATTGCGGTTCTGTAAATATTCACAAACGAGGTAAAACAACAAGAGGTAAGAAAAAATATCAACGTTATTTTTGTGAGGGGTGTCAAAAATCTTTTTCAGAGCTAAGTGGGACTATCTATGAAAATCATAACTTAACGCCAACCCATATCGATCTAGCCCTAAGATATAAAGATCGAGGAATGAATTTTTCTCAAATCGCAAAAATACTTAGAGTTAGTTCAAAATCCGTCTCCAATCTTATTAAAAATAATTGGCCTAAAAATTCCAGCAAGCCGACCAATCCAATCGACCTAATTGACTCACAACCAGATATTAACGATGGTGATTAAAATTCAATTGCAGACAATATTATTTATCGTCTTAGTTGGAATTACTAGCTGTAGAACTACAACAGCAAATAACCAAAAAACTCCTGTCATAACAGCAGATCCACTAAATACAGCTAATATTCAGTCAAACTTAGAGTCAATAACTGTCGCAGGTAAACCGAAAATTGAGGTGGATATATACGAAACAAAATATGTTTTATGTGACAGTTATTGTCTGGAAAAGCCCGAAAAAGGCAGAAAGAGTGACACAATTATCACCTGGGGCAAGCCCACCGAAATCGGTTTCATGTATGCAGAACAACTCTATCCACGATTCATGCCGCTCAATCCACGCAAGAAAATTCTCTATAACGGTATGACAATTGCTAACTTATCAGCCGAGTTAGTTATTAAATCTAGAGGATTAATACCACCGCTCAGAAAACCGTTAGCAACAGCAAAATTTACTCCATTCTACTCTACTATACCAATGTATTTTCCTAAAGGGGTTAACGCTCCGTTAATGACAGAAGCAAAAGCCAATGTAAGAGCTGGCAATATTAAGATTGTGTCGGTTAAAAAACTGAGTCCGGCAGAGGCAGATTTCTATATCAAAAAAGCCAATAATCCTCCGAACCTGGCGACGATGGGGGCAATGGAGGAATCAGTATACAAGGAGATCCAAACATTAGCAGCTTACTACGAGTTTTATAAAGATAAACCCGAGATTAAGCCTCAACAAGTGGAGACAATTAGCGAACAAGTCAACGTAACGCCTCAAGTCATTCAAATCAAAAAATGGTAAAGGTAAATCGCACTGACAATAACGATCGATCGCAAGCGATTGAGAAGTTAAAAGCGCAAGTTAAACCCGACGAGTTTCATACTGTCGCCCATCAACTCGCCCAACAGCGCGGGATGGGGCTAGACGATGAAGCTCTGGAGGTTGCCGGAACTTACGCTCATGCAGCTAGAATTGCTGAATCACTCGACAGTATTGCGGTTGCCATGCCCAAGCTGCTTGATGATACGGTCGAACAAATTCAGATAAAACAGGACAAGCGGGATGAGGCAATGATTAAAATCCTCTACCAGCAGCAAGACCAAGGACAAGCGCGATCTGCCGAAGCCGCCAAAATCATCGAAACTGCCACCAAACGGTTGATTGGGCAATCGGGAGCGAGTCGATTACATAAATGGGTGTTTGGAGCGATCGGAGGCTCGATCGGAATCTCTATCGGACTGACGCTGGGTACATTAATTGCTTTCTTTATATTATTTCCCAGTCAATTACGACAAGCCAGAGTTGGGGATGGGGAGATCCTAGAGTGGCTGGCGACTCCTGACGGCAAGCTACTCTACAAAACTTTTAAGTCGGGCAATCGATCGGTACGGGCTTGCGTTAAGAAAGCTGGCGCACAAAATAAGGGCACCAAAAACTTAGTTTGCCAAATCACCCTCAACTAGATTATGGACAGGCAATGATTAATAAATTTTCCGAGCAACAGATCGATCGGTTTCGCAAGGTGTTAGCACTCGGTTGGTCGCTACTGATTCTGTTGAGCTTTTACGATCCGGTTTCACTGTGGCTGACTCACCCAGACAATTTAGATAGTCCATTTCACATCGATCCGAGTGTTTGCGTACTGGTTCAGGGCGAGTGCTTGCAGCAAGTCTCCTACGTGTTGGCTCCACGTATTTTCTGGGGGATAGTCGTCCCCTCAAGTATCATCATCCTGACGGTCGGCGGACACGATACTTGGCGGCGGATTTGTCCGTTATCTTTCTTCTCCCAGCTTCCTCGCGCTTGGGGACGCGGACGCAAAGTTAAGAAAGTCAACCCCATTAGTGGCAGCGTTAAATACGAACCAGCAGCGGTAACGAAAGATTCCTGGCTGGGGCGCAACTATCTATACCTGCAATTACTCCTGTTTTATCTGGGTCTAAATATTCGATTGCTATTTGCCAATGGTAGCGGCTTGGGGATGGGGATCTTTCTACTCGTGACAGTAACCGCCGCAGTCGTCGTCGGCTATCTGTTTAAAGGAAAGTCTTGGTGTCAGTATTTCTGTCCGATGGCTCCCGTCCAGGTATTCTTCACGGGTACGCGCGGATTGGTTAGCACTGATGCTCATTTAGATTCGGCAAAGTTGACTCAATCGATGTGTCGGACGATCGATCCTAAAGTGGGTGAAAAGAGCGGCTGTGTCGGCTGTCAAGTCGCTTGCATCGATATCGATGTACAACTCAATTACTGGGAACATGCTAAAAAATCGGATCGGGAGCTACTATTTTATGGTTACTTTGGTTTGATGGTGGGCTTTTTTGTCTATCAATACCTGTATGCAGGTAGTTGGGATTATTACTTTTCTGGGGCTTGGAGTCACGACCCCAAGCAACTTAGTAGCCTCCTGGCTCCAGGCTTCTACATCGCAGGTCACGCAATCGATATTCCTAAAATAGTGGCAGCTCCCTTGACGTTGATTGTCTGTGCGTCGATTAGTTACTATGCCGGACAATCGACCGAGCAAGTTTACCAGTCGTATCTAACTAGTCGCGGCAAAACCATAAATATTACCGAAATTTGCCACCATTGTTATAGTGTCTGGGTCTTTCTATCTTTCAATACCTTCTTTGCTTTCATTCTACGTCCCAGCCTCAAAATCCTCCCAGAGTCAATCAGATTTATGCCCACACTAGTTTTGCTCGGATTGAGTTTTGTCTGGTTATTACAGAGCCTCAAGCGCAGTGAAAATCGGTACGCAAAAGAAAATGTTACCATCGGTCTGCTCAAACAGCTTAAAAAACTCAAGGTCAACTGGCAAAAATCATTAAAAGGGCGTTCGCTTGAAGATCTCGATCCCGATGAGGTCGAGATGTTGATTAAATCCTTACCGCCTCGCCATAGTCAAAAAATCAAGCGTTAGCATTGCCCGATTGAGACTACTCTAAACCTTCAAGTACCACTAATTTTACAAAACATGGAATATTTGAAAGTACATCTAGATTATGTGAGTCTGGCACGTAGACATATCGAATTATACCCATCACAGAAAGAAAGCTATTTTGCTGCTTTAAATGCAACATCAGAGTCACCACAAGAAATCTCAATGCACTGGCTCAGAGCTGAGTATATTCGGTACTGCTTAGTGGACATCCAAAATTATTAAAACTGAAAAAATCCTTATGAAACCAATTTATATTGTCGGTAGTAGCAAAGGTGGGGTTGGAAAAAGCCTTTTAACGATGGCACTTTTAGACTACTTCAGTCAAATCGGGCAAAGCTGTTTTTTAGTTGAAACCGAGTCGAGATTAATGGATGTTCACAGGTCGTATCGTCATTTGCCTTTCGCAGTTTTAGATCTAAGTTCGGAGCTAGGTTCAATCGGCTTAATTGATTTGGCATATCGGCATCGCGATCGAGTAATTGTGGTTAATGCCACAGCTATGAGTATCGAAGGAATTGAAAAGTACAGCCAGAATTTAATTACCGAGCTAGCAGCGTTAGATCGACAATTAATTACTTTATGGGTAATAGATCGCCTAACAAGTAGTTTAGACTCACTAGCAGAATACCTCAAGATCGTTCGTGGAAGCACCGTTCACGCAGTCATTAACAATTATCTTGGGGATGAAGACTACTTTTATGCTTATCAAAATTCTTCAGTCAAATCGAGCATAGAGGCAGCAGGTAAGTCCTTAGTATTACCTGTATTGAATTCATACATTTGTGATAAGTTTTTCAACACTAATGCGACAATTGAAGATGCTGCAACGGGAATGTTACTAGGATATCGTTCGGTACTTAATAGCTGGCGAAAAAAATGTCACGACATGTTTGACTCGATTGCAGTCGCAAAGCCATCTCGATATATTCTCAGTCGGACGGAAATATCAGCCACAGATGTCTCAATTGCCAGGTTACAACCTGTCAGTCTAGCTGAGTTTCCTGACTATTAATCGCCTAATTTTATAGGGTGTTCGACCGTGGCTATATTCTACTACCGAGCTAACGTTATTTCTCGAAGTGCTGGGCAATCGGCATGTGCCTGTGCTGCTTATTTCGCCGCTATTCGGATTGAGTGTCAGCGAACGAGGATGACTTATGATTACACCGAAAGAACTGGAGTAGACTACTCGGAGATTATTGCTCCAGTTGTTGCGGATCGCCAAGTTACCATTACTAGATTTCAATTATGGAATCTAGTTGAAGCTGGTGAAAAAAGACCTGACGCGCAGTTGGCTCGATCGATCGTTCTCGCTTTACCTACCGAGATCGATAACCAATCTAAGATCCAATTAGTATGAGAGTTTGTACTAGAAAACTTTGTCAATCGCGGCACGATTGCCGATATCAATATTCACCAGATTGACAGCGACAATCCCCGCGCTTATGTCTTACTCACTATGCGGAATTTGAGCGTAACTGCAACTGGAGAAATTCAGTTTGGTAACAAAAATCGCACTTGGAATAGTCGGTCATTGATTAAACAACAAAAGCAGAATTGGGCAACAGCAGCAAATAAGTACCTAGCGATTGTCGGAGCCGATCTAATCGACCACCGTAACCCCGACGAGCGGGAGATTGAAGACCTAAACCCAATCATTGAAACGTAAGAGGCGATTTTATTATGCAAATTCCTTTTCTTTCCCGATATTTAGATCGGGTTGAAGCTCAAAGGGCAATTAAGTATTGCCAATCTTCAAAATCTTAGCGAAATCGATCTATGGAATAATCCACTTGAGGATATCTCAATTGTCGATCGATTACCAAATCTTAACCTATACTGTCGCCAGTCGCTCTATTTTAATACTCTGACAAGTTATGTCGATCGCTTCCTAATCCAACATATTCATCTATGAAGTTTGCAACTATTTATCCAGCAATATCTCTAAATACATCAAGAGATCTGAGTCAAATTAAAAGCATTTATGTAATAATAAAATAAACAGTTCTCGATCTAATCTCATTCGTAAGTCGCAGCTTGCAACTATTAACTTTCCATATAAACCGATCTTTATAAAATGTCACAGCCATGTTTAAGCGACGTTCATTTCTTACTTATTTCAGCCTAGCTTCAATTAGTAGTATTTTTCCCGTAATTCTCGCAATTTTTAAGCAAAATCAGGTAAGTGCGGAAATAGTTAAAGACGACATTTCAGGCTTTCAAAGTAAAGATATTAATAAAGCAGGACAGAAGAAACTCACAGGTTTTACAGTTGTCGGTTCGGTCAGCGATTTAGATAAAAATGGATACTTACAAACTAAAGAAGTTGCACTCGTCCGCAATCCCACCAATCCCAAACAATTAATTGCTGTCAATCCTAAGTGTACGCATCAGGGTTGCGATGTAAAATGGGCAGCAGGGGAGAAGAAATATGCTTGTCCCTGTCACGGCGCGAGTTTTGATGCTAATGGCGAGGTATTAAATGGGCCAGCAACCAAACCCCTCACTGCCTATCAAGCTAAAATTGTCGGTACTCAAGTCTTCGCTAAAATTTCGGCTCCACCAAACAAATCTACTCAGAGCAGTCCTTCAGGACGGGGTGGCAATAAGTATTAGCCAATACGAAAGACAATCGATTTCAGCCAAGACTTGAGATCGATCGTCAAAACATTAGCGAACCAGACAGAAGGGGGTTCAGATGTCAGATTCAAGAGGTTCGGGACGTGCGGGAGATTCTGGTGGTGGAGCGGTTGCGGTGCTACTATTTGCATATTTGATTATCTTTTTCTCTCCAGTTTGGATGATACTTTTCTTCTGCCAGCGGGTACTAATTTCGCCCAAATTTATTAAGTCATTAATTAAGTTTTCACTCTGGGCAATCCTAATCTGTTCGGCAATAAGTATGGGCTGCATTTACTATAAATTGGGGTTATTTGCATAAACCCTTCCAAAAGGGGATTAGTGAAAAACAGGGTTTGACACAACACCCTTGAAACCCTTACCAGTAAAGAAAAGACTGTACCAACCCCTAGAGGTCACGCCCTGAGCGAGGCGAATTATGTTAGCTGCCCAATCACTACCGATCGTGATTGGGATTGTGTGCAGCTAATGTAATTCGACCGCAACCCCCCTGCGGCAGGAGCAGTACGGGTCTGTGCTTTTACAGATTATTCGCGATCGCGAAGCGCGCCACCAAGGCGGTCGGGATCTTAACTGCTATGGTTGTAATACCTCATCTATTAACTCAATTAATTAGGTAGGCAAATACTCAAATACTTACTCATCTATTAACTTAATTAATAGGGTAGGTAAATACTTAAATACTCACTCATCTTCATCGAGTGCCCACTCAATCAACCTTCTTACTAGCACGGTCTTCGGCTGTCCAAGCTCCTTAGCTTTTGCCGACAGACGCTCGTTTAACTCATTGGGTATATCTACATTTAGCCTAATTCGATCGTCTTTATCTTCCAAATCCGACCAAAAATCCTTGGGTTTAGTGTTAGTTTTTTGCTGAGGTGATTTGGTTGATGATTTGGGTGGCTTACTTTTTGGGACTGGCTCATCTTTGACTTCTAAGTTGGATGCCGCACTAAAAATGTCGTCGAATCTACTTTCTGATGGACTTTTAGACATAATCTTTCAACTCCTCCCACAATGTCGTCCAATCCGACCAAGCGATACCGCCCCCAGATACTTTATTCAGTGGCAAACCCAAATCTGTCGCTCTAACGTAGGCTTTATAGCGTCGAATCGTCCGTTTAAAAGCTGGAAAGCCATTACGTTCCAATGATGCTAAGGCTTCTGCGCCATCTTTTTGCGGTTTGGGCGGCACCATCGTTAGCAAACACCGATAATTGGTACCTTCGGGCAAGATTTTAGTGATTTGGGCTAAGGCGGCGATCGAGAGCGGATCGGGAGTGGTCGGCACGATCATTAGATCGCAGCCTTTAGCTAGAGACTCAATCTCGTCGCTAGCGGGACGAGCGGGAGTATCGATAATGATGTACTCATATTTCCCTTTATTGAGCAGTTTGGGAGCTTCACGATCGTCGCAAACTGTAAAGGGCAATTTGCCCTTCCTTGCCCACAACGAGGCACTACGATTTAAGTCGGAATCGATGAGCAAGGTTTCGCCTCGTTCGCACAATAAAGTCGATAGGCAGATCGCAGATGTTGTTTTCCCGACCCCGCCCTTAAACTGGGTGAACGTGATAATTGTCATTTAATTGAGTTAGATATTGAGTAATAAATTACTTAATATCTAAAGTAGGAGATTGAGCTATATCTTACTCTACTTTGTTCAGGTCTGACAAGAGCATACTCAATTATTTGAGTGACTAATCACTCATAACTTAAAGTAGTGTATCGCTCAATTTATTACTGTACTTTGGCTTCAGTTGGCAGAATGCACTCAAATAATTGAGTAGGATTTTACCTCGGAAATCCACGACTGCGTTGTTTGGGTTCTCGTGAAGATGCTTGGGCGATTTCATTAGCGATCTGTGCTTGTTCGGCAGCAAATGTAGTAGCTGCTTCTAAGTTAGTGATGTCTGCAACAGAAAGAGTCACCCGATCGGACTCAAAGGTCTTAAAAAACTTATTTGTCAGCTTGAGATTTGGATCGTCAGTTACCGATTTACCATGCTGAGATATTTGGAACTTATAGATGTCAAACTTAACGATTGCGTCAATACTTTCTGATTTTGCTTGTCCTTCAGGAGACTTAACATAGTAGTTCTTGAGGTCGATGATTTGCTTTAAGGTTACGGGGACGCTGCTTGAATGTGCTAACTCTGGCGATCGAGCGGACGAAAGCGCGTCACCAAGGCGGTCGATCTCATTATCCGCGAATTGCTGGGTATCACTTGCCATCTCGACTCGTCCCTGTGCTTGGGGCTGCTCGTCAGACATTAACGCCCCAAAAGTCCGGTCGAGCCGTTGTGAATACTCGCTCCCACTTTGCCGGATTCGCTCTTGGGTATCGGCAAAATTTTGGTGAATTTTCTCTGTAATTGCTTCGACATCAAACTCAATCTCGGCAGGGAGAATCGAATGTCGCACATGTACGGGCAATACCGTGGATGTCCGATCTAATTGCTCCTGGCGTTCGGCTATCGATGGATAGTGGTCGATGTCCGCCTCAATCCTGCGCTCAGGTACGGCAGCGGTAGTCGGGGAAGCTTCGATTGTTGGTGGTTGACGTTCGACCGATCGATCTCGCTCATCTGGGAGGAGGGCTGGTTCATCCTTAGAGCCAGATAGTTTCGCCAACAAATTGAGATCTACACGATCGATATTGGGATAGCCCACAGGTTCCCATCCCCGATCCGTCTCGATTGCCTTCAAGATTTGGCGATGCGGACGCATCCGGTAAGCCGTGAGCGTGTCACCATCTATTCTGATGTCGAGTCGTCCGGTTTTGACCCGTGCGCGCCCCTTCAATGCCATATTTGCCATCATCGCTGCCCGATCGAAGTTCTGTCGCTCGATTGCCCCTAGATCCATGCGATGCTCCTGGCTTCTGGCATTAGCCGCCAAAATTATGGCAAGGCTGTCAGGGCTTGTCAATACTTGTTGCTCGACTCTATTCCAACTCGCCCCAATCTCACTGCCCTTATATGCCTTACCACTTTGAAGATAAGTGATGCCATTGACCTTATTATCTTTGCGTAACGCAAACCGGACATCGATTTTGGACTCCTGCAAGCGCGTCAGCCAAGTTTCTAGATTAGGGCAGTTCTCCAGGGATCGATCGACTAGTTGGAAAATATCGGTCGGAACTTGTAGCTGGGCTTGTACGGATCTGTCCCAATCTAGTTCCCAGGAATTTTTAACGGGCTGCAAGCCAAAATAGCGCTCGATCTCCCGCAGAATCGGCTGAATCTTAAACCGATCCCAACTATCGGAAACTCTTTCACCGTAGAGATCGACTGCATTCACAACGATGTGTAAATGCTCGTGGTCGTGTGGCAAGTCGTGTCCTGGGTCGTCACGGTGGTGAGTAATGCCGATAAATTGACAATTTTCGTATCCCATTTCGGCAACTACCCGCACGACGATCGCCTCTTTGTCGGAATCCGAAACCTTACCGTCATCGCCAGAAGCAAAAGATAGCGAGATATGTCTGACGGGTAATCGGGTCGTGGGGCGCAGGTTAGCAATCTCGTTAAACTCGCGAGCCAAATCGCTCGCGTTATTCCCCAACATATAGGGCGCGACGATTTGGGCTTGCTTCGACTCATGCAGTAAATAGCGCAGCAATCCGCCAAAGTTTGACCCCTTAGTGATGTTACTAATCAAGACTTAGGCTCCAGCTTGGCGATCGCGGCGGCGATGTCCTGATTGGCTCTGGCGATGCTCGACAAGACCCGCAGACAATTGGTAGGATCGACCATTCGATCGTCTAAATTTGCCGCATGAATCGCTTTGGCAATCTGATTGAGGTTGTTACCTTGCTTGCGATACTCCTGGTGCCACAGTAA
>ENA-OFCD01001553-OFCD01001553.1-metagenomes-genome-assembly--contig:-NODE-1553-length-11268-cov-6.092660_pt1 | contig 11268 bp, 10 predicted proteins | sample MGYA00153392_OFCD01 | MGnify analysis MGYA00153392 | reverse complement strand
CCAATATCCCGTGGACGTCATTTGTTGGACTCAAATGAATTCTGCAGGGCCGACTCATGAGTTTCTAACTGATGCGAAGCGAGCATCACCGGTTGAACTCGTCGCCCATAGGAAGACGATAGCCATCGTCAGCGTGAAAGCTTCTCGGCCATCTCGATCGCAAGCTTGTGGAGCTCTGGCGATCTTCGAACGGTCCCATGATTTGAACCCGCCGCATAGACAACGGTCGTATCGTTTCCCGATTCCCGAAGTGCCGCAACATACGCCTCGCTGAATTTTGGCAAGGTGTTGTCGTCCTTGTCGCCGACGAGAACGCGCAGGTAAGTACCAGGCGCGATTTTGGCAACCTCTCTTATCGGTGAAAGGCTCTTCGACCACCGGCCGGACTTTCCAGCAGATGAGTTTCGCCACTCCCTCCAACGATCCACATCGCACGGGCATCCCACCAAGAGATATCCGTCAGCGGCACTCGGAAAACGCCCAGCCACCAAAGCCGCCATGGCTGCACCTCCCGAATGACCAACAAGTAGCAACCGCTTGCCTGGGTATGACACTCGCAGGCTTTTCAATGCGTCCGCAAGGATCTCGACGTTGCCTGACGTGTAGTCGTCATCCTGAATCGAAGTCTGTCCATCCGAAGTGCCCAGCTCGCTACGGTATCCGGGCCGCTGCACACCAATCGTCGTCGCTCCCACCGCGGATCCAAGGGCCAGGGCCGTGCTATTGGCCGGCCAATCGATCGTGCCACCGTTATCCCCGTGCAAATAAATGAGCACCACCTGAGGCCACTTCGGCGCCGGTACTTCGTACCGGCGAATGACTAGGCAGTGTTGAGAAGAGCCAGCTCTCGCCACTCCGTCGATTGGCTTGCCGTCAGGGCAGGTTCCCGCCTGTGCATGAGCCGCAGTAACCAATACCAATTCAAGAAACACGAACGAGAACAGCGAACGCATTGGACGACTCCGAAGCAGCAGTTGGGCGGAGGCTATCAGACGCCCTGCCGGTCCCCGACCCCCCTAGCCCCCTCCACTGACAGCACGGTATTTCATCCTTGTGCTAAGCGGAAGGAACATACCTTAGATTCCCCCACGGAAAGCGGACATCGGCGTTCGCTAATGGAACTGTAGCTAGTTGGCGCCGACGCTTGCCCGTCCGGCGGCAAGTGTTGCGAGCCACGCACCCCACGCTAAAAACGGCAGTTTGCGAGTTATGCGATGGGGACAGCAGAAAGTTCGTAAGCCAGGGTGCTCTTGCGTCGGGCGGCGTGCCGCCCCAAGCCAGCAACGCCCAGGATCATCAGCGCCCACGTGGACGGCTCGGGAACGGCCGGTGCAACAACCGGTGCAACGACATCGATCGAGGATGAATTCCCGCTAGTTTCCGTGAAGAACGCGAGTGGATCACTGAAAAAAGACGCTGACGTGAACAGCTGGAGGTTTGCGCTGTGTCCACCCGCGACGAGTGGATTGTCGAAATCGAAAGTGATCTGATCTCCGTCGAGTGACCGTTTAGCGTCGGTCGCTGCGAGGCCATTCGCCCCCGATCCTCCGCACCCGGCTATTCCGCACAGCTTCACGGAGGTCTGAAAACTACCGTACCCGGTAATTGTGAAGGCTGCGACTGAGCCTGATGTGAGATGAATTTCGTAATCGAAATACAGACCTGGGTGATTGACCGAAGGGGCGTCCGAATAATCGATGACGCGCTCACGTAGCGTTCCGGCCAGGCCGCTGGCAAACGAGAAGGCAAGAATTTGGTCGAATGGCTTCGTTGATGGAACGCCATCGCCGCTGCTAAAGCCATTCGGGAGAGGGTCCACCATCGATCCTGGATCCAATTCCACTGGCGCGACGACCGCATTCGCTCCTGCGGAGATTGCCCCCAGGATTGTTGAGACGACTACCGCCGGAAGAACTGATCTCATATCGACCTCCACCACTCACAATTTAGGAACGACGTCAAAATCTGGATTCCAACTTCTCAATTGATGTCCAAGTTCGGTCAAGAGATTGAGGCCTCCGAGCCGAAGCTCGTTGCCCGGGCGACCGCGCTCGCTGGAGCTGAGACATCTTTTCATGGAGAGCTCCGGTGCTGCACGTTATTTCAATGGCCCCCCCCCCCCCGTTCAGGGGGGTTGTAGATCGCCGGGGCAAACGACCAGTCGCGGTCCTCGCCGCCGGAGGGAATTCGGTAGTGACCTGAAACAGGTCAGAGCAGCGCCGTCTTAACATTGAGCGACCCGAAGTGGTCGCTCGTCAATGGCTGTCTTGGTCGAAAGCCGACGGTCAGATATCCCGCGTTGCGTGACCCGTCACCGCAGCGGGCGTTGGATTGCGGGGCGCGGTAGGCACTCGTCGCTCCGAGACGGTGGAAACATGGAACCGGCGGCACTCGACGCCGGCGAGTTCGACCGCCCCTTAATCCTTAAGTGGGTTTACTGTTCCATTGCTCCCCGGACCCCGTGGAGAGCTATGAGGGGAAGACGCCGGCGCTCGGTGACCACCAGGCGCGCGCGCTGCTGGACGCGCCGGTAGGCGATTCGCGCAAGGCCAAGCGCGATCACGCGCTGCGTCGCGAGGAGCTGTGCAAACTCAGCGTCAAGGATTTTCGGCACGAGCGGCGTGGCGTGGCGCACCTGAAGGTGTCGGGCAAAGGGAGCAAGACGCGCTATGTGCCGCTGCACCCGGCCGCAGGCGGCTTGATCGTCGACTACCTTGAGGCCGACGGGCGGGGCTCAGATGCCGCAGGCGCCCTCTTCCGGCCATTGCGCAAGCGCCGGGATACCAGCGGCCCGGTGGCCGGCACCGAGGCCGTGGCCAGCGTGGGCAAGTCGATCACGGCGGACGCGGTCTACAAGATTGTGCGCGGGTACTCAGGGGCGCTCGGCTTCGAAATCGGCGCGCATGCTCTGCGCGCGACGGCTGCGACCAACGCGCTCGATCACCAAGCCGACATCGCCAAAGTGCAGGAGTGGCTGGGGCACGCGAACATTGCGACGACGCGAATCTATGACCATCGCAAGACCAGGCCGGAGGACAGTCCGACGTTCAAGGTAGCGTACTGAGCTAAGAAATTTGCCGGTGGGTGAAGCTCTGGTGAACCCTGGCCGTTGCCGTACGTCCTACGTGTTTCGCATCCGAGACTTCGGGACTTTCACCCTTCCCGTCACCCCCTGAATAAGGGGTGAGGCGTTAACGAACATTGCTGGCGAGGATTTATACCGCTAAATTTAAGAGCGTTACAACGTCTTTCAAGCTTTACAAAAAGGAAGTCCAATGAATCGAATCAAACTTGCCGCTGCAATTCTTTTGTCGTCGTCTGCTGTCGCCGCGAACGCGACGGTCATCACGCTGAACTTTGAAGGAATTGCGCCATTTCCAAACAACAGTAACGTGTTGATCGAGGGCTATTACAACGGTGGGACGGCCAGCAACGGCGCTTCGGGCCCAAATTACGGTGTCGGTTTCTCGGCTGGCGCGACTGTCTTGTGCCTTAACAGCACCACGGACACGTGCTCGAACACCTCCAAGGGTGGAGGAGGCGTGGCGGGCTCCGACAAGGCCGCCATGTATTTCCCGTCGGTCAACCCGTACATGAACGTGGCTGCCGGTTTCGATACCGGCTTTTCGATGGCCTACACCAATCCCTTCGCGCAATCGGAAGGCATCGCCATCTACGATGGCCTAAACGGCACGGGCAACCTGCTGGCTTCGCTGGCGCTGGGGCCTACCACCAATGGTGCGGACGGCGCCTGTGTTGCCTACGGCAGCCCTAACTATTGCCCGTTCGCATCGGCCTCAATTGGCTTTATCGGGATTGCAAAGTCGGTCCTGTTCACTGGTGCTGCAAATTTTTCCACTTATGACGACTTCACGTTTGGCAGCACGACAGTGGGTGGCGTTCCCGCTGTGCCCGAACCCGAGAGCTGGGCGTTGATGCTCGGAGGCCTGGTGGTCGCGGGCATTGCCGCTCGCAAGCGGCTACGGGACGACACGTCATCCGCTTGCTCCGATATCGAATAAGGGGTCTCTCCCGATGCAGTCCTAGGCGCCTTCACGGCCAATAACGTTCTGGGCGAAGCCTGACGCCTGGACGCGTCGCGGACAGCACTCAGTGGTGGCCGAGCGAGTCACAAGCTCCTTAGCCGCCTTTCACCAACACCCGGTCCTGGCCGACAGCAGTCCCTGGCAGATAACGTCCTTTATCAGTCGTTTTCCAGCTCAGTAGAGATCCTCACACCTCAAAAAAATCTTCGTCTACCTTTTTGAGATGCAAAACATCCTCATCACGGCAGCCAACGTTGTAGCGAATCATCAGTCTCGAAAGCTGCAGGCCATCGATCAACACGATCCGTGAGTTGAGCCCGCGCGCGGTGTCGACCGCCGGCTGGCTGAATGCCGAGGTCGTAACGAAAATTCCCTTATGGGCCTTCTTCAAACTTAGGGCACCGTAGAAATCACGGATCGCCCCGGCGCCGATGTTGTTGCCTTCGGCGTAACGCTTGGCTTGGACGAAGATCTGGTCGACACCGAGCGGGTCTTGGTCGATGACGCCGTCGACACCGTCATCACCGCTCTGCCCCAGCGCACGCCCCGCCTCTTCTGATGTGCCGCCGTAGCCCATTGCCAGCAGCAGCTCGACGATCAGCTTCTCAAAGAACGCCGGCGTAGCCTTGCGCACGCGGTCCAGCAGATCGGCTGCCAGAGCGCCGGTGATTGCACCATGGGCCTTGCGCAGGGCCTCGTCTGGGGTCTCGGTGCCGGCTGGGGTGTTAAACGGTGCCGACGCCTGTGCCGGTGATGTTGCAGCGGTGGCGCCGGCGGCCTCGTTGACCTTGGCCTTGAAGTCTTGGAACTCCTTGAACTGATCGAGGTAAGCGTTGTTGATCGTAGCCGTGGCATCTGCCAGTGCGGCTTGGCCGCGCGGCGTAATGCGGAAGTAGCCGCGGCGTGTGTTTTCCACCAAGCCGGCTTTGGCCAGATAGGCTTTGGCCCAATTCACGCGGTTGGCAAACCTGGTTTGCTTGCCGCTGGGCAAAAACTGTGCGCGTTCTTCTGTGGTGAGGGCCAGGCTGTCGGCAAGCAGATCAACAACGTCGCCGATCCGGGTCTCGCCGGCTGCCGCGCACGCTAGGACGGGGCGCATGAGGATCTGGTAGTCGGGGATCATGCAGCTGCCAATTCGTTACACAGAGCTCAGGCAACCACTTCCAAGCCGCGCTTCTGTACCAGGTGCAGCAGTTTAAGGGCCGTGCCCGTGGGGCGTTTCTGGCCAATCTCCCACTTTTGCACCGTGGAAAGGCTGGTGTTCAGCAGCGCAGCAAAGACCGCTTGGCTTACCCGCGAAGTTTCGCGGATTTGCTTGATTTGCATGGGCTCCAGCGGCTCGACCGGGGGCAAGCACAGGCGGTCGAATTCGCGCAGGGTCACCTGATCCATCACGCCGGCCTTGTACAGGCCCGTAGCGGTCTCGTGGACGGCCTCAAGAATCGCTGATTTCGTCTTGCGCATCGCAATCTACCTCTATCAATTCACCGGCGCGCTGTGCCTTGTCGAGCGCCTGTGCCGTCAGTGACATCAGGTGAGCAGCCAAGGTCTTCAAGGCTTGTTCTTCGTCCTTGTCGATGTTGCTGCGCTCGTTCTTCGGGAAGCCGAACACGAAGACCCAGTGGGCACCCTTGTTCGTGGCGACCAGCGTGCGAAAGCCGCCACTCTTCCCCTGCCCCGGCCTGGCAATTCGCTTTTTCAGCAGCCCGCCGCCAAGATCAGCGTCATACAGCCCTGCCGGTTCTGTCGCATTAAGGATTTTGCTGCTCAATGAGGCGCTACCTGAAGAGTTTGATGAGGGTTGAAACGCTACAGGTAGCGTATGGGCCACCTTCAATTTCCTTATTGCGACAGAGCCGGCTTTCGCCGTTCGGCCACGAGCACATCAACATGCTCGGCCGCTACTCGTTCGCCGTGCCTGATGCAGTCACCCGCGGCGAGTTAAGGCCTCTGCGAGCCGCGACTGACGCGTGACCGAGCCGGCACGCAAAGTCGGTTCAGATTTCATTGGGGCGGCTGACGCCAACCGTGCAGGTTGACCAGCGGCTATCGACCCGCAGCCGACAGTCGTCGAGTCGAACGCTCAGTCGCAAAGGCGTCATTCGGTTGCGAAGCACGCCCAAGCGCTATAGGCGGCGGCGTCAACGGCCGTTACCGGCGAGCGACACATCCATGTCACCGACTTGTGCGTAGACTCCTAACCAATCCGCCCAACCGCCAATGCTACTGACGCAGTTTTATCGACGCATGAGAAAGGCCAGACACCTCGTCATTTGGTGCCTTCTGTTCGCGCTGCCGGTCTATGGGTTCTCGTCGACCATCGTTCAATTTCTTGGTGCGAACCATACTCACCGGCAAGTTGCCTCTTTGGCTGACCCGATGGCTGGGTGGGTTGACTCCCGCCGCGGATCGCACTCGGCAAAGACGACCGTCTCAAGTGCTCACTCGCATTCACTGTTCCAACGCCATCACCATGACGCGGGCGACCAAACGGTACTTGCCCTCGATGCGGCTGTGACCGACAGTGCAGCGAGTGACGCTGCCTCCTCCCCCGCGGCGTCGGCAGCACTTGTGCTTGCTCTCGCGAGCGAGCTCCGTATCGATCCGGCCGTTTCGGCCGCGCTCGAATGGGTGATCGCCCCCCCTGATCCCGTACGAACTCGGCACGGCGAGCGTCTCGAGCGTCCCCCAAGCGTTCTCTAGGGTACTCGGGACGGCTGGTCAGGCACAGCGCTGCCTCGATGTCGCGCGACGTCGAGCGCAACTTACCTTCACCCGTTCCTCATTCACGGCTCGCCCGTCCCGCCGCAACAGGTAGGGCACGGGGGCCCGTGCACCTGAACCGCGCGCTCGTTCGCTGCCTCGTGTTTTGCTCGAGGTCGGCTGAGGGCGACGCAGAGGGCGTCATGCGCTGACGCCCTCCCCGAGGGGAACGTCTTGAACACACAAGTCGCTTTCGACACCGTCGAGGCTGGCCGCAGGCTGGGTCACGACCTTTTCCAATACCGCAGAACCATTGATAAGCACCGCATCGCGCCAAGCGTGCAGGAGGGATTCGCCGAAGCGCGCCTGCGCCGGGTGTCGACCCGTGAACCGGATCGCTTTGTTCGCAAGTGGCTGCAACTGCGCCTGAGCGCGCAGCGCCGCGGGCGCGTCGTGACCGACGACGTGACGCCCGAGTTGCTCCGAGATATCGACGTTCAGATTTGCCCTGTCACTCGCTGCCAACTGACCCATGGCGAGCTTGGCGGAGCTGACTGGTCAGTTGATCGGCTCAACAACGACGGTGCCTATGCCGCCAACAACTTGGCGGTGATGAGCACGAGGGCCAATCGCGTCAAAGGAGATCGCTCTTTCGATGACGTCCTGATTCTGTCTCGCAGTTCCGAGCCTACAGACGGTCTCTCAACCGTCGAGTGGTCGCGCATGGCCGCATTGATGCTCGGCCCGTGCTTCGCAACCGGGAAGGAAGAGGCGCCCATCCTTGCGATGAACGTGCCCGTGGCGAGGTATTCGGCGCTCACCGGCGCGCAGATGATCCAGCACGTCCTGACGACACGGGCCGCGCGCCCCTCGGGCAAGAACTTGCTGGTCAGTCGCCTCAAGGCCTCGTGTCGCAACGAGCGGGCTCGGGCTCGCCTAAGTGCACTGGTCGAAGGCGTGCACCTGGCCTTGAAGACGGCTGAACCCCCTTGCGACGTCTGGCTTCGGGCGGCCCTGATGAACAACCTCGTCGAGTGGCGCCAATCGCTCGACAGCGACCTGCACTGGGCCATGGCGATCGAGATCGCCCGCGTGCTTGCGCACGGCGGCTACGTACCCACCAGCCGGGTCGCGTCATGGCAATTGCACACGCGCGGCTATGCGTCCTGACGCCTGCTCCCCCGGGACCTTTCATCTGCTCATCTGGAACTGACATGCACAAAGACTTCATCCAAACCGCTCCTCCCAGGCTCAAGCCGAGCCTGCTCTCGCAGGCCATCGGCCTGGCGATCCTCTGCGTGCCGCCGGCCGTGACAGCGCAAGCCGCCGCCCCGGTGCAGACCCTTCCCGACGTCGAAGTCACAGGGACCAGCGTTGCGGCTCCGCTCACCCGCATCACAGAAGACATTGCCGCCTCGCCGGCCAACGTCACCGTCCTGGGACGGAAGGAGCTCGATCAGAAGACGATCACGACGTACGGCGACATCTTCCGTGGTGTCACCGGCGTCTACGTGACGGAGTACGGCCAAGGGCTCGTCGCCTACGAGCTGAAGTTTCGTGGCTTCACGAGCGGTCACGGGCGAGACGTCGCCGGGTTTCTCGATGGCGTGCCGCTGAACATCACGGGCTCGCAGCACACCAACGGCTACATGGACCTGGCCCAGCTCATTCCGGAGCTGGTCGACCGCGTCGAGATCGTGCGTGGGCCCTTCAGCGTCTACGCTGGCAACCACGCCGTCGCGGGCTCCGTGCAGTTCTATACCGACCGTCGGGTCCCGTCGATGCTGAAGGCCTCGGTCGACAGCTTCGGCCGCACGCGGATCCTGCCCGTGCTCTCGACTGACATCGGCTCCGGCACGTTGCTGCTGGCAGCGGACGCGACCAAGGGCTCGGCCTACACACACCAAAGCGACCAGTCGCGGCTCAACCTGTTTTCCCGTTACAGCTTTCCGATGCTGAATGGGACCGGCGCGGTCCGCTTCCAAGTCTACAACGCCGTCGCCGAGGCGCCCGGCTACCTCGACCTGGCGAAGGTCGAGTCGGGAGCGCTCGACCGCCGCGATGCGTTGGCCAAGGGCGTCGGCGACGCCAAGCACCAGCAGAACCTTGTTTTCAACTACCGCTCCGATGATGCCGAAGGCCGCTCCGGTTTTGGCAGCGGGTGGACGTCAAGCGTCTACGCGGTACGCGACAGACGCGAGCGATTCACCTTCTACGACCTGACCGTGCCGCCCGACAGCTCCGTGCCCATCGGAGGGGAGCGAGATCGACTGCACCAAGTCGGCCTCGACCTGCGTAAGACAAGTTCGTTCGACGCGGCCGGCATGCCGGCGCAATGGACCGCCGGCATCCAGTACAACCGCGAGGCCATCAACGCGCTTAACTTCGCGGCGGACTCGGACCGTCATGCGTTGCCGCCGAGCGCGGGGATGGTCGACACCGTCGGCGTCGACCGCAGGGTGCTGACGACGACTCGGGCTGCTTACGCGCAAGTGCAGATCAAGCCGACCGAGGCGCTCAAGCTGACGGGCGGACTGCGCTACGACCGCATCGGCTTCGACCTGGACCTGCATCCGCAGGACGATGCCTTTGCCGGCGCCGCGAGCGTCGGGCTCGCCACAATCGCCACCTCCGCTGCGCGCGTCAGCCCCAAACTCGGCGCGGCATTGCAGGTCGCCGACACCGGCTTGTCGACGGTCGACGTCTACGCCAACTACGCCACCGGGTTCAAGAGCCCCTACGCGTTCAGCGATTTCTTCTCGAACGTCGCGACCTCGTCGGCGGTCCCCGATCTCGCGCTGTCGACGTTGCGCAGCTTCGAAGTTGGCTTGGCCGGAGGCGCGAAGGACGGAAGCACGCGCTGGCGCGCCGGCTACTGGGATACGCGGCAGAAGAAGGAAGGTCAGCGCGACGACGCCGGTATCTTCCGCGCGTTCGGCACGACGACGCGCCGTGGCTTCGACGTCGAGGGCAGCGCGCTGGTGACGCCGGCCGTGCGGCTTTATGCGAACTACAGCGCCGTGCGCGCCCGGTCGCTCACCTCGGCGCCGGGTCAGGACTACCTTGCGAACGTTCCGAAGTGGATCGGCACGCTGGGCGGGAACTCGGCGATCACGACCGGCTCGCATCGCTTCGACCTGACGCTAGAGGACAGCATCGTCGGCCCGGCGTCGGTCACCACCGACAACACCATCCGCACCCGCACCTACAACCGTTTGACAGCGCGAGCCGCCTACGGCAACGCAGCCTACAAAGGCTTGACGGGATTCGTGCAGCTGGTCGGCTACGACCGTCCGCTCGAAGAGACGCAGTTCGATTTCGGCGGCGGTGTCGTCGGTATTTCACCTCGGCCGAGGCTCAGCGCTTTGATCGGCATCCAGTACGCATTCAACCCCTGAAGGAACAGTCATGACCAAGACCCACACCAATTTGTATTCGTCGCTCGCGAAGCTCTGCGCGGCTGCCGCGCTCGCGGCGCTTCCCGTCCTTGCCCTGGCGCACGACCTCGTTCTCGTGCCGGAGCCGGATGGCAATCTCACGGTGCGCTTCGGCCACCCCGGCGACTGGCTCATGCCCGACCGCGAACGCCTGCTCGACCTCCACGTCGCCGGCGCGAAGAATAGAGCGACGGCCGAGCCTCTCACGTTGAAGACCAACGGCTTGAACCTTGAAGCGACGGGTGTCGTTACTGCGGGAGCGGCGGGCATGGTCGCGGCTCGCTACGACAACGGTCTTTGGGTGACGCTCCCCGGCGCGGACGGCAAGCCCAAATATTTCAATTCGACCAAGGCCATGGTGCCGCAGGGCAAGTCGACGATGTCGGCGATCAAGTTCGCGAAAGGGCTCTACGGCACGCCCGACGACACGGCGATCTACAAGCAGGAAGTCGGTCACCTGATCGAGCTCATCCCGCAGAGAAATCCCGCTGTCCTCAAGGTCGGAGACAAGCTCGCCGTCCTCGTCAAGTTCAATGGCAAGCCGCTCGCTAACGCAGGCGTCGAAGTCACCGACTCGGCCACCAAGACGGCGGAGGGTCAGCCTAAATTCATGACCAATGCCGCGGGCGTTGCCGAGGTGCCAATCGGACGAGCGGGGGTCAACGTCGTGTCGGTGGACTATGACAAGGCCAACGATGGGTCGCTCGGGAAGGCCATGAAGGCGCTGCCGGTGGACGACGTATTGTTTGGTGAAAGCGTATTGCGAGCGGACGGGACAGTGGCCCACCCGATGGGGCTGTACCGCGTGCATTCACCCGCACGGAGCGCGGGGGCGTGGGACTACTACGCGCCGGTACGAATGGTGACGGATGCGTTCGGCCCGTCTAGCTGCTAGGTTCTGGGTACTTTTATAGAGCGGGCAAGCATCAAACCGTTCACGGATTGTATGGCGCATTTCCGGTTCAGCACCGGCGCTTAGCGTGAGCGGGTGGCCCCGGATGCGTGACCGATCGGCGCAAGCGTCTCTGTCATCCCGGCCAGCACTTCCGCCACGTGCCGCACCCGCACCGCACTGCCCTGAC
>ENA-OFCD01001552-OFCD01001552.1-metagenomes-genome-assembly--contig:-NODE-1552-length-11269-cov-2.433030_pt1 | contig 11269 bp, 10 predicted proteins | sample MGYA00153392_OFCD01 | MGnify analysis MGYA00153392 | reverse complement strand
ATACAATGTTGCTTTGAGTGGCACCAATCAGCCAAATCCGGTAACTACTACCGCCACAGGTATTGCGATTGTAAGAATAATTGAGGACAACAGATTGTTTTCAAAAATCACCATAAATAATTTAGAGACTACAGATACCTTACGATATGCGCACATTCATATTGGTGCAGCAGGTTCAAACGGACCAGTTATTGTGAACCTTGCTGATACAAAAGATGATTTTGGTACAACCCAAATCAGAATGATAAGTGCAGGTCTTGCAGATTCAATTGCTACAAAAATGATTTACATAAATGTGCATTCCAATTTTTCGCCAGGCGGAAAAATAAGAGGACAAATTAGATAATAATCACAAACAATATTTTCCCCGGAATCATGGTTAATTGAATTTTCAATTAACCATGATTCCGGCTTTTTTTTGCTAATAATCTTTACAGATAGTCTCAATTTTATATTGCCAAAGATGTAACTGCCCACAATGCCGTCAGCGATATTAAAATCCATAATATTATTGCCTGCAATAAAGGCATTACACCAACAGACTGTAAAACTTTTTTAGATAAGCCACAGCCTATTAAAAACAATGTAAGTGTGAGACCTGCTTTTGCAATACTTACAAGATAATGGCCATATTGCTGCACAAAAGGAATGTAGGAATTCAAAACCATTGCAAGTACAAACATGCCAATAAAATAAGGGATTTTAATTTTACTGTTTTTATTTTTAAATAAAAATGTAGAAATAAAAGCTACAGGAATAATCCACAATGCCCGGGCAAGTTTTACCGTTGTAGCAATCTCCAAAGCCTGTGTGCCATATTTACTTGCAGCGCCAACTACGGAACTTGTATCGTGTATTGCAATGGCGCACCAAAGACCAAACTGAGATTGTGACAACTGCAACTGCTGGCCAATAATTGGAAATACAATCAAGGCTATTGAGTTAAGAATAAATATTGCACCCAACGCTATAGAAATTTGTTTTTCTTCTGCTTTAATTACCGGTGAAATAGCAGCTATTGCACTTCCACCACATATTGCAGTGCCCGTAGAAATTAAGTAAGCAGTTTTCTTTTCTATTTTTAAAATTCTGCCTAACATATAACCAAAAAAAAGTGTTCCAATTATTGATACAACCGTAAACAATATACCAGCTTTACCTGCCTTCAACGCACTGTGTATATTCATTCCAAAACCTAAACCTACTACGGAAATTTTAAGTAAAATTTGAGTGGCTCTGTTGTTAAAACGTAAATATGGATGTCCAATAAATAAAGCTATCATCAACCCAATTAACAATGCTATCGGTGGAGATACAAAAGGAGTTAAACAAAATAAACCTGCTATAATGAAAATTATTTTTTGATATTTTTCCTTGGGCAAATCAGATTCATTTTTATCAATGATACTGGGTTGGTTCATGGCAATTAGTTGGTTGCTAAAAGCAAAAGTGCGGTTTAATATTCACTGCCAATATTGTAAATAGTAATGCTGTATAATTTAAAGTAATAACAAATAACATTTACCTGTTCACATGTTCTATAAAATACAATACAACATTTTATTTACTTGATAAAAAATTATTTAAATTTTATTCCATCATAATTTTAAATAAACGTATTTAAGGTTTTAGTTTAAATAAGGATTATTTTTTTTCTCATCACCCACTAAAGTAACAGGACCGTGACCACTGTAAACAACTGTATCGTGAGGCAATGCAAGCAAATTTTCTTTAATACTTTTTATTAGCTGTTCATGGTTGCCACCAGGTAAATCGCTTCTACCTACACTGTTTTTAAATAATGCATCACCACTTATTACAAACTTATCTTCAGCACAATAAAAAGCAAGACTTCCGGGACTATGGCCCGGAACCAGCAAAACTTTTAATACATCTTTTCCTAACGAAATTGTATCACCTGCACTCAATAAAATAAATTCGCCTTTATAATTATCAAAAGGCATATTATACATTAAACCGCTCGTTGGTGCAAAAGCCAGTACAGCCTTTTCGTTTTCGTGTATTTTAAGGGTAAGGTTATATTTTTCAGATATGAATTTATTTCCAAAAACATGATCCAAATGGCAATGCGTATTGATTAGCATTTTTGGAGTCAGTTTATTATCGGTAATAAATGCAATTAATTCCTCTTTCTCGGCATCAAAATAACAGCCTGGATCAATAATGATGCAGTCGTTAAACTCATTGTAAAGTATATACGTATTTTCCTGTATTGGACTAAATTCGAATGATTTTATTGTAAGCATCTATGCTGATTTAAAATGATTTTAATTGTAGAGTGTAATCAACTAATTTTAAGACCTAATATAATAGATAAGTATGGCAAAGTTCAGCAGAATAATTCTTATTTCCTTTATTTTCATTCTTCCGGCTATTGTAACTACAGCCCAGGTAAACGCTGTTACTTTTGGTAAAAACAGAATTCAATATAAAAAATTTAAATGGCAGTTTTATCAAACCCAAAACTTTAATGTTTACTTCTATGATGGAGGACAGGAACTTGCAAAATTTACAGCCCAGGTAGCAGAAAAAGAACTTCCTCAAATAGAAACTGCTGCGGAGTACAGCTTGCAGCGCCGGGCCAATATTATTTTATACAATGAATTTGCTGATAAAAAGCAAACCAATATCGGTTTGGAATCGGATATTTTAAATGCGGGATCTGTTACAAAACTGGTTAACAATAAAATGGTTGTTTACTATGATGCCAATCATTATAATCTAAAACGCCAGATAAGGCAGGGTATTGCAGATATCATTACAAAAAATGTTTTGTTTGGCGATGATTTAGGCGAAGTTGCCAGCAACCAAACGCTGTTGGATTTACCTGTGTGGCTTACCGATGGCTATGTTGCGTACCTGGGCGAAAACTGGAGTGCAGATTTAGATGATGAACTTAAAAGTGAAATACTAAGCAGTAATTACAGCAAATTTTCAAAATTTGCTTTTGAAAAACCTCTGCTAGCAGGGCATGCTTTTTGGTATTATATAGAGGAAAAGTATAAAAAAGAAAATGTGACTTATTTTTTATACTTAGCAAGAATTTATAAAAATTTAAACAAAGCCAGCCGGCAAATAACCAAGCTTACTTTTAAGCAGTTACAGGCAGAATTTATGGAGTATCAGGATGATAAATACTCCAAAGATATTTCTCGCCGCAAAGCTTACCCTAAAGGAAACTATGTTGAAGGTTTTGATATAAGCAAGCGCTTAAATTATTACCGTTTTAATGTTAATCCCAACAAAAAAAATAACGATTATGTTGTAACACAATTTAAAAAAGGTATTGTAAGGTTAATTTTAAATGAAGGGTACGAAAATAAAACTTTGCTTAAATATGGTACAAGATCATACGAAGCAGAAGTCAATCCAAGTTATCCATTAGTCGCATGGGATCCAAAAGGGACAAGGATCAGCGTTATTTATACCACTGAAGGCCGTTTAAAATTATTTGTTTACGATGTACTCAGCAGTTTAAAGCAATATACTTTTGATATTACTGATAAGTTTGACCAGGTGCAGGATGTAAAATATATGTTGGATAGCCGTACTTTGCTAATTTCAGCCGTAAAAAATGGTCACGCTGATATCTTCACATTTGCAATAGAAAAAGAAAAAGTTACGCAAATTACAAACGATGTATACGATGATCTAGATGCAACTTTTGTATCTTTTCCAGGCAAAACCGGTATTATTTACAGCAGTAACAGACCAAGTGCCGCAGCAAAAACAGGTGATACTATTTTGCCGAGTGATAACCGTTATAATATTTTTTTAATTACAAATTTTGGTGGTAAACCGGAGCTTAATCAAATTACTCAGTTGACCAATTTAAAATATGGCAATGCACGTTTTCCCACACCTTACAACAGTAACCATTTTACTTTTGTAAGCGATGAAAATGGAATTGGCAACCGCTATGCAGGTTTCTTTGCAACAAAGGCTGAAGGTTTAGATACGTTGGTTTTAATTGGAGATGACATACTTCGCAACCCATCTAAAAAAGATGTTGACAGTACTTTACGGGTTTACAAAAAGACGGATATAGATTCCGTTGCCATTGTAGCCATATCATCAGATTCAGCATATACATTTCCGCTGACCAATTATCCAAGCTCCCTTGCGGAAAGTCGTATTGCAGGAGACAATAATCAACTTAGTGAAGTAACAAGGCAAAGTGATGAAAAGGTTTTATACAAACTTAAAATAGATGAGAATACGCTGTACAAAAGAAACGTAAGTGCCCCACCTACGGAGTATGCAAAAAAATTAATGAGGGAGAGCAGACTTACAAAATTAAATCCTTCAACAGGCAAACCGATTACACCTGCAGCTATTGCTGATACAGCAAGAAAACCGAACGACTTTTTTCAAAATGAATTTGGCACTGATACAACAAAAAAAACAGTAGAAGCAAAAGCTACAGCGCCTATTTTGAAAGATAATGATAATGTATTGGGACGGGCAAAATTATTTGTTTACAAGCCAAAAAAGTTCTCTGCAGATTATGGTTCAGCAGGGTTTAATAACAGTGTTTTAATTAATCGCTACCAAAAATACCAAGGCGGCTCGGGTCCTATTAAGCTAAATAGTGGAAGCCCTTTAAATGGCCTCATACGTTTAGGTACATCTGATTTAATGGAAGATATAAAAATAACGGGTGGTTTTAAAATCGGTACAAATCTTAAAGACAATGAATGGTTATTAAATTACCAAAATTTAAAGCGGAGAATTGATTGGGGACTTACTTATTACAGAAATGTACAAAGCCTCTCGTTTGTAACTAATGGTAACCCACCGGCATTTTTAAACGGTAAACAATTTACAAACTTATATCAGGCAAATATTTCTTATCCATTCGATGAGACTAAGAGTGTAAGATTTAGTACCGGAATTAGAGCAGATAATCAGGTTGTAAATGCAACGCTGCAATTACCTGCAACATTATTGATAAAAAATAATCTTACGCTTTATCAAACCTCACATTTAGAATTCGTTTATGACAACAGTATTGCTACTGCCCAAAACATTTACAATGGTGAACGGGCAAAAGTGTATGCCGATTTTAACAGGCAAATAAACAAAGTGCAATTTGCCAATGGCCCTAATACTTATAATGTAGGGTTTGATGCTCGATACTATTATCCTATTTATAGAAACTTTATTTGGGCCGGCCGTGCTGCGGGAGATTTTAGTTTTGGTAACCAAAAATTAATTTATTATTTGGGTGGAGTAGATGGTTGGTTAATGTTTGGCAACAACACAAAAAAAGATGGCAGCTATAAGTATTTTATAACTGGAAATACACCTGCACCTGATCAGGAATATGCGTTTCAAAGCCTTGCAGTAAATATGCGTGGGTTTTTACAAAACATTGCAAGTGGTAACAATTCAGTTGTATTAAACAGTGAATTTAGGTTGCCCGTATTTACGACACTTTTTGATAAAACAATAAACAATGCATTTGTCCGCAATTTTCAGCTAATACAATTTATAGATTTAGGAACTGCATGGAATGGTGGTTTTAAAGGTATTAAAAGACCTAATATTCCTTACAACTCTGCAGCTAATCCCAATTTTCCAAATGACCCAGGTGCTGTTACCGTAAGAGTAAAAGCCGGTGGAATTGGGCCTTTTGCCGGTGGTTACGGTTTTGGTGCCCGCAGCACTTTGCTTGGCTATTTTGTAAAGTTTGATGCAGCATGGCAAATGAATGGTCTTTTTAAAGGCAAACCTCAAACCTATATTTCTTTAGGCCTCGATTTCTAAAACAAATAATTTGAATAATTAAAAAGGGATGCGACTTTAAAAGTGGCATCCCTTTTTAATTGAATTTACATTTTAAATATTAACAATTCAATAGCTTCCAGTTGACGCCATTTTAAAAAAAAGTCAACTTTTTTGGAAGGTACTGTAAAATTTAAATACAACAAATATTTGGGGCTCTTAGCAACAAGCAATAAATGAACTTTTGTTCCGGCTGTTGGTAGTAGTGACGCAACAAAGTTTTATATAGTTTAGCAATTTATTATTGCGGCAGCTACTACTGCCCATCCGACAGCCCTTAAGAAATATATTCTGTTTTCAACTTTTTCTCTTTCTGCTCTTTCAATTTTTTAAATCAATTTTAAAGTTCTTTAATAAAAATATTTATTGTTTGCGGTGCACACTCATATCCACCAAAGTAAGGGTATAATTTATATCCTTCTGCTTTAATAGTTGTGCTGGTTCTCGGTAGTGAATCCATTTTACCATTTAATAAAAAATGATAAGATGTTGAGGTAACTTATATGGCGCATACATTTTCTTTACCAATATCAACCGTACCGAGATCTTTAAAGTCGTTTAAACCATTGTTATAAATATATCCGAAAAGTCTCAATGCGTTATTGCTCCATCGCCATCCAAATCAGGCACTAAACTGGTATTGTGTTGTATTGTTGTCCGAAAAGCCGTAAAGTTTATTTATATCATTCTGTCTGCCGGGGTCTATGGTTGTGTAAATAGCACTGCTGTCAAACTTTGCGAGAAACTTAAGTTCGCTGTAAGATGTGGTATTGTAAGCATTGTCATTACAAAAATGCTGTCCTTCAGCAATTGTGTATTTTGTAAAAGGCACACCGGCAGCAGGTATTTTGGACTGCAAATCAACTTTTGATTTTGAGCAGGAAAGTAACAGAAAAATTGGTAAGTTTAAAAAGATAAATCCAAGCACAGTTATAATCGTTTATTAAAACTCTATAACTTAAGACGGGAGTTTTTATTGTCGCATTTAAAAAGTTTGGCATTGCCTTATTTTCGAACTCGTATGCTTTCATCTAAATGCTGCTTGAGATTTAGTAATAATCGAAGAACTTCTAAAAATAAAAATTAATTTAAACCTTAGTAAATTTTAGTAGAAGTGCTTTTAAAAATTTTAAATGAAGTGCTTAAAAAAATTTTCTAACATAATATTTACCAAAAATTACTTTCCTCCTTTCAACAAAATTTAGCAACTACTAAAGTACATGTAAGTACATTTTATAAATTTATTAATTTAAATATGTAAGGCATAAATATGATAAGTCCACAAATAATGGCACTTAATACTGTTAGTAAAACTGCTGCAGCAGCCACATCTTTAATAATTTCAATAACCGGATTAATTTCTTTACAACTAATATCTGCAAGTTTTTCAATAGCCGTATTAAAAAGTTCTGCAGCTAAAACAATGCAAATATTAATAACGATTATAAGCCATGCAAACATTGTAATTTTAAAAATAAAAGCCATTGCTATTGTAAAAATTGCACACAAGATTTCTATTCTAAAGTTTCTCTCATTAACAACAGCATAACGAAGTCCATTTATTGCATACACAAATGCACGAAAAGATTTTTGCATAATATTTTGTTTAAAGGTTATTTAATTTTAGTGGCTGCAGTTGTTGAGTTTAATTTTAAAATAGTTGAAGACTTAACTATAGTAAGTGAGGTTACTAAATTTAGCTAATATAAATAGGATGACAAACAAACTCAGTTTATTATTAAAAGTTTGTATTGATTGCACTTGATCTTCTAAAATCCCTAAACTGTTTGCTTAAATAAAAACGTTGCTATAAATTGTTCAACACTTTAATTATTTGTGAACAGGCAAAATGAATTTCTTCATGAGAAATATTTAATGGCGGACAAATTCTAAATGCATGGGCACAAAATAAAAACCAGTCTGTAAAAACCCCATTTTCAATAAGCTTATCAATTATTTTTTTATTTATTTCAAAGCTGTCAAATTCAACTGCCATCATTAACCCTGCACTGCTTATATTTTTTATAGCAGGATGGAAAAGTAAGGAGCGGAATAACTTTTCTTTTTCAAAAACTTTTGTAAATAATTTTTCTTCGGTTAATACTTTAAAAGCTGCAAGACCGGCAGCACAACTTATTGGATGTCCCCCAAAAGTGTTTATATGACCAAGTACTGGGTTGTGTGTAAAAGAATCCATTATTTTTTTATCTGCTACAAATGCCCCTAAAGGCATACCACCACCAATTGCTTTACCAAGCAACAAAATATCAGGTACAACATTAAATTGTTCAAAAGCCCACAGTGTTCCATTTCGCCCAAAGCCACATTGTATTTCATCCAACACCAATAAAGTTCCTGTGCAAAAACAACGTTGCCTAAGTGAGTGCAACCAACCATGCTCAGGTTTTAAAATCCCTGCTTCCGCTTGTATTGTTTCGGCTATTACACATGCTGTACGTTCTGTAATATTTTTTAAATCATCAAAATTGTTGTACCGAAGTTGTAAAACATCTGGCAGTAAAGGCCTGAATGCCTGTTGCCAATATTCGCTTCCCATTACACTTAATGCGCCTTGGGTACTGCCATGATACGAGTTTTTAAATGAAATTATCTGAGATCGATTTGTAAATCGTTTTGCGAGTTTCATGGCCCCTTCTGTTGCTTCACTTCCACTGGCTGTATAAAAAACACTGTTTAGTTTTGAAGGTAAATGCTGTGTAAGCAGCATTGCATATTCTACTTGTGGGTTTTCTACCAATTCACCATACACCATGATGTGTAAGTATTTATCGGCCTGTTCTTTTATTGCTTTTATTACTTTCGGATGACGATGTCCAATATTACAAACACTAATTCCTGCAATAAGATCAATGTATTCTTTGCCGGCTGCATCCCACATTTTTGATCCTTCTGCTTTCACAATATTTAAACAAAGCGGCGCATCAGAAGTTTGACCTACGTGATTTAAAAATAATTGACGATTGGTCATATTGCAAAGTTAGCAACATGATTGCCATTTTTTTTAAACTGAAAATATTTACTTTTAATTAGAAAAGATATTTTTTAAATGTTGCTTTTTTTACTCAGGTTCTTTTTTGGAGGGATGTTCAGTTTCTAATTTATCTTCTATTTTCTTATCAGGAATAAGCCACAGCGCAGCTACAAGTAAATATAAAGCCGAGGCAATATATTCACTTACAAAAGCTAACCCAATACCGGCTATATACAATAAAATTGTTCGTCTTATTTTCTTGTCTTTTCCAACAGCTAATGTAAGTGGAGAGGTTTCTTTATGTAATACCAAAAGGCTTTTTATTAATATGGCATATGCAATGGTTACCATCAATAAAATAATACCGTATAAAATTACGGTCCATATCAAAAAGTTATTCTCTCCCATCCAGCCGGAAGAAAAAGGCAATAAGGTAATCCAAAACAAAAAATGCAAGTTAGCCCACAATACTTTTCCGTCTATAAACTCAACTACCTGAAAGAGGTGGTGATGATGGTTCCAAAAAATTCCAACATTAATAAAGCTTATTACATAGCTTAAAAATATTGGAGAAATAGCTTTTAAAACAGATAAATCTGCTTCATGCGGAACTTTTAACTCGAGCACCATAATAGTGATTGTAATTGCAAAAACCCCATCGCTAAATATTTCTATCCTTCCTTTTTTCATTTCCATACTTCAACCTTTAATAAAGTTGTAATTAAATATAGCATCATTCATTCCGTAAGGGTACAGAGAAAGTTTTTTTTCACATTTCATAAATATTTATTAAAAATAATCCTGGATAAAAGTACATTTATAAATAGGGAGAATGTTCCCTAAAAAAATTTACCTATTTTATTTAATGTTTATTACCGCACCTGCAAGTTTTTGTTATTATTTTTACTTAACTAAATAATCATTATGGCAGTAATTCTTCCGGTTAATGGCAAGGCTCCTCAAATGGGCGAAAATTGTTTTATAGCTCCAAATGCAACAATAGTTGGTGATGTTAAGATGGGGAATGACTGTAGTATATGGTTTAATGCAGTATTACGGGGCGATGTAAACAGTATTGAAATGGGTAATAAAGTTAATGTTCAGGATGGTGCAATTATACATTGTACCTACAAAAAAACAAAAACATTTATTGGTAATAATGTAAGTATTGGGCACAATGCAATTGTGCACGGTTGCACATTGGAAGATAATGTGTTGGTAGGAATGGGAGCTATAGTTATGGATAATGTGAGGGTTGGCAGCAACAGCATTATTGCCGCTGGTGCGGTGGTATTAGAAAATACAATTATTGAAAAAGGCTGCATATTTGCAGGGGTTCCTGCTAAAAAAATAAAAATGGTAAGTGAGGCAATGATTAGTGGGGAGATAAATAGAATCGCTGATAATTATGTGATGTATAGCAGTTGGTTTGAGACAGAGTTTACACCTCCAGGACAAAACAAAACCTTGTGATAAAAAGAAAAGAACCAAAAACATTATCTCTGTGATCTGTATTTTGAGAAGAATAAGTCTATAAAACATTTGATTATATTTACAATATGAAAAAAATTATACTTTACTTTATTGCAATTTCTTTTTTATGTAGTTGTGCAATATTCAGGAAAAAAGAAAAGTATGGTTGTCCAAATGATGCTACGGGTAAAACCCAGGAAGAGTTAAGAGATAGAGGAACAAAAACGAAATACAAAGGCGGTAAAAAGTTTTAGGAAAAAATTCAGATCAAATTAAATTACAATCCTTTCAAAAAAGGGAAGGATTTTGTTCATCCATCAAAACATAAGAGCCCTCCGAATAATCGGAGGGCTCTTATGTTATTTCATATGTCTAGTATATTGTGTCTTTTAATAACTCCACAAGTCTTGCTCATAATTAAATATCTTCTCTGTAATATTTTCACCTTCCATCAATTGAAGAATACCATTTTCACTAAGACCTTTATAATTTTTTATGTATTGATCGTATGGATTATCAATGGTGCTTTTTATGACCCGACCATGAAACATACGACTTTCAAAAAGCTCTTCCCAGCTCATGCGAGCACCAAAGTTTTTTCCATTATATACTTCATATTTCGAAAATGTCGCTCTCATATCTGGGTAGTATACCCAAAATAATTCAGTTTCTCCCAGATTTACACCCATTGTTGTAACAATGTTTTTTACAGGCGCAATTCCTAAGATTCTAAAAAAGAGCCTAGAACTTTCTTTATCAAAAATTACTTCTTCTTTTATACGAAATTTATAAATAGAATCGAGATTAATCTCGTTTCTCATTTTTTTAGATCCTGTAAGAACACCTAAAGAATCATAATTTGGCACTTCCACTTCATCACCTCCAATAACTTTCGCTACCTCAGCTTTTGTCATAGGGGTAGTAAACCTGTCATCAATACTGTTAAAAACAGTTACTGCACTATCTTGTATTGCCTGAAGCAAAATGGAAATAAAG
>ENA-OFCD01001551-OFCD01001551.1-metagenomes-genome-assembly--contig:-NODE-1551-length-11273-cov-8.110091_pt1 | contig 11273 bp, 14 predicted proteins | sample MGYA00153392_OFCD01 | MGnify analysis MGYA00153392 | reverse complement strand
CTCATCAGTGACTGCCTCAGTAGGCAGATCCATACTGGTCGCAGGTGTCCCCATTGCCAGCAAATGGCGATCTAGTCCAACCGCATGTTCGCCCACAGCCTGAACCAAGATTAAGGCTCGGACTTGTGGGGAACGGATATAAAAAGCGTGCGCTTTGCCTTGAGGGAGGAAGACCATTTCCCCCGCCTTTACCACCATGACTTCGCTATCTCCGCAGTAGAATTCCATTACGCCCTCAAGCACGTAATACGTCTCATGCTCCCACTGATTCAGATATGGGGGTGGCTCGTTACCAGGTTTCGCTCGGTACTCAATCATTGCGTCGCGACCCCCCGAATCTTCCCCCTTGACTAGGAAGGAAAATAAACCGCCCTTGTAGAGTGTGGTCGATTCGAGTGTAGATCCGCGCTGATAGGCGACTGGTAATGCTGATTTAGTTTGTGTCATGGTTCTCCTGTTGTTTGTATTTAACGCGCATCGCACCGCCAAAGATTTGAGTCTCTAGACTCTCCGTATCCTGAATCGCTCGTTATTCCACGATTGAAGACCAATTAACGCCGAGATGATTGTCCACCGAATACACGCCTGGTTCCGACCAAGCAATGCGTTCGGCTTCGTCCCGTGCGGCAAAGCTGCGAACATCACCACGCAGCACCACTTTGTTATGCTCACTCTCCACTTGAATCCGGTCTACATCCACGATCGCACTGCGTTTAAGTGCCAAGTTGATGTCTTTTTCGATCGCCATTTTTGTCGCTTTGGGTTTGATAGAGATCCGATTAGATACTCCTGTGACACCCATCATTTGTTGCACGAGATTTACCGCAGCATTCTGTTGGTACCACCACTCCACTTCCCCCGCTAGTGATACCCAGCCGTCATTAACTATTACCTCAAGGGTTCCTGGCGGAATTGTGGTTGACCAATCGATTCCGTCGGCTGCGGCTGCGGCGATGTCTTTATCTGTGCGGTAATAAGCATCTGGGATGTTGACTTCAATCTCGTCGATAATTGCCTTCACTCCATTTATCCGTTTAACTGCATTCACGGCTGCCCATTTCTCGATATAACTAGTGGTGTAGCCATTGAGTGTGACTGTGCCATCTTTCACCAACGCGCCAATCTCGGTGACTGTTACGCTTGGCTCATAGCTGAGTTCGGATAGCACGTCATTCTGTAGTTCTGAATCGGTTTTATCTAAGGTATCAATCATTTGTTTTTTAGGTTTTATGTAATTTACAGATCGAGTTCTGTATGACTATCTACTCCAACTTCACAACCATCTTGCCGATATTTTTACCGTCAAATAGACCGAGAAACGCGCTCACCGCTTTGTCGATTCCGATCGCGACTGTTTGCTGATTTTTCAATTTGCCAGCACGAAAATAGCCGCCGACTTCCCGTTCAAATTCGGCTTGATGACCCAGCCAATCGCTAGCAATTAGCCCTTTCATCGTCAATCGTTTGGTAGTGATATTAAATAGATTGTTCGGCGCAGATTGGGGCATTGCCATGTTGTAACCAGAGATGCCACCACAGGCGATAATCCGTCCATTCACGCGCAACGCTGAGAGTGCAGCTTCGAGCATTTCACCACCGACATTATCGAAGTAGACATCAATTCCGTTGAGGGCGGCTAGGTGCAATCGTTCGGCGAGCGAGATCGTCGGAATGAGCGGGTCATGTTTATAATCGAAGGCGACATCAAATCCGCAATCTTTCACCAAAAATTCGACTTTCTCAGGCGAACCCGCCGAGCCAATCACCTCGCAGCCGCGCAGTTTCGCCAGTTGCCCAGCGACATTTCCCACCGCGCCAGCAGCTCCCGAAATAAAAATAATATCCCCAGCTTTGACATCGACTAAATTCAATCCCGCCCAAGCCGTCAAGCCCGTGATACCGAGGGCACCAAGGTAAACCGACGGCTCGATCTCACGGCTGACTGGGTGCAATTGTTGCGGTGTAGCCATAAAGTATTCTCGCCAGCCAAAGTTGGAAGTGACGAGATCGCCCGGTTTGAATTTTTCGGCGTGGGATTCAATTACCTCGCCGACTGCGCCGCCATCCATCGCTTTGCCTAGCTCGAATGGCGGCACATAGGATTGGCGATCGTTCATCCGACCCCGCATATATGGATCTACCGATAGATAGAGATTGCGAACGAGTACCCACTCATCTTTTAGTAGCTCTAGTTTGGTTTCGACCAGGGCAAAGTTAGCTGCTGTGGGCATCCCCTGCGGGCGGGAAACTAGCTGAATCTCACGACTGATTAGATCTGACATAATTTTTCTCCAATAAGGCTTCATAGACTAGTATTGAGTTGCTCGAACGAGTGCTCTGGTGTGAGATCTCGATCGATCTTTCGTTCTGACCGCTCGACCAATTGTTTGAGATGTAAATAAGCTTCTTCTGGCGTGAGTTGCTGGGCAGTTTCATCTGGGATATAAAATTCCCAACTATCGGGAAAATGCCGCACGACAAAGCTCGGAATTAAGCCCATCAATAGTGCTACTTCTCCTAATTTTTCGGCTCGTGCTGCGAGGGTGATTTCATCGGTAAACTCAGCTTGACTCATGTGGATTTCCTCCTGAATAATCTTGTTTATTTAAAGGCTTAATTTCATTTTCAATTTGGTTGCGATTCCCATTACCTGAAAGATGGCTCCAGCTAATTTCAGTAGCGATTCTCGTTCCGAGCAACTGAGCCGACATAAATGTCGTCTAATAGGTGAAAGGAACTTTGTTGGGTGTGTTGGGTTTCGCCTTGCTCTACCCAACCTAAAAATCCTTGCTCTGAGCTGATTCCAGCTTGAGTTTCTTAGAAGAGGCTACGCCAACGACTCAAAATCCCCTGTCGCAAGTCCAGCCGCCGCTCGTAGGCAAGAATTTCACCAGTATCGAGCCGAAACTGCTCTCCATTGATGATGACTACTAATAACAGCCAGTCGGGACAATTTGCCAACTCGGTATACACCACGGGGATATCATCATAAACCCCATTAATTAAGGTAATTGGCAACGCGTTGGGGTAGCCTTCTTCAAAACTGCTGCGCGTGCCTAAATAACCATTGCCGATCGTAAATACGGTTTCTCTCGCCCGTAATTTTGCTGGGTCAAATTCAGGTTCGGTTAGCGTCCAGTCGGTGTAAATCAGGTCACGAGGGCGGGTGAGAGTATTCATGCGGTTAGAGTAATAGGGCGATAAATCAGTCGAATTTCGTAGCTCATCGAAATGAAAATGCTGCCATACTTAACACCCCATAACTATAGCTAGACTGAAGCTGAGTCGCTTTCGAGTCTTCGCCACTCGCACCAATTGCGACAAATAGCGGCAACAGATGTTCGGGAGTTGGATGATTGCGCTGGGCGTAGGGCGCGAGACGTTGATAATCAATTAGTGCCGATCGATCTCCAGCGATTACTGTGTGATTCAACCAGTTGGCAAACTCTGATACCCAAGCTGGCGGGATGGCCTCATCATCGCGTCCACCGATTTCCCTGAGATTGTGAGTCGCAGTTCCACTGGCGAGAATGAGTACACCTGTCGATCGTAAAGGTGCGATCGCTTGTCCCAGGCGCAGATGATAAGCTGGGTCTTGGCGAGGCTGAATCGATAACTGGGTAACTGGAATATCGGCATCGGGATACATCAGCATCAGTGGTTCCCACGCACCATGATCTAGCCCTCGATTTGTGACAACTTCACTGACAAAACCTGACTCCATCAACAATCGATCGATCTGCTGTGCTAGTAAAGGAGCACCAGGGGCAGGATAATTTAGACGATATAGTGCGGATGGAAACCCACTAAAGTCATGAATTGTCTCTGGCTGCGCTGCTGCACTAACGATCGGATCGGTAGTATTCCAATGGGCAGAAATCACCAGAATTGCTGTTGGTTTTTCCAGTTGCTGACCGAGCCGCATCAGAAAGTCACGAGTAGCACTGGGACGCAGCGGTAAATCTGGCGCACCATGAGAGATAAACAGAACAGGTATTTGTGGCATAAATCTCCTGTAAATGAGAGCGGAATGTCTCTTATTGTGGTTTCGTTTGAGTTTATATAGTTGATAATTTTTTGACGTATTATTCGATTGATTGGCAAAGTAGTTGAGTAACTTTTCTCCTCAATATCTTTAGGCATTCATAAATTGTGTTCGAGTTGTATAAAACCATCACTCTGATGTTTAATGAATCTGCTGTTGCTCCATAGCCTGCTTTACCCCGATGTCTTCGCACCAATGGTGATAAAAGCGATTGAGATTGGGGTACTTTGTAAATCCATTCGGCAAACTGTTTCCCCAGCGAACCATCGCAAACGCGTAAGCATCAGCGATTGTGCGGCGATTTCCAACTACAAATTCTTTGCCGTTTAAATGCCGATCTAAATACTCATACATCCGATCGATTATTTTATAAGATGCTTCCTTTGTCGATTGTTTGGCACGGTCGCTACTATCGGTTGAGTAACGTTCTGGTTTATAGAATGGAAAAAAAGCAGGGTGGAGATCGCCCGTCAGAAAAGCCATCCAGCGGTCGAGATCGTACCCATCCTGTAACGTGCCATCGTCGCCCAATTTAGCCGCTGGATATTTCCGCGCTAGATATTTGAGAATGGCATCGCCTTGAGTCATTACATCGCTGTCACCATCAATAATCGCTGGAACTTGTCCTAACGAATTGATTTTGAGATACTCAGGATCGCCTAGTTTTACTTGTTGAAGTTGATACGGTTCGCCAATCCATTCCAAGGCAATATGAATGGCAAGGGCGCAGGTTCCAGGCGCGTAAAATAGTTTAATCATCGTTGTGTCACCCTAGCTAAGAATTTGTTCGAGTTCGATGAGATTACCGTCTGGGTCGCGAATACAAGCGGTAATAAACCCACCCGTTAGCCACTCTTCTTCTGGATGTTGCCAAGGACTGCTGAAGATTGCCACGCCTTTGGCTTTCAACTGAACGATCGCGTCATCCAGATTGGGCACGGCAAAGCTCAAGACAATCTTGGCATCGCGACGATCGTAGGTTGCTGTCTCAATCGAGTCGATGTAGTCTTTCAATCTCGATCGATTGAGGATTGTAATTTTAGTTGCGCCTGCATCTAGCTCGGCATATTCCTCATCATCGTCAGCCAAGGAAACCTTAAAGCCTAAAACGTCCTGGTAGAAAAGCTTGCAAGCTGCATAGTTTTGGACATTCAATCTAGTGCAGATATATTTAAGATTCATGTATGTCCATCCTAGTGAGATATAGTGGCAAGCAAACTGAGCTGTTCTAGTAGTTCCTTCGCGGCTGGTGCAGAAGATGCGGGGTTTTGCCCAGTAATTAGTAGTCCATCTTTAACAACATAAGGCTGCCAGTCGGCTACTTTGGCATAATGCCCACCGTTTTGCTTGAGCATATCCTCGACCAGGAACGGAACGATCTCGGTCAATCCGGCTGTCTGCTCCTCGGTATTAGTGAAGCCTGTTACTGCCTTACCTTGCACCACCGGATGGCCGTTGGCTGCCTTGATACGGCGCAGCACTCCAGGCGCATGGCAAACTAGGGCGATTGGTTTCCCCGCTGCCAGTGTGGCTTCGATTAAGGCGATCGAAGATGCATCTTCAGCCAAGTCCCAGAGCGGGCCATGACCGCCAGGGTAAAATACTGCATCAAAATCACTAGCGGCAACCTCGCCTAATTTGAGTGTGTGCGCGAGCACAGTTTGTGCGGCGGGATCTGCCTTGAAGCGTTGCGTATCTTCAGTCTGAGTATCTGGGGTGTCGCTCTTGGGATCGAGTGGCGGCTGACCACCAAGCGGTGAGGCTAGGGTAACGATCGCACCTGCATCTTTAAACGTATAGTAGGGTGCGGCGAATTCTTCAAGCCAGAAACCAGTTTTTTTACCTGTATTGCCAAGCCTGTCATGAGAGGTTAGCACCATTAATATTTTCATCTTGACTCCTTTAATTACTTACTTGGATTTTTTCAACTAACATGAGTTCGACGATTACCTCTCGGCGCGGCTACGCCAACGCGTGGAATAGCATTACTTAAATGCTTTAGCTAAAGCCTCAAACTCCACCATTAGTGACTTGTCATGAGGCGTTACAGGCGGAATCTTTTTATCGATATGTAAAAACTCATAAACTGCCATCTGCGCTGCTCGCACTGAATACTCAACCGTAAAAACAACATCTTCAGGAATCTCCACAAACTGACTGATAAATGCTAAATTTCTGGAATTATGTGGGATGGGTATAGGTCGATCGGTATGCAAACGCGGCATAAACATACTGGTGACATACGGCATCCGGCAGGGAATACAGTTAGCCGATGCGACAGTATCTAGATCGAAGCGCAAATGACCGCAAAGTTCTTGGAGGATTTCAGCACCATTACATTCATCCATCGGTTTGGGCACGAAATTACCCACTCGATCGGGAAACAGCGCATATCCCCAGAACACCTGCACGTCGGCAGGCTGATCGATAAAATGGGGTTGATGGGCGAGGACAATCGACATCAGCCAGTTGGAATCTTTAAACGTCACCAATCCGCCAATTCCCGCCTCGTTACCGCTAAACTCGAACATCTTGTCAAAAAATGCCGGATTTTTGAGCGTGACGGTAAAAGACTCCCAGCAAGACTCGGCAATACTGCTATTAAATACAGCCGGATGCCCGAAACCGGAGTTTTCCGCCGCCAACTTTTCCCAGAGCTGCCAACTGGTACAATCCTGTTTAGTCAACTGTTTGGGCGCACTCGTCATCGAACCCAAACTCGAAGCATCAGTCATCGAGCCATTCTGGAGAAAGACTAGATCGCCATTTTCAACGGCAATGGTTTTACTTTCACCCAATTGCTGATAGTGAATACCTGTGACTACCAATTTATCTGTGGCGATATGTCGCTCTAGATCTGTCACTTGGCAATCCACATAGAAATGGACATTTTGCTCCGCCAGCCAACTTTGCAACGGACGCACAAAAGAATCGTACTGATTGTAGACAGTGCGCTTCACCCCAGCAAGAGTTTCAATCCGCGAAAATTCCATCATGAAGCGATGCAAATACCGCTTGAACTCAACGGCACTATGCCACGGCTGAAAGGCAAAGGTAGTCGCCCACATGTACCAAAATTCCGTCTCGAAAAAGCGTGGGGAGAGCCAATCGGTGATACAGCTATTACCTAACTCGGATTCACCAGCCTCAGTTAGTCGTAATAGCTCCTGACGATCGTGCATCGAGAAGCCCATCGAACTGACAGGCACTTTCGCCCGCCGACTATCTACTAGCCGCGCCATTGCGTGTGACTTGTGTTTCTCATTAAACTCGATCGTTTCATCAAATACCGTTTTACCAGGTAAAGTCAGCGAGGGAATCGACTTAAACAGATCCCAAGTACATTCATAGTTATCAGTCGTCAACATTCGCCCCCCGCGCAGGGAATAACCATCGGTTGGGTTTCCCGCTCCATCCAAACTCCCGCCCATAATGGGCTTTGCTTCGAGGATATAAATATTTTCGCCATAAAATTCGCCATCGCGAATCATAAAGGCTGCGGCGGCTAAAGAACCGATCCCACCACCTAATAAATACGCTTTAGATAAATTACTCATATCAATTAACTCCCTAAAAAATGTGGTTTAATCTCGAATTTAAGTCTGATGAGTGGGGCGGATGATAATTTCATTGACATCGACATCCATCGGTTGCTCGATGGCGTAAGCAATCGCCCGTGCAACTGCATCAGCATCGATCGCCGTCTTCGCATAATACGCATTCGTGCTTGTGGCTGTGTCACGATCGCTAATCGTGCTGGTCAACTCCGTTGCGATCGCTCCAGGTGAGATATTTGTCGATCTAATCTCACCCTTCGACTCTTGCCGCATTCCCTCGGAAATCGCTTTGACTGCAAACTTAGTTGCAGAGTAAACTGCTCCCGATGGAGATACATTATGTCCAGCCACAGAGGATAAATTAATAATGTGACCGGATTTTTGGCGGCGCATCGTCGGTAACACCGCCGCAATTCCATACAGAACGCCCTTGATGTTGACATCAATCATCCGCTCCCATTCGTCTACCTTGAGCGCGTCCAGGGGCGAGAGCGGCATCAATCCGGCATTATTAATTAATACGTCGATGCGACCGTAGGTACTCAAAGTCTTTTGAGCCAAGGCTTCCACTTGGGCGCGGTCGGATACGTCGGTTACTAAGTATTCTGCCGTCCAGCCTGATTTGGCAATCGCCGCAACCAATTCCTTGAGTCGATCTTCCCGACGGGCTGCCAGCATCAGTTTGGCTCCACTAGCAGCCAGTCGTTCGGCGGTTGCCGCACCCAGTCCACTACTGGCTCCAGTGATGATAACCACTTTGTTTTGAATCTCGGACATATTAACTCCTGTGCGCGATCGCGTGTAGGTCGTGAAATCTACTAAACTCAGTTCTCTAAATTGAAAGCGCGTCGTTGTCCTGATGGCAGCATCAGCATCCAAACGCCATCAAACAACAGATTGATGCCAATAGAATAGTGTCGAATCGAGAGCCGCAAATAAAGGAAATATTACAGCAAAGATACCCAGTCCAATCGTTATAATTGGTAGCAAAATTAGCCAGCTAGAGCTAACAAGTCTAGTTTTATTTTTAGGTACAGTAACGCTAATGATTTACCTCTCGATTACTAAGGAGCAACATAGTTTTTGGCTCGAACTATATCGGTCAAATTAGTAATGCTCGTTGGCATAGCTGCCCTGATGTGGTATTGCATTTAATAACGTGCCTGTATCCCAATCCCCAAAATGACGAACCCCATTAATGAAAAATGTCGGCGTACTATCTACGCCACTTTCTACACCAGTTTTGATATCTTCCTGGATATGGCGCAAGTGATGCTCGTTATTGAGATCGCGGTCGAATAAATCGCTATCTAATCCCAACTTTCGAGCGTAATGGAATAAATTTGTCTCGCTTAAAGCAGATGGAGGAAACTCAAACAAGGAATAGTGCATCTGCCAAAACTGATTCTGCGCTGCTGCTGCCTCTGCCGCTTCTGCGGCTCTCATGGCTTGGAAGTGCAGATCGACAAGTGGAAAATGTCGAACGACATAACATAATCGATCTCCAAGTTCATATTGAAGCTCTCGAACGATACTCACGGCTTGAGCACAATAGGGGCATTGATAATCGACGTATTCAACCAATACGATCGGCGCAGCTATTAACCCTTGCATATGGTCGCGAGTTCCGACTGGCAGGACTAGATCTACAGTAGTATTTGTGGAAATCATTAGTTTACCTATTTAATTAACGATTGGGTATTTGCCTTAATTAGCTGGTAGCTTAATCAGTGTTTTTGTCCCAGTAGCATCATTAATCCAAATTGCTACTGTCTCACCATTTTCGTTCTGTCCAGTTGAGACTTCAATTGGTGAATCGACTGTGTGAGCATAACTTACCTCATCCCGACCTGTTTCAATGACCAGATCGTTACCTTTGTGAGGAGGATCGTAAACCATCCCCATCAGTGGTGCATTCTGAATCAGTTCCTCATCGCCGAATTCTGGGCTGACAATTTCGATCGATATATACCGACCGCGATTGCGCTCTGAAAACTCGTCGAAAAACTTGCCCCAGCGATCGATATGTATAGTTTTGGTAAGTTCGATTGTATTTTTCATCTGATTTCTATTGTTATTGATGTATTCATAGTTCTCTAGCTAGTTCAGATCGTTGAAGATATCTTGCATAGTTAGATAGGCGATTGTCGCCTGCTGTGAAAGATAGACTATTCGATTAATTGCTGGAGAAAGGTTAGCGTCACGCTGTTTGACGAGGTGCATCACGCGATCGATTGCCACGATCGGTCATCTCGGTTCTTTCAGTAAGAGAGGCTTTGCCAACAATTCAAGATCTCAACACTTCCAGCAATGCCCGAAGTTGGGCGATTTCCTGCGCTAGATCTAGCACCATCGTCGCGCCGATGAGATTTAGTCCTAAATCCTGGCGCAACCGTTGGAGTTGAGCGATGCGTCCAATTTCTCGCGATCGCAGCATCGAGCCGACAGGTTCGATCGATCCGACTTCGACGAATTGCTCGATCGTAATTGTGGAAGTTCCGGTCATTAAAGCGGCATATTCAAATGTGTATAGTCGATCTTCATCTGAACAAACAACCATACTAGAACTGCTAAACTCGGTCATAATGTCACCGCCTCTATTGCCGATCGTGGGTTGAAATTGCTATGAGATTGAATCTTTTCATAACAATCTTGTTCTATTTCACTCAACTCCTGGGGCGAGACAATCTGAATTTTGACAATCAGATCGGTTCGCACACCTTTTGGTAAGATCCAGCCCTTACCGCGCAGCCGTAGCGATTGCCCAGAACGCGCTCCCTTAGCAACCGTCATCGTTACCACACCATCGGGAGTGGGTACTCGAATTTGGGCACCTAAAACGGCTTCATCTGGACGCAGGGGGACTTCGCAGGTGAGATTGTCGCCTGAGAATTGAAAGAATGGATGGGGTGATAGTTCGATCGTCAGGTATAAATCGCCACGTTGTTGGGAAAAAGGACTGGGGCGACCTTTGCCTTTGATGCGAATCCGACTGCCCGATTTAGCCCCTGGCGGGATGCGAACGTTCACAGTGTCATCGTCTAGCTGTAATCGCTTTTGCACGCCATGAAAGGCTTCTGAGAAGGAAAGGGCGATCGCAGCTTCAGTATCGGGGGCTGGGGCTTGGCTCCGAAATCCCCCAAAATCCTCAGCCTGACGATAATTAGTGCGTCCAGCTTTGGCTCTACCGCCCATGATGTCTTGGATGAAGTCATCAAAGTTGGCGTAGCCATTGAAGTCACTATCGCTGAATCCGGCTGAATTAGGGCTGGTCGATCGAGGTGGAACGCCAGCCGCTCCTTGCTTCCAGTGCTGTCCAAATTCGTCGTATTTAGCGCGAGTTTCAGGATTTGAGATCACCTCGTTGGCTTCATTAATGTCTTTGAATTTCTCCTCGGCGGCGGGATTGCCAGGATTGACATCGGGATGATGTTTGCGGGCAAGTTTGCGATATGCCCGCTTGATTTCTTCGGGAGTTGCGGTTTTGCTAACTCCCAGAATGGCGTAGTAGTCTTTAAAGTCGGTGGCGGTGGGCATGAATAGATCTCGCTTCAATGTGTTTGGGCAAGAGGTCTAAATTAACTGTCTAAATCTGATTCTTCTTCTTCAATCGCAACATCATTAGTCAGTGATAAGGGACGCGCTGAAAAATAATGTACCAGATTAAGATC
>ENA-OFCD01001550-OFCD01001550.1-metagenomes-genome-assembly--contig:-NODE-1550-length-11279-cov-4.727815_pt1 | contig 11279 bp, 9 predicted proteins | sample MGYA00153392_OFCD01 | MGnify analysis MGYA00153392 | reverse complement strand
TTGCCTCGAGAACAGGGTAGATGCTGCCGCTGAAGTCTTCCTCGGTGCGCACGAGGTTTGTGGTTCCGGCCATGACCAGCCTGTCCTGGCGATTCGCCAGTACCTGCTCGATGAGCGCGGAGGCGATCCGTCCGACTGCAGGTGCCTGGTCGGGCGGAAATTGCTCAGGAAACAGGGCGAGCTTCTCAGCCGCTTCTGCGAGCCCGAGTCCTCCCAGCGTGGCATTGAGGCGAATTCCGAGGTTGCCGAGAAAAGACTCCTCAAGCTCATCGGACACGTCGAGCAGACGCTGCTCCACACGACCGGTGTCGGTGATGAGCACCGTCATGACTCGGGATGACGCCAATCGCACCAGTTCGACGTGACGGATGCGCGAGCGAGAAAGCGAGGGATACTGCACGAGCGCCACCTGGTGGGTGAGCTGGGAAAGCAGCCTCACGGTGCGACCGAGCACCTGGTCGAGGTCGGCGGACGCCCCGAGAAAGGTCTCGATGGCCGTGCGCTGGGCCGGACTGAGCGGACGGAGGTCGGCGAGCTGGTTGACAAACACGCGGTACCCCTTATCGGTGGGGATGCGGCCAGAAGACGTGTGCGGCGCCGCGATAAGTTCTTCCTCTTCGAGCAGCGCCATGTCGTTGCGGATGGTTGCTGCTGACACACCAAACGAATGGCGGTCGACGATCGATTTCGATCCGACCGGCTCGCGCGAGGCGACATAGTCCTGCACGATGACGCGAAGCACATCGAGGCCTCGTTCTGACACCATCCCGACCACCCTGCTCTCTCCACAACGCCGATTCCGCGCAACGGGTGGCTGGCACTCGATGCTACAGACTGCCAATTGTACCGTGACACACTATGGCCGAGGCATTGCACGCACCGTGACGAGAGCGCTACCTTATGCATGTACTCGCGCACAGCTCTCGATCGGGGGTCGTGCGAGATCATGCAGGATGTCCGTCCTGTTAACAACCAGGATCGACCCGCTTACCGAAAGGCTCTGCACATGACCGACCCCTCCTACCAGCCAGCCGCCCCGCAACCGGCGGCTCCCTTGACCGAAGCGGATGACCGTCAATGGGCTTCGTTCGCACATCTCGGCGGAATCATCGGTTTCCTTCCCTCGCTGATCATCTGGCTCGTTTTCAAGGACCGCGGCAGCTTCACCAATAGCGAGGCGAAGGAAGCACTGAACTTCCAGATCACCGCGGCGATCGCCCAGGTGGCGATCCAGATCGTCGCCACAATCCTCGGCGTGATCACTTTCGGAATCGGCTTCCTCTTCAGCGGCCTCGCTTGGGTGGTCATCATCCTCAGCATCGTCTTCTCGATCATTGCGTTCCTGAAGGCCAAGGACGGCTTCCCCTACCGCTACCCGTTCGCCCTTCGGCTCATCAAGTAACCGCCTCTTTCAGCACGCCCGGTCGCACACGCGACCGGGCATGTTGCTTTAATGGGCGGATGTCAGAAAACACGCCGAACCCCTACCAGACAACCCAACCGCTCAGCCCGAGCGACGAGAAACTCTGGGCGACGCTCGTGCACCTCGGCGCGATCTTCTTCCACTTCCTGCCAGCCCTGATCGGTTACTTTCTGCTTCGGGACCGCGGTCCGTTCATTCGGGAGCACACCCGCGCCGCTCTCAACTTTCAGCTCACCGTATTGCTCGGCTACGTCGTCGGGTTATTCACACTCTGGATCTTTATCGGCTCCCTCGTGCTGATCGCGGTCGTCGTACTCAACATCGTGTTCAGCATCATTGCCGCGATCGCCGCCAACCGCGGGGAGCTCTACACCTACCCGGTGGCACTCACGTTCATCGCGAGTTAGTCCGGTCGCACCGGGCGAATCTATTCGAGCAGGCGTCGAACAACGGCATCTGCGAGCAAGCGACCGCGCAGGGTGAGTACCAGCGTTCCCCGGATCGCGGACGCCCCGTCGACCAAACCGTCGCCGATCAGGCCGGCGATGGACGTGCGTGCGCCAGGAGGCAGCGTTGAAATGACCAGCCCTTCACGGATGCGGGTTCCGAGCAGCACGCTCTCCACCTGACGGGTCTCGTCGTCGAGGGTTTCCCGCCCGGCTGCCGGTGACAGGCCTTCACCGATGCGGTCGCCGTAGGCGGCGGGGTGTTTCACATTCCACCAGCGCACCCCCCCGATGTGGCTGTGTGCGCCTGGTCCGATTCCCCACCAGTCGTGTCCCTGCCAGTAGGCGAGATTATGCCGGGAGCGATGTTCCGCGAGGTCCGCGGACGACTCGCGCGACCAGTTGCTCACCTCGTACCAGTCGTAGCCGGCGGCGCCAAGCAACTCATCTGCCAGCTCGTACATATCGGCCTGCAGGTCTTCGTCGGGCTGCGCCACCTCGCCTCGCCGGATCTGCCTGGCGAGTTTCGTGCCGTCCTCCACGATGAGGGAATAGGCCGAAACATGATCGGGACGCTCTGCGATGGCGTATTCGAGCGACTCACGCCAATCGGCGAGGGATTCCCCTGGCGTTCCATAGATCAGGTCGAGACTCACGCCGAGGCCGGCGTCCCGAGCCCACTGCACCACGAGCGGCACGCGCTGGGGATCGTGAGTGCGCTCGAGAGTCGCAAGCACGTGCGGCACGGCCGACTGCATGCCGAACGACACGCGAGTGAAACCCGCGCGGGCGAGCGAACGGAGGTAGTCGGCATCCACTGAGTCGGGGTTAGCCTCGGTCGTGATCTCGGCCCCGTCCACCAGTCCCCAGGTGTCTACGACCGCCGCGAGCATCGCCGCAAGATCGCTGACAGGGAGCATCGTGGGAGTTCCGCCGCCGAAGAAAACCGTGGATGCGTGCCGGTCCGGCAACTCGGCACGACTCATCACCTGACGGGCAAAAGCGAGCTCCTCGATCGCCTGGCCGGCGAAATCCGTGCGCTTCGCTCCGCGCAATTCGTCTGAGGTATAGGTGTTGAAGTCGCAGTATCCGCAGCGAACCCGGCAGAACGGCACGTGGAGGTAGACCCCAAAGTTGCGTTCGGCCGCACCGATGGTGACGGATGACGGCAGCGCGCCGTCCGGGGGTGCGGGATCAGCGAGCGGGAGGGCGCTCGGCATCAGGCTCCGGAGGCTGGCGGAAGTACACCGGAGAGCGACTCGAAATACCGACGCGTGTAATACAGCTGGGAGAGCCGGAGCACCGGGTAGACGATCCACCAGAGGGCATTCGCGGGGCGGGAGAAGGCGCTGATCTCCAGCCAAACCGAGCCGTCTTCCGTTTGCTCGACGATGAACGATTCTTCGCCACTCTCGGGATGCCCCGGAAGGGTACCGTAGGCGAAACCCTTGCGATTCAGGTCGTCCACGACATAGACGACGCGCGCCGGGGCGGTGACGTGGAATGGGCCGAAGGGGATCCCGAGCAGGACCGAGTCCCCCGGCACGATGAAGGGGTCGCCGTCCGGCCCGAAGACGATCTCATCGGTAGCGAGCGCCGTGGCGATCGGAGCGCCCGTCTCGTCGAAGGCGACGGGTACGTAGGTCTGGTCGCTGACTGCGGCCGGGACATCCGCGACGTCGATGTGGAATCCGCTATTGCGCTGGATGCCCCACGACATCACCTCGTTCCAGGCATAGTCCCACCGTGCATCGCCGTGCCCGATCCGGGTGCGCTGTCGGAACGGACGATACCCGGCGGGAGGCTTGGCTAGGAGATCGGACGACTGGGTCGCACCCACGGTCGCGTAGGTGACTGCCCGCTCCCAGAGCGGCAACTTCGCGGACATCTAGGAACGACTGATCATCGGAACGGATGGCGCGGGCATGGCCCGATTCTACCGGCGCCGCGCCCGCCTTTCCGCTTCGATCAGGACTGACTGCTAGCCGAGAGAACGGCTCGGCACCCGACCCGAACCCGCAAGTTGGTCGGCGTCGAGGGCGAAGAGGTCGCGCGCTCCCCCGGTGGCAGCGCCAAATAGGCCGGCGGACTGGGGAAGAAGCTGCTCGGCATAAAACCTCGCGAGCACAAGCTGGGTGTCCGCCAGGTCGGCATCACCCGTTGACACGCCCGCGAGAGCCGAGCGTGCCATCAGCCAGCCACCCACGGTGAGTCCCCACATGCGCAGGTAGGGTGACGAGCCGGCGAGCACGGCGTTCGGGTCGGACTGGCCGGTGCGAAGCATCCATCCGGTTGCTGCCTCGAGCGAGTCAAGCTGGGTGCGCAACTGCACGCGGATGCTGGCGAAGTCATCTCCAGCTGCGGCAAGCTCCGTATCGATCTCGCGCATCGTCGCGATGAACTCAAGGAAGGATGCGCCGCGGCGCACAGCGAGCTTGCGGCCCACAAGGTCGGCGGCCTGGATGCCGTTAGTGCCTTCGTAGATCGGCGTGATCCGGACATCGCGGAAATGCTGGGCCGCACCCGTCTCTTCGATGTAGCCCATGCCGCCGTAGACCTGCACGGCGAGTGAGGTGAGCTCGACCCCGAGGTCGGTGCCGAACGACTTGCTGATCGGGGTGAGCAGTCCCACGATCTCGGCCGCCCGCACTCGCGCCGCTTCATCGGTGCTGTGGGTGCTGAGGTCGATCTGAACCGCGTTGAAGAGCACGAGACGACGCAGGGCAGAGAGATAGGCCTTCTGCGTCATGAGCATGCGACGAACGTCGGGGAAGTCGATGATGGGCGAGTCAACGGTTGCACCGATCGCCTTACCCTGTTTGCGCTCCGTGGCGTATGTGAGGGAGCCTTGATAGGCGCGCTCCCCGATCGAGAGCCCCTGAGTGCCGACCGAGAGTCGCGCGCTATTCATCATGACGAACATGATGCGCATGCCGAGGTTCTCCTCGCCGATGAGGTAGCCGGTGGCGTCTTCGTAGGAGAGCACGCAGGTGGGAGCACCGTGGATACCGAGCTTGTGCTCGATCGATAGGCAGGAGACACCGTTGTGTTCGCCAAGCGAGCCGTCTTCGCGCACGGGGAACTTGGGCACGATGAAACAGGAGATGCCGCGGGTGCCGGCCGGGGCTCCCGGAGTGCGCGCCAGCACGAGGTGAACGATCTGCTCAGTGAGGTCGTGCTCACCATAGGTGATGTAGATCTTCTGCCCGGTGATGGCGTACGTGCCGTCACCTTTGGGGACGGCGCGGGTGGTCAGGGCGCCGACATCCGAACCCGCCTGGGGTTCGGTGAGGTTCATCGTGCCGGTCCACTCGCCGCTGATCATCTTCGGCAGGTAGGTCTTTTTCTGGGCGTCGTCGCCGTAGTGGAGGAGGGCGTCGATCGCGCCCTGGGTGAGCAGCGGGCAGAGCGCAAACGCCATGTTGGACGAACCGAGCATCTCCTGGATGGCGAGCCCAACTGACCACGGGAATCCGCCGCCGTCAAACTCTTCCGGGAACGGCACGCTGCCCCAGCCGGCGTCGACGTATTGCCGATAGGCAGACTTGAAGGCCGCCGGTGTGCGCACGGTGCCGTCAGCGTCGCGCTGCGCACCCTCAACATCCCCGGGCTGGTTGGTCGGAGCCACGACCTTCACCATGAAGTCGCCACAATCTTCGAGGAGCCCGACGACGGTGTCCAGATCGGCGTGCTCGTAGCCGGGAAGTGCGGCGACCTGCGGATACCCCACCACATGCTCGAGCACGAAGGCGAGGTCGGAAACGGGGGGACGGTAATCGCTCATGTTCGTGACCCTAGTGCCCTGCGGTCGCACGCCCACGAACGTTGTGCCGACTCACAAAGGACGGTGGGCGGGCACTCGAGTTTGTTGTCCTTGGTCTCCGTGTCGGCCGCCCGCGAGGGATGCCCGCCGACCCCCGACGCGATCTCGCCGCGCGCCGCTCGCCGCGCAGAATCAGATGTACCGAGTCAGAGGAACCGAGTCAGAGGTACCGAGTCAGAGGGGTACCCTGGGGCTTGCTGCGAGTCGCATCGCGGGTGGGGTGGTGTATTCCCGTCCGGATGGGGAGGTCCAGGTGATGTTCCCGCCGGGGTGTTGGGCCATGGTCCAGTTTGTGTGATGTTTGACGTCGTGGTGTTTGGGGCACAGTGCGGCGAGGTTCGATTCTTCGCTCAGCCCGCCGTATTGGACGTCGATCGTGTGGTCGAGGTCGCATACCCTTGCGGGTTGGTTGCAGCCGACGAATCGGCAGGTTTCGTCTCTGACGTGCAGCCATCGTCGGAGTTCTTTCGGAATCTGTCGGGACTTACCGACTCCGAGCACGATTCCGGTGTGCGGGTCGGTGAGCAGGCGGATCATCGAGGGTGCGTGTGCGGTGAGTTGTTTCGCGGTCTCCACGTCGATGGGTCCGCAGCCTTCGAGCATGACCGGTTCGTTTTCGTGGCCAAGGAGGGTGAGCACGGGAACGGTGATCATGACCTTCGCGGTGATGCCGTGCCCGTATCCCTTGCGGAACCGTGGGGTGACGAGCATTCCGCGCTCGTCGACCATCGTGTCATCGACGTAGCTGTGGTCGACGACCCCATCGGTGAGCAGCCCGACGAGAATGTCCGCCTTCAACTGGGTGATGGTGCGGGGCTCTTCGCTGCCGTCGCCATGGGGGCCGTGTTCGGTGCGGGCGATGTCGGTGAGCCGGTTGATGATCGCCATCCCTTGCTCGGCTGGCAGGTAGGCGACGAGGTACGCCATTGCGTCGCATGCCGGGTCGAGGGTCACACATCGGTTCTCGGTCGCCTGCACCGTGCGGGCGTGGATGCTGTCGGGGTGGGTGCGTTCGCGCAGGATGCGGGCTTTGCGGTCGAACTTCGTCGGAGTAAGGGTGCGGGCATAGGGCAGGGCTGCAGTCTCGAACGCGGGCAACGCCTCAGCGGGCAGCGATTGGGCGTGATCGACCAGGACTGTCGCATGCCGGCGGGAGATCTCTCCCACCTGCAGGGCGGCGAACGTGCCCGGCAGGAGGTGGACCAACATCCGGGCTTCTTCGATCAACCGCTCGGCGGTGCGTTCCGGCAGCCGAAGTGATGCCGCGACCTCGGTGACCAGGGTGCGGCGGGCGACCGCTGAATCGCTCCACCGGTGGGTGGTGGCCTGGTCGGGATGCAGGGCTTCTGACTGTTCGGAGTGGCGGCGTAAAGCATCCAGAATTGTGAGCTGCTGCGCCTCGATCGCTGCAGCCTTGCGACGGTTTTCCTCCAACCGGGTGAGCAACTGGTCGGTATATTCCCCTACCCGCCGAGCCTCATGCTCAGCCCAGGGCTCGGGCATTCCTCCAGCGATTCCAGAGCCTCCGAAAACGCCCGGCGAGGAAACCTCGACGGGTGTTTCTTCGAACACGGGAATGCTGTTCATGTACGTGATTCTGCCCGCGACCACCGACATTCCACGGCCCCAGCGGGTATCTCTGGAGAGGCAATTCTTGATAGTCGGGGGCACCATTTCTTGACTTTGTTCTCCGCGTCAGTGACACCAGTACAGAGTCGCTGGCACGTGCCCACTTATATTGCTGACATCGGTCCGTCAGGGGTGCAGTCCGACCCGATCTGAACTACCTTTTCGTCTGGATCGCGCGCACCACACGCAGACCGCTTTCCGCCGGATACGAGCATCCCCACTGGCGGATCAACCGGCGGATCACTCACTGGTGCTTCGAGTGCATCCCGCTCCTTTTTGTCATCCAGCTACACAGTCACATTCACTTCGAATGCGGCAAGCTGAAAAACCGCCTCCTGGACAACGAACGCGAACGCATCGCGGAACGAGGGTAGCCGGCTGCTGGTGCGGCGAGCCGATACGCAAAGTCATACAGAGGTGATACCTCATACCTAATGGGGCGAGAGAGCTTCCCAAAACGGCGACGGACCAGCCTTACTTCTCTTTTTTGGTCTCCGTGTCGCCACTCAGCGCCGCGATGAACGCCTCCTGTGGAACCTCCACGCGGCCCACCATCTTCATGCGCTTCTTGCCCTCCTTCTGCTTCTCGAGGAGTTTGCGCTTGCGGGTGATGTCACCGCCATAGCACTTGGCGAGCACGTCTTTTCGCATTGCACTGATCGACTCGCGGGCGATGATCCTGGCACCGATTGCGGCCTGGATCGGCACTTCGAACTGCTGGCGCGGGATGAGCTTCTTGAGCCGCTCAGTCATGAGAACGCCATAGGCGTATGCCTTGTCGCGGTGCACGATGGCGCTGAACGCATCCACCGCCTCGCCCTGCAGCAGGATGTCGACCTTCACGAGGTCCGCATCCTGGTCACCGGTCGGCTCATAGTCCAGGCTCGCGTAGCCGGCCGTACGGCTCTTGAGTTGATCAAAGAAGTCGAACACTATTTCGCCGAGCGGCATCGTGTAATGCAGTTCCACTCGATCCTCGCCGACGTATTCCATGCCCTGCATGGTGCCGCGGCGCCCCTGGCAGAGCTCCATCACGGTGCCGACGAAGTCCTTGGGGGTGAGGATGGATGCCTTCACCACCGGTTCACTCACCGACGCGATCTTGCCGCCGGGGAACTCGCTCGGGTTGGTGACAGTCACGGTCTTCTTGTCGTCCGTGGTCACCTGGTAGATCACACTGGGAGCCGTTGCGATGAGGTCGAGCCCGAATTCGCGCTCAAGCCGCTCAGTGACGATTTCGAGGTGCAGGAGGCCGAGGAATCCGCAGCGGAACCCGAATCCGAGGGCCACGGAGGTCTCGGGTTCGTAGACGAGTGCGGCATCCGAAAGTTTGAGTTTGTCGAGGGCTTCGCGCAGCACCGGGTAGTCCGATCCGTCGATCGGGTAGACGCCGGAGAAGACCATCGGCATTGGCTCGGAATAGCCCTTGAGGGCCACAGTGGCGGGCTTCAAAAAGCTCGTTACGGTGTCGCCGACCTTGCTGAGCCGCACATCCTTGACACCGGTGATCAGATAGCCGACCTCGCCAACCCCGAGGCCCTTCGTGAGAGTGGGCTCGGGGGCGCTCACGCCGATCTCCAGCACCTCATGGGCACTCTTCGTGCTCATCATCATGATCTTCTCGCGCGGCTTCAGCGACCCGTCGATCATGCGAACGTAAGTGATGACGCCGCGGTAAGAGTCGTACACGGAGTCGAAGATCATGGCGCGCGCCGGCGCCTTGGGGTCTCCGACCGGCGGCGGGATGAGACGGGTCGCCAGGTCGAGCAGCTCCGGCACGCCCACCCCGGTCTTGCCGGACACGAGCAGAATGTCCTCCGGCTTGCAGCCCAGCAGGCCGACGATCTCCTTGATGTACTTCTCGGGATCCGCGGCAGGCAGGTCGATTTTGTTGAGCACCGGGATGATTGTCAGGTCATTGTCAAGGGCGAGGTACAGGTTCGCGAGCGTCTGGGCCTCGATACCCTGGGCGGCATCCACCAGCAGGATCGCGCCCTCGCAGGCGGCAAGCGAACGAGAGACCTCGTAGGTGAAGTCCACGTGGCCAGGCGTATCGATCATGTTCAGGGCATAGGTCTGCCCATCGAACTCCCACGGCATCCGCACGGCCTGGCTCTTAATGGTGATGCCGCGCTCGCGCTCGATGTCCATCCGGTCGAGATACTGGGCCCGCATGTCGCGATCGCTCACGACGCCGGTGATCTGCAGCATCCGGTCCGCCAGCGTCGACTTGCCATGATCGATGTGGGCGATGATGCAGAAATTGCGGATGAAGGCGGGGTCGGTCGAAGCCGGCTCGAGGGCCTTCAATGCTCTGGGGCTCACGCAAATCCTTCGTATCGGTGCAGTGGGGACGGCTAATTCTCCCACGGGAGCGAGGAAGGCAAGGCCGAAGACGAGCGCGATCACGATCACCCCTGCCTTGCCCGCAAAAAATCACGAAGGCGCCGGCAGCCGCCCGAGGCCCTGGAGCAGCACCGACTGGTCAGCAGCGAGCGAAACGCGGATCCAGCCCTCACCCGATCGCCCAAACGCACTTCCAGGCGCCACCGCTACTCGATCATGCAGCAGGAAGTGCTCCGCCCAGGCCGCGACGTCCCCGCCACTTGCATAGGCGACATCCACCCACAGGTAGAACGCGCCACCCGGTCGCTGGTACCGGATGCCCCGCTTCTCGAGCAGCACGCAGGCCGCCTCGAGGTTGGCGCGATAGTGCTCACGAGAGTCGGCCACGTGCTGGTGGTCGCCGGTGATCGCGGCGACGGCGGCGTACTGGTCCGGCATGCCGACGCAACTGATCGAGGCCTCCTGCACCGTTCGCATAATCGCGGCCAGCCCGGGCGGCGTCACCAGGTACCCGATGCGCGCGCCGGTCATGGCGTAGGTCTTCGACAGGGAGAAAACGCTGAATACGCGATCGTCGCTGTCGAGACTCGAGATGCTCACATGCGCGGCGCCGTAGGTGAAGTACTCGTAGACCTCGTCGCTGAGCACCCAGAGATCATGACGCCGGGCAAAGTCGAGCAGAACGCGCAACTGCTGCTCGTCGAAGACGACGCCGAGCGGGTTCGACGGTGAATTGACGATGATGACGCGGGTGCGATCCGTGACCAGCCGCTCGAGTTCGTCGAGGTCGGGGGCGAAACCGTGCTCGGGTCGTAATGAATAGGGCACCGGTACCGCCTCGAGCAGACGGGCATTCATCGTGAACGTGGTGTAGCCGGGGTCGGGCACCAGCACCTCGCGCGGAGGGTTCCAGTCGCCGATGGCGACGTCGGCGACCGACTGCGCGGCGAGGTATGCCGCCCCGTAGGAGGCCCCGATGGTCTGTGTGGGGATGACCTGCTCGAGACCGGTGATGTCGATGGCGCGCGCGGCCGGCTCAGCCACCTGTGCGGCCGGGACCCGTCGGCGCTCGACATCGCAGGGCTGTCCCGGGCCACGGTGGAGTCGGTGGCCGAGAACACCTCGGATGCGGTCGTCGGCCCGCTCGTCTGGGGCGCGGTCGGCGGCGTGCCAGGGCTCTTGGCGTATCGCGCGGTGAACACCCTTGACGCAATGGTGGGGCACCGGTCGGAGCGCCATGCCCGCTTCGGCTGGGCTGCTGCCCGGCTCGACGACGTCGTCAACCTCGTGCCGGCGCGGCTGACCGCTGCGCTCGCGGTCGCCCTCGCACCGGTCGTCGATGGCCGGCCGCGGGCGGCGCTGCGGGTCTGGCGTCGAGACGGTCGCAAGCACCCGTCACCGAACGCCGGCCCCGTCGAGGCCGCCTTCGCCGGGGCGCTCGGCCGCACCCTCGGCGGGCAGCTGTGCTACGGCACGAGGGTCGAGGATCGGCCGCTGCTCGGTGACGGACCCGCTCCGGACGTCGCTGACATCGCCCGCGCCGCAAGGCTTTCGGCTGCCGTCAGCCTCGCTGCCGCGGGGCTCGCTGTCGCCGTACGGTCGCTACATTGAC
>ENA-OFCD01001548-OFCD01001548.1-metagenomes-genome-assembly--contig:-NODE-1548-length-11291-cov-4.914293_pt1 | contig 11291 bp, 13 predicted proteins | sample MGYA00153392_OFCD01 | MGnify analysis MGYA00153392 | reverse complement strand
ATAGCGTCCGTTGATCGTCCCGCTTACGGGCGGCCTGAATCCATCTCGGGGCGCCGTCAACCAGCGGTCCGCTGATCGTCCTGGATCGGGCGCCGTTGCTGTGTGGATTAGGCCATTTGGGGGGTGGCTGGAGAACGACCTGTCTGCTAAAAAGTAGTTACATTCTCAACGGAATCTGTAAACCCTGATTAGGGCCTCTAGGTTTTCCGATCTGAGGTGAAGTGGCTTTTGAGCTGTCGTATCCGGGTCACCTTTTTTGGGGGAAATATTGCGCTGGTCACTTCCTGCCTCTGTTGCGATCGTGGCGCTTGTCATCGCTGGTGCTTTGGTTCCGACCGGGGCCGCATATGCGGCTGCTGGCCCACCATTTACGGAATGTCCGGCGGTGAACTTCTCGCCAAGTTGTGGGATTCAGTTACAGGTCAACGCGGACAACTCCGTGACGGTGGCTATTGACCCGTCTGTCGGCGCCTACGACGGTGCGGATGACACATTGATCGGAATTATTAACACCTCGGCCACCCCGGTATCGGCCGTGACGGTGACCGGACCTGGCTCCGACCTGTCAGGTTTTGATGGCGATGGTCTTTGCGCCTATCTTGGCTGCCAAAACGGACCGACCGGTTACGAGGGGCCGGGCACCTCCCTGGTCACCAGTCCAACAGTGCCGGACTCGGCGGAGATTGACTTCACCACAGCACTCGCACCAGGCGCGACAGCATATTTTTCCCTCGAAGGGGCGCTGCAGTATGCGCAACTCACCGCACGCAAAGGCACCCTGACGGGAGGGGGAGACCCAGTTGTGCCGCCAAAGCTGCAAAACCACACCCTGATCTACGTCCACGGCATCAATGAAGATGCCACGGCACGGGCCAATGACTTCAACACGGTATTTCAGTCTCTCCGGAACGTGACCTACCGCGGTTTTACCTACTACGAAGATTCGGTGCAGACCGACCCCGCAGCTGGATTTGGAGTGTGCGGTTCCGGATTGCCTATCAATGTGTTGGATAAGGCAGCGTCGGTGGGTATGCCGATTATCTCTAGCGACGCCACCGGAACCCCCACGTGTGATGGTTCCAGTGACATTGGGATCAACGCGATCAAACTTGAAGAGCAGATCAACGCCGAATATACGGCCAGCGGCAGGCCAGTGATCTTGGTCGGTTACAGCATGGGCGCCAGCATCATCCGCGGAATGATCGCCTACTCGCAAGCGAGAAGGGACCAGATCGCTGACACGATGATCGACAGCGTGTCGTTTATCCACGGAGTCCAGCAAGGGTCTTATCTGGCCACTGGCGGACAATTGGCGGCAGGTTTCCCCCCGTTTGGCAAAGCGTTCACAGATGTAAGCCGCTTAATCAATCTGCCGCTGGATCGCCCGGCCAGCCAGGAACTTCAGGACGGCAGTGCGTGGTTCACCTGGGTCAACTCGCATTCGACGAAACTACCGCCAATACCCTTCTTCAACACATACGGAGATATCCACGTCAAGGCACGAGTTTGTGTGATCCCTGACCTCTTCGGTTGCCTCGATGTTTACGACGCTGCAATGGGAGACATCGTCATACTGCCCGGAACGGACAACCCAACCGATACCTCGATACAAGGTGGCCAGAAATTCTTGAAGGGACCTCGTGGGCTCCAGAACTGGGAATTCCGTCAGTCTCATGGCTACTACTGGGATCCGATCTTTCCACCGAGCGAAGCAATCGCGTGGGGTGGGGCCGCCTTCTCAGCTCCTGAACAACATCTCAACGTGATTCAAGGCATGAGCCAAACTGTGGTCAGTGATTGTCAAACCGGTGCGCCGGTCGCGGCGGACGATGAGCTTATTCGGATTTTGAACGGCCGCGCCACCGGCATCTTCTACAACTGCATTCAGTGAGGATCCTTATGAATAAGCGTATTGGTATCGCCTTGACGAGCATTGCTGTTCTCGGGGTTGCTGTGTTCGCTGTGACTGTTCTGGTCGGTGGCAGCAGTCCCAGTCAGGCCGCGACCGTTCCCTCTTTCACTGACCCCACCGTGGGGTTCCGTGATCAAGCCAGCGGTGCGTATCTCCGCATCGACCTGACAACCTCGGACGCAACCGCGGGCGAGTTCTATTTCAGCGCCCCAGGTGTGGGTCTTGCCCTGCCAGCTGCGAAAGCCAGCCTCCAAGTGCGTAGCTCCCATGATGAACAGTTCCGTTACGACGGGACCGGCACCTTATACGCCACAGCTGTGGTCAGTAGCGACATCATCCAGCCGATTGCGACCGGTCCATCCAGTGCGGCAACTGTCCGGATCATCGGGCACACCGACCCTGCCTCCCAAACTGCGACGGTCGAGGTGTGGGTCAACGGGCAGCACTTCAACTTGAAAGCGGCCCCCGCACCGCACACCGCCGACCCCACCGTCGCCGCGGTCATCACCGCGTTGAAGGCAACAGATCTCGGCGCGTTGTATGACCTGGCTGATATCAGTTTGCGTAACGGACTCACCCGGGAACAGTTCGTCACCAAACTGGGTGCAACAGGTGGCGGTGGCAGTGTCACCGGGGTGAACGTTACCGGTGTCACAAGTTACATCACCACCAGCGCGGGTGCTGATTTTGCTCTCACCCCTATCACCTTCGATTACACCAAAGCGGGGGTTCAAGGTCACGTGGTCGCCCACCTCCGTCTGATCTTCACTGGTGGCCAATGGCGTTACCTGAGCACGCAACCCGACAACACCCCGGCCAACTCTGACGACAACACCGCAGACCTGTACCTCCCGTAGATAATCGTTGTTGTGACTGAAACTCGGCGGCAGAGCACCCTCCTGGCGAAACCGCGCCGACTGTTTTCGGGGCTGAGCGTTCTCGGTCTCAGCCTGCTGCTCCTGACGGGGTGCGTGGTGCCGGGTGGATACGATGTCAACAGTTTGCACCTGCAGCCCGAAGCCAGTTTGGTTTACCCCGGCAGCACAGATGTTCACACCAATGATTACAACGGACGTCCCGGAAACTATGTCAGCAAGGGTGCCGTCGCTCGCACCGGGAAATCAGCCACCACCACCCATACCCAACTGGAAGTCCTCGCCTATTTTTCTAGGACTCTTGCCGCTGACGGGTGGAAGCAAACTCAGGAAGATGTTCGGGCTGCTACACCGGAGGGCTTACCCGCTCATTGGGTTGCGTGGGATAAACCGAAACTTCACCTCTCCTACTTCGTGGAGGTATGGACGGTAGGCGAAGCCACGAAGTATTACACCCAGTTCGGCTCCAATGAGTGAGACTCTTCGCAGTGAACCGTCTGTAACTCGGCGGCAGAGCACCCCCATGGCGAAACCGCGCCGACTGTTTTCGGGGCTGAGCGTTCTCGGTCTGAGCCTGCTGCTGCTGACAGGCTGCGTGGTGCCGGGTGGATATGACGTCAACAGTTTGCACCTGCTGCCGGAATCCGCTCTGGTGTATCCCGGCAGCACCGGCGTTGATCCCTACGATTACGGCGGCAGCCCCGGGAACTACGTCAGTAAGGGCGCCGTCGCCGTTACCGGAAAATCAGCCACCACCGTTCACACCCAGCTCGAAGTACTTGCCTACTTTTCCCAGACCCTTGCCGCGGACGGGTGGACGAAAATTGGGGAAAATGATCGAGGAACGACGGCGGAAGGGATTCCGTCGAAGGATATCGCCTGGGTAAAAAATAGGCTCCATCTGTCCTACCTAGTAGTGGTTTGGACTGTAGGCGAGACCACCCATTACGACACCCAGCTCAGCGCAAACGAATAGGTCGGTCGTCCCGGAAGTTGCGCCGCGTTCTTTCTGACAAAGACAGGATTCAGGCCGAGGAAGTGCCCGGTCGAGGTTCCCTCTTGCGGAGCCTCACGGTGAGGAGCAGGCTTATCCATGTGCCTGCCCTCGACCTCCTCCTTGGCCGTCCCCCAGTGGCGACGCAAGCTGAGGTCGCCTCGGGCCCTTCGCAAGGCGTCGTCATTTACTGGCGCGACGGATGTCCCTTCTGTGCACGGCTTCGTTTCACAGTGCGACGCTATCGGGACCGTGCCCTATGGCTGAATGTTCGGGAAGATAGTGATGCTGCGGCCTTCGTTCGGTCGACGAACGAGAACGGATACGAGGTGACGCCCACGGTGGTCATTGACGGCGTCGCCCACACCAACCCGGCTCCGAGCTTGGTGCTGGAAGCACTCGTGCGTTGAGGGTCCGCTCGACCGGGGGAGCCGCGTAATGCCAGGTCGTGCCGCCCTGCAGCACCTGGTCGCCCCCAACCATCTTCCGTCAGGTCGACATGGATACAGATCGATCTCCCGCCTAAATTCGTCGCGGAAGGCGAGGAAGGTCGCTAGCCCAAAAGATTAAGGCGCTGCTCTGGCGGGTTGGGTGATGGCGTTGAAAGGGTCCTCCGGGCCTATCGGCCGGTGCGACGTGGAGATCGAGCCGGGGATCGGGCGGTGAGGTGCTCGTGATCTGTGTGGCCAACCGTAGGATGATTCGACTGCGTGCACCGAGGCGATCTGAAGCATCGCGGTGAGCTCACGACCGATAACTGCGGCTCGGCCGGCGCCTGCCGCTTTCCAACGGCCGGTCCCTACGGCCCCGCTGGAACATCCCACCCGCGGGGGTCACCTTCACGAAGCCTCAACGGAGGTTCACTGACGTTCGCCCATCCCGACCTTCTCCTCGCCTGTGGCCCCCGGATGGAACGGGCGCTCTTGGGCTTCTTCCCTGAGCTTCGCACCCCGCAGTTACCCGCGACGCACGTCAGGGCGGAGACAGGCCACCACACACTGGCCCGGGGTCACACCTTCGACATCAGCCGAACCTCCATGATGTCTCCCACTTCACCCAAGCACCCTCATGTCGCACGTAGTCCGAGGTGGCCTCCATCACCACCCGGGTGACCCCGAGCTCGGACAACCAGTCGGCCATCACCACGAGTGAACGGGTCATCGTGGAGAACGTGCGGACCTCCTGGGACCGCCGCTTGCCCTGGCCGGGGACCCGGACACAACAGACCATCTCGGCCTTCCCAATATCTAACGCCGCCACCCGGTCGATGACGACCTCCTCATCCTGTGCGACCTCCATCGTCGCCACCTCCTTGTCCCATCAGCACACCTCACCGGAAACCATCCTGAAAAGCTGCCCGGGGAACCGCGAGGGACACCACGACTCTCATCCTCGTGCTCACAGCAACATGGAAAGGCCCACACCACAGTTCCCAACGCCCTACTGAGTCACGGCCTCCAACGGACCGCAGAGTCACTACGTCATCGGGCAGCCACCCCCCGATTTTCAGCCCGGCAGGCTCCCCCGCTAGCGGTACCCCTACTGAGTCGCCTGAAGGATCGTAAGGTCGCGGGTCTTGGCCGAGCGCATGCGCGTCCTCGTCGACAACCCGCCCCGGTTCGCCGGCGTGGCCGCGATCGGCGTCTAACAGGTCGTGTGGCGTCGCAATACGAACAACGAACGGTCGGCCTGGGGGCTTCGTCAGCAGCGGTGCCGACACATAAAGACCTTCTGCGGTGGGCTCGCCGGCTGCCGCAACGCGGCGTTGATGGCGCGCCAGACGTCCGGATATGGCCGCGATGCGTGGGTCTTCCGTTAGCGGGACGCGGTGTGGCCATCGTGGTCAGGTGCTCGTCCCGCGGAAGCGAGAGTCACTTGGTCGCTCCGATCTGAACGTCGGGGGATCCGAGCACTGCGAGCACGGTGCAGGGTTCATCACAGTGGTGACTGATGGAGTGATCGGCCTGCGGTTGAACGATGACCACGTCGCCCGCACGGGCGGTTTCTTGTCGACCGTCGACATTGACTGTGCACTCGCCTGCAATGACGAGCAGAACCTCTTCGACGTGGTGGGTGTGTGCGGGCACGGTCTCACCGCGGGTGAAGTGGTTGATGAGCACGGTGATGGAATCCGAGCCGTTTGCCCGATCAACAAGACGTTGGAGAGTCGCCAGCCCGGGCCCACGCTCGAGAACCGGGCGGTCTTCGCCTCGCAAGATGGACATGAAACCTCCGCCTTTTGCGTGTGTCTCCGACCTCTGATCCTGTCACGTCACGGACGTCAAGATCGACCGCTCATGGCCGCAATCAGGGCGCGTCATACCGCCGCGAAAGGGGTGGAAGGCGCTGTTTGCGTTTGTCCGCTCATAGCCGCGATGGGCGTGTGTCCTTTGTTCGGTGAGGGATCGGGTTATGCGACGAAGATCAGCCCGTGAGGGATCGTCATACGAGACCGAACCTGGCTCCGATGCGCCCGGTCACCGTTCCACTGCGTGCAGCCCTCTCTTGGCGAAAAGCGGCCTCGACACCACTGCCGTGATGCACAGGCTCCCGGCGCAACGCCACGCCGGCGAGAACACAGGGATCACCCCCACGCACACGATCCTCATCGAACTCAAAGGTGTCGCTGCCGGAGCTTCTGACGAGCGCGTCGTCGGTCCCGCGACAACCTGAGCGGAGCACATTCGAGCGTGCGAAACGAGGCCGGGCTCCATGATGCGCAGGTATACCTTGTGCGGGCGCCCCAGGTAGGAGAAGAAGGTTAAGATCAGCAGTGATTCTGCGGCGGCTGGTGGTGCCCGGCTTTTCTCACTCGCCGAGCAGGTTCGTATGCAGCGAGTCGGTCAGCCACTTCTGGAACCTGGTTGTGGACCAACCGCGCTGACGAACGAGTTTGTCGTACATGCTCGGATCGTTGAATAACCACAATAAGTCTGCCGCCTCGCGCTCGGAGAGGCCAGTTCGCAGTGCCCCGAGCGCCGCGAGATGCTTCACGGGTGTACGCATGGCGGACCGCCGCTGCTCGATCAGCGTCTCATAAAGTTCTCGCGCTTGCGGGTCGCTCGCTGCCGCACCCTCGAGCGCTCGCCACACCGACGCAATTCGCTGGTTGATGGTTGTTACCAGGGCGGCGTATCCAGTGAGCATGCGCGCTGCATCGGGCTCCGAGCGCAGCGCGGCAATCTCGGGCCGGGCACCGAGTGGTATCGCTTCGTCGTCACCGACGATCGCAAAGTTGTATGCCAGCCTCAGCAGTTGCACCTTGCCGCCAACGGAGTCGAACACTGTCTTGCGGCTGACTCCCGCCCCCTGTGCGATGGCCTCGATGCTCGTGGCGCCGTAGCCGTTATCGGCGAAGAGCGAGGCGGCTGCATCCACGATTTGTCGGCGGGTCTGCTGGGCTTGCTTCTCGCGCAACTGTGAACGGTATGCGCGCTTCGGCGGCTTCGCCACAGTGCCTGCCTTTCTTTTTCAGTTTACTATTGACGTATCTAATTAACTCCTTGTAACGTCATTTTATGCGCGGAGAGGAACACGACCGAAATCATGACTAGGGGATTTGCCGCCCAGGTGCTCGCATGACGCGCCAGCATCGCCGATTAGCTCCAGCCCGTCATAGCGATGAGCAGGACTACCCAGCGCGGCTAGGCCGAGTTCGGTTCGTCCTACTCACCACCTACCGCGTGTCTGGACATCCCGTCGCCACCGCAGTCTGGGTGGTTCCGTACGGGGACCACATCGCAGTCCTCACCAACGCTAACTCTGGAAAAGTGCGCCGGCTGCAGCACAACAAAGCAGTGACGCTCGTGCCATGCGACCCCCGAGGCAAACCCAATCCAATGGCTTTGCCGATAAGCGGACACGCGGATATCCGCGCCGACCAGGACGCTGTGGACGAAATTTGGAGACTGATCCGTCGGAAGTACGCCGTTGAGTACGGCGTGCTGCGCGTCCTCGGATGGCTCAAACCCGCACTGAGGCGATGGGACGACCCCCAGGTCGCTTTGCTGATCACACCCGAGGATTAATCGAGTCGAAGAATTGTGCGTTGAAGCGGAAATAAACTTCCGACGGCATGAATCTCTGCTTCCGGGCAACCGGAGGTGATCTTTCAACATTTGTCCACTCGTGCGGGAGTGCTCGTGTGTCTTCGATCCGAATCTTCGTACTCGCTGCGCTGGCAGACAGTGTCCCGATGCACGGTCACCAGCTCCGGCTCCTCGCGGATGAGGAGCATGTGTCCGAATTGGCTGACCTCACTGTTGGCGGTCTCTATGGCGCAATTAAGCGTCTTGCAGTCGAGAGTTTGATCGAAGAGGTCCGGGTGGCGAAGGCAGCGTTAGTCGGACCCACCAGGGCAAGGTGAATTCCACCGGTCGTCGCAACACTGGATCTATTTTCAGGAGTCGCGCTGACGGTACGGAAAAAGAGCCAGAGCAAGACGGGGATGCAGGGGAAGACGTCGCAGCGGGCTCGTTATGTCGAGCTGGCTCATCAGGGGTTCCCTTTCGAGGACGGGTCTATCCGAGGACGAGATAGCCTGTGAACGGTGGCCGACCTGACGGTTCCAGATCAGTGTCACCTATCCGTGCAGCAGACCCACCGCTTGACGGTGCCCGCTATTTTGCAGGGAAGCGTGCGACGTATCTGCGCTGCCAGGGAGTCTCGACTGCCCTTACGTCATAGTGCTTGCGAACGTACGTTACTGCTTCACGCGCGGGCACGCCATCGAGCACTGCCATTCAGGCGAGTGCGGTGCCGGTCCTTCCGAATCCGCCACCGCATGCAACCTCCACCCGCTCTCCGGCAGCACGGCGCCATGCCACGTACAGGGCGTCTTGGGCGTCGCCGCGGTCGGCGGGCAACCGAAAGTCCGGCCAGCGGACCCACCGTGCGTTCCATGGCATGGGCTGCGGCTGCTTATTGAGGAGGTAGATCCCGAAGTCCGGGACGATGCCATCTGGCGGCGGATGACGCAGGCCTCGGCCGCGGATGTGACGGCCTGATGGTAGGACAAGGACTCCAGCGTCCGAAGCGCTCCAACCATTCACGACCAGCAGACTATCGGTGACGGGCGGAACGGCTGTACCGGTCGACGTCCCGCTTACGGTCGGCGGACGGGACCCGATCTAACGCTCGAAGGTGAACTCACTCAACTCGATCCCGGCGATATCACTTGAGCGTCGATGTCACTTGAGCGTCGATACGAACACCGATCGCCTCATCCGTCGTGGAGCGAAGCGTGTACTCGCCAGCGTCGCAGTCAACGGAACCTGCCCCGGCTTCGCCTTTGGGCTTTGGACGCTGACTGCGGCGAGGTGGAGGGGTCAGGCGGTGAGGGTGGGGAGTGTGGGGAGGGTGGTGGCGGTGAAGACGCCGTCGGGGTCGAAGTGGGTCTTCGCGATGAGGAGACGGGCGGTGTTGGGGCCGTAGGCGCGGGCGGCTTGGTCGGTGGCGTCGGGGCCGATCAGGTTGGGGTAGCCGCCCGGCAGCGCGTCGGGGATCAGGGCTGCGTCGAGGTCAGCGGCCCAGGCCCGGTGGGCGGTGTCGTCGTCGGTGGACTGCCAGGCGGCGATGATTTCGACCATGAGGTGATCGCGCCGCAACCCGAAAGCTGTGTCGGTGACCGGGACTCGGCTGGCGGCGCCGTGGAAGTGGTGCAGGGAGATCATGCTGGCGGGTGAGGTGCGGTTGGCCCCGGCGGCGACGAGTGTCGCGATGACGGTGGGAGTGAGTGCGTCGAGATTGCGGCTGCGGATGCTGTAGCACAGGCCGTTCTGAATCAGCGCGTCATTGCTGGCGATCATCGTCGCGTATGGCATCGGCCCGATCTGCGCTATTAGCGGGCTGCCCAGCGCGGTGATGGTGGCAATCACGGCGGCGCCCTCATCCGGGTGACCGGACCAGGTGGGCAGGACGAAGACGGCGGGGCTGCCGTCGGGGCCGGTGAGGATCCCAGTTTGGGCGGTGAGCTCGTCCGGGGCGGTCCGCAGCACCTCGGCGAGGCCGGTGAGCACCGTGGTTGCTTGGTCCCAGGAGAAGGCGATTGCCCCGGCGAGGATGGTCTGGAGCGGGTGCAAGCGGATGGTCAGAGCGGTGACGATCCCGAAGTTGCCGCCGCCACCGCGCAGCGCCCAGAACAGTTCCGGTTCGTGGGTGGGATCGGCGTGTACGGTCCGGCCGTCGGCCATGACAATGTCGGCGCCGAGCAGATTATCGGCAGCCAGGCCGACCACACCCGCCAGCGCGCCGTAGCCGCCGCCGAGGGTGAGGCCGGTGATGCCGACCGAGCCGATGGAACCGGTCGCGGCGACGAGTCCGTGGGGGCCGGCGGCGGTGAGCACGTCGAGGGAGGTGGCGCCGCCCTGGGCGGTGGCGCTCTGGCCGGTGATGGTGACTTGCCGCATCCGGGTCAAGTCCACCACTACGCCTCCCTCGCGCAGGGCGCGTCCGGCCCAGTCGTGGCCACCACCGCGCACCGACAGGGGCAAGTCGTGGGCGCGGGCGATGCGTACGGCGGCCTGCACATCAGCCGCCGATTCGCACAGCACGACAATCGCCGGCCGGATGTGCACGGCACCGTTCCACACCACGACGGCAGTATCGTAGGCGGGGCCGGCGGTCAACACCCGGGCGGAGTCGACGTGGCGGGTGAGGTCTCCGGCTGCCGCGGCAATCCGGGTCGTGGTCGCGGTGGTCGTATCGGTCATCAGTTATCCATTTCAGTTTGGCGGTGCTCTGCGGAATATGTGCGGGGACGGGGGTGCGGGCTCCGCTGAACGTTGTCAGAGCCACGCGTTGAGTGGTTTGTCGGTCGGGCGGTCAGCTCATGAGTGCGGACAGGTCGAGGTGTCCGGTGGCGATCGCCGCGATGACAACACTGTCGATTCGGACAAGACCGGGTCGGCTCATGCCGCGGACGCCGGGATGCGGGCGAGGAGCTGGGCGAGTAGGTTCGCCGGGGCGGGCTGGGCGCTGATGTCGTTTCGGGCCTGTCGGGCGGCGAGCCCGTAGCTGGGCGTGGTGAGGATCTTGTGGGCGGTGGCGCCGGCCTCGGCGGCAGCATCGATGGTGAGCACGGCACCGGCCCGGGTTGCTCGGGCTGCGTTGAGCGGCTGGTCGGCCAGCCGCGGCAGGATGACGAGCGGCAGTGCGGCCGCGAGGGCGCTCAGCACGGTGCCGGTCCCGCCGGCCGAGACGACCAGGTCGACGTCGGGTAACAGCCGCGCGAGGGGGACGAAGCCGAGGTGCCGTATCCGGGGGTTCACGGCCGTATCGGTGGGGGCCGCGTCGGTGACCATTACGTTGAGGGCGGCCTCGGCCAGCGACCTGGCAAGTCTGGCCGCCAGGTCGGGGTCGTTGACGCTGCTGCCCAGGGTGAGCAGCACTCGGGGCAGGGTGGTGTCATTGAACCGAGGCGGGTTGTAGATGGCGTCGGGGAGGTCAAACGCCGTGTAGCGCATTGGGAGGCGATCGATGTCGGGGGCTTCGCCCGGGTCGGGGTAAGGGG
>ENA-OFCD01001547-OFCD01001547.1-metagenomes-genome-assembly--contig:-NODE-1547-length-11306-cov-12.666519_pt1 | contig 11306 bp, 8 predicted proteins | sample MGYA00153392_OFCD01 | MGnify analysis MGYA00153392 | reverse complement strand
CGGCGGAACATATGACGAGCAACAACCTGAGCGGCAGCAGCACCGAGAGTGCGATGCGACTCGACGACTTCTACCGCAACTCGACCGAGATAATCCGCAGTATCGAGACGGTTATCGACGGCAAGAGGGAGGCCGTGCAGACGGCACTCACCGTGCTGCTCGCCGAGGGACACCTGCTCATCGAGGATGTGCCCGGTGTCGGCAAGACGATGCTCGCGCGAGCGTTGGCGAAGTCGGTGGACTGCACCGTCAACCGCATCCAGTTCACCCCGGACCTGCTTCCCTCAGACATCACCGGAGTATCCATCTACAACCAGGCCGAACGTGAGTTCGAGTTCAAGCCGGGACCGATCTTCGCCAATATCGTGATCGGTGACGAGATCAACCGCGCGAGCCCGAAGACCCAGAGCGCCCTGCTCGAGAGCATGGAGGAGGGCCAGGTGACGGTCGATGGATCTACGAGCATCCTCGCCTCGCCCTTCACTGTGATCGCCACTCAGAACCCGGTAGAGATGGAGGGCACCTACCCACTTCCCGAGGCGCAGCGTGACCGGTTCATGGCGCGCATCTCAATGGGCTATCCGGACGAGGCGGCCGAGATCGCCATGCTGCGAACTCGCGAGTCAGCGAGCCCCCTCACTGACCTGCAGCCGGTGGTGTCGACAGTGCAGTTGATCGCTATGATCGCGACCGTTCGCAAAGTCTTCGTCTCCTGGGCCGTGGAACAGTACGCGGTGAGCATCTCGCAGGCCACGCGGCGCGACCGCGACCTGCGGCTTGGTGCGAGCCCCCGTGCCACTCTGCAGCTGGTGCGTGCGGCCAAGGCCCGTGCAGCTCTCGATGGGCGAGAATTCGTGCTGCCCGACGATATCGACGCTCTCGCCGTCGCGGTACTAGGACATCGCGTCATCCCAACGAACCGCGTCTCGGGTAACGGCAACCCCTTCGCCACTGGAGCGGTCGCCGACATAATATTGCGTATCGTGGCGGCCACCCCCGTGCCCCTCGGCGCCGTTGGTCCGGCCTGACGCGCATGATGTCCGTCCGTGCGACGCCTGCCCGACGGAGCCGGCCGACTGGTGCCGTGCGGCCGACAGCCGCATCGAGATCCACGGCGCGCGCGCTCAGGAGAGTAGTCAGCGCATCCCGCGGCCGACCGCGCGTTCGGCGCGTCGCACGCTTCACGCGACGTGGCTGGGTGTTCCTGGTGTGCGGAGCCCTCGCCATCCCAGCCTCGTATTGGATGGGTCGCCGTGAACTGCTCTACCTCGGCTCCTTTCTTGCGCTGCTTCCCCTGCTCGCGCTCGCCTTCGTGCGCTTTCGTCGCATGCGCCTGTCGGTGCAGCGCTCCTTCTCTCCGGCGGTGGTGAGTGCTGGGCATCCGACGATGGCGGATTTGAGGGTCGGCAATCTCGCCTCTTCCAGTGCGACGGATGCCAATTGGTGCGACAGCTGGCCCTGGCCGCCGTACGCGACCGAGTCGGCGCGCCTGCCGGCACTACTGCCGAGAGGACCACGTTTTGCCGGGCGCGGATCGAGCGTGCTGTTCCGCTACGAACTGACCCCTCCGCGCCGCGGCGTGTTCGAGCTCGGGCCGATGCTCGTGGACTTCGCCGACCCTTTCGGCCTCGCCGACGGTGCTCTCGTCGCCGGAGCGAGTGAGACCCTCACGGTGACTCCCGCACTCCTGCCGCTCACCGGCGGAGTCGTCTCGATCTCGGCCGATGAAGGCATGACGCGCACACTCCAGAGGCGGGCGCTCGGCGGCGAGGACGACCTGATGACCCGTGAATACCGCCGCGGTGACGCGCTGCGCCGCGTGCACTGGCGCGCGGGCGCCGATTGGCTCTATGCCCACCTGCTCGACGGCGATCTGGCCAGCAACCACCTGAGCTGGCAATGGGTGGCTGGAACGTTCAGCCACAAGCCCTACCTGTTCAACGCCGACAACGTGGCGCGCTATGCACCCGCCGCATGGCACAGCACCGGCAGCGTGATCGACACTTCGTACGAAGCGCTCGACGAGATCGCGCGCGGCGGTCGGCTGCCGGCTGTGCGTCCGAGTGGCGATGGCGTCGAAGAGCCGGCGCTGCACCATCGGCCGCCGGAGGCGATGCGTGCCGTGCGCGCGGACATCGCGTTTGTCGCCGACCGCGATGTCTGGTTGATCCACCCCTGGGCGCTGCGCGAACCGCCACCCGACTTGCCCACCGATGCGCTTCGCGTGTCGATCTGCGCCGCGGAGTTTCACGATGCGTGGGCCTGGAGCGACAAACGCTGGGATTTCGTCGGCACGCGGATGGCCGCGTTGTCGCCGCACTGCTGGCACGACAGCGCCGCGGCGATTTGCAACGCGCTGCGCGGCGCACGATCGGTGCACAGCGTCGACGACCCGCACCTCGATGCCGCGATCCGGCCGCTGACTGCGAACAGCCCGCCGCGCCACCTTTTCGCGGAGATCGAGCGGCCCTGCTCGTCGTTCTCGAAATGGTGGAAGTACGCGAGCGACACGCGCTGAACGATTCGATGACAACAACAGAGACGACGCCATGACGCCAATGCAGAATAATGTGGCCATCGTGACCGGTGCGCGCGGCGGCATCGGCGCCGAAGTGGTGGCGCGGCTCCGCAGCGCCGGGCACCGTGTGGCGGCCGTCGGGCGAGACGCCGCCTCGCTCGCCGAGGTGCCGGCCGACGCTCACCTCGCGTTCGACACCACCACACCCGAAGGCGCCACCGCCGCCATCGACGCCTGCCGATCGCAGCTCGGCGCCGCGCCCGCGCTGCTCGCGCACTGCGTCGGCAGCACCTTGATCGCGCCGCTGCACCGCACCACCGCGGCCCAGTACCGCGAGGTGATGCGCGTGAACCTCGATAGCGCGGTGTTCATGCTGCAGGCCTGGGTCGAAGCGTTGCGCGGTACTGGTGCGGGCGGCGCCGGCAGCGGTGGCGCGGCGGTGCTGGCATCGAGCGTGGTCGCTCGCATCGGCGTGGCCAACCACGAGGCGATCGCCGCGGCGAAAGGCGGCATCGAGGCGCTCGCGCGCAGCGCCGCCGCGACCTACGCGCCGCTGCGGCTGCGAGTCAACGTGGTCGCGCCCGGCATGACCGAAACGCCCTTGACAGCCAACATGCTCAAGCTCGACGCGATGCGCGAAGGCGCCGGCAAGCAGTACCCGCTCGGCGGCGTGCAAACCGCTGCGCAAGTGGCCGACACGATCGCCTGGCTGCTGTCCGACGCCGCCTCGCGCATTACAGGGCAGGTGATCGCAGTCGACGGTGGCTTCACCACCGTGCGGCCTCTGGTCAAATAACCGCTGCCGCCCTGCCCTCGCGAGGAAATCCATGACGAAAGCCCCGCACCTCGAATCCATCAGTCGCCGCAGCCTGCTGGGTGCGCTCACGTTGCCCTGGCTGGTCGGCGGCTGCAGCACGCCGCTGCCGCTGATCCCAATACCCCCGGGCGAAGCCGATGCCACCGCGCGCCTTCGCGATAGCGCGCAAGCGCACGGCCTCGATGCGTACAGCACGATCACCGACATCAACGTCAGCTACAGCGGCGAGTGGCGACCGCTGGTGAACCGCATTCAGCCCGAGGTCGTCAACGCGGGATTTCGCGGCAGCTCGCAGGAACGGCTGATGCCGCGCGCCGGCATCGTGGCGCAGGCCTACACCGGGCCGATGGGTCGCAAGCAAGTGGTGTGGCGGCGGGGTGGCCGCGACGGCCGAGCCGATGACTTGGGCGACGTGGCGGTCTGGTTTAACGGCGAGCGCAGCACCGACACCGCCGCGCAAAACGCTGCGGCCTTGGTGGCAGAAGGCTACGGCCTGTTTTTGCTCGGCCCGCTGTGGGTCGCCGACCGCGGCTTGCGCATGCGCATGGCCGGCACCGAGCGCGTCGACGGCCGCACCTGCGATGTGGTCGAGGTGTGGATGTCGCCCGGCCTCGGCCGCATCGCGACCGACCGCGTCGCGCTTTGCATCGACCGAACCGACGGCCTCGTGCACCGCGTGCGCTTCACGCTCGAAGGCTTCGCCGGCACGCAAGGCGCCGTCGCCGAGGTCGACACCTTCGACCACGAACGCCGCTTCGGTGTGGTCTGGCCGATGCGGTCGTACGAGCGCATCGTCTACCCGATCGCGCTGCCCGCGCACGACTGGCGCATCACCGGGCTGGACGTGAATCGGGGTTATGAAGAGAGCGCAGTGCGCGGGCCCGCGTTTTCAGGCGTTGCAGTGGCGGCGGCGAAATCCTTTTGAACAACCCGACCTGGACGCGTCGTCGCAGTGCCCGCAGTTCGCGACGACTCGCAACTGGTCAATCGTCAATCCGCAAAACACGGCCGGCGCGCTTGAGTTCATGGTTTTCGTGACTCCAGCGTCATCGTCCTCAAACAAAAACTTTGCGTCAGGTACCACTCGCTCAGCACTTGGCACGGCTCACGGAACGATTAAGTGTGTCAACGAGTGCGGTTGTCGCCATGATTTTTTAGGTCCATGAAAGCGGGATCGCAAGCGTCGTCATGGAATCAGCGGAGAGGCGAGCAAGCAAGCGAGCGAGCGAATTGACACACGAACATCGCTCAAGCTACCCCAACTCCCCGCAACGCCACCGCCTGCACGTTCGCCACCGTCTGCTCGAAGAACACCGGGTCGGCCAATGTCTTGCCGGTCAGCGCCTGTACCTGCACCGCGAAATCGGCGTAGTGCTGGGTCGTGGCCCAGAGCATGAATATCAGGTGCGCGGGGTCGACTCTGGCCAGCCGCCCGCTGTCGATCCAGCCCTGAATCACGGCCGATTTGTGTTCGACGATGCGGCGTAACTCGCCATCGAGTTCGCCGCGCAAAAGCGGTGCGCCCTGGATCATCTCGAGGCAGAACAGGCGCGACGCATCGGGGCTGTCGCGCGAGACCACGAGCTTCCTGCGGATGTAGTCGGCGATCGCCTGCTGCGGGTCTTGCTCGGCGCTGAATTCGCGCAGCGGTGCGAGCCAGACTTCGAGCAACTCGCGCAACACGCAGACGTACAACTCTTCCTTGTTTGCGAAGTAGTACAGCAGGTTGCTTTTCGACACGCCCGCACGCGCCGCGATCTGATCGACGCTGGTGCCGTGCAGCCCGAATCGAGAGAACAGGCCGAGCGCGGCGGCGAGCACGACGGTGCGCTTGTTCTGGACCGGAGCGGCGGCTTTCGCACTGCTCTTCTTGGGCTTCGTCACGGCGCCGAGTCTGCCACAGCGATCAGCCCTCGACCCCGTGTTTGTCCATATGGTCAAACTGGCACGTTGGTTGCATGCTGCGCGGCAGCGGTGGACGCGCGCTTGTTATGGGTGCATAAATCGAATCTTGTCGACGCGCACAGGAGCATGCAATGGCAGAACTGAAAATCAACGGCGACCGTTTGTGGGGCAGCCTGATGGAAATGGCCAAGATCGGTGCCACGCCGAAAGGCGGTGTGTGCCGGCTTACCCTGACCGACCTCGACAAGCAGGGCCGCGACCTGTTCGTGCAGTGGTGCGAGGCGGCAGGTTGCACGGTCAAGGTCGACCAGATGGGCAACATCTTCGCGCGGCGCCCGGGCCGCAACAACCACCTCGCGCCGGTCGGCACCGGCAGCCACCTCGACAGCCAGCCGACCGGCGGCCGCTTCGACGGCGTCTACGGCGTGCTCGCGGGGCTGGAAGTGATCCGCACTTTGAACGACCACGGCATCGAAACCGAGCGGCCGGTCGAGGCTTCGGTGTGGACCAACGAAGAAGGCTCACGCTTCGCGCCGGCGATGGTCGGCTCGGGCGTGTACGCAGGCGTGTTCTCGCTCGAATACGGCCACTCGCGCACCGACCCCGACGGCAAGACGCTCGGCGAAGAGCTCGCGCGCATCGGCTACCTCGGCAGCGAGCCAATGGGCAACCGGCCGGTGCATGCGTTCTTCGAGACGCACATCGAGCAGGGCCCGATCCTGGAGGCCGAGGGCCAGACGATCGGTGTCGTCACCGATGCGCAAGGCCAGCGCTGGTACGAGCTGGTGCTGACCGGGCAAGACTCGCACGCTGGCCCGACGCCGATGCCGGTGCGCAAGGACGCGCTGCTCGGTGCGGCCAAGGTGATCCAGCTCGTCAACGAAATCGGCCTGGCGCACTCACCGCGTGCGGTCTCGACGGTCGGCATGCTCAACGTCTACCCGAACTCGCGCAATGTGATCCCGGGCAAGGTGTTTTTGACAGTCGACTTCCGTTGCCCCGACAACGCCGAACTCCTGCAGATGGATGCCGAGCTGAAAGCCGGCGTCGCGAAGATAGCCGCCGCGGGCAAGCTCGAACACGACCTCAAGCAGATTTTTCAGTACGACTGCGTGCACTTCGACGAGAGCTGCGTCGAGATGGTGCGGTCGGGCGCGAAACGGCTCGGCTACACGACCCGCGAGATCGTCTCCGGCGCCGGCCACGACGCCTGCTACATGAGCAAGGTCACCCCGACCGCGATGGTCTTCGTGCCCTGCATCGGCGGCATCAGCCACAACGAGATCGAAGACGCCAAGCCGGAGTGGATCGAGGCCGGGGCGAACGTGCTCTTCCACGCGATGTTGGCTAAGGCGAACGAATTGCCGGAGGTTTTTCGGTCTAACGCCACGGAAGCGCTGGCGTGATGGCAACCAACTTTGGAGTAATCACGACATGAACATCCTGATCCGCGGTGGCACCGTCATCAATGCCGAGACCAGCATCAAGGCCGATGTGCTGACGCAAGACGGAAAGATCGCAGCCATCGGCACCGACTTGGAGGCGCCCGCGGGCTGCACGATCGTCGACGCTGGCGGCGCGTTCGTGATGCCGGGCGGCATCGACCCGCACACGCACATGGAGCTGCCCTTCATGGGCACCGTGACGAAGGACGATTTCTACACCGGCACGTCGGCGGGCGTCTCGGGCGGCACGACGATGATCATCGACTTCGTGATCCCCGACCCGAAGCAGCCGCTGATGGAAGCGTGGAAAAACTGGAACGGCTGGGCCGAAAAGTCGGCATCCGACTACAGCTTTCACGTCGCCGTGACGTGGTGGGACCAGAGCGTGCACGACGACATGGGCACGTTGGTTCGCGAGCACGGCGTGAACAGCTTCAAGCACTTCATGGCCTACAAGAACGCGATCATGGCCGACGACGAAGTGCTCGTGAACAGCTTCACCCGCGCACTCGAACTCGGCGCATTGCCGACCGTGCACGCCGAGAACGGCGAGCTCGTGTTCCAGATGCAGCAGCGGCTGGTCGCGCAAGGCATCACCGGGCCCGAGGCGCACCCGCTGTCGCGCCCGCCCGCGGTCGAAGCCGAGGCCGCCGAGCGCGCGATCCGCATCGCCGAAGTGCTGGGCACGCCGCTATACATCGTGCACGTGTCGAGCCAGGATTCGGTCGACGCGATCATCCGCGCGCGAAGTCACGGGCAACGCGTTTACGGCGAGGTGCTCGCGGGGCATTTGACGATCGACGAGACGGTGTATCGCAACGCCGACTGGAACATCGCGGCCGCCCACGTGATGAGCCCGCCGTTTCGCGCCAAACATCACCAGGATGCCTTGTGGGGCGCGCTCGCCGCCGGCCACCTGCACACGACGGCGACAGACCACTGCGCGTTTTGCAACGAGCAAAAAGCGATGGGCAAAGACAACTTCGCGAAGATCCCGAACGGCTGTGCGGGTGTCGAAGACCGCATGTCGGTGATCTGGGATGCCGGCGTCAACAGCGGTCGGCTCACACCGAACGAGTTCGTGCGCGTGACCTCGACGAATGCTGCGCAGATCTTCAATCTGTACCCGCGCAAGGGCGCGGTTCAAGTCGGCAGCGACGCCGACCTCGTCGTCTGGGACCCGGCTGCGACGAAGACCATCACGACTGCGGCCACCGTCTCGAAGGTCGGCTACAACATCTTCGAGGGCCGCTCCGTGCAGGGCTTGGCGAAGGTCACGGTCTCGCGCGGCAAGATCGTCTGGAACGACGGTGAACTGCGCACCGAGCGCGGCGCAGGCCGATACGTGAAGCGGCCGGCGTTCGCACCGGTGTTCGGCGCGTTGAAGCGGCAGGCAGAGTTGCATGCGGCCCATGCGGTTTTGCGCGCAGCTTGATGCCGTAATGGTGCGCCGGCCCTCGCCACCATCAACACCACAAACACGCTCATGCCGCTGCCCGACATCAAACCTGCGCGCCTCTCTGCCTGCCAGTACCTCGACAACTTCGCCGACGCCCACCCGCCGTTGACGCAAACACAAGCGCTGATCGAGGCCGAGCGCTGCTACTACTGCTACGACGCACCTTGCGTCACTGCCTGCCCGACCGGCATCGACATCCCCTCGTTCATCCGCCGCATCGGTGAAGACAACCTGCGCGGCGCGGCGAAGGCGATCCTCGAGGCCAACGTGTTCGGCGGCATGTGCGCCCGTGTGTGCCCGACCGAGGTGCTGTGCGAGCAGGCTTGCGTGCGCAACACGAATGAGGACAAGCCGGTCGAAATCGGCCTGCTGCAACGCCACGCGACCGATCACGTCTTCGCATCGAACGGTGCGCCGATGTTCACGCGCGCCCCACTCACGGGCAAACGCATCGCTGTCGTCGGCGCCGGCCCGGCCGGTCTCTCGTGCGCGCACCGCGCGGCGTTGCTCGGCCATGACGTGACGGTGTTCGAGGCCCAGGCGAAACCCGGCGGCCTGAACGAGTACGGCCTCGCCACCTACAAGACGCCGGACGACTTCGCGCAGCGAGAGATCGACTGGCTCCTCTCGATCGGCGGCATCGCAATGCGATATGGGCACGTGCTCGGCGAGCAGATCACGCTATCGATGCTCGCGGTCGAATACGACGCGGTGTTCCTCGGCATGGGCCTCGGCGGCGTCAACGCACTGGGCTTGTCCGACGAATCGGTCGGTGGCATCCACGACGCCGTCACGTTCATCGCCGGCCTGCGCCAGACGACCGACTACGCCGCCGTGCCGGTCGGTCGCCGCGTGGTCGTCATCGGCGGCGGCATGACCGCGATCGACGCGGCGGTGCAATCGAAGAAGCTCGGCGCGAACGAAGTCACCATCGTCTACCGCCGCGACCAGCAACGCATGCCGGCCTCGAAGCACGAGCGGGAGTGGGCGCAACTCAATGGCGTGACGATCCGCACCTTCAGCGTGCTGAAGTCGCTCGACCATTCGCTCGGCCACGTGCAGGGCGCGACCTTCTCCGAGGTGCGCGAAATGAGCGGCCGATTGGAGGTCACCGGCAAGCAGTGGACGATCGAGGCCGACACCGTGCTGAAGGCGATCGGCCAGACGCTCGTGCTCGCCGACCCGACCTTGCAGACGCTCGTGACGCAAGGTGGCCGCATCGCGGTCGACGCTGAAGGCCGCACCTCGATGACCAACGTCTGGGCCGGCGGCGATTGCACGCATGGCGGGCAAGACCTGACGGTCGAGGCCGTCGAGCACGGCAAGATCGCTGCGCAGTCCATGGACCGCGCGTTCGGGATGATGCGCAGCGGCAAACCCTTCACCCGCGTGCGCAAGACGGCGACTGTCTGAACCTCGGAACCCCACCATGGCCGACCTGAGCACCACCTTCGCGGGCATCCGCAGCCCGAACCCGTTCTGGCTCGCCTCGGCGCCGCCGACCGACAAGGAATACAACGTGAACCGCGCCTTCGAGGCCGGTTGGGGAGGCGTGGTCTGGAAGACGCTCGGCGAGGCCGGCCCACCCGTCGTCAACGTCAACGGCCCGCGCTACGCGGCGCTGTATTCGCAAGACAGGCGCCTGATCGGCTTCAACAACATCGAGCTGATCACCGACCGACCGCTCGACGTCAACCTCGAAGAGATTGCCCGCGTGAAGCGTAATTGGCCCGACCGCGCGATGGTCGTGTCGATCATGGTGCCGTGTGAAGAACACGCCTGGAAAGCGATCCTGCCGCGCGTCGAAGACACCGGCTGCGACGGCATCGAGCTCAACTTCGGTTGCCCGCACGGCATGAGCGAGCGCGGCATGGGCTCGGCGGTAGGGCAGGAGCCCAAGGTGCTGCAAATGATTGTGGAGTGGGTGATGGAAGTGGCCCAAAAGCCCGTCATCGTGAAGCTGACCCCCAATATTTCCGACATTACGGAGCCGGCCCTAGCGGCGCGGCGCGGTGGGGCCAACGCCATTTCGCTCATCAACACCATTCAAAGTATTGTAGGGGTGGACCTCGACCTGTATGCCCCTTATCCAATTGTGGACGGCAAGGGCAGTAACGGCGGCTACTGCGGCCCGGCTGTGAAGCCCATTGCCCTAAACATGGTGAAAAACTGCGCTCAGCACCCCGACATCAACCTGCCCATTTCGGGCATTGGCGGCATCGAGAACTGGCGCGACGCGGTGGAACACCTGCTGCTGGGCGCAAGTTGCGTGCAGGTGTGCACGGCGGCTATGCACTTCGGCTTCGGCATCATTCGGGAAATGACTTCCGGGTTGGAGCAGTACATGGTAGAAAAGGGCTTCAACACCATCTACGACATGGTGGGCAAGGCCTTGCCCAATGTGCTGCACTGGGAAGACCTGAACATGAAGTATAAGGTGACGGCTAACATTCACGCCGAAAAGTGTATCGGCTGCCAGCTGTGCTACACGGCCTGTGAAGACGGTGCCCACCAAGCCATTAGGCTAAACGCCGGCACGCGGGTACCCGAAATCATCGAGGAAAACTGCGTGGGCTGCAATCTCTGTTCGCTCGTTTGTCCCGTGGAAGAGTGCATCACGATGGAGCGCACCGACGACGGCACCCAGCACCTCACCTGGAAGGAGCGCACCGCCGCTGGCACCGCGCCCACCGAATTCAACGATGAAAAGGCTGGTGGCCGTCATCATTGGGTGCCCGCGCCCAGCGCCGCCCTCGGCAAGGAGCGCCACAAAACCCTACCTGGCAAAGCACGGGTTATCAGCGGCGAAACGGTGGTGCCGACGGAGGCATAATACTTCGCACGGAACTGAAAAAGGAGGAAACTGCCTATACAGTCGTGGCAACCGTGAAATGCACCGTTCCCACCCGCTCCCGCAACGGCCGGCCTTGCCGTCCGCTGCGATGACCGCGATGGCAGTGCCCGCGAGCACCAGCATCGGCGTGACCAGGATGGCGATCGAGGTAAGTTTCATCTCGTGCGCCTCGATCTTTTTGCCGAGGTACTCCGGCGTGCGGCCGATCATCAGGCCGGCGATGAACACCGCGAGGATCGCGAAGATCAGCATGCTGTACAGGCCGGTGCCAACGCCACCGAAGACGACCTCGCCGAGCTGCATCATCA
>ENA-OFCD01001545-OFCD01001545.1-metagenomes-genome-assembly--contig:-NODE-1545-length-11307-cov-6.581674_pt1 | contig 11307 bp, 11 predicted proteins | sample MGYA00153392_OFCD01 | MGnify analysis MGYA00153392 | reverse complement strand
TGTCGACCCCCGATATCAGGTGAAAGTGAAACACGACCACCAGGAGAACAGCCACCGCGCGCAGGCCATCGATGTCGGAGCGGTAGGCAAGGGCAGGGGTGTGTGACATGGCACAAAAGCGGGTTGGATGCGGCGCGGAGACTCTGCCAGAATTCCGCGGTGAGGCGCAGAACAATTCAACGCTTCTAGCGCACTCGTTGCGTTCGAGGCAGAGCGGCTGCTTGACCTGAAATCACTTTGAGCATTGCATCGGCGGACTAAAAAACACTTTCCATGAATCCGAATTTGTCCTTCCTCCTTCTTCCGTATACGCGGCGTGAGTTGCCCGGGTGGTCCAGACTGATGAGGTTGGCCGGCTACGGCGCGGCCCTCGGCGGGGCACAACGGATGCTTCCGGGGTGGAGCGCCATGCCCAAGGTCATCGTCATAGGCAAGCGGCATGGCTTCAAGATGAAGCTCGATCGTTCTGACTGGGCACAGTGTTCAACATATTTTCTAGGTAGATACTACGAACTCGGCGTGCAGAGAACCCTTGACAAACTGCTAAGGAAGGGCGATATATTCGTCGATATCGGCGCCAATATTGGCATGATCTCCTTGCATGCTAGGTATTTGGTAGGTGCGACTGGCAGCGTCATCTGTTTCGAGCCGAACCCAGAATGTGCAAATGTACTGGACGAGCATATGGCTATGAATGGCATCTTAAATGTCAATGTGCGGCGGTGTGCGCTTGCCGAAACCTCGGGAATTCTCACCCTTAGTTTAACCTCTGAACACACAGGTACGGCAACTCTGGCGAAAGTATCAGGTGCCGTCCGATCACTGTCAGTTCCAGTCTGTGTTGGTGATGAAGAATTGATTGGTATCGTTCCAAGATTAATAAAAATAGATGTCGAAGGATTTGAGTTGCAAGTACTGAAGGGCTTGAAAAAGACGCTAATACAGCACAAGCCTTTCATAATTACGGAGCTGGTTCAGGATCATTTGAATCGAGCAGGATCAAGTATATCTGAGGTATCAGAGTTCCTTATTGATATCGGCTATAAGCCTCACGGAATCGGAACAGCCAGATCTCCTGTGAGACATGATGTGACCTTAACTCCGACAATTACTGCAACATCTGAGTTTTCAGATTGGTTTTGGACCCCATTATGAATTTGAACATTTACTCAATAATACTTTATTCTTGCATTACGTAATCTACCTGCGAATAATTAAGACGCGAAGATGATAATTCGGAGTAGATCAATTGAAATCAATCGTTGACTTTGCTGTTATTTCTGTTATCAACCTACCTGAACGCAAAGACCGGCGTGACGAAATTGCGCAGCAACTGTCCTTGGTGGGGTTATATTTCGATTCGCCCCAGGTAAATATTTTTAGCGCCATTCGACCGCCTTACGCTGATGGCTTCGATTCGATTGGCACACGTGGTTGCTTTATGAGTCATCTACAGGTCCTCCGCAATGCATTGCTTTCTGACGATCTGCTGATACTGGAAGACGATTTGGATTTTGTTCTTGATGCCGATAAGCTACTTCGTTCCGCCCTTCAGGCTCTCCCAAATAATTGGGGCATCTTCTATGGCGGATGCGATGTTGATTTGCCCGCAGATAGCAGCTTGCTACAGCGAGTTCCGCCCTCGGTTTCGGTGCGCAAGTCACATTTCGTGGCATTTAACGGCCCCGTGATTGCACTGGTGGTCGAATATCTTGAAGCGATCCTACGACGGCCGCCAGGGCATATCGACGGTGGCCCGATGCATGTCGATGGTGCTTATTCTCGTTTTAGAACTGATCATCCTGACGTATTGGTGTTTGCCGCTATTCCTGAGCTGGGATACCAAAGACCTTCCAGAACCGACATCCATGCACTCAAATGGTTCGATCGTGTGCCCGTCGCGAAAGAATTAGTTCAACTCATTCGTCGTCGACGAGCAGCGAAAAAGAGATTAACAATTTGAACTTGATCAACAGTTTATTTTTTTTGAGTTGATAATGAGTAATTTGACCTTTGAAGCTCGGAAGTTACGGGTAATTTGGCAGCAAACTATTTCAGAATGTGTTATCCCAATCATCACGGTTCAGCTATAAACGAAATTATATTGCCCGAAGTGGGATGGATACGAAATTGTTCCCCTACGCGCTATGGGTGAGCGCGTAATCATATCGTCTGGTTTAACTAAGATCTTCGACTTAGGCGCGAAGGCGGGCTTTGCTGCAAAAGCGCTGCAGATGGATAACGGCACCGATATACAAGTTTTTCGCAATCCAAAAAGTATTTCCTCCGTCAACGAGACAGTTCGTAGTTGGTATCTTTTCAGGAGTAGATCGTGGCACCAGTCGATAAGTTGTAGTGGCCTAAATATTGCATATATTTTTTTGCATTAAGGTACGACTACAAATTATATACAGACTCCGCTTTTCTAATTTGTTAGGTTTGTTGGAACCATGATTATGGAATTTGTTCAAGTTACCAGTATATGGCCTTACTTTCTAACAAGCGCAGCGTTTCTTGTAATCGCATCTTTGCTTAGTTCAACGCAAAAATTCTACCGAGATTTATTAGACGTTGACCTAACTTCAAACCGTTTTAAATCCATCGACGGGTTACGCGGATTTCTGGCTCTAGCAGTGTATTTTCATCACGCAATAATAAGTTACTTTTATTATAAAACTGGACAATGGGAACTGCCACCTTCTAAATTTTATTTACTCTTAGGCCAATTTGGAGTTGCACTATTTTTTATGATCACCGCCTTCCTTTTTTGGCTCAAAGGAAGTAATGCTAAGTCGCATCTAAGTGCTCAACAGTTTCTTTGGGCTAGATTAATGCGATTGTCGCCAATGTATTTAATTAGTGTGTCTCTAGTTATAGCAATAAGTTTTTTTGAGACCGATTTTAAATTACAAGAGCCGATCCTTAGAATTGGAAAGGAGTTATTGACATGGAGCTCGTTCGGTTTTCTCATTCCGATGGATATAAATCAGTTCTCAGAAACTACTATCATTAATAGCGTATATTGGAGCTTAGCATACGAGTGGTGCTTTTATCTCATACTTCCTTTGATACTAATATTCTCACGAGGTATGGCATTTATTTTACTTATAACGATAGTCTCATTATTAATTTTTTGTTTTTCGGTAAGGCAAGTGGAATGGAATTTTCTTTGCGGAATACTCGCTGCTGAGATAGTAAAAAACGATAGAATAAAATATCATATTTGGTATAAGTGGCCTGTTTCATTAATAATATTATTATCTTTCTGTGTATTTTTCACGGAATTTCCGAGCGGATATGGTGGATGGCAATCTATAACTTTACTCATTGCGTTTACTTGCATCGCAAAAGGTAATAGTGTGTTCGGCATTTTGACTTGTCGCGCAGCGAGATTTCTAGGTTCTATCAGCTACAGCATATACTTGATTCACTGCATCATTTTATTCGTTTTTCTGAAAACACTGAATAATGTACAACCTATAGTTTTACTCACACCCGTTGAATATTGGACCGTTGTGGCGACGTGCGGAGCTTTGGTAATATTCGTTTGTAGCTTCAGCTACCGATTCATCGAACACACTAGCATGAGATTTTCGCTACCAAAATGGCTTGATACTAGAACTGAAAAGTTAATTTTTGTACAACCTGTAATAACCGACGTGCACGAAAGTAGTAAGGTCAAGTGATCACTTCTCCGCGTCTGATTATGAGAGCGCTTATGTTTTCATTGAAGCAATATGAAGCGAATATTAAAATATTGCCCCGCACAATGGGCAAATATATGCTCTTCGGAAAATATGGAACGCGCTAACACTGACTGTCTATTTTGCGAAACTGAGTGATTGCATTTTTTACAAGAAACCGATTAATCGTGAATCAGGCGATCAGTGGTACGCACCTATATAAATTTTATGCCCAAAGTTTCTGTGTTGATTCCAGTATTTAACAATGCCCCTTATCTAAAGGCGGCCATTGATAGCATACTCGTGCAAACGTTTGATGATTTCGAGTTATTGGTGATCGACGATGGCTCTTCGGATCAATCGCTCGAATTATTGAATGCGTATTCAGATGCACGGGTGAGAGTATATAGTCGTCCCAATCGTGGCATGGTGGCTACCCGCAACGAGCTCATTGAGCGCTCGTCAGGCGAACTGGTCGCAATCATGGATGCAGACGATATTTCACATCCTGAACGACTTGCTACTCAAGTAGAATTTCTTGCGACGAATCCGGGTGTCGGAGCTGTGGGCACCCGGGGTCGTTTTATCGATCCAGATGGCGATGAACTTTCGGACTTTAATGACTGCATTACGCATACTCAAATCACCGAAGCGCTTATGGTCACTGCGCTGGGTATAATAAATCCCTCCTCCATGATTCGTCGGACGGTAATAGAGGACGTGGAGTACTACAGGCCTGAGTTTACCTATTCAGATGATTTGGATATGTGGCTACGAATTGGTGAAAAGTATAAGCTCCAGAATATCGACAAAGTCTTATTCTATTACCGAGTTCATGAAAAAAACGCCAGTCATTTGAAATCTGCAGAGCAGCGGCAGGCAGCGTGGCGGGCCGTTAGAGAAGCGTGTGTTCGTCGAGGAATTGCTGCTCCCAATTATGTTGCTTCAGATGGTTTGATCGAAACATCCTCTGAAATTAGAAGAAAATGGGCTTGGTGGGCATTTAATTCGGGCAATTTAAGAACCGCATTTAAGCATGCCGCATTTATCACTCGAAAATATCCCCTTGATCTTAGGAATTGGAAGCTTATAGCGGTAATTTGCAGGCAATCCATGCGAACGTAAATCTAAGGTCATGCTTCTATCAAGAAAACCGCAGCGTACAAATCGCAAGTTGTTGGATGGAGTGCACTATATACAAATAAAGTTTAATTGAAACTTCAGCACGTAACGTGCATGGCATAGTACCTCGTGCACGCTGGCCGTCATAAATCCTCCCGAGCAATCTAAGCCACTGGAGCTCGCGACTTGCGATTCGTCACCGACCTTGGCGCGGCACAGCAGCTTTACCTGATGACGCAATGCCGGGCCAACGTCATTACCAACTCGACCTTCGCGTGGTGGGGCGCGTGGTTAAACCGGCGGCCGGACAAGAGCGTCATCGCCCCGAACGAGTGGTGCCGCCCCGGTGTGCCGAACGCGATCAGCGAAATTCTTTGCGACGACTGGATCAAGGTGCGCGCGACGATTCCGGTCTGGGACAACTTTCAGGTCTGGCGCTTTCGGCACCCGATCGCGACCATTCAGCGGGTGCAGGCCAAGCGGCGTCAGCGGCGCATTAAGCGCTTCGATCAGGCGCCAGCCGGGCCCAGCGCGGTGGCGTAGGTGCGCTCCAGTTCACTCGCAGCCGCGTCGGCGTCATAGCGCTCGCGCATCAGGGTCCGGGCGCGTGAACCCCATTCCTGCAGAAGGTGGGGCGCCGCGTAGAGGTGGCGAACGCATTCGACGATGCCGTCGGCGATGCGGTCGCAGGCCAGGTCGACGGCGTTGCGGTGTGCGTCGCCTCGCAGGGTGATGCCGGCCCAGCGCCCGTCGTCGTCGACCGGCAGATCGATCAACCAGCCGCTGCGCTGGTGTTCGATGAGTTCGGTGAAGGCGCAGATGCGGTTGCCAACGACGGGCACGCCGAGCATGCCGGCTTCTATGGTGAGCCAGCCCAGGCTTTCGTCCATCGAAGGGTAGAGGCAGATGTCGTGCGCCCGCAGTTCTTCGAACACCTGCGCATTCGGCACGGATGCCTTCATCTCGATCCAGTCGTGACTGGCGGCACGCGCGCGCCACTCGTCGGCATCGGGAGTGCACTCGCGCAGCGCGTAGCACTCGGTCTCGAAGCGGCCGATCAACGTCAGCCGCACATCGAGGCCGGCCTCGCGCAGGCGCTCGAAGGCGCGTATCGCATGCATGCCACCCTTGCGGAAAAGCTCCGAGCCGATCACGACCGCGGAAAACGGCTTCTCGCTGAAAGGCGCGCGTGGCGCGAACGCGATCTGTTTGCCGCCTAGCGGATCGGCCACGGCACCGCGGAACACCGCGAGCTTGGCGAGCGCGCGGGTGGAGCCGTTCTTCTCGAGCCGCTTGCGCGCGTACCGGTGCGCAAAGTCGCTGAGCGCGAGAATTTTTTTGCAGCGCGGCCCGTCGAGCCATTGCATGCCGCGCTGCAATTGAGCGGGGGTTGGCGCACCGAGGTAACGGGGCAGTTCGAGCTCGAACGAGACGATGAAGTCTTTGTTCACCGGAATCACGTTGAAGGTGTGCAGCAACGGTACCGAAGCGTCGAGCACGAACGGTGTGGCTTTGTAGTACGTCGATGTGGTGTCGAAGCGCTCCAACGACAGCTTGGCCACGGTGCGGTGGCGGTACTTCGGCGTGTTCAGGCCGTAGATCACGTGGCCGGAACCGTAGCACGGCCACAGAACGCCAATGGTGTTGGCGTACGAGCCGAGCAGATCCCAAGGGTAGTGCCGGGGAGGTTTCTGGGTCGCCGCTTTGAGGTCCATGGCGCCGCGCTCTGGTCAGCGCGCAACGGCGCTTAACTCATCGATCAACGCTTTCGTTTGCCGAATGTTGGCGCGCCCGGAGGCCCCGAACACCATCGACTCGATGCGCGGCTGCGCGCACACGTATTCGATCGCCTCGCGCGGCGAGATCGCGCCCGAAGCCAGGATCGACATCGCCACCGGCCTGAATTTGCGGTTCGCGATCGCGTCTTCGTAGACCGCGATGCCACCCGACATGCGAAAGCCGATCTTGTTGATGTTGGCGCAGACGATCGGGTTCTCGATGCCGAGCGCGTCGAGCGTGTCGAGCAGGCGCGGCACGTTCATCGTGATGTAGCCGGGCTCGGCGCCGTACTTGGTGCGCACGTGGTCATGAAAGATGCGCAGGCAGTCGTTCATGCGCAGGCCGAGCAACAGGTCGGTGATGACGTTCTGCATGAAGATCACCGGGGTCGAGAGGCCGTGAAACATTTTCATCTCGGCGTCGATCAGCAATTGCATGATCACTTCGATGTCTTTGTTCGCCAACGCGATGCCGCCCTTGAGCATGGCCGATACCGCGCCTTCTTGCGGCAAGAACATGCGCAGCGCTTCGATCATGCCGTGCTCGGTCACGGCGTTCGCGTACTTGTGGGCGTACGGCATGCACGGGTAGAACTTGTAGTCGGGGTACTTCTGCGGATTGGCGCGAAAGTGGTCGCAGATCTCGGCCACGCGGTCGTGCGAGGTGCACATGAAGGTGCGAATGCCTTCTTGGTACGCGGCGTCGAGCACGTCGATGATGGCTTGCAGGTCTTGAAAGCGCATCGACTGTGCGCGCGCTTTTTCTTCCGACATGTGGTTGACGCCGAAGAACTGGTTGTCGCCGAAAAGAACTCTGTCCATGGGGAACCCTGTATTGGCGTGTGAGGCAGTTGCAGCGTTGGTGGCGCGGCTGGCGATCAGCCGGTCAGGCGCGACCAGAAGCCTTTGCGCGATGCATCGGCGGGGGCAAGGGCACTCGGCGCGGCGGCTTCGCCGAGCAGCATCGAGACCACGCGGTCGGCCTCGAGCGCGCTCGAGAAGTTGTTGATGCCGTCGAGCCGGTGGGCCTGCACGCTGTTCGCGAAGTAATCGATCTGCGCCGAATATTCTTCGCCGCGCAGGTAGAACCAGACTTCGTCGGAAAGGTCGGTGGTGTAGCGCACCGTCCAGCCCTTGCCGACGCCGGGTAAGCCTTCGTGCGGTTCGCGCAAATACAGCTGGCATTCCTGGCGGTCGGCGACAAGCCGGCCGTTCGTGCCCCACACCGAAATCTTCGTCGACATCTTGCGAAAGCTCTCGTCGCTCCAGTTCACGCTGAGCTGGCCGCTCGCGCCACCCTCGAACTGCAAGGTGCTGTAGACCTCATCGTCGACATCGCGCGAGAACACGCTGTTGCGCACCACGCCGCTCACCGCGGCAGGCGTGCCGACGATGAAGTTGACCAGATCGATGGCGTGGCAAGCGTAGTCGTACAGCGCGCCGCCGCCTTCGTTTTTGGCCGAGCGCCAAGTGCTGCCCTTGCGCCGCAGCACGACCGGGCCATACGCCTCGGCGCGCACATGGTGAACGGTGCCCAGCGCACCCGACTCGACGATGCGCGCCGCCTCTTTGAAGGCGCCGACGAAGCGATAGTGGTAGCCGACTTGCGTGACCAGCGCCTTGCTCTGCGCGAGCGCGACGAGCCGCTCGCCATCGGCCACGTCGAGCACGAAGGGTTTCTCGCAGAACACATTAAGCCCGCGGTTCAGCGCTTTCTCGACCATGGTGGCATGCAGCTTCGAGGGCGTGGCGACGATCAACGCATCGAGCTGTTCGGTCTCGAGCATGCGGTCGAAGTCGGCGTAGCAGGTCAGGCCCGCGTGCTTGGTGAGAATGTCGGTCAGGTACGCCGTGGCGTCGCAGCCGGCCACGAGGTCGATAGCCGGGTGGGCGCGCACGATCGCGAGGTGCGACAAGCCCATCTTGCCCAAGCCGACCATGGCGGTTCTGATCATGTGTCGTTTCCCTGAAAAGTGAGACCGGGCGCGGCACTCTGGCCAACGCCGCAGCCGTGGCGTTAAACCGGTGTGGAGTTGCTCGAAGCGCGGGCGCGCAGCGCCGGTGGGCGATACCAGCCGAAGCCGTCGAGCAGCACCAACCAGAAGAATTCGAGGTCGCGGAAATAGCGGCGCCAGTAGCGCTTCGGCTCGGTCGTGAGGCGATACACCCACTCTAGGCCGTTGCGTGTCATCCAGCGCGGTGCGCGCACGACGGCATCGGCTTCGTAATCGATCGTCGCGCCCACGCCCATGAAGATTTTCACGCCGGGCATCGCGCTGCGATAGCGGTCGATCCAGATCTCTTGCTTGGGCGCGCCGAGGCCGACGATCAACACGGTCGCACCGGAGGCGTTGATCTTCTGGATCACGTCGGCAATTTCTTGCGGATCGTTGACGAAGTTCATCGAGGGGCCGATCGCGCCGACGGCGATCGGGCGGGCGGCACGCGCGTTGATGCGCTCGAGCGCTTTTTGCGCGATGCCGGGTGCGGCGCCGAGCAGGAAGACTTTGACTGCGGGGTTGGCTGCGTGGTGCCGGCAGAAGGTCGGGACGATGTCGGAGCCCGAAACTTTTTCCTGGATGCGCCGGCCGATCCAGCCGAGCGACCAGTAAACGTACTTGCTGTCGGAGGTGATGAAGTCGGCCTTTCGGTAGGCCGCATAGAACTCTGGATTGCGCTGCAGGTGGTAGCAGTGGTCAGGGTTGAGTGTGAAGACCATGCCGCTGTCGAGGCGCTGCATGAGCTCGCTCATGGTCAGGTTGTCGACCCAGATGTTGAGCAACCGGGAGCGAGGCCATGGGCGCAGTGGCGGGGCCTCGGTTTCTAAAGGTGGGGTCATGACGTGTCAGGGTTCGGGCACTGCGAAGCAGGCGGAATTCGGACTACCGGCGCAAGCGCCTTCGCCGCGGATTCTACGGGCTGTGGCAGTGGCGGCAGCGGTGAAAACACACGCTATGAACTGCCCCCTCGACCCCCTCGGGGAGAGGGGGTCAACACTCGCGGGCGGTCAGATTCCGACGTCGAGCATCATCCGGCCGTCACCGAGCATGTGAGCCGAGCAATCTTTGCCGGGGTTGATGCAGTTTTTGGTCCAGAGGTCGACGATCTCGGGGCGCCAGCCACCGAACCAATCGGCGTGCAACGAAAAGCCAGCCGGGATGTCGGTGCCGTAAGTGTCAGACGCGAGGCGCCAGCGTGATGGCGCGTTCGCTTCGGTCACCGGGTAGACCGCGGTGATCGACACCTCGGGCAGCGTGACCGGATGCGTCGGCGGGCATTTGCCGGCGGGGTGTGCTGCATCGACATAAGGGTTCGGGATCGGCCAGTACGCCATGTGGCTTTTGTGGTCCGGGCTGTCGAGGTTGACACCGTCCCAGCAGCGCGGGAACACCACCGAAGCCCAAACCTCGGCGCCAGCGGCGCAATTCGGAATGCTGTGCGGGCCGGGCTGAGATGCGGTCGGCGGAAAGTTGTGGTCGGAGCCCATTGCCGAACCGTTGCAGCTGAATGCCGTGGGCCCCCAAAGCACCGCCGAGCTGCCGTTCGGGTCGCCGGCGATCATGCGCAGCCCTTGGGGCAAGGGCGTGATGTCGGCTGGCCGCGCGAAGGCCGCCGACTTGTAATAGATGATCGCGATCCGCGGCTTGACGGGCGTGCCGTCTTTCGTGTCGATGATCGCGGGCTGCCAGTAGGCGCTGCGGTTGATCGTGCCGCCGCGGCAAGTGGAGTTGCCGGTGGCAAGCAGGCTCGCGGCCGTCGATTGACCGTTGGTGCCGGTGTTGCCGAAGTAAGCGTGCAGGTGCGACACCCCCGTCTGACCCGGGTAGACGATCGGGTCGTCGAAGTTCATGTGCGAGTAGGTGCAAATGGTGCGGAAGTCACCGGTGCCATCCGGGCTGAGCGCGGGCACATCGCTCGTCGGCGCCAACATGTCGACGGCCGAGCCACGCGCACCGACCTGAAGCTTGGCCGCATTCACCATCGGGCCCATCGCGGGGGAGGGCGCAGGGGCGGGGGCAGGTGTAGACGCTGGTGCTGGTGCTGGTGTTGGTGTTGGTGTTGGTGTTGGTGCTGGTTTAAGCGCGGGCGCGGGCGCAGCAATTGTTTTTGGAGGAGGGTTCACAACTATTGCTGGAACGGGCATGAGCACTGGCGCTGGCGTTGGTGCGACCACCGGCACCACGACCGCCGCCGGTACCGTGACGGGGGCCGGTGTCGGATCGGGCCGGTTGGGGTTGATGATGAATCTGCGGACTCTCAACGCTTCGGCATCGGTCGCCACGGCGGCCAAGTCCATTGCAGTGTGAGTTTGGCTTGCATCACTCGCGACCGCGCTTTCAGCCGATTGCGAATTGGAGACGGCGAGACTCTTGCTCGCCGAATCACCGGTGTTGCCACCACCGCATGCGGAAAAACCTGCTGCGATGGCGATCAACAAGGGGCTGGTCAACAACGATGGTTTACTGGAATTTTGCACTTGGCGGGCACTCGAAAAATGAGGACAGTGGGATGGCCAAGACTGCGCCTGTTGCTGATATCGACTGGCGGTGTCAGCGCCTTGAACAGGGATCTGTTACGAAGCGTGCGCAGGTGCTGATGGACGACGTGAGTGGCGCGCTAAATCCCGACGTCGAGCATCATCCGGCCGTCACCGAGCATGTGAGCCGAACAATCTTTGCCGGGGTTGATGCAGTTTTTGGTCCAGAGGTCGACGATCTCGGGGC
>ENA-OFCD01001543-OFCD01001543.1-metagenomes-genome-assembly--contig:-NODE-1543-length-11308-cov-5.831423_pt1 | contig 11308 bp, 15 predicted proteins | sample MGYA00153392_OFCD01 | MGnify analysis MGYA00153392 | reverse complement strand
CTGAGAAAGCCGAGTGATCGCCAAGCCGCCGATAAACCTCGGTTTCTTCTTCAAACCCAGCCAAGCCAGGAGCATAAACTTTGACCGCTTGTTGGGGATAGTCGGGATGAGAGAATACTGCTGTATAGTTACCAGCACCCAAGGTCTGCCACGGAATTGGTACCTTCTTAACCACTACCGGATTATGGGTAGCACTACTTTGAATTTGAATCTGGGGTAACAGTTCTTGGCTAACGCATTGAATAAATTGACTTAATAAAGATCGATCGAACTCTGAACTTTCCGCTCGATTAATCATGTGAGGTGGAGGCATGTTCATGGGGGAAACGCAGAATTGGTGCAAAATAGTACGCTAACGATTTCTCTTGAAGCGATACGAATCAAGATTTGCAGCCGATGGTGCCCCATTTTAAGTGCTGAGAAGTCGCCTAAAAAATTAGATCTTTGTGGCGCGGGTCATCAGGTAGTCTTGGTGGATGATGTTATCTTCAAGATATTGGGTCACCAAAGTCTCATACTCTCTGCGAAATAGGGCCAGATGGGCTGGGTCTTGACTACTCAGTATCTCCACTAGTTTTATCACTGGACCAGCAGTACGCTCCATCATCACCCGGCTATGGGTGGGACTGAGGGCGGCAACCAGCATCCGCTCTCGATCGAAAACAATCTCCTTAACAGCATTGCCCAGGTGCTCCCGTATGATGTTGGGGTCACCCCAGAGCTGTGGTGGTGCTACTCCTGGTGGTAGAGGGGCATGGTGGGCAACCAGCGTGAACAGACGACCAATCAGGAGTTCTGGGGGCCAGGTTGAGAAGGCGATCGTCCCACCTGGCTTGAGAACGCGCAGCATCTCGGCAATGGCAACGTCTGGTTTGGGAGCAAACATATGCCCGAACTGACTGAGCACAAACTCAAAGGAACTATCTGAGAAGGGAAGCTGCTCCACATCCCCCTCGTGCCAGTCAATTTCCACACCAGCTAACTGGGCATTCTCCCTTGCCCGTTGGAGAAGTTCTGGGGTAAGGTCCAATCCGGTGACTCGAGCACCAGCACGAGCTGCTGTTACTGCAACAACGCCAGTGCCACAAGCAACATCGAGTATCTGCTGACCAACTCCTAGACCAGCGAATCGTAACAGCTTGGCAGCGGCTGGAGTTGTAATGGTTTCTAAGGGCAGAAAATGTGCCCACCCTTGTTTTTGTGCTTCCTTGAACTGAGTTAACACATCCATAACAGCGCTCCTCTAAAAGTGAAGTTTGTTTGTTTAGGTGGTTGCTGCTGAGTATCTCGCCTTGATCCGCCAACCTCAGCTCATTGAACAGGTATTTGGATTATCAATTGTCATCGAATCATTATTGAGCGACAACAGATGTGTGGTGAACGCTGTTAAATCCGACTCGAATTCAGGCGTGCGCGATCGATTTAATTACCGACACGAATTCCATGGAGAAAACCAAGCAATCCGAACACTTTAAGTAACCACAAAATAACTGCGACTACCACTACGATATTCAGGATTTGCTTGATTTTACTATCCATGGGGATGTAAGTGTTGACGAGCCACAATAGAACTCCAACCACGATCAAAACGATTACAACCTGGATCAGATCCATGACTACCCTCCTTCGTAAAACTTAATTTAGTGAGTATGATTTTGAGATATTTGGTAGTATCCTTATACCTTTAGTGCTTGTCTTTAGACATCAGGCGCGACCCACTATTAAATTGTAGACCAATCCAATCAGAGCCAAAACTAACAGCAGGTGAATTAAGGCACCTCCGATGTGAATTGAAAATCCCAAGAGCCAGAGGAAAAAAAGTACAACAACGCCAGTCCAGATGAGATTAATCATATTTTTCTTCTCTCTTATAATTAAAGCTTGGTATACGATTCAAACCGGAGTAAAAAGCAGGTTGATTTATCTATTTATGGATTGAGAACGATTTGTGCAGCGGTCAAAGGTTTAAATTGCCAAATTGCTATTTAAACCTTTTTGAGAAATATCACTATTGGTCGATAATGTCTTTAGCTGCATCTTTCACATTTTCAACGGCGTGCTGAACTGATGCTTCTACCTGTTTTTCCTTACCCTCTGCTTGAGTTTTGGGATCTCCAGTAATATCTCCTACTGCTTCTTGAATTTTACCTTCAATATTTTTGGCGGTTGCCTTGGCTTTATTTTCTAAGCTCATAATACGCTCCTAATTAAAATCATTGAATTTGAGAACTGCTGACGTGCTTTGAGTTAACAACTTTAATGGTATTGATAAAGCAAATAAATATATTATGAAATGTTGAGAAACTTTCGTTACAATATATTAATCATGAAGCTTTAGTTACATGCTAGATTTTTCATGGTTTACATATTTTCATTCTAATTTTTTGTCCTCTTGTTTTCTGATTTGTTTATAATTTGTTGCATTTCCCCCGTCAGGAAAAATTAGTAACCCCAGCCGACACCACGACACCAGAGCCAGCAATAACTTCTAGTCGGTTGGGCTTCCCAATTTTAGCAGGTCGGTAAAGGGGCGAGCCCTTTGGGTCGGCTAATTCCCAACCCCTGCCCTCTCCCCCTCTCCTAAACCAGCGGTTTTTCACTCCAGGGGTAAATCTACTTTGGGTAGACTTGCTAAATAATTTTTGATTAAATCTCGGTCGCGGTCGTTCTTTAAATAACCATTAATTGCCAAACTTATTATCTCTTCATTCACCCGACCATCTACAACCATACCCTGGAACATTACCCCAAATAAGATCTTTCGCCGCGTATCGAGTTTGCGCTTTTGAAAACTCTTTCTAGCCTGAATTTGTTTGATTCGATTTTCAACCTGCTTTCGTTCTTCTAGTAACTTTTCTAACTTCAATTTTTCGCTATTCATACTTGATTAGCTCTCTGGTGATATGTTTTAGTATGCCCGTGGGTATCCTAAAACATATCACCAGTCCCGAAAAGGGAATGGCGCACTTATACATTCTGCGAATGTGTGCGCCCTGCCGGGAGCTGAACGTGACACCCAAATTTTGTAAAACCATCGTGGCGATTTATCACAATAGCGCATCGATTATAAAAAGATCGGCTGGAAAGTCGTCAATTGCGGCGGCGGCTTATCGTAGTGGGAACAAATTAACGGATAACAGAACAGGTTTGACGCATGATTATAGTCGCAAATCGGGAGTAGACAAATCGATAATTTTGACTCCAATTGCTGCTGATTGGATTACCGATCGGGCTAAACTTTGGAATAAAATTGAAGAAGTAGAAAAAAGAGATGATGCACAGCTATCGAGAGAGGTAACTTTAGCTATCCCAATCGAATTAAATCGAGATGATAAAATTGATTTAGTTTACGAGTACGTGCAAAAAAACTTTGTCAATTTGGGTATGATCGCCGATATCAATTTTCATGGACTGGATAGCGACAACCCTCATGCTCACATTATGCTGAGTCTGAGAGATCTAAAAATTGATGAACAGGGAGTCGTAAATTTTGGGAATAAGAATCGAGGTTGGAACCACAAGAATCTGCTCATAAAAAATCGCGAAGATTGGGCAACATTAACAAATGAATATTTAATAGAAGCTGGATATCCAGACATCCAAATCGATCATCGTAGCAACGCGGATCGCAAGATCGAGGCTATCCCCCAGATCCATTTAGGTGCTGCGGTTGCAGGGATGCGAAAAAAAGGGATTGCGACAGAGCGAAGCGGCGAGTACGATCGAATCGAAATCGCCAATAATAATATTCGTCAAAAGTTGGAACAGATTTATGAGTCAGAGTCAATAACCTGTGATTTAGAGCGTCAATTAGCAAAGTTTGATCGCCAAGTAAGTAAGCGAGAACAATTTTATGAAAAGAAACCTACGGAGGTTGCAAAACCTCCAAAACCAGCATACATAAAATGGAGCTTGAAGCGAGAAATCGATCCTCAGCTAGTGCGCTCTATTTTGGAGACAGCAGATCGACTGGGAACGAAGTGCTATAAGGCTGATAACTATCATGTGCAGATTCTGCGAGATGAAATTGAGGTTAGATATCAGAATAATCGAGTAATGATTATTGATATTAGTACATGTCACGCTCTTCTAACAGATCGATCGTTTACTCTTAAACAGTATGAGATCGGGTTGGCAAGATCTATTGATATTTTACTGACAGAGCCAGAACAGCAGCGGGAACAGCAACGCCAAGCGGAGCCAGAACAATTAGAGCAGTTAGAACAACAGAAAGAACCAGAACTACAGTTGCCTCATGACATTATTGATGATTCTGAAATTATTGTTGATGATTCTGAACTTACTGTTATTAATGACACTAAAATCGATCTTACTAAACTAGTGGTTACGCCATTGATAAATAAAAATCTATCTCGTTCTGAATGGCATCGGTAATTAATCATTTTGGAATAAGTTATACTTCATGCTGAGAGTCGAGAGGCGACCAAGTTTTATAAGTCGCACTAACTCGTAAAATTGGTTCTTCTTGTGTTGATTAGTACCGTTGAACGTATTTAACTTTTACGACTCCTTGCATATAAGTAAAGTTGTACTCTGATATTAATTACAATCGATGTTAGATTGTCGTTCTCTAGCTAGAGTCTTGCGATAGTCGGAAGCCTCAGCAATTTTAGTAACTATTATTTCCGATTTACAAATTTTTAATTCTTCATCTATTTGTCGAACTGTTTTCACTATCTCATCTAATGAGACTTGAAAGAACTCCTTTCTTGTATTTTCTTTATTCATTCTTCTATCCCCTAAATACTTATGTAGCATAGATTCAAGTTCTGGAGCATTTTCGCAAAATATCATAGCATGAACATCGAATGGAAAGGGAACAGAAGCACTACCCAACTCTTTAACCCGATCCATTGGTTCAAGGCGGCGCGTCATACCAATTTTATAGACATCCTCACCAAATGAGCCAATATTTGAAATGATGTAAACATGCCCAGACTTAGTTAATTGAGCTTGCGAAATAGCTCTTTCTTTATTTGCTTCAGCTTCTGCAAGACGTTGTTGCAATTCCTCAATTTTTATAAAAAGTTCCTCTTGAGCTTTCCCTGTCAATGTTTCTACATCTCTACGAGCTTTTTCTAGAGCCTCTTGATAACGGCGCTCTTCTTTCTCAGCATCTTGTTTGGCTATTTCAATTTCGCGCAATGCTTTCTCTTCTTCACGCATTTGCTCACGAATAATGCGTTGCTCCTCTAGTTCCTGATATTTTTTCTCTTGATATTCATGAGTTAGCCAAAGCTCTTGTAACTTTAGGTTTAAAAAAGATGAGGTAATCTCACAACGTGTTGTCTGAGATAACTTGTTAAGATCGCCATAAGCTTTTTTGATACGATTTTCCATAGTCTTAATATTATTGTATTTAACTTTTACAATGGAAGCATCACATTCACCGTTAAAAGCACGAAGAACCAATTTAATAAAATCATCAGTCATCTTCTTACCTTTTTGAAGACTACCCTCAACTGACCATTCCGTATTACAGATTGCAGCTTTTTTACTCTTAATTAGCTGTTTTTGTTGAGCACGAATTCTGTCCAAACGTTGTTTATAATCTTGAGTATCTTGAAAATTATATTTAGACTCATAGAATCCAAAGGCTTCAACAATTTCTTGTTCTTCAAGTCCTTGAAGTCTTGTTTTGAGTACTGAAATCTTAGAAGATAGTTCCTGTTCTTCTGATTGAACTTGCCTATTAAGTTGTTGAAGTTGATTATTTAAAACTGCAATTTGTGTGTCTAACTCCTTGACAGAATCTTCCCTTGATATCATTCCTCCATACTTGAGATCGGCTTTTTGCAAGCGTTTATCTGCTTCTTGTAGCTTTTGCCGATCTACTACACGCTCTTTTTTTAGATGTTGTAATTGCTTAATTGTTAAAGCAAGCGCAGTCGCTAACCCGATAGAGAGGAAAAGTAGTAAGTATGTCATGGGAGTCATCTAAGGTCGTCTGCTATAGATTACCCGAAAAAACAGCTTCAGAACCAGGTAAAACTAAACAAATTGGACTGGGAGATCGAAATATGTAACCCATTGCTTTGGCTAAAGCCAAAAATGACTATTTGTTAAACCGGACTGTTCAAGAGAAAGTGGAAATACGCATAGTTGCGAGATTAACTACAACTATGCGGTTCACGCCAAAACGCTATTTACTCTCCCTTCAGAAGTTTAGTTGCAATCGTTGAATCCTGGATCGAACGACCATCAATAAGGATCTCTACACCCAGGAGCTTGATATTGATACGTCCAGGGTATTTACGAAAGATGGCAATAGCACCAAGGGCAATCGATACGAGCATCGAAGAACAGATGAGAGTGAGTGATTCTGACATTTTACAAACTAGACTGTGTATAAGTATTTAGTCAGCCTGTTAGTAGTTAAACTTAGGAATCCCTGCATAATGTGTGCATTCTTAATCCTCGCTCCGTTTAGGGCGAAACCCTTCCCTTCCTCGTCCCCTTAAATTAAGCATGTGAGAATAAGCAGTGTCGAATCCTTAACCTCCACATCCTCTGACCGGATTCAGTTACAGCGATTTGACGATCGCATCCTTGGTTCGGTTACATTGATTTCGTCTGTAACTGGCTGCATTCGATCGCAACTGGCACACGCGATCGGTGATAGCAGTAAAAAATCAAAACAAGATTGGATAGATTCGGTTCAAAACTTCTGTGAGTAAATCTTCTGGACAAGTACCAAGAGATACCGCTGTTCTCGATCGATAGTCCAGCGACCGTATTTGGTCGGTCATAATTATGCCAGTAACGGGTAGATCTACTGGAATAGTGACATAGAAAGGATTTCGCCGCTTAGTATTGCTAATCGGGCAAACTAAAGCGAAACCGCGATACTGGTTAAACTCACTTTGGCTAACCACCAGTGCGGGACGATTGCCCATCTGTTCGTGACCAGACTGCGGATCGAAGTCGATCCTGATAAAGTCTCCTCGACAAGGAATGTACTCTACCATTCTTCATCTCCTACTGCTTGTCCCCAATCAACTTCGGGTTCGTCTTCTAATTCCTGAGAAATTAGTTGTGCGAGAGTATATTTGCCATACTTATTTACAGGGCAAACCATCATCATGCCATTTTCAAGCCGACAATCGACCTCCCCATTTACAGTTAGGGCCAGCTCCTCAGCAATATATTTAGGAATCCTAATCCCTAATGAGTTACCCCATCGCCCGATTTGAGTCTTCATGATTCAAGTGCAAATGATATCTAAAGTATATCATGTTAATTACTGGCACACGAGATCGGGGCTGATTGCTGCCACGCACCCTCGCCGCAAGTAGGTGATTTTAGTATCTATCGTGACCCAATGGCGAGGATCGCACTCTGGCAATCTAAATTAATCTCTACCTATTACCACATTGTTTGTCACTATAAATACTATACTTAGTGCTTTTATATGTTAAAATATATCTAAAGTCACTAAAAATACTCTTTTAAACACATGCTTCTAGTCGTCGGAGGTATCAAGGGGGGTTCAGGAAAAAGCACTATTGCAGTCAATTTAGCAGTCGCTAGAGCTAGTAGACACAAGGTACTACTGGTTGACGGGGATGACCAAGAATCAACTAGCGATTGGTATGCCGAGCGCAAGAGTGTTTATCCCGACCTTTCACCGAATCTAGATTTTATGAAGGTGGCAGGTAAATCAGCTCGCGATCGATTATTAGCTACAGCCGATCGATACGATACGGTTATTGTTGACACTGGAGGAAGAGACACTGTTACTCAACGAGCAGTACTATCGGTTGCCGATCTGCTCCTAATTCCATTTCAGCCACGATCGGTTGACATCTGGACTATTAAAAGAGTCTCCGTTTTAATTGCTGAAATTATTACTATTAATCCAACCCTAAAATGTGGAGGTTTTATTAATAAGGCATTCCCCAATAGTACGGACAATGACGATACTATGACCGCTATTGATGAGGAAGACGGCATACAATTAATACCTCTAAAAATAGGAGACAGAAAAGCATTTTCAAACGCATTTGGGATGGGCTTAACAGTTCCAGAAATCAAGCCAAAAGCAGATAAAGCTATCGACGAGTTACAACAACTCTATATTAAGCTTTTTCATTAAAAAGCACCGACAAGCACTAATTTATTGCTGAAAAGCACTGAAATACATTTAATAAGCACTATATGGCAATTAATCCAAAACGAGCAAAAGTCGATCCAGAGGCAATAAAGAAGGTAATCGATAGGGGAGGATCTACACCCAATTCCGAAGAAAAAGTAGATAAAAACATAGAAGAGAGTGATGTTAGATTCACCGTCACTATGCCTTATCAATTAGCAAGTGCGATCGATCGTTTGCGCAAACCAAGTAAAACTAGTCGGCAAGCATGGTTGATGCAAGCCGCGCTCGATAAAATCGAAAAAATGAAAAAGGATGGGGATATAAGTACGGATATTTACTGAGGCTTTAACTAATTAATAGCGATGGCGATCTGTAAATAGAGGTGATTTTGCAAAAGAATAGCATGTCTATTCTTTTGCAATTTTAGGCATTTAAACTGTTAATTGTTCACGAATATACTAATAATGTTAATATCTCTATCTTGGCGATCGCAATATAGAGATGATCGAAACAATGACGCAGGACTAATAAATTGCTTATCTATTGGGTCACTTAGTAGAGAAAATTTTCCACATACAGATTTGAATACGCCTATTAGTTGATTGATAAATAAGCGATTGCCATTGTAGTAATCGTCCCATATAATGAGAAGTACAGACGTTACTAGTTATGCAAAAATGAATAGACCTACGGGAGGTAGAGGGCAGCGTATGCCCTATGAGTCAATGGTCATCAGGATTCCCATCCCTTGCTGGCAGCAAGTTGATGATTTTTGTATGCATTATCGTGAGCACATGAAGCTTTCTGGATTTTCCAATCTCGAAGCAATCAAACTTAACGCAATAGCTAAAATTATTGACGAGTACAAAATGCAATTAAAGTCTGGTGACGACTCGACAAAATGTAATGAGTTGATTCAGAAACTAGAAGAAAAAATGGAGGGTGCATAAAATCAGATCTTAATGAAAAGGAAAAGTTTTACCCGCGCTTTGTATTAGTTGATATACAGCTTTACCTACCGACAAAAAAGAATGCTTGCTTTTCAATAACACAAAAAAACAAAGCCACTTAGTTTCCTAAGCAGCTATCACACATAAATTATTAAAAAGGAATAATACCTTAGAACACGCTTACGAGGCGGGTTTGAAGCTTAAAATTAGAAGACATAAGACTCTAATTTTAACTCAAAAATAATTTTTTGTCCATGATTTGCTTAAGTAGGAAATGACGATCTGCAAAGTCGTTATCACATTTATCAAATAATCACAAGTTGTAGTTTATAAGTTACACATTTTTGATTGTTGGATAAAAGACTAGGCGGCTCCATCTACCAAAACAAAAACTGGAGCCATTTATGGATTATTTCGACAGTTCGGTTACTGCTACATTTTTGCGGGAAATTTGTGCTGGGCGTACAAAAGATCATGTCCATGTTGTATCAATGTATGACCCAGACGAGCGAAAATTCCCTGATGGGTATGACTCGTCCCATCTGCCTTGTTACGTCCCTGTTGCCCAACAGACTTTAGACAAGAAGACTGGCAAACCATCTGGCAATCGCAAAACCCTGTGCCCCTACGTTGTACTACATCAGCCAGTCACAGCGGATCTGACTAATGAGCTAATCGAGAGTACAGTATCAAAGCTACCTCAAACGTATCGCGGTTGGTGTCTCACTTTATTTACCACCGACTCAAGTGGTAAACGTGCTGGTGTCAATACGATCGATCCACTTGCACTTGTGGCTGATTACGACCATGGAGTTGAGGCACCAACCGATCAGCAATTAATCGAGCTAGGTTTACCATTGCCCACCGTTCGTGTCAAAAGTGGCGGTGGGGTACATCTCTGGTGGTTTTTAAAAGAAGATAGCTGTACGAAGGAACAACGTGCGGATGTGATTGTGGCGATCGCGGCTGTAACTGGGGCAGATTCATCGATGAAGGATGAAGCGCGGGTTCTGCGGTTGCCTGGGAGTATTCATCTTAAAAATCCTACCGATCCTAAAATTGTCACGATTTTAGAAGCTAATTACGATCGGCGATATACCTGCTCGGATTTTGAGGTCTTTACGACCAAGAATAAACAGACTGTTTCTCCCACAAAAAAAATTACTGCGACCAATAACAAACTCAAACTCAAGCCCTCTCCCACAAAAAATACTAGCGATATTATTCCTCCTATTCCGCTCGACCGGTGTTTGAGTAAAGAACATCGAGCAGCTTTAGTAGATGGGGTGAGCGAGGGCAACAGAGACAATACCGGATGTAGTCTCGCCCGTGACCTAATCGGTGCTGCAAATCATGTCCCGTCACTCCATTTTGATTATACAGCACTTTCCAGCTATGTGGAGTACACAATCTTTATTGAAAGACTGACTCAGCAAAGATTAGCTGTACTTCATAAATAAGGAAAGTGCTGTAAGTCCAGGTTTTACCAGTTAGAAGTAGCTGGAGATCCCAAAGTATTATTATGGGACTATTGCCAGCGGTGCAGTCCACCTCTCCGCTCCTCTGATTTTGATCGAATTTATAAGTCAGCTCTCGAATTCAATCCCGCCCCTAGTTGCAATGATGAAGTCCTAAAAAATTGCTTGCGATCGTGGACTAAGGAAAATACTCCAAGCCAAGATAGCACCCAATTGGATCGAGAGGAGACTGCGGAGAAATATCAGGCGATCGCACGAAAATTAGGTTTTAACCTTTCTGACAAAGGGTTAGGCAAGGATGGTTGCCCGAACAGCAAGATGTTAAAGCTTAAAATCGACTTATTTGAGTTATTTGGCGAACGACTCAAATTTAATGAGATGACCAGGGAGATTGAGTTAGACAAACAACCCATCGACCTAGATTTGGCTAAAGATTTTGTAGCGACAAACCTGGAATATGATGCCCCGACCGAAAATTGCATCATTGCTCTAAATGCAATCGCTCTTAAGTTTAAGTATCACCCAGTCAAGGAATATTTAGATTCACTACGCAGTCAGTCAGTCGATCTGAACTCAATTACCAATTTTCCCCAAAAATATTGGGGAAACAATGACCCACTCGAAAATCAACTATTTTTTCGCAAACTCCTTGCTTCAGTTGGCAGAGTTTTAAAGCCAGGCATGAAAGATGATTCACTTCTGGTTTTACAACCTGAGTTCGATGAGGCATAGCCTCATCAAACTCAGATGGGACAACATGTCCA
>ENA-OFCD01001541-OFCD01001541.1-metagenomes-genome-assembly--contig:-NODE-1541-length-11312-cov-3.483255_pt1 | contig 11312 bp, 10 predicted proteins | sample MGYA00153392_OFCD01 | MGnify analysis MGYA00153392 | reverse complement strand
ACCTTGGCAACCTTGGCAACCTTGGCAACCTTGGCAACCTTGGCAACCTTGGCAATTAAGACTGGTGTCGAGTGCGCAGCTGGCGATGCTGCAAGGTTCGCCAGGTTTGCCAGGGCAAATACCAGAGTAAAAAAGGAGATTAGCGTTCGTTTCATCACCTCGAGGGTAGTAGGAATCACCTGAGGTAACAAGATTCCTCAATCAGAGTTAGAGCTCGCCAATACCCAAAAAGATGGTGGGGTCGACTCATAGAATTTGAGTTCAACCCCACCTGAAGAGCTTTGGGGCTCTTGAGATTTCGGAGATAGTTTCTTTACCTAGAGATGAGTACTTTCAGTGCTTTGGTCTGAGCTGCGCGGCCAAAGGTGTCATAGGCTTCAAGAAATTGATCGAAATTAAATCGATGGGTCACCATTTTTGCTGCCGGCAACTTTTTACTTTCGACTAACTTCAAGAGCATGGGAGTGCTACTGGTATTTACTAGACCCATGCTGATGAAGATATTTTGAATCCAGAGCTTCTCCACGTGGAGGACGATCTCCTTGCCGTGAACACCGACATTCGCTACATGCCCTCCCGGGCGAACGATTTCGGTTGCCATTGTGAAGGTCTCAGGTAACCCAACGGCCTCAATGGCGACATCTACACCGGCGCCATCTGTGAGCGCCATTACTTGTGCTTTCCAATCCGGCGCACTTGAGATAACTGAATGCGTTGCACCAAATTCCTTGGCCATTTCTAGGCGATTTGCATCGAGGTCAACGGCGATGATTCGAGCTGCCCCGTAAAGACCAGCCGTTGCAATAACTGCCAGCCCAATGGGTCCAGACCCGATAACCGCAACTACATCACCTGGCTTAATGCCTCCGTATTGCACTCCAATTTCAAAGCCCGTCGGGAAGATATCTGAGAGCATGACCGCCTCTTCATCGCTGACGCTATCTGGAAGTTTATAAAGCGAATTCTCTGCATAGGGAACTCGAACAAACTCTGCTTGGGTGCCGTCAATGAGATGGCCAAAGATCCAGCCAATTCCTGAAACTCCCTCATCACCGAGGCAGTGCGAATAAAGTCCAATTTTGCAGTTAGAACAAGATCCACAGGATTTAATACACGAAATTAGTACTCGGTCACCAACTTTGAGATTTACTACAGAGGATCCAATCGCTGTTATTTTGCCCACACCTTCATGCCCCAAGATTCGACCAGGCGTTACGGCAGGTACATCACCTTTAAGAATATGCAGATCGGTGCCGCAAATAGTTGTTGCGTCAAGTCGAACGATCACATCAGAAGGATTTTTAATAACTGGATCTGGAACCTCAATCCAGGATTTTTTACCGGGTCCATCGTAAACAAGTGCTTTCATTTTGGGTACTAGCCCTTCGCTACATGTGCAAAACGACTTTGCGGTTCCATATTCCGCCTATCAGTCGTACTTGTAAAATAAAGCCACGCTTAGGTAGTTGTGAAAATCACAAAGAAGGGCTGCCTCTCGTTCAAATGCGTGAGGGAAATGTGAGGATCCTTCTGCTGTCGAGCTAACTTTGTCCTTTAAGCAGATCCCGAATTTCTCGAAGGAGCAGAACATCATCAGGCTCTAGCGCTGGCTCGGCGATATTTTGAAGATGATGTCTACGGGCCATAATGCGGTTCATTGGGAGCACGATCAGGAAGTAAATAACGGCTGCAATGATAATAAAATTGATGATGGCATTAATAAATGCCGCCCAGTCGAATGCGACACCATGAACAAAGAATGCTCCACCGTGTACGCCACCTCCACCTACCAACTGAATTAGGGGTTGGATAAATGACTTTGTTAATTGGGTAACTATTGCGCCAAAGGCAGCACCGATTGCTACCGCGATAGCAAGTTCAATGACATTTCCGCGCAAAATAAAGTCTCTAAATCCTTTAAACATTCCAAATCCTCCGATCAATGTCGCTGTCAGGCGAGAACAAAATTATAGGTGATTAAAATTCTAGTTTTGAAAACGGTGATAATTTTTAAGCGACCTCGTCGATCCGCCGTGCTTCGACCTTAAAAGTACTTCCTTCCGGGGAGATCCATTCGCAGGATCCATCTTCAAATGAGGTCAATTTCCATCCACCGTGTGTCTTCATCCTGTGATGGCGTCTACAGAGAAGGCCTAGGTTCTCCTTTGAGGTCCTGCCACCCTCTTCCCATGGAATCGCGTGATCGAGGTCGCAAACTCGCGCAGGTTGTCGGCAGCCGGGAAACCTACAACGGCGATCGCGAGCGAGGATAAAGTCCACGAGCGCTTGCGGCGGTTCATACGCGGAGCGTCCGTAGTCCAGAAGGTTTCCCGAAATGGGATCTGTGATGAAGCGTCGCCATTTCGCATCACTCGCCAATTGGCGAGCAACCGATGCCGGGATTTCGCCATAACCATCTAAAATCCCAGGGTTCTCCTTAAGGCCCAGGAGGGTAGGCAGGTCGAGGGTGAGGTTGAGGGTAACCGGTCTGCCATGTGCGAGATTTTCATTGGAGGTTGTTGAGAGAAATTGCCTTGCGATTGTCGCGAGTGCATCGGCCCGCAACTGGTCGAGAGTCAGCGGTTCGAGCTGCGCTGCGATAAAGGTGGGGAGGGCAGTTTTACCTGAAATCGTTGATTGGTCCGCATCACGATCGGCCCGCGCTAACTTGTCAATTGCTAGCCAAATAGTTTGTGCCTCAGCGGCAGGCAGTAGGGCCAAAATCTGGGCCATGCCGTTAGGTTGAGCCGTCAAAGTAACGCGACGCCCATCGACCGCTTGCGAAGCTGCAACTTCAAATTCTGCCGGTTCCATCTTTGCGACGATGCTGCGGAGTTTATTGGTCACCTGAGCTGGAGTATGAAATTCGGAATAGGCGATCGCCGTACTCTCTAGATATCGCAGTTGGTCTGGATCTATTCCCCGACGAATGAGCGTCGCGCTCTCTTTTGCTATGACCGTCGCCTGTGCGCTGGAAATTTCCCCATTGGATAGCGCTGAACAGGTGGCAGGCAGGTGTTGCGTCAAGACTCTGGCAACATCGATACGAGATTGTGCTGTTACCGGTGCCAAATTTAGAGTTGAGGAGATCTCCTCGCGCGCCGGGTCATCCACCGTGGAGTACCTTCCGCGATCGGGAGTTGGTTCAGTGCCAGCAACTGCCACGATGGCAATCTGCATGAGGGCTTGCAGCCAACCACTTTGCCGTTCTAGAGCGGCGAGATAATCGACCCGATCCGATGGATTGAGGGTGGCCGGATCTATCGCCACCAGCGCCACCAGAACATCGATTCCGGGCAATTGTGCCAGAAGGTCTTTGATGCAGATCGTGCTCATGGGTCAATTCTTGAAGGGGGCGCTGACGGTGGGGGAGGTTTTTCGAGGCTTTTGTGGATAACTGTGGATAAATGAGCCTCCCCTTGACCACGGTGTGAACCTCTCGCGTGAGGTTAGGGAATGCGCTACCCGCTGGTGGGGTTCTATACTTCGGTTAGTTGAATCTTCAACCAACATAGTATTCAAGAGAGATGAGCGGATGCGATGCCAGCAGTAACAGTTAGCGATCTAACCATCTTGCCCAGAGTGGTCGCCGACCCGCAAGCCAAGGTTCGCCGGGTAAAGAGCGTTACAACCGCTCCGCAGGGCTTTGAAGGGGAGGGCTTCCCGGTCCGGCGCGCCTTCGCTGGGGTAGATATGGCAGAGCTGGATCCCTTTATCCATTTGGATCAGATGGGCGAGGTCGAATATGCCCCGGGTGAACCAAAGGGCACTCCGTGGCATCCGCATCGCGGATTTGAAACGGTTACTTACATTATTGATGGAATATTTGATCATAAAGATAATCACGGTGGTGGTGGCACGATCACTAATGGCGATACCCAATGGATGACCGCGGGAGCAGGCCTGCTTCACATCGAAACTCCACCCGAACATCTCGTAGTCAGCGGTGGCCTCTTCCATGGTTTTCAACTCTGGGTGAATCTACCTGCTGCGAAAAAATGGTCAAAGCCGGCATATCAAGATATTCGGGCGAAGGATGTTGCACTCTTAACAACCAACGATGGTGGAGCACTGCTCCGCGTCATTGCTGGGGAAGTCGCCGGCCACAAAGGCCCAGGATCTACGCAGACTCCCATCACCATGATCCACGCAACTCTGGCGCCAGGCGCTGAACTTCGTCTCCCATGGCGTACCGATTACAACGCCCTTATCTACACACTCAATGGAAAGGGCACTGTTGGGGATTCGGGACAACCCGTGAAGATGGGTCAACTCGCCGTTCTCGTTGATGGAGCAACTTTGGTAATAAAGGCAGATCAGAGCCAAGAGTCTCGTTCACCAACTATGGATATCTTGATCCTCGGCGGAGAACCAATTCGCGAGCAAGTGGCTTGGATGGGACCTTTCGTGATGAATACTAAAGCTGAAGTAATGCAAGCCTATGATGATTTTCAAAAGGGGCTTTTGGGTACGATTCCCGCCGAGCATGCTCAAGTGCCAACCGAGGTAGGCATCTCAGGTGTGCACAACACTCCGACAGATGTTCAAGAGAGTTCACTTTAATTACCTAGCGTTACAAATTACCTAGCGTTACTCACCTTCTTACAGGATAGGAACCCCCGTGCCACAACTTTTTGATCCAATAACAATTCGCGGAGTAGAAATTAGTAATCGCGCATGGGTAAGCCCCATGTGCCAATACTCTGCGCAAGATGGAGTCGTCGGGGAGTGGCACCACGTTCACCTTGGAAGTTTCGCAACCGGTGGGGCTGGCCTAATATTTGCAGAGGCATCTGGAGTTGTTCCTGAAGGTCGAATCTCCCTCGGTTGCCCTGGGATCTACAACGAGGCGCAAGTTGCTGCTTGGTCGCCTATTGTTGATTTTGCTCACTCGATGGGTTCAAAAATTGGAATTCAGTTGGCGCACGCCGGAAGAAAAGGTGGAACCACGGTTCCAGGATCAGATCATTTTATGGCAACCCCCGATGAAGGCGGCTGGGAAGCTGTTGCCCCAAGTGCCATTGCCTTTGAGGGATATCCAACTCCGCGAGCACTCACTACTGCCGAGATCCACGAATTGGTGCGGCAGTTTGGATCCGCAGCAAAGAGGGCAATTAAGGCGGGTTTTGATCTCGTCGAAATCCATGCTGCCCACGGTTATCTTCTCCACGAGTTCTACTCTCCACTTTCTAACCACCGTACAGATGAATATGGTGGAGATTTTGCAGGTCGCACCCGTTTTTTGAAAGAAGTTGTCACAGAGGTTCGCACCGCTATCGGCGAGAGCGTCCCGCTCTTTGTTCGGATCTCTGCCTCTGATTGGAGCGAGGGCGGCTGGAGCATCGAAGATTCAGTACAACTGTCTAACGAACTTGCCGAGCTCGGCGTTGATCTAATTGATGCCTCAAGCGGTGGAAATGTTCCCCACGCCAAGATCATGGTAGGGCCGGGTTATCAAGTTGCTTTCTCAGAAGCAATCAAGCGTGGCTCTCGGATAAAAACTTCGGCCGTTGGGATGATCACCGATCCAGTACAAGCAAATACCATCATTGAAGCTGGACAGGCTGATGCTGTAATGCTGGCCCGAGAGATGTTGCGAAACCCACGTTGGCCTCTTCATGCAGCCCATGTACTTGGAGCAGAAATTAAGTGGCCAGTTCAGATTGAGCGCGGAAAGCTATAGAGCTTTGAGCGCGCTCACTACTTTTGTCAGCGAATCCTTCGCATCACCGAATAGCAGGGTGGTCTTCGGATCATAAAGAAGTTCATTCTCGATTCCCGCGAATCCTGGGCGCATCGAACGCTTCAAGAAGATTACATTTCCGGCAGATGCAACATCCAGGATAGGCATCCCATAGATCGGACAGCCAGGTGTTGTCTTTGCCGCCGGATTAACTACATCGTTTGCACCAACGACTAAAACAACATCGGTTTGTGGGAAGGTTGGGTTGACCTCGTCCATTTCAACGAGTTGTTCGTAAGGCACATTTGCCTCGGCGAGTAGAACATTCATGTGCCCTGGCATGCGACCGGCAACTGGGTGAATTCCGTAAGCAACATCCACGCCCCTTGAGGTCAGCAGATCTGCTAATTCACGGACCGTGTGCTGCGCCTGTGCCACTGCAAGACCAAAGCCAGGCACAATGACAACGCGCTGGGCGTAGTTGAGCAAGATAGCTACGTCATCCGGTGATCCAGATTTAACCGAACGGGCTTCGCCTTGCTCTACTGCTACTTGTGGCTTTGCTGTAAACGCGCCAAAGAGAGTGCCAAAGAGAGAACGACCCATTGCTGCGGCCATTAACCGCGTCAGGATGGTTCCCGAAGCACCGACTAAAGTTCCGGCAACGATCAATAGAGTCGCTTGCAGTACATATCCGCTAGCGGCAACTGTGAGACCAGTAAAGGCGTTGAGAAGGGAGATAACGATTGGTACATCTGCTCCGCCCACGGGGAGAACAAAGAGAACTCCAAAGAGGAGAGCTAGTGCGCTCATCACGGCCAGAGAGGTATTCCCTAGAGAGTGAACAACCCATTCTGCTGATGCGAGAGTACCTAGTAGCGTGGCCGCAATAACAAAGCGTCCGCCTGGAAATACAACGGGGCGAGTGGTCATAATCTCTTGCAGTTTCAAGAAGGTAACAATTGAACCCGAGAACGAGACGCATCCGACAATAACGGTGAAGACCGTCGCAAGTACTTGAGGGGTAGTAGCTGTTGACCCTAATTTCAGGTATTCGACGATCGCCACCAGGGCAGCTGCTCCACCACCCACACCATTAAATAGTGCTACGAGTTGTGGCATCTGCGTCATTTGGATTCTACGAGCCGCTGGGACACCAACTATTGATCCAAATCCAATGGCGCCGATAATCCACCATTTGTGATTGTGAGTCATCCCTGGTGAGAAAAAGACTAGATCTGTTGCTGCGAATGCACCGGCCGCGCCAATCAAGTTTCCACGTCTGGCAGATTTTGGTGATGAGAGTCCTTTAAGCGCCAAGATAAAGCAGACAGAAATAGCAAGTGTCACCACGCCATATAGATTTGAATTCACTTTGCCTCACCTCCTACAACTTCAACGCCTTTTTTGACCTCTTTGACGCGTGGCTTACCCTTGAACATTTCCAGCATGCGATCTGTAACAACGAATCCACCGACCATATTGATGGTGGCAAGGACTACGGCCGCAATTGCCAATCCGAGTTCTAAGTTGGTGTCTGCCCGATCGGCCACGGTGATAGCGCCAACCAGGATGATTCCGTGAATAGCGTTAGCTCCCGACATCAGGGGAGTATGTAAGGTGGTTGATACCTTCGATACAACTTCGAATCCAATAAATACCGAAAGAACGAAGATAGATAGCAGCGCTAAACCATTACTCATTTACTTAGCTCCCTTGCGATTTTCGCCGTTCATCGTGACGGTCGCGGCATCGATAATTTCATCTTCAAAGTTTGGAACAACTTCACCTTCGGTGACCATCAAGAGGAGAAGATTGACTACGTTACGTGAGTACAACATCGAGGCGTGATATGCGAGTTGGCTTGGCACATCCTTGCCACCCCACATTCGCACACCGTTGGCGGTCACGACGATCTCACCAGGTTGAGTTCCCTCAACATTTCCGCCAGTCTCAGCGGCAAGATCAACAACGACGGAGCCCGGAGCCATCGCAGCGACCATTTCGGCGGTAACGAGTCGTGGTGCAGTGCGTCCTGGAACAGCAGCGGTCGTTATCAGAACGTTTGCCGCAGCAATATATGGAGTTAAGAGTTCACGTTGCTTGGCGGCGCGGTCTTCGGTCATCTCGCGGGCGTATCCTCCCGCCCCTTCAAGAGCTTCAAGATCGAGTGAAATAAATTTGGCTCCCATTGATTTCACTTCGTCAGCAGAGGCCGGGCGTACGTCGTAAGCGCTCACCACCGCGCCTAGGCGCTTTGCCGTCGCAATTGCCTGCAGTCCCGCTACGCCTGCTCCAAGTACCACAACATTTGCTGGGGTGACCGTGCCAGCAGCGGTCATTAAGAGTGGGAAGAAACGTGGCGAGAGTTCGGCGCCTACGAGAGCCGCTTTATATCCAGCGCATAGGGCCTGCGAAGTCAACGCGTCCATCGATTGGGCACGCGAAATGCGGGGAACTAATTCGAGCGAGAGTGCTGTGACTCCAGCGCTTACGGCAGCGCCAATTGAATCGAGCGCAGTTGTAGGAGACAAGAAGGAGATTGTGATGGCACCCTTTTTCAGCGACCCCATTGCTTCGGGTGTCAATGGTTGGACCGAAAGAATGACATCGGCTGTACTCGTGACATCTCCACTCGCAATGCTCGCACCGGCGGCGGCAAATTGGGCATCTGGAAATCCAGCTGCAACTCCTGCGCCAGATTCAACAGTGACGTCAAGTCCAGCCTTGGTGAGCTTTGAAATGATGTCTGGGACGAGGGCGACTCGTTTTTCGCCAGGTCGGTTTTCTTTCGGGACGGCTACGCGCATTGCGCTAATCTAGTGAGTGAAACAGCCAAAAAATGGCATTTTAAGGTTAAACCCCAAATTAAAAGGTTAAACCTCAAATTAAAAGGTGGCTCCATTCAATTCTCCGCGGACTAGATGGTACAAAATCGACTGGATTGTTGTGCGACGGTGGAAGGCTTCCCGCCAAATCACCGATTGCTCCCCATCAATGACCTCGGTCACAACCTCTTCTCCTCGATGGGCGGGTAAGCAATGCATAAAGATGGAATCAGAAGCGGTTAGCGCCATTAAGTTTTTTGTGACGGCGTAGGGAGCTAGCGCCGCCAACTTTGCAACTCTCTCTTCTTCTAGATCTCCCATGGACATCCAGACATCTGTGTAGAGAACACTCGCGTCTTTCGCCGCCGCTTCGGGATCGGTCAGCACCTCAATCGTGGCACCTGTCTTTGCGGCGATAACGAGAGCACGGTCCACTGCGTCCTGGTCAGGGGAGTAGGTACCGCCGGGTGTGGCCACCACTACGTGGGCTCCCATAATTGCACCCATCGTCAGCCAAGCATGAGCCATGTTGTTTCCATCGCCCACGTATGTAAATTTTCGGCCCGAGATATCTCTGCCAAATACTTCGCGGATCGTTACCCAATCAGCAAGGAGTTGGGTCGGGTGATCATCATCGGTCAAACCATTAATCACAGGAATCGTGGAGTTGGCTCCCAGTTCATCAACATCAGATTGTCGAAATGTTCTGATAATCAACGCAGAGGCATAGCCGCTAATGATGCGGGCAGTATCGGCGATAGTCTCTCCACGATCGATTTGCAGTTCATCTCCTCTAATAAAGATGGGGGTACCACCAAGATGGGCCACTGCTGTTTCAGAGGCTAGTCTCGTGCGTGTAGATGGCTTTGTCATATAAATCGCTACGCTGCGATTTGCGAGAGCGGTGCTAGCCAGAAGTGGCTTCACAGCAAAATCTGCGGCCGTATCAAGCAATATCTCGACATCGCTTTGTGATAGGTCGGCGGTACGCAGGAGATCCTTCATTAGGTAATGGTAGGCGATAACATTGGAGTTATGAAAAACCCATTCACTCCATCTCAGGGAGAGCCGATAGGGATAGGCGGGAGCGATACTCTCGAGGAAGAGCGTCTCTCGCCGGTAGATGAGGGCGACCATGAGCGCTTCTCTCACTATGTTCGAAAAGAGAAGATCACAGAAGCGATGGTGACGGGCAAGGCAGTTCGCGCTCTTTGTGGCAAGAAGTGGGTGCCTAGTCGCGATCCAGAGAAATTTTCTATCTGCCCTACCTGCAAAGAGATATTTGACGGATTGAAGAAAGAGTGAGACCGGCGGGGTCTGGACCACTGCTAAGAATTGGAGTCGTGGTTGCAGCCTTAATCTTGGCAACAAGTGGCGCTCATTCACGCGCTGACACGACCCCGACTCCCGCTCAATCAATTTCAGCGAGCATCCCGCCCACTCCTCCGACCGCGACCTCAAGCCCGGCGCCAACTTCATCTGATCTCCCTCGTCCCCGCAAGATTCTGGCCGGCTGGATTCCTTATTACTCAATGAAGACCGCTCTTCCAGCAGCAATTCTCAACGCCGATCTAATCGCACAAGTCTCCCCTTTCTGGTACTCCTTGAAAGATCAGAACACGATAGCCGATCTTTATACGCCAGCGAATCCAGCGACCCCGCTGGCCGTACCCCTGCAATCTATGCAGGCCGCTGGTTTCAAAGTTATACCCACGATTACCGATGGAACCAACATCAACCCCAAAACGGGTAAGAGTTCGCAGATGGTTCTCTCTAATCTGCTCGCCAATCCGACCTCCCGAGCTAACGTTGTTAACTCGATCCTCAATCTTGTAGTGAAAAATGGATTTGATGGAATAGATCTTGATTTTGAAAACTTTGCATACACCGATCCAATTTCTACCTGGCCAACAACACAACCTCGCTGGGTTCAGTTCTTGACCGACCTATCAATCTCCCTGCACGCCCAAGGAAAAGTATTGTCGATCACCACGCCTCCTCTCTTCGACCCAACAACGGGAAGGAAAGGATATTTCGTCTATGCATGGTCGCAAGTGGCTGCTCTGATAGATCAACTTCACATCATGGCCTACGACTATTCGACCAGCAGTCCTGGGCCAATCGGGCCACTCCAATGGACCACCACTGGAGTGAAATACGCGGTCTCGGTGATCCCCGCTTCAAAAGTTTTTATTGGTATCCCAGGATATGGAAGGGATTGGGTAACTAAGGTGATCGGCACCTGCCCGACCCTGCCCATTAATTACAACAAAACTGTCGCCCCAGGTGTTTTATCTACCGTCGTGATGCATAACGTTGCAGCCCTCGCGGCTGCGTATGGCGCAACTCCTACCTATAACCAGTCCTTTGCGGAATCTTCGTTCACCTACCAAAAAATATACAATGGCACCACCTCAAGCGGTTCACTAACAACCTGTACCGCATATCGCACCGTCTGGTACCAAGATGCTCAGAGCTTTGCAGCTCGTGCTAATTTAGTTTCCCAATACCACCTTGGGGGATTATCAGAGTGGACCCTGGGGATGGAAGACCCCACGGCTTTCCAAGCGATTCGGGTCGTCGCGCTCGCAATCGCTCCAGATTCCGTGAGCTCGTTACTCACCGCCGACGCAGCCGATGTTCCCTATGGAACGCCAACCCATCTAACGGGGACTTTTATACTCCCAGATAAAACTCCTGCAGCGGGAATTCCGGTTCACCTCCAGACCCAAGTCGATGGGGGTCAGTGGACCACTATCCAAGACGGGTTGACTGCAGCAGATGGAACGTTCGCAACCACC
>ENA-OFCD01001540-OFCD01001540.1-metagenomes-genome-assembly--contig:-NODE-1540-length-11316-cov-2.484859_pt1 | contig 11316 bp, 10 predicted proteins | sample MGYA00153392_OFCD01 | MGnify analysis MGYA00153392 | reverse complement strand
GAATAAAAGTAGCGGGAAATTGGTTTCTCCTTGAATTCACTGAAAACAATGGTATGGCCTTTGGCTATGAATTTGCAGGAGAATATGGTAAAATATTTTTAACTCTGTTCAGAATAACTGCTGTATTCGGGATTGCTCTCTTAATCAGGTATTGCATACTCAACCGATATAGTCCTGGTTTTGTCGTATGCCTAAGTCTTATTTTGGCAGGTGCGCTTGGTAATATCATCGACAGTGTATTTTATGGTGTGATCTACGGTTACGCCCCACTCCTGCACGGTAAGGTTGTTGATATGCTTTATTTTCCCATTATCCAGAGTCACTATCCTGAATGGTTCCCTGGATCATCAGGGCAGGAGTTCACATTTTTTAGCCCTGTTTTTAATCTGGCAGACTCTTCTATCAGCATAGGAGTACTTTGGATTCTTGCATTCCAAAAAAATTACCTCAAAACACGTAGAGAGCCCGCACGCGAAGATGATTTGAATTCAGAAATAGTAGAGGTCTGAAATTGCTATGAAATAAACAATCAGCATATTCTATCGTATTTCTCTTAAAAAAAACTATTGAGATTAAATAACCTTTGAGTACATATCAGAAATTATGAAAGCTCTTCTTTTATTGACAGCATTAATATTAGCTGGCAATTGCCAGGCTCAATCATCTGTTTCAAAGTCTACTTCCGAGTCAGGTGTCGACCAATCTGACTTTCATAGTGGCAGAAGGTATATTTCAGTAAACGGATCAGCAGAAAAAGAGGTCACCCCAGACATTATTTATATTAGTGTAACAATAAAAGAATACTTTATTGATGCTGCCCAAAAGCAAAAAGCCAGTGTTGATGATCTTGAGAAGAATTTTTTGAGAACTGTTTATGCTGCAGGTATTAATGGTAGTGATATTTCAATTGAAAGTATTTCTGGTTATGGTAACTGGGGGCCAAAAAGAAAAACTGAAAGCTTTCTGGCCAGCAAGCGCTATCAGCTCAAACTGACTGATCTTGACAAAGTGAATTATATCATGTTAAAAGTTGATCAGAAAGCTGTTTCAAATATGTTTATCAGTGGGTATGATTATTCTAAATTGGAAGATGTAAAGAAAAATCTGCGTATCGAGGCTATGAAAAACGCCAAAACCAAGGCAATGTACATGATCGGTGCGTTGAACGAAAGCATCGGGCCTGTTATTGAAGCAGAAGAGCAAGATAGCGATCAGGGAAGCAGGATCTCATTTAACCGTATGAGCATTGAAAGCAATGACCGGCAGTCTACAGATCTTGAATTTAAAAAACTTAAGATCAGCTCAACAGTAAAAGTAAGATTTCAGATTCAATAACAGCTGTTAAACACCAGAAATTAATTCCGGTATTCCTGGTTTCAACTCTGGTCATATTCACTCGAATCAACACCTGAATTCAATAACTTAGATTCATCGCCTAGATTCTATCAAATCCTGTATAGGAAACTAAGGCAACAGGAATCTTAATACCATTTTCATCCTGATTATTTTCAAGTAAAGCTGCCACTATTCTTGGAAGTGCCAGTGCACTACCGTTCAACGTATGAACAAGCTGGGTTTTACCTTCTTTTCCCTTATACCTTATTTTCATCCTGTTTGACTGATATGATTCAAAGTTAGAAACAGAACTTACTTCAAGCCATTTTTGCTGGCCTGCTGAGTAAACTTCAAGATCATACGTCAGAGCAGACGTAAAGCCCATATCACCGCCGCATAGTTTTAACAAACGGTAAGGCAACTCTAATTTGGTCAATAATGACTGAACATGTAGGCTCATTTGCTCAAGTACGGTATATGACTGGTCAGGATGTACGATCTGAACAAGCTCAACCTTATCGAATTGATGCAGGCGATTAAGACCCCTTACATGAGCCCCGTAAGAACCAGCCTCACGTCTGAAACAGGGCGTATAGGCACAATTCATGGCAGGTAGCTCATCTTCTTTAAGAATGATATCACGGTAGAGGTTTGTAATGGGTATTTCTGCTGTTGGCACCAGATACAGGTTATCCTGACCGGCATAATACATCTGTCCTTCTTTATCAGGAAGTTGGCCTGTACCGAAGGCAGAAGCCTCGTTCACAAGAATTGGGGGTTGTACTTCTAGGTACCCTGCATTAACAGCCTCATCAAGAAAAAACTGAATTAACGCACGTTGAAGTTTTGCACCCTTTCCCAGGTAAACGGGAAAACCTGCCCCGGTAATTTTATTTCCAAGTTCAAAGTTTATCAGATTATACTTACTTGCTAGTTCCCAATGAGGTAAAGCCTGATCAAGCAAAACTGGTATTTTACCTGATTCAAGTACAGTCAGATTTTCCTCTGGTGTTTTACCAACTGGTACTGACGCATGTGGTAAATTTGGCAAAAGAATCAATTTTTGATGAAGTTCAGCCTCAGCTGCTTCAAATTCAACGCCTAGGGTTTTAATCTGCTCTTTAAGTTCAATCGTTCTGGCCTTAAGAGAGTCTGCTTCTACCGCTTTTCCTACTTTCATAAACTCGCCAATCTCCCTTGCAATTTGCTTTGATTCATTTAGCAATTCATCACTTTTGAATTGCAGTGATTTCCGATGATCATCAATTTTGATAACCTGATCAATCAATTCAGGGTTTTTGAAGTTTTTTACCGACAGGCGCTTTATAGCCTCGTCACGGTTTTCTCTTAAATAACTTAATGTGAGCATAGACGCTGAGGGCCAGATGAAAAATAACCGGCCTGGGCCAAAAATACATAATCCAGCAAAAATAAGATACCTGTAAAATTCATGAAATTCCCTTAATTTCGTCAAATGCAAATTATTGATGGAAAACTTTTCCTGGTACCAACTCCTATTGGCAACCTTGAAGATATTACGCTCAGAGCCATCAGGCTTTTAAAAGAATGTGATCTGGTACTCGCTGAAGACACCAGAAAGGCTGGCTTTCTTTTACAACACCTTGAAATCAGCAAGAAAATGTTTGCGCATCATCAGCATAATGAGCATCAGGCTATACCTGAATTATTAAAAATGCTCAGGGCAGGTAAAAATATTTGTATGATAAGTGACGCAGGAACCCCTGGCATTTCAGACCCTGGTTTTTTACTCATCAGAGAATGCATAAAAGAAGGTATCATTTTCCAAACACTGCCAGGGGCAACCGCTTGTATCCCGGCTCTCGTTAATTCAGGACTGCCCTGTGACCGTTTTTGTTTTGAAGGCTTCCTGCCTGTTAAAAAAGGCAGACAGACCCGTTATAAAGAAATGAGCAGGGAAACCAGAACCATCGTATTTTATGAATCTCCACACAGGATCATAAAAACACTCATAGAAATGTCTACCTATTTTGGTCCAGACAGGCAGATTGCCATAAGCAGAGAGCTTTCAAAAGTTTTTGAAGAAACATTGCGAGGTACTGTAGCGCAAATGCAGGATCATTTCAATACACATGCTCCTAAGGGAGAATTTGTTATCTGCCTAGCCGGTAACCCTGAAAAACATGGCAAATACCCTATTTCTACTGAAGAAGAATCTGATATTGAACAGGAAGATGAAATATTACACTCTGAAAATCATATAACAGAAGAATTTAATACAGATGAAACAGATTTATGATTTCTACTATAAAGCATCCCTTGTTTAAGGTTTTAGCAGTCGGCACATTCTTTGGTCTGGCATGGCCTCCCCTACCCACAAGTATGTTTTTACTGGTTGCTTTTGTTCCCCTGTATTTTTATACTGAGGCAATCAGTCGTAAAGAAGTCTTAAATCAGCTTATTATCTATACGTTCATTGTACTGGTGATCAGAAATTTTATCGGGTTATACTGGATTGCTATCGTTAGCCCAGGAGCTTGCCTGGGTTCTGTCTTTTTAATCAGTGCAGTATTTACACTGGTTATTGCTGGCTATCAATGGTATCGGACTCTTTTAAAAATAAAAATAGTTTCATATTTACTATTTATTTCAAGCTGGGTTGCAGCAGAATGGTTTTGTGAAGAAATTTTAAAATTTCCCTGGATGAATCTGGGCTTTGGCCTTGCAAGCCAGTTTTACTTTGTTCAATGGTATGAGTATACGGGTATTTACGGGGGAACAGTCTGGATCTTAACTGTCAATATCCTTATTTATGAAGGTTATCAGCTTTATAAATCTGACTTAACGCTCAAATCCCGGTCAGGAATATTTTCAACCCTGGTAACAGTTCTGGCCATAGTATTACCTGCAAGTTTCTCTTATTATACGTATCTGAGTTACCGTCCGTCAATGAATGCAATTCAAGTAGTTGTAGTTCAAACAAACACCAGCAGCACTCAGAAATTTAAACGGGAGAACAGTGAACTACAACTCGGCAAACTAATCAGTATGTCAAGAAAGGCGGCTAAAGAAAATACAGAATACTTTATCTGGCCAGAAACAGCTCTTGAATCCTGGCATGCATTAAATGAAGATAGTCTGGCACAAAATAAGAGCATACTTACAATTCAAAACTTCTTAAGAGCCTATCCGAATGCAAATATTATCACAGGCGCACTTACGTATAAAAGAAATTTAAATACTCGGGCTGATAGCAGCTGGTACAATACAGCACTGCAAATTGAAAATTCTGACCATTTTCAAGTGTATCATAAAAACATACTTGTACCAGGTACTGAAACAGCCATGTTTCAGGGTTATAACCCAGGAGGAGCCCGCGTTTCACTTTACCTTGGGGGGTTGGCAAAAACGTTCAGTACTTCAGCGAATGATATTTTTTATGCTGAAAGCGGAATGGGAATCGCTCCTGCAATATGTTTTGAATCAGTATTTGGAGCTTATATCTCTCATAATCTTGTATTAAAAGGAGCTCAGCTCATTGCTATTATTTCGAATGATGCCTGGTGGGGCAATTCATCAGGTACATGGCAACATATGGAATATATGCGTTTGCTTGCTATTGAAAACAGAAGAAGTCTGGCATGTGCCTCCAATGGCGGCATCTCGAGTCTAATTGATCAGGAAGGCAATATAATCAGTAATGCCAGACCAGGAATTGAAACTGCCTTATCAGGAGAGTTACTCTTAAGGGAGGAACCCAGTTTTTACGCATTACACCCTGACTATATCCCATTTGCCTGTACGGTACTGAGTATAGCTGGTTATCTGGGGGCTACAATTACCTATCTAATCAAGGGATATCGTCGCCAGTATTCAACGAGTAATTAAAAGGAATACTATAATAAGTTTTGGCTGCAACCCCGTTATTTGTTCCGGGATAAAACACGGGTAAACTTTTGCAAATATTCAGGGCTTGATTTACAAGGTCTCCACCAAGATCTTTGCCAGAAACAATTCTCATATCTGAAATTATGCCTGTCTCACTTACCATAAATCCGATTGTGACTTTACCCATTATATAGTTTGATTTCGCAAGTGTTGGATAACGAAGCTTTTCAGAGATAAACTTTGATAATTCTTCACTGCCACCAGGATACTGAGGTAGGTACTGCCCTTTCTTCAAATGAGTGCCATCTATGATAGAATCTGAAGGATAGAGTTTTTTGTAACTAGTAAAAGGATCAATACCGTAATTATGTACAAATGCTTGTAAAAATTGCTTGTTACTGGCAAGTGCCTCAGGTGTATTTTTGCTGTACACAAGATACACTCCATTTTTACCACGCGGTCCATATAACCTGATGGCTGTTTCAGGTTTAATCTGACGACTAAATCCAAGATTATTAGCATCTAATTTTTCTAGAGCTGTTACTGTCATGCTTGAATCCGGATCGTAAATAATCTCCCCATCGAGAATACATAAAAGTTTTACAATATTTTTATTACGTGATGCCATCTGGGAAAACGCATTGCCGGAGAGATGTAAAAGAAAAAGAAATACGATGAGCTGAAAAAACTTAATTCCCATTTTCTTAAATGTTTAAGAGCGTGCTTTTCATAGTTCTGTTCTGATTAGCACAAAAAATACCAATTAGTTTTTAATTTTTGTATTAATCCTAAACAATATACTATTACATAGCACAGTGCAAGCTAATCAAGCTGATTTTCTTGAGCACTCAGATTAAAATTTATAGAAACTGAGGTAAAAGTTTTAATAGGTTTACCTGCTCTTGATCCTGGAAAGAATCGAGGCAATGAATTACCGATTCTTATAGCCTCACTTGTTAAAATACCTAAGTTTCTTCCGCAAATTGCACGAATATCTGAACAAGTACCATCTTCTTTTACAATAAAGCCAATGATAACCCTGCCTAATATTGAATTTGATCTTGCATCTTCTGGATATTTGAGTAAACCCGATATAAAACCCTGTAAAGCTGAAATTCCCCCTGGGAATTCTGGTTTTTTCTCATCAATACCTGGATTATTTGCATCAATTATTGAGTCATTGGGATAAATTTTTCTAAATGATGTAAAAGGGTCTAGTTGAAGATCACTACAGTACCGGCTCACAATAGCATGATTTTTAGCAATACAAGCATGTTCATTTTTACTATACATCAGATAAACACCATGATTCCCAATTTTACCAAATAGCTTTGTGGCAATCTGAGGTCTGATCAAGACAGACTGCGCCAGATTTTTCGGATCTATTGCCTCAAGTGACAGTACAGTTAGACTTGTATCGGGATAGAATATAATTTCACCATCCAGGAAGCAGGTCATCTTTACAATTTCTTTTATTTTACTCTCCATCTGGGCGTGTAAAATAAATGGTTGCAGGGCTAACAGGGTAGCGATGAGTACCTTGGCAGGGTAATTTGCCATTCCGAATCTTATCATGATTAATTATTGAAGAAACGGATCTGGCAATGCTAATTTGCAATTACACCCAAAACACATTTCGCAGTAAATTCATTGACGTTTTGTCAAACTAAAGGATTCATTCCTTTTCCGTTTTTACTGTAAAAAGCTAGAATAGTTACAATGGGGCAACCTATTTAGCTAGGAAATATGTAACTATATCGTTATTAAATATTTTGTATTTAAGAATATTTCCCTACGATAGGCATTCTTCTTCCCATTCCAAAAGCCTTGGGTGATATTCTAAGAATCGGGGCAGCCTGATAACGTTTAAATTCAGCATTATTAACAAGTTTTATCACCTTTGTCACAATTTCACAATCAAACCCATGAGCAGTTAATTCAGGAACGCCCCATTTACATTCAATATGAAGAAATAAAATTTTATCAAGTAGTTCGTAGGCAGGCAAAGAATCTGAATCTTTCTGATCAGGTCTTAATTCAGCAGAGGGTGGTTTTAGAAGAGTATTTGTTGGAATAATCACTTCCTTCAGGTTAATGTATCTACAGAGTTGGTACACCTGCGACTTGTAAACATCACCCAGAATGCTTAATGCTCCGCACATATCACCATAAAGTGTTCCATAGCCCACTGCTGCCTCACTTTTATTAGAGGTATTTAACAAGATATGGCCAAACTTATTTGAAAAAGCCATCAGAAGGGTACCTCTTGAACGTGCTTGAAGATTTTCTTCTGCAATACCCTGTTCGAACCCAATAAAGTCAGCTTTTAGGGATGATTCAAAAGAGGCTATGATGCTGCTGATAGGTACAAAGTGCATCTGAATACCCAGGTTATCAACAAGGTCACGCGCATCTTTTAATGAATGATCAGATGAGTATTTAGAAGGCATCAATAATACATGCACATTTTCAGAGCCAAGAGCATGAACAGCAAGTACACATACCAGAGCTGAATCAATACCTCCTGAGAGGCCAAGTACGGCTGAACGAAAACCAGATTTTTTAAAATAGTCACGTATTCCCAGCACAAGTGCCTGATATATACGGCCGGTCAAAAGATCAGAATAAGCTAGCACCTCGTCGGCCAGTTCTGGCATCGATAATAAGGGCTTAACTGAAAAGTGCTTTTTCTGATCAACCAGTGTAACCAGGTTATCACTAGCCAAAATTACCTCATTTCTACCGCCCAGAAAGTCGACATATTGAAGATTTTCTTCAAAATAGGGCAGTTGTGCTGTTATTGTCGTATCAGACGACATTACAAGAGACCCTCCATCGAAGATCAATTCAGTCTGAGCCCCAACATGATTCACGTAGATAATAGGTAATCGATATTTTAAGACGTTTGCCTCTAAGGTCTCGATCCTTCTTTCGGCTTGGCTATAATGAAAAGGAGATGCAGCGATATTTATCATCAATACCGGTTTTTCAAGCATCAATACTTCCATTGGGCTTTGGGTATACATTGATTTTTGTATATTCCAGATGTCTTCACAAATTGTCAAAGCAATTTTATGCCCCTGTAGTTCAATGCAGGCAAATGATTTTGCAGGTTCAAAATACCTGTATTCATCAAATACGTCATATGTAGGCAATAAGGCTTTATTAACTTGAAACATGATTTTCCCATTACTTAATAAGAAAGCTGCATTATGCAGTTTTTTTCCTTCTTCAGCCTTATTTTTTACGGGACAACCTATAATGCAGCTTATTTCTGTGCAAAGTAGTGCAAGCTGTAGCAGTTGCTGCAGGCAGGCTTCAATGTAAGACGGTTCCTCGAGAAAATCTCTTGCCGGGTAGCCACCAATAGCCAGTTCTGAAAAAACGATAAGGTCTGCTTTATCTGTCTTTGCCTGCTCTATCAGTGCACTGATTTTAAGGTAATTTGCTTCAAAGTTTCCAATATGATAATTTACCTGTGCAAGAGCGATCTTCATGAATATAAATGTCTTCTCCCATAAACAAGCTTAAGACCTGTTTGTGTATTAAAAATAAACTCCAAACTCTATTGCCATAAAAGAATTTGTCATTGAGGCATTTCCGGCATTATTGATATGAGTAAAACCATTATTAAATAATAACCCTGAGGTAAATGTAAAATTCCGGTTAAACCGGTAATCATATCCCAATCCGGCGAGAAAAGATGTCCTGAAAAACCGGATAGATTTAGCATCATCTGTACCTCCAATAATTGTAGGAATACCATTTGTACTAGAAGATGCCACACTTGACGAGGCAAGTTTAAAAGCAGGATCAATACCAAATTTTAAATATAACAAGGCTGCTTCACCAATTGTGTTTGTTCTGATTTTTATTGCCAGTGGCAATTCAAGATAGGTGAGCTTATAAAGAACTTTATCAAGTTTTTGAACCGTAAGCATATTTCCCGCCTGTGTTTGAGAAACCATTGATGCAGAAACTGTACCTCCATTTATCGTACTGATGGCAAATTCTGTACTTAATCCTAAATTTTTAGTGAACAGATAATCGGCTGTTCCAGCAAAAGAGAAACCAAGTTTCAACCCATCACTCTTAAGCGGACCCTGATCTTTCAAATTCAAATACCCGAATGTCGGGTTAAGTTTGAAACCCAAATGAAGGTTCTCTGTCTTAAAAACTACCTGTGCGCTGGCAAGTCGATTTAAAAAAATTAAAATACTGAGAACAATGAGTATTTTTTGTAAGAAAACAGACTTATTATTGCCGTTCATACCTGACTTATGATACTTAACTCTATTCGGTTACGCAAGCCTTGCTCAGTCTTGCTAATGGTCATTACTGTGCTAATATCTTCCTGCAAGCAAAGCAGGTTAGAAGTTGATATTTCAAATATATCTTTTAAGCTTCAAATTGACCGCTTCGAAAGGGATCTTTTTAAGGTTGATACAATTAATCTAAAACAAGGTGTAGCCAGGCTAGAGAAAAAGTATCCAGAGTTTTTGCCGCTATTCATCGAAAACATTGCCAGTCTAGGCAAGATGCATGATTCTACAGATATGCTGCAATTAGGCCACTTCACGTCAAACAAAGATTTAAAAATTTTGAAACATGATGTCGATTCCGTGTATCCCAATATCATAACCCAGCAGCATGCACTTGAAGATGCGTTCAAACACGTTATATATTATTACCCCAGGGTCAAATTACCCAGGGTGATTACATTCATATCCGGGTTCAATAATGCGGTTGTTAATACCAATTCAGATCTTGATATGTTTATGGGTAGCAGGTATCCGTATTACAGGGCGGTACAGTTTCCCCGGTATATTGCTCGTACACTAAGCCCCGAATACCTGCCGGTTACGGCTATGAAAGGATTTTCACGCCAACTCTTTGCCCCATCCCCGGCTGAAACAAATTTATTGGGTGAAATGATTTATGAAGGAAAGATGCTTTATTTTCTGGATGCCCTTTTTCCTTCGGTGCCTGATACTCTTAAAATCGCCTATACTGGCAAACAGTTATCGTGGTGCAGGAATAATGAAGAAAATATCTGGGCCTATGCTGTAGAAAATGACAAACTGTTTGGATCAGAAAAGAAAGTACATGAAAACTTCTTTTCAGAAGGCCCCTTTACACAGGGTCTTGCAGCTGAATCTGCACCTCGCCTTGGTATGTATATTGGCTGGCAACTGGTAAAGCAGTATATGGAAAAAAATCAGACGGTAACCGTTCAGCAATTAATGGCTGAAACAGATGACAATAAAATACTCAAAGGAGCAGAATATAAACCTTGAACGCGTTTTTAAAAAATAGGCTGCGACCGATGATTGCGGCATCAGCAAGTGAATAACCTGGTAAGTAGCTGACTCCAATATTGGCAGCTAGTACGAGTGGCTGCCGGAACTTTAGTTTGATGCCTGTTCCTGAATCTTTACGATCTTAAACTCAGTGCGTCGATTTTTCGCATGTTCATCGGGTGAACATTTACTGCCACAGTTAATCAGAGGAACTTCTTTACCATACCCTTTTGCATAAATACGGTGTCCGTCAACCCCATTTGAAATCAGGTAATTTACTGCTGCCTGAGCCCTCATCTGAGAGATATATTTATTAATCGCCGCATCTCCCCTGGTATCAGTATGTGATCCCAGTTCGATATCAATTTCAGGATTATCTGTCATGACCGTTACCAGGCCATCAAGTACTTTTGCCGCCTGATCAGATATACTCCACTCATTAAACTTATAATAGATATTATCGAGTCTGATTGATTTATTGATAACCATAGGCTCAAGCTTTACATTCATATCAATGACTGCTGGCTTGCCGGGTAAACTTATTTGATCATCGGCCGAAATACTTTTCGCGTTTCACGGCTACTTCATACTTTTTGTGATGCTTTGCCTCAAACTTGAAAATTCCTGCACTGTCTGTTTGAATATTTTTAACAGGCTCTGGTGAACTGGTTTCTTTTACTGCAAGTTTAACATCTGGGATACCTTCACCCGTTTCCTGATTTATAATTTTAGCCTTAACAACAAAGTTGCTCAGCGGAGCCTGGCTGACCTGGGTTTCGAACGAATATATATCATCGGAGCCCTTACCACCCAG
>ENA-OFCD01001534-OFCD01001534.1-metagenomes-genome-assembly--contig:-NODE-1534-length-11354-cov-4.981857_pt1 | contig 11354 bp, 11 predicted proteins | sample MGYA00153392_OFCD01 | MGnify analysis MGYA00153392 | reverse complement strand
ATCAGCACAGCCAGAATTAGCAAATCTCAACCAGCAATTAGAAAGTGCTTATCAACGTACTGCCAACAATTTAGCTGGCAATACTGGAGTGAAGATTGAAATTGTTAAAGGAAAAGAAACTCTAACGATTTCTAATCTAGATAAATTAACCGAACCAGAAAGCTATCTTCAACTCAAGCATCAGGTAGAAATGTTACTTCCACATGTGGATTTACCAGAAGTTTTATTAGAGATGCAACTCTCAACTGGATTTATGGATGAATTCACCCATGTCAATGAAAGTTTTGCTAGGGTTAAAGGGGGAAACGCAGAATTGGGAGAATATTGCACGCTAAGGATTTCTGATATCAGGAAAGGATCTATGCTCTATCAATAAATGAAAAAAAGGACTCTAGATTTATCATTTTAAATAGCTTTAGGTTGACATCAGGTTAGAGTATAATCCAGTCTTCGCAGGTTTTTATACGTATTCTGTTGCAATGCTAAATTAGATATTTTGGAGCCAATGAGTTGTCAAGATAATACTCAACGGCTCGAAAATATCTAATTTAATAAACTTTAGTTATTAATCTAATAATCACTCGATTGTAAACAGTTATTCTAGGACTTCCATCTAGATCTATATATCTTTTCACTAAACCTTTTTCTAATTTATATATTCTTTCCTCTACACAACAATAGGAGTTAGAGTAGCTAAATAATAATTTATATTTATCAGGCAATATATCTAAAAAGTTAATAAAAGAGAAATACATATGTATTGCTTGCATTGGTAAATTATATTTACTAGTTAAACAGACTCTCTAGTGTCTTTTGTGTGCGTATTTGTTATCGCGACACGATCAAAATCGTGTCGCGATAATTGTCAGCCCTGTTAGGCTAAAAAATCGCCTTATCACATCCTAAAAGCCACAACCTGTACTGATACTGGGTTGTGGCTTTTATTATTAAAATTCATCATCATGCTCAAATCTCGATCGCGAGTAGCAGTACAGAGCGTAAACTCAGTGCTGATTCTACTATGAGAAGATCCGCCTCATCTGTAGAATAGGGAAGTTGATACATATTGGAACTGATGAGTGTGGACGCGATTAAATTTGGGACAGATGGCTGGCGGGGTGTAATTGGGGCGGAGTTTACATTCGATCGATTGTTGATGGTTGCGCCGATTGCGGCGGCGGTGTTGGCGGATACTTATGCAGCCAAGACGGGCAATCGGCAGATTATCGTGGGATTCGATCGCAGGTTTATGGCGGAGACTTTTGCTAAACGGATGGCTGAAGCTGTTCGACTGGCGGGGTTTGATGTCATTCTCAGTGATACTTACGCGCCTACGCCAGCATTTAGTTGGGCTGCACATAGTCAAAATACCCTTGGTGCGCTGGTAATTACCGCCAGTCACAATCCTGGCGACTATTTGGGCTTGAAGGTGAAGGGAAATTTTGGGGGTTCGGTACCGCCAGAGATGACTCAGCAGATCGAGGCTAGGTTGGGTGAAACTTTACCCGCTAGTCAGCCAGGAACTTTGACTACCTTCGATCCGTGGGCGAGTTATTGTCAGGAGTTGCGCGGTAAAGTCGATTTAGCTAGTATTCAACAATCGATCGCGTCGGGTAAACTCAGCGTATTTGCCGATGTGATGAATGGTGCTGCAAGTACTGGATTGGGTAGATTATTAGGGTTGCCGATTACCGAACTCAATAGCAAAACCGATCCCTTATTTGGTGGTGGTGCGCCGGAACCTTTGCCTAAATATTTATCCCAATTGATGCGGGTAATTCGCAGCCATCAGCATGAGCCTGGAATTCGGGTGGGCTTGGTATTTGATGGGGATTGCGATCGGATTGCGGCTGTAGATGGCTCTGGTGAGTTTCTCAGCTCTCAGATTTTGATTCCGATTCTAATCGAGCATTTAGTCAAACAGCGGGGCTTTACAGGCGAAATTATCAAGACGGTGAGCACATCCAATCTCGTCCCAAGCATCGCGAAACTCTATAATCTGCCAATTTATGAGACACCGATCGGGTATAAGTATATCGCCGATCGGATGTTGACTACTCCAGTCTTAATTGGTGGTGAGGAGTCGGGAGGCATTGGCTATGGCAATCATATCCCCGAACGCGACGCGCTGCTCTCAGCATTATATCTACTTGAAGCGATCGCCAAATCGCAACAAGATTTAGGGGATTTGTACCGCCAACTGGAGATCCAGACTAACTACAATTTTAAATACGATCGAGTAGATCTACATTTGGCAAATATGGAGATCCGATCGCGCTTAATGGCGCAATTAGAGAACAAACCATTTGACAAAATTGCTAAAATAGAAGTACGCGATCGCAATCTAACGGACGGGTACAAATTTAATTTAGTCGATGATAGTTGGCTATTAATTCGGTTTAGTGGGACAGAGCCAGTGCTCAGACTCTATTGCGAAGCAGCGACGATCGAGCAGGTGCGTCAAACCTTAGCCTGGGCAAAGGATTGGGCAAAGTCGGTTTCATAAGTCGGCGATCGTTGCTTTGATCAAAAATTTAGCTAGCGGGCAAATTCCGCTGATAGTTAGTCATGAAAGCTTTAATTTTTTTAGCAACGATCGTCACGACGGTTATTACTTCACTCGCACCAAGCTCGGTGCGAGCACAAGGTGTTTTTGTTCAACCTTTTCCTTCAACTGGTTATTCTTCAACTACGATTTACATCCCATCAGTTGAGCCGATAATAAATAGCCCCAGCGTTGGCGGAGTATCTACAACTATTTCCCCCACTTACAATTATAATTACCTCCCAAATTTACCAACTAATTATTACAATAGCGGTTATCCGATCTACCGCGATCGGCTGTATCGCCAACAACCTCCAATCATCATCCAACAGCCAAATGATTATTATCCCCGTAGCTTACGGCAAACTTGTACCACGTCCGTGATTGGTAGCCCAATTCCCAGCCCGATTGCACTCGATCGGTATACTGGAATGCCTTGTAACTAGTCCGAACTAACTGCTAGCTACAGATGTCGCTCTGTCGTATGCTCGGATGACGGCGGGGCGACTCTGCATCCGATCGAACCAACTGTGCAGATTTTGAAAATCAGCGAGATTTTGGTGTTGTTTTTCATGGGGGACAATCCACGGATAACAAGCCATATCCGCGATCGAATAATCTCCTGTAATATAATCTTTATTCGCTAATTGACGATCGAGAACACCATACAACCGAGCGGTTTCGTTAACATAGCGATCGATCGCATACGGGATTTTTTCGGGTGCATATTGGACAAAGTGATGATTTTGTCCAGCCATCGGCCCCAAGCCGCCCATTTGCCAGAATAACCACTCCATCACAGTCTGGCGATCGCGTAAACTTGAGGGCAGAAACTTGCCCGTTTTCTCGGCTAAATATTGCAGAATTGCCCCCGATTCAAATACCGATATCTGTGTGCCGCCATCCGTGGGATCGCGATCTATGATTGCTGGCATCCGATTGTTGGGAGCGATCTTGAGAAAGTCGGGTTGAAATTGTTCTCCCTTACTAATGTTGATGGGAAAAATTTGATATTCTAACTCGGCTTCTTCCAAAAAAATCGTAATTTTGTGTCCGTTTGGTGTCGGCCAATAGTACAATTCGATCGTCATTTAGAACCTCGGTGAGAGTATTTATTCAATAAATTCAATTACGCGCACGATCGGTTGTGACTGCGAACCAAATTGTAAGGCTGTGGCTTCGATCTCTGCTAATTGTCCGAGTGCTAGACCGCAAGCCGTGCCATATTTAGCGTAGACTCGATCGCTAGCAATAGTTAGCGCAGTCTGCGATCGAGTGACAAAATCTGCTAGTTCGTAATCTCGTTCTAGATCGAAATATGATTTGACAATGGAGGACGGGGAATAGCAGATTGCTTCAGAACCATCGGGCCAGCGAATTTTAAAGCGAGTTTCAGGCATGTCTATTTACAGTGTAGATAAATAAAGAGCGGGAATCGGTAACAGATTAAACCTAGTGTCCAAATCCAGTCAGATGTTCTCGATCGAAATCCCAAAAAATAATAGATTCTTGTCGAGCTGTGAGCATAAGTTGAGGAGTAGAGATAACTTCGCCGATGTCTGTACAGGTGATTTGACGATCGCGAAACATTTGCTCAACAGCCAAGACGCGATCGGGACGTATACTTAATAAAAATCCGTAGCTGGGAAAACTCACCAACCAGCGATCTAATGGTATTTCTGCTGGTCTGGGGATGACATCAAGATCTATTACTGCACCGCAATTAGAGGTTTCTAGCAGCATCAAACTAGTGCCGATGACTCCGCCCATACTAATGTCTTTTCCGGCATCACATAGCCCATTTTCAGCCAATTTGGGTAACAATTCTAGATCGGCACGCAGCCGAGCGGGAGCTGTTTCGGTCGCAGCGTTCCAAAAGGGATATTTGGGGTGAAGTTTGCCACGTAGATCGATCGCCATTAATAAGCGATCGCCAGGTTGCGCTTGAAAGCTAGAAATCAACTGCTGGGCACGTCCTAAAATAGCGACAGAAAGGGCATCATAGCTACTCCGAGCATTGGTATGTCCTCCCACGATCGGGACTTGATACGCTCGTGCTGCGGCACTCATTCCCGCTAGGAGGGGCTGGCTAATGGCAGCATCTTGACTCCACAGTGTATCCACAACCGCGATCGGTCTGCCACCCATTGCATAAATATCGCTAACATTGACCATCACTGCACTCCAACCCGCAAACCACGGATCGGAGGCGACAAAATCGGGCATCATCCCTTCAGCCGCTAGGAGTAGATATCCATCTCGATCGGGAATTGCCGCACAATCGTCCCCTAGTTGCACTCTACTTGCCGCATTTTCAGCACCGAGGAATCGCGCCACAGTTTGGATATCTTGTTTATGAACGATACCCAGCGATTGTTTGAGCGTTTTGGCGAGGTCTATTAGTTCCATTAACGGCTGTATTGCAAGGCTGGGCGAACTTCATGATTGGCGGGGTAATAATCTAAGTCGGCTTGCATGAGGTGGTGGGTGATGCCACGAATTTCGATCTCTTCGAGCGAATCCCAATGCAAGCGTTGGAAAAAGCGGACATTTTGGATTTGAACTGTAGCGAGAAAGCGATCGCAGCCCCAAGCATTGGCGGTAGTAACAGCTTTATTAATCAATCCTTTGCCGATCTGCCACCCTCGGCGATAGTCGGGATGTGTACCCAATCTACCGCCGTACCAAAGGCGCGGTTCGGGTTCGTAGATCCGCACGATGCCGAGGACAGCTAGGGATGGGGCATCGGGTTCGACGGCGATGATGGGATGTGCGATCGCATCGAGGACATCGATGTCATCATTCTGAAATAAGGCTTGCTCTTCGACAAAGATTTTGCGCCTCAAGGTATAGTATTCCGTGATTTCAGGTTGGGTGTAGGCGAGTTTGAAGAGATAGTTAGGCATGATTGATACTTGTGATGAGACTTGACAACGACTGAAGTCGCTGCTGGTGATGCAAAGTCCGCCTACGCGGACTAATATCCCTAACCCGCGTAAGGCTTTGTTTTGCAACACTAGCGGCGGTTTGCGGCTCGCGCTCGTCGGGTCTCCCGACGGTTTAGCGGCGTTTTTATTCGGGGGGAACCCCCGAATAAAAAAACGACAAGACAGTGAGACAAGACACAACCGCTGTGGCTTGTGCGAAGTGCTAAACTTCAAAGCTAGATAGAGCCGAACAAGCACCACATTTACCGCAGCCAGCTTTGATATCCTTTGCGGACATACCCGATCGACTCAACATCTCGCCTACCTGCTGATAGATAGCAAACATCATCTCACTACTCGGTGCGGGGTGGTGTGCTAGCGGGGTACCTGTAATCGGGACAAAGGGCACGACGAAGGGATAAACACCGAGCTGGATCAGTCGATCGCAACCTGCAACCAGAGCCTCTACAGTATCCCCCAATCCTGCTAATAAATAGGTGCTTACCTGTCCTTTCCCAAACACTGCGACAGCGGCTGCAAATGCTTTGAAATAGTACTCAACTGGCACATCCGCTTTTCCAGGCATAATTTTGGCGCGTACCTCTGGAGTAATCGCTTCGAGGTGCATCCCCAGACTATCTACCCCCGCATCCTTGAGTCTCTGAAACCACCTAAAGTCATCAGGGGGTTCGCACTGGGCTTGGATTGGGAGATCGACTCGTTGTTTGATGGCTTGAGCGCATTCAACAAGATAAGCAGCACCGCGATCGCTTGTATTGGGGGTACCGCTAGTCATTACCATGTGTTTGACACCATCGAGACGGACGGCGGCGGCGGCAACTTCGGCGAGTTGAGCGGGGGTTTTGCGGGCGATTGTTCGATCGGCTGTGAGGGATTGCTCGATCGCGCAAAACTGGCAGACTGTATCGCTATTGCGGTAGCGCATACAGGTTTGAAGGACGGTAGTAGCCAGGACATCATGGCTGTGGAGAAGGGCGATTTTCCAGTAGGGGATGCCGTCGGCGGTAGTCAGGTTGTAGAATTGGGGCGTTTTGGGAAATTCGATCGGGGCGATTTCTCGTCCTGCTACGCTAATGGTTGCGTGGTTGGATGCGGGATCGAGAGTGGCAGTATAAGGGGATTGAGCGGCGGTTTCAGTGTAGATCGGTACCATAATGGTCGTACCATCGATCGTCACCGCTTTATGATCGGACGGCCCCGCACCGCCTTTTCTACCAGATACTCCCGCGCCGACTTCGACTATTTGCAATCCCTGAGATTGCAGTTCGGTCATCAATTTTTGCTTATTCATTGCCTCTTACTCCCCTCCTCAAAGGGTCTGGGTATTGGTCTAACAAATCCCCTCCTCGGAGGGGTGCCCGTAGGGTGGGGTGGGTAGATCTACGCCGTCACCTCTATTCAAAACCGCCCACTGACTCGAATTCAATTGCAACTGCAACAAATCGGGACGAGCATAATGTCCGATCGCATCCATCATCCGCTTGCGTTTGGTAATCAGCGCAAAATCCAGATCCGCGATCGCAATGCCTTCGCCTGTGGTAATTGGGGGACAAAGAATATTCCCTTCAGGACTGATGATGGTGGTAAAACAACCGCCGCTTAATGCTTTTTGCAGCTTGTCATCAGTGGTAATTTGACTCACCTGTTCCGAGGAAAGCCACCCTGTAGAATTCACCACAAAACAACCAGCTTCAAGAGCATGATGGCGGATCGTGACTTCCATCTGATCGGCGAAAATCTGCCCTACCATCGAGCCAGGAAATTGAGCGCAATGGATTTGCTCGTGCTGTGCCATTAGAGCAAATCGCGCCAGTGGGTTGTAATGCTCCCAACAGGCTAATGCCCCAAGTTTTCCCACCGCAGTATCCACTACCTTCAATCCCGCTCCGTCACCTTGCCCCCACACCATTCGCTCGTGATATGTGGGTGTGATTTTGCGCCGCTTCAGCACCAGAGTTCCATCGGCATCAAAAATCAGTTGAGTATTATAGAGCGAACCGCCATCGCGTTCGTTAATACCTAGTACTACAACGATTTGATGCGATCGAGCCGTCTGACTCACCGCCTCTGTGACAGGGCTAGGAACTTTCACCGCTTCCTCATATAGTCGGAGATGTTCTTTGCCCATCAATACAGGTGGTTGAACGAATGAAAAATAAGGATAGTAGGGAATAAATGTTTCGGGAAAAACCACGAGTTCTGCACCCATTTGAGCGGCTTTGTCGATCGCTTCCAACACCTTTTCAGTTGTCCCCTCGCGACTATATAAAACTGGGCTAATTTGTACGGCGGCGGCTCGAACTTTACGCGTAAAATCCACAAATATTTCCTCTTTTTGTCAATCCAAAACCGTTAGACCATCTGTAGGGGCGGGTTTATGCTAAAAATTATCGTTAAATTCTAGGAATTTTGAACAAACCCGCCCAACCCCACTAGCAACCTCCGCATTTATTTCTTGACAAACGTAATAAAAAAACGATCTGAATGCTAATTGTGAGTGAGGGCGGGTTTGTACGATAGTTATCATTACAAACGCGATCGATGGCATAAACCCGCCCCTACAGATCTGTGTTCGCGATCGAATGAAAATCCTACATCCGCAATCTTTTAGAGTGTCCAGGTATCTAAAATAAACGCCCCTTCTTTGCGGTGCATCAACACGATATCCAATACATCCAACGGATTGATCGGGATAATCCCTGGAATTAGAGAAGCCTCACCATGCCCGTACAAAGCTTGCAATGCAAACCGACAACAATAAACCTTGCCCCCATCGCTGATAAATTTAGCAATCCGGACAGTAAAGTTTTGATGTCCGGGAAATGCCTCATCGCCCAGCTTGGGAAAACCTCGCTGTAAGCCTAGTGTGACACCAGGGCCATAGAGTAAAATCGAAGTCTCAAAGCCCTTCTTTTTCAAGCGGGTAGCTTGTAATAAGTTCACCAGACCGATCGATCCTTCAAATGCCACTGTGTGGAATGTGACCAAGGCTTTCTCACCAGGTTCAGCTTGGACATCGGGGAAGACTTTTTCTTCATAATCAACAAGAAAATCACCAGTCTTGTGAGCGGGTATAGTAACTTCTGGCATGACGATCTGCTCCGTTCTGGTTGTCAAGATGGATACCAGAGTAACGTTCGATCGAATGCCAATTTTGTATCTAAAAATACGAAATCTCGATGTTTAGTTATTAATTTGCCCATCGCAAAATATCTGTAAAATCTATCTCCACCTATCTAAATCGCTAAGTTTTAAAAAAGATTGTAGTCTAGGCTACGAACCTAATAAAAATTCATTAACGACACTCCAAGGACTAGTAGTATTAGATCCCTTTGCTCTGAGGGTAATATGTTCGGCAATATAGTTCGCATCGCGAGCGACACCAGAAAATCGCGCTGAACCCCAAGTATGCAGCCAAGGTAAACCGATGAAATAACAGCCAGATACACTGGTAATACCGCGATCGTGACTGGGATAACCACTACCATTAAAAACGGGAATATCGATCCAGCTAAAATCTGTCCCAAAGCCTGTAGACCATATTACCGTCTGAATATTAGCCGCTGCTAAATCTAAGCTCAATTCTGGATCTTCTGGTTGCCAAACTGGTCGATATGGCGGTTCGATTGGAGCTTCAATCTGCTCTTTTTCGATAAACATGTCGATATTTCGTTTGATGTTTTCGGCAACTGCATCCGCTCGATCGAGATTGTGTTGTAAGTCATCCTGCAACTCCAGCAGTTTATTGTCGCTAATCGATCGCAATCGCCCATGTAATTTCATTCCTGAGAGTGCGAATTTCCGCAAGTCAATTTCGCGCCCACCATCGCGTCCAGTGAGATAATGATTGGTGTTACTTCGAGCCGTTTCCTTCTTGGGATGTTCGTCGATCGATAGGTTGTAATAACCCATTTTATCGAGCCATTCTACCGCATCTTTACCCCGATATAAACGTGGCGATCGCGGCGCACCCCCGACACACAAATGTACCTGCGTCCCCGCCAGATGCAAATCCTCGGCAATCTGACAGCCAGATTGTCCCGTACCTACTACTAAAACGCTACCTGCGGGTAAAGATTCGGGATTTTTGTATGTGGAAGAGTGAATTTGATAAATAGAATCGGGCAAACGTTCCGCCAGACGGGGGATTTTGGGCGTATGGTAGCCACTAACGGCAATGATGACTCGATCGCCAGTATACTCACCGATCGAGGTACTGACGGCAAATACCCCCGTCTCCATCTGACTGACTTTAGTTACCGTCACGCCTTCTTTAATCGGTGGATTGAAGCTAGCGGCGTAGTCTTCGAGATATTTGACGATCTCATCTTTGGGCATAAACCCATACGGATCGTTGCCAGGATAGGGATAGCCAGGAAGTTGACATTGCCAATTGGGAGTCACCAGACAAAATGTATCCCAACGTCTCGATCGCCATTCATGCCCGATATTCTGCTTTTCAAAGATAATATGCTCGATGCCGCGTTGCTTGAGACAATAACTCACGGACAGTCCCGCTTGTCCGCCGCCAACGATAATGACCGGATAGTGATAACTCATAAGATGTCTAAAATAGTATAAGGCTATAGTCACAGTAGGGTTTCGATCGAGTGAGTTTTGTATTTGTGACTACGGAAGCTCTAAATCTAGTGATTTAACTATTCTTTTTGGGTTAAATAGGATGTGGGAGTTCGATCGATCCTTGTGACCTATCGAAATCATCAGTAGACTAGACTTAACTCCCGTCAAATAAAAAGTCTAACAACTTATCTATTAAAACATAATCAATAGTAGTTAAAAATACCAATTAATTCTCAATTATGGCTACAATAGACCTCGAAACTTTTGACTTAAGCCAGCTTCCAAGTGCAGAAGATGGTAATTTTGAATTCAAGCAAAGTGCCACTCCCTGGGATGGACTGAAAAAGAAGCTTCAATGTGCGGCTTCAGGTTTTGCGAATTCAGGAGGTGGATGTTTTATAGCTGGTGTTGATGCAAATGGGAATGCAGATGGTGGTGTCCCACTAAAAAAAGGTAGGCAAGATTTACGTGATTGGGTCGATCGAATTATTCATGATGTTGAGCCACCACCTAAATATGACATTAAGTTAATAGTAGATTCTGGAGAAAGAGGTTATATCAATCAAGATTTAGCAGTTCTGATACTGTATATCTATGAAAGTAATATCGGGCCACACATGTCTCCAGATAATCACTATTACATTCGTGCTGGTGCTCATACAGTTCCTGCAAAGCATTTTATCGTAGATGCTATTTGGGCTAAAAGGCATGTTTCAAAGCCACGATTGACACATTTATTTAGGCTTAAGCCAGACCAAGAGAATATTATTCAGCTTGGAATCTTGACACTTACAGATTCACCAGCAGTTGATGTAATAATCTCAATTTTACCAGTGCCTAAATTAATGAATAGTGTAGAATCTATTTTCCCTCTCAAGATCACTGTTGTGGATCGGTACACTTCATTCTTTTTTGAAAAACACTCTTTTCTAAGGAATAAATTGCGAATTCTAGAAAATTATGGGTTAGTTTGCGAAATTACGTACAATGATGTTCCCCGATTTGTAATCTCAGAAGAACTTGCAACTTATTTGACAAATGATGTAGTAGATTAACTCATCCATCTAATATCATCAAGCTTCAACAAAATTATCAAGCCCTATCATAAACGATATAATTGAGTAGTCAACACACAATGCTCATAAACCGCTGGAGATGAGATGAAGATCGCTACTAGAACATCATCGATCGAAGTTGCCATAGGCAAAGGAGATGTCCGCACGATCCAACGCGGAAAAACCTGGGCACAGTTTGAGTATCTGCAAAAGGGTTTCGAGAAT
>ENA-OFCD01001533-OFCD01001533.1-metagenomes-genome-assembly--contig:-NODE-1533-length-11360-cov-3.119239_pt1 | contig 11360 bp, 10 predicted proteins | sample MGYA00153392_OFCD01 | MGnify analysis MGYA00153392 | reverse complement strand
TTTTCGGACGACGCCCGAGCTTCTGGCAATTGCTTGTGCACGTACATTATTTCGCGAGCACGATCCTCGATCGTGTGTTCCTGCTGAGCGGGCAATTGCAGCATTTCGACCTGCGCGTGCACGGACTCGAACAGCTCGATAGCCAGGTCTATCGCGGTTGCGGCGTGCTGTTGCTCGGCGCGCATATCGGCAGTTTCGAGGCGTTGCGCGTGCTCAGCCAGCAGCGTCCCGATATCCGCTTGCGTGTCTTGCTGGACCAGCAACAAACCCCGGCGATGACTGAGCTGCTGCAGGGGCGCGCGCTCGATGCGCTAGAAGGCTTTCCCGAGCCCGGCTTTGATATGGAAGAAATTAATGCCGTCAACAATCTGGAAATTCATTTTGTTGATTCAAGCGGCGTGATTAGCTGGCACTTCATGAGCGATAAGCCGGACTTCGCATTTGCAAACTGGAATTTCAGCACCACCACCGAAGAAGATTATCAATGGCTGGTGAATTGTATTCACGGTGAAGGTAGAGATATTTACGTGGCTGATTTCAGCGAGCAGGGCGCTTATAGTTGCCGCATTCTGGTGCCTGGCATGTCCGAAATTTATCCGGTGGAAGATCTTGAGTGGGAAAACAATAGTGTCGGCAATTCGATTCGGCCCGCACTTCTGCGCCTGGCTGAATTATCCGAAGCAGAATGTGCCGGGCTGCTCGCCGATTTGCAGACCATCAACATGGGCGATGATCGTCCGCTATGGGAAATTCTTGGCCTTGCAATACCCGACAACACGCCCTGGAAACAATTACGCATCGGTGAATTAAAAACGCTGCTGGCGCTCGTCGTCAATGATGAAGAAGCGATCCTCGAAGGCTGTGACTGGATCCATCATTTTGCCGATCTGCTGCCCGCCCGCAGGCTGGTGTATCGCTGCATCGAAAGCATGCTCAATGTTGATGATGTAGATAGTTATCGGCATGCCATGGTGCTGCTGTATGGTGCCGAACCGGTCCGCCAGGCCGAGGCACTGATTAGCCGCCGCGAACGTTTCTTCGGTCTGGAAACACTGGGCCCCGATATGCAGGGTAGCGCGATGCATCAGACCCTGCTGGCCGCTTATGACAAGTTGTTTAAAGTTGGCTAAGGCCGATTGCTAGACACTTTTTAACCACGTTATCGTGCAGACTAAACCTGACTTTATGAACACTTATGCATTTTCTATTTGAGCCCGCTAACCGGGCCTTGTTTCTGGCCATTAATGCGCCAGCTAATCTTTCGGGATTAAGTTTCGCGTTCGCTGTTTTTGCCAGCAACTATTGCGTGGCGCTGTTGGCAGTGGTGCTGCTGTGGTCGTGGATGCGTAGTAATTCTGCGGAGCGTCAATGGTTGCTAATGGTTGGCATCGCTTGTCTTCTGGCGTTGTCGCTCAACGCGGTCATTGCAATGTTGTTGCCCCATCCGCGCCCATTCATGGTGCCGATTGGTCACACACTTATTCTGCACGATCCAGACAACAGCTTTCCCAGCGACCACGCCACACTGATGTGGACGTTTGCATTCGGATTGTGCTGGCAACCTGCGCTGCGTCGCGCAGGATTTCTCGCTGTCCTGCTGGCGACGCTTACCAGTTGGGGCAGAATATTTCTGGGCGTACATTTTCCATTTGACATACTCGGTTCAATCTTGGTTGCCGCTGCTGCGCTAGCGGTGTCACGACCATTTCAACCTTGGGTCTGCAAATGGCTTGCGCCAAGCGTTGAACGGGTACATGCAAGCACGTTGGGAAAATGGTTTCGCTGAGCCGAGGCGCTGATCAGTGGTCGCGCTTGCGACCCGCTCGGGGAACGAAAAGTAATGCACAGCCATCATCATGCGTAATTAAGCAAACGTAAAGCTGTGCTGGCTGGTATTATATTGGTATTCCAGTCAGCCTTTGATCGTGCCTAGCGCAATAAACCAACCCTAAATCACTAGCACTGGCGAGCCTTTCGAAGCATTTCCGCTTTCATCGTTGCGGATGTCTTGCCACAAGACGCCCTGCCAGTTGTGCTACTTATGTATTCAATCAAAACTCTCATCTGCGTGCAGTCCTCGCCGGCATACAGCCACGGCCATCGCGATGAGTATCCCATTGGTAATGCCTCAACTGCTTACCGGATTTCAAATTCACTGGCGGCGCGATCATGACGCTGGCCGATACCGTGTTTATTCTGCTGCTGCTGATCGCACTCAATGCGTTTCTGGCGTTGTCCGAGCTGTCGATTGCGAGTGCCAAGCGGATCAAGCTGATGCAGTTGCGCGATGCCGGCCAGGCGGGCGCGGATGTCGTGCTGTTTCTTAAAGATAACCCCAACGGTTTTTTGGGCATTGTCCAAATCGGTTTGAATGTGGTCGCTATTTTGGCGGGCGTATTTGGCGAGGCAGCGTTTAATGCGCGTATCGCCAACGCGTTCGCGGCCTGGGGCATGGCCGAGGGCTGGCTGCGCGATGCGCTGTCGTTCACGCTGGCGGTCGGCGCGATCACCGGGATATTTTTATTATTCGGTGATTTGCTGCCCAAGCGCATTGCCATTCACGCGCCCGAACGTATTGCCTGCGCGGTGGCGCCGATCTTGCGCGCCTTGCAAAAACCATTCACGCCGATACTGTGGCTGTTCGGTAAATTAGTCGATGCCATTCTCACTTTTTTCAATATCCGCGCGCAAGGTGAGGCGGCTGTAACCACCGATGATGTGTATGCCATGGTGGCGGCCGGTGCTGAAGCCGGTGCGGTTGATCGCGATGCGCACCATCTGATTCAAAACGTGTTGAGACTGAACGAGAAAGCCATCACCAGCGCGATGACCCCGCGCCAAAATATTGTGTCCATTGATGTCGATGATGATGAAGAAACCATCAAGACTGTGCTGGCCGAAGAGCCCAAAGCGCGGTTTGTGGTGACCGGTGGCGAGATTGGCTATATCGATGCGGCTGATTTGCTCGCCAAAGCTATCCACAATCAATCGCTGCGGCTGCATCGCGACACCTTGAAAGCGTGGGGGATGAAGCCGATTTTAATGGTGCCCGATACCATCACCGTGCTGGATGGTCTCGACCAATTTCGTAACGCAGGCGAAGACATCGCGCTGGTCGCCAATGAGTACGGCGTGATCGTCGGCCTGCTCACCATGAATGATGTGATGGCGGCGATTATGGGCCGCATTGTTGAGGAAGTGGCACGCGAAAAAAGTATTGTTAAAATGACTGATCGCGAAGGCGCCTGGCTGATCGACGGCATGGCCGATATTGGTGATGTCAAGGAATTATTCGGCTGGGATAGTTTGCCGATGGAAGAGAACTATCAGACGGTCAGCGGATTTTTAATGTCGCTGCTCAAAAAATGGCCGCGCAAGGCCGATAGCGTGATCTGGCAAGACGTTAAATTTGTGGTGGTGGATACGGAAGGCTCACGTATCGACCAGGTGATGGCGACGATTGAACAGCCTGTGTCAGTACTGGTCAGAGCAGGATCGATTGTTAAATAAGTAGAAGCGAGCGGCGCCGTTTTTTAAGGTAGGGCAAGTTCTGGCCAGTCGATTGGCATGATGGATAAATGCGTAATTTGCAGTAAGCCACGCATATTGATTTTGAATTTGCTGTGCGCTTTTCGTTTACTTTTATAACCCCTATTCAGTTTTAGCGAGGATCAGATGAATGCGCGCATTACCCACATCAGTCGTTTTTGCAGTATCGGCCTGTGCTTCATTTTGTTCATGACCACAGGATCGGTCATCGCCAGTGACTCCTCCAATACCATGCTCGATACCGAGCTTGATGCGATTGTGAATGACCCGGCCTATCCGCTGGCGAGCCTCTCGGTGCTGGCGGTGCGCCAAGGCAAGATTGTGTATCACCAGCAATTCGGCAATCGCTTTATTGATCCTTTGAATGCCGCAAATAACAAGCCGGCAAATAACGCCACTCTTTATCGGATTGCGTCGATTTCAAAACTCGTCACCACCCTCGGCGTAATGAAGCTGGTAGAAGACGGGAAATTAAAACTGGATCAGGATGTCAGCGATTATCTTGGCTACCAACTGCGTCATCCGGATTTCCCCAAGGTACCGATTACGCTGCGCATGTTGTTATCCCACCGCTCATCACTGCGCGATGATGCCGGCTATTACTGGGAAGCCAAGCTCGGGGTTGATTTGAAAGAGGTGCTGGTGCCAGGTGGCAAGCTGTATGGCACGGGTGCAATGTGGACTAAAAACATCAAGCCCGGTAGTTATTTTGAGTACGCCAATTTTCCCTGGGGCGTGATCGGCACCATCATGGAACGGGTGAGTGGCGAACGCTTTGACCGGCTGATGCAGCGCCTGATTTTTGAACCGATGCAATTACATGGGGGCTTTAATCCCGCTGATTTTCCTGCAGCCGATATAGCGGATATTGCGACTCTGTATCGCAAACGTACCGAGGTTGATGGCAAAGAAATCTGGAACACCAGCGGCCCGTGGGTTGCACAGGTGGACGACTACAGCCGCGAAGCGCCGCAGCCGCGTGCGCTGTCCGACTACGTGATCGGCACCAACGGTACGCTGTTTGGCCCGCAGGGCAGCTGTCGATTATCCGCCGAAGGGCTTGCGCAGATTATGTTCATGCTGATGAATCACGGCCGACACGGTGGCAAACAAATCCTCGCCAAAAAAACGGTTGCGCTGATGTTGTCCGAGCAATGGCGGCACAATCGCCAGAGCGGCACCAAGAGTAACGGCGATACCTACAAAGGTGAATTCCAGTCGTGGGGCTTGGGCACGCAGATTTTTCGCGATATTCAGGAGCTGGATAAAGCCACGGGCATTCCTAGAGGTGATCGCCTGGTTGAAGGCGGCGGCGTTACCGGTTTTGGCCACTTCGGCGATGCGTGGGGCCTTACTTCTGCGATCGTGTTTAATCCCAAAACCCGTGACGGCATGATCTTTTTATCCGGCGGCCCCGGCTTTAATCCTGAAACGGTAAAGAGCCAATACTCATCCATGTTCCGCTACGAAGAGCGGATTCTGACAGCACTGGATCGATATGCGATCAAAAATAAACGCTGATAAAAATGATCGGCAATTGTTGCAGGGCTGGCAAAAGCGCTACGTGACATCGACGTTCATGGGCAGTAAGATTCATCTAGTCATTCACGAACTACTCTCCAAGGCCCGCCATGAAACGTAAAACGGTAAGCGATTTTGATCCCGAAGTGATGAAGCTGTTTGACCAATACGTGCACGGTGTGATTGACCGTCGAGGCTTTCTGTCGAGCGCGACTAAATATGCGGTGGGCGGGGTGTCGGCTAGCATGCTGCTTGAAATGCTGAGCCCTAAATTTGCCGAAGCACAGCAGATCAAAAAAGATGATCCGCGCATCATCGCAAAATTTGTCGAATATGCATCGCCCGATGGCAGCGGCAAGATGCGCGGCTATCTGGTGATGCCGGCCAACGCCGAAGGCAAATTGCCTGCGGTGCTGGTGGTGCATGAAAACCGCGGCCTCAATCCGCATATTGAAGATATTGCGCGGCGCGTGGCGCTGGATAATTTTATCGCCTTCGCACCCGATGCCTTGACGCCACTCGGCGGCTATCCCGGAGAAGAGGATAAAGCGCGTGAGTTATTTTCGAAGCTCGACCCCGCAAAAGCACGCATGGATTTTGTTGCGGCGGCGGGCTTTCTGAAAGCAATGCCAGCCTGCACCGGCAAAATCGGCGTGGTCGGTTTTTGCTACGGCGGTGGCATTGCCAATTTTCTGGCGACGCAATTGCCAGATCTCGGGGGTGCTGTGCCGTTTTATGGCGCCTCACCGAAGGCCGAGGATGCGGCAAAAATCAAGGCCCCACTATTGGTGCAATACGCGGGCAGCGATGAACGCATTAACGCAGGCTGGCCAGCGTATGAGGCGGCCTTGAAAGCGGCCAAAGTGAAATATGAAATGTTCACCTACGCCAATACCCAGCACGGATTTAACAATGACACCACCCCGCGTTATGACGAAGCTGCAGCCAAACTGGCGTGGGCTCGCACCATGGATTTTTTCAATAAAAATCTGCGGGCGAAGTTGAGTTAATCATCATCGTTGGTTTAATCCTCTCAAAACACAACCCGAGCCCAATCACGCGGTTGATATCGGCTTTACAACAAAGCTGAATTTAAAATTTATCAAAAAATCACCACCCTTTATCTGGAATAAATACCATGGAATCCCGCCGCCAATTTTTGGTCAAAGCGCCTATCGGGTTGTTTGGCGCTGTTGCCTTGACAAGCCACGCTGAAGAGTCAAAACCCGAAGCGCCGCCGGGTGCGCCACCCACATTTGGTACTGCCCCAGCGGTCGGCCCTGAGGTCACGGCCGCGACCTTTGCCGAAGCTGAAAAGCTGGCGCAGGTGACCATGACGGCGGCGGAAAGGGAGATGGCGGCGACAAGCTGGCGCACCTCGATGGCGGGCATGCTCGAACGTCGCACTGGCCCGCGCAAGGTGCTGTTGGACGCGAGCGTGGTGCCCGCAACGCAGTGGCATCCATTGCTTAGTGGGACCAGCGCGGGCCCGGCGCGCGACAAATTTATTCGGAGTAAAGATGTTTTTCCGCTGCCCGCGCGCGATGATGATATTGCGTTTGCGCCGGTGACTAAGCTCTCCCGCTGGATTGAAACGAAGGTAATAAGTTCTGAGCGGCTAACGCATATTTACCTTGAGCGCATTCAGCGTCTTGATCCAAAATTGCGTGCGGTGATTACGCTCACCCGCGATTATGCAATCGTCCGCGCAAAAAAAGCCGATGCTGAAATAGCCGCCGGTCAGTACCGCGGTCCGCTTCACGGTATCCCATATGGGGTCAAAGATCTTCTCGACACCGCCGGCATTGCCACGACTTACGGCGCAGAGCCATTCAGAAATCGGGTGCCTACTGTTGATTCCGCGGTGGTCGCGCGGCTCAATCAAGCGGGCGCGGTGCTTATCGCTAAGCTGAGTCTTGGCGCACTCGCGTTAAACGATATCTGGTTTGGTGGCCAGACCATGAACCCCTGGTTATTGGAAGAGGGCGCGTCTGGCTCAAGCGCGGGGCCGGGTGCGGCCACCGCCGCAGGCTTGAGACCGGCGGCAGCATTGTGAGCCCCAGTATGCGTTGTGGGGTTGTAGGGCTGCGTCCTACCTTTGGCCGGGTGCCGCGTACTGGCGCGATGACCCTGTGCTGGTCGCTCGACAAGCTCGGCCCGATGACCCGCACGGTAGAAGATGCGATGCTGGTGCTGAAAGTTATCTCCGGCCCTGATGCGGGCGATGTCAGCAGCGTGCCGAGCAAGCTTGAGTTTGATGCGGGTGCGTCGGTGAAAGGATTGAAGATTGGTTACGTTCCGGCGTGGATGAAAGAAAGCCCCGCCACCGACGTTGACCGCGCCGCACTGGAGGCAGCGCAGAAGCTCGGCATGATTCCGACGCCGATTTTCCTGCCTGATTGGCCATATGAATCACTCAATGTCATTTTATTTGCAGAAGGCGCGGCTGCGTTTGAGGAACTGGTACTCAGCGGGCAGGCCAATCAACTGAGCATTCAGGTGCCGGATGCATGGCCCAATTTGTTCCGAGAAGCACGCTTTCTCTCGGCTGTGGATTTCGTTCAGGCTGATCGGATGCGACGCAAAGTAGCGGTCGAAATGGCGCGGGTATTTTCCGGGGTCGATTTGTTGTTGGTCCCGTCATTGCGCGATGAAATGCTGACTATCTCCAACCAGACCGGGCATCCTTCGCTCACAGTGCGCACCGGCTTTGTCGAGGTTGCGGAAGCGCGCAGCGATTGGGCACCCGATCCGCTAAAGCCGTTACCGAAATTTTCACCCGCGCGGCGCGTCCCGCATGGCGTCACCCTGATCGGGCGTTTGTTTGATGAAGGCACCATCGCCCGCGTGGGCTTGGCGCTTGAAAAAGTGTCGGTCGTGGCAAGCGAGCGACCACCAGGCTTCTAGCACTTGGTCATGATGTTTACTTCTGCGGAAACGCTTCCAAATAAGACGCAACCGCCTCCATGTTTCGAGTCGTCAGCGAGTGCGCAACCCCTTTCATAATGCCGCCCTCCGGCCGCTCGTCGGTTCGTTGAAATACCATCAATTGCTTCACAAGGTAATTGGCATGCTGACCTGCAAGGCGCGGAAACGCGGCTTGGCCTTTTGCCTCGGTGCCGTGACATGCCGCGCAGGCGGGCACCCCGCTGGACACAATTCCCTCTTCGAAAATTTTCTTTCCCTCAACGAGTAAGGGTGTCGCTGTCGTGCTTTGCCACATGAGTTTTGGACTCTGTTTTGCGTAATACGCCGCAAGTCCGGCAATTTGCTCGTCGGTCAAATGTTTGCTAAGTCCCCACATATACTCGAACCCCGCAGGGTCAGCACGGCCGTGGCTTTTGAACCCGTTCAACTGCGCGATGAAGTAGGGAACTTGCTGTGCGGCTAGGTTTGGAAAGTTTGGCGATTCCGCATTGCCCGTGACGCCATGACAGTTTGAACATACCTGTTGTGCAATCACGTTAGCCGAAACTGCCGGGTTGCCCAGACTTCGTGAACGATCCAGCGTATTGCACCCTGTAAATAGAGCCATTACCGCCATAGCGAGTGTGATGGTCGACGTCTTCATGCTGGTTATCCTTAATCTAGAATGTGAACGCGTGTTCATCAGTATGCTGCCCACAAGTAAAGAAAGAGCGTGTTGTTGTCTTTTGCATTCCGGCCGAATCCATCGTAATTATTCGAGGCTCCGTTGAACCGATTAAACATCGTGTACTGAAGGCCAATTCGTGCATATTGCACAGGGGTCCACGACACTTCCGTTGTCCAGCCTCTAGTGCCGGGATTTCCCGCCAGATTACCGGTGACCGACTGCGAGCCACTAAGAAGCCCGCCTGGGTTGGCTTGATCCAATGCCGAGGTCTGAAGCGCCGGATTTGAACTGCCGCTTACATCGAAATAGGAAACACTCGCGCCGTACTTGGCGTGATAGGAATACGCGGCTTTGGCACGAAATGACCTTAGCTTATCCGATGAATTGGTTAGCGGTAGGCCAATTGATCCGTCCGGGTCTAGCGGGTGTGCTTGATTTGCGACTGAGTCCGCATAATCAACATGTTCTTTGATGTAGGTTGCCGTGAGCGTGAGCGCGTGTGGGTCGAGAATATATTGGTATTGACCGTCAATGCCGGTGTCGCGAAAGCGATTGGTTTGGCCAATGGGATTGGTTGCATCAGGATAAATTTTGGCGTTCAGGCCGAATGTGCCAATCATCGCATTATGCGGACCCCATTCACGCGTCAGCGCCAGACGCCAGTACGGGTTTTCGCCTTTCAGAATTTGCTGGTTGCCGCGGGCGACATTAAAACCCTGGCTCATGAACGACCAGAATCCATTCGCAGTTCGGTAGCTTGAAAATTCCGCATAGACCATCTGGTTCCAGAAGGCGTAGGCGCCCAGCCCTGAAACATTTTGTGCGAGCGCTCCCGCAAACAACGGCGCAGTTGCGGGACCCGTGCTGCCGGGAACGACGTTGTATCCCCAAGCTGGCGCACTATTCCATACGTCCTGTACGGACGGATTGTTGTTCATGGTGGCACCGACGATAAGATCACCTGAAGCTCCAAAGTAACGATCAACCAAACGTATATCAAGATTGTCGGACCCGGTATGGCCGGTCCAATGCGAGTCAGAGGGACTTTGCGCATCGTAGTTATTGTAAGTAATTTGCACGAACCCGCCAAGATGGTCAGTGACGCGGCCCGCAAAGAAAATGCTGCCAGTTGAAAAAATTAAATTACCGTCTTTAGGAAAACCTGCGGCTCGATCGAATTGGGGGTCTGGGCTACCCGTATTGGATGTCTTTTTGATGCTTGCCACACCCATGACCGAAACAGGTCGCGCTACTTTGCCGATTGTATAGCCAGTAAGTTTGAACAGGCGGCCATACGGCGTTAAATCAGGAAACTGACCGCCCGCGTGGCAGGCAACGCAGTTTTGGCCGGTCTGCTGATTAAAGGCCGGTACTGCGTAAGCCGACGACTGCGCGAATAATAAGGCAGAAACGGCAATAGCAGCATAGTGGAATCGTAGCCGCAGAAGGGCAACAACAAAATCAGACATGTTTGCTCCGAATAACTAGGATAATGCATTATGGTAAGGCTCGCGGTAGCTGGCGTTTTGATATTTATCAAGCAATATCTATTTGATACTTACCTACCGCCCCGCCTCGCTTCGCCGCGCCATTGTTAGGCGGAGCAATCAACCGGTGTTAGCGGCTGCAATATGGAATTCACCATGAAGTTTGTAACAATAAAAAATTGGCGTTGAGGTCGTGACTACGCTGCGGTTTTCACTCATCATCCCCGCCTATAACGAAGCGGCGTGGCTGCCTGCTTTGCTCGATACGGTTGACGCGGCGCGCAATCAATATCGCCGAGGTTGTGATTCGATTGAAGTGATCGTCGCCGATAACGCATCAACTGACACAACCGCCGCTGTTGCGTTTGAACGCGGCTGTCATGTCGTGCGAGTGGAAAAGCGTGCCATCGCCGCTGCCCGCAATGGAGGTGCTGCCATTGCCCGTGGCGAGATCGTGTGTTTTATCGATGCTGATTCACGTATTCATGCCGAGACCTTTAATGCGATTGACGATGTACTGGCATCAGGACGCGTGATCGTAGGTGCTTCGGGTGTAAAGCCTGATCGCTGGTCACTGGGAATCTGGGCGACTTGGCTGGCCGCATTACCGGTCGCTTATTTTATGGGCTTTGATGCAGGCGTCGTATTCTGCCGACGTGCTGATTTTGAAGCTATCGGTGGCTACGATGAAAGCCTGCTGTACGCGGAAGATATAAAAATATTGGTGGATCTAAAACGCCTGGGTCGCACCCGTCGCCAACACTTTGCGCGTGCCAAAGGTGCGCAAGCCATCACCTCTACCCGAAAATTCGACAAGCACGGCGATTGGCATTATTTCCTGCGCATGCCCCGCGTGGCGTTCTGGATGCTGATCAATAAGCAGCGCGTAGAAAAATTTACGCGTACTTATTGGTATGAGGATCGTTAGACTTCCGGGTTATTTTTTTACGTCCGCGGCAAGTGTGGTGTTAGCTGCGGCAGCTGGCTCATCTACTTTTCCCGTTTGTGCTACTTTATCTGCGGACGGTGCGTCATTAGGGCCGCAAACAAGGGGAATAGAAATCACCTGCGGATAATCATAGGCAGCGCCAGTTCCAATATCTACGCCTGCACCAATTAGGCCGCCAAATATAAGATTACCAAATGCCATTCCAGCAGTGGCCCCGCTTATTTGAACAGCAATCCCCGATATTTAAGTGGGAACGCGG
>ENA-OFCD01001531-OFCD01001531.1-metagenomes-genome-assembly--contig:-NODE-1531-length-11366-cov-2.708779_pt1 | contig 11366 bp, 13 predicted proteins | sample MGYA00153392_OFCD01 | MGnify analysis MGYA00153392 | reverse complement strand
ATCAGCGATCGATACTAATGATTGTACATATTGTACGCTTGCAGATTATCCAAAAGTGGACTTAGAGATTGGGAATATTGACGAAGGTGAGTTTGCTGACGGAGCGTTGAACATCATCACTAGATTGAGAGATCTCGCTCTTCAAATCGTGATGGCAATTGAGTTTTTACCCGAAGCTGTTTCTCTAGATTCATCAGTAGAAGTACCGAGTAAAGGATTTGGCAAGAAGCCTCCTACTGCAAAATTCTGGCAGATTCGTAAAGTTGAGATCGAACAGAAGCGTTATGTTGTCAGAGAGAAAACCGATGGCAGCGAGTCTGAGAGTAGAAGAAATTCACCCCGCCCTCACTTCCGAAAATGGCACTGGCGCAGAGTTGCCGTTGGAGCCGAACGCAAAGGACGTGAATGGCGATTGATTCCAAACACTTATATTAATCCTGAAAATTAAGCTGTTTTTTGAACTCCATGCTCCAACAATTGGGCTAACAGATAGATTTTTATAAAATGTGATTCATTCCCTTTACGGATTTCAGGGATAACATCTGCCGTCCAGCCAATCTCATATAACTTTTTGAGTTTGGCTATAATCGTCAGGGTATTATCTATCAACACATTCCAAGTCGGGATGATGATTGAGGGATTTGCTAACAACGGCTTTTTTAAACCTTCATAGAGACTTGCAATTATTCTGTCGTCAATAAACAATTTACATTTATCGATAGCTAAGTTGTCAGCTAATCTGCCCGTACAAGTTTCCATTTGCTCGGAGATCCAAGCTAACAGTTCTGGTGATAATGATGTGAATATTTTTTGGCTCTGTCTTTGATAGTTATATTTTATGACGAGCCTATAAGCTTCTTCTGGAGTTCGTGCGGGGTGTGGCGGCACGATCTTTTTGGCTTTTTGAGGCACTACTTCTATAGCTCCATTATCTTTGGCTGCTTGGACAGCAGCTTGCGGTACCTGAAGATTTTTTTCAGATGAATCACTTTTGGATTTTTTCTGGGTAGTTTTACCAGTATCACGACCTGAAAGTATCTCATCGATTGCTGTTTCGATTGGCTTGTCAATCAATTCAGTACTCGCCAGCTCTTTGGAGGAGGTCTTTTTTGAAGAATTCTTTCTTGCTTTAGTTTTACCAGCATTTTCGGTTGCGGTGTCTGACTTGGCTTCAGTCGAGGGAACATCTTTAGCCTTGATAATTGTTAAAATATTAGCGTTGCGGGTTGCCATCTGATTTACCTTTTTGTACTAAGTTTGAGGATTTACTAAACTCAAACGGGTCAATTCAACAAAACAATTACTCGATCGAGTAGCGAATTTAACTCTTGCTTAGTCGCTAAAGGTAGGGATTCATTCCTAATTGCATGTAATATTAGTTCGCTTTTTTCTTCAATTATTACATTTAGACTTTCTTCGATTACTGGCTGCGACTGCAATACATTCGATTTATTTACATCGTTGTTAGACACTAGCTCATCAGTGGGGTCGATCGTCGCTAGCTCGGAGTTAAGTTCTAGATTAGCCTCACTACTATGATTATATTTGAGATCTTCCTTGCCTTCAATCGCATTGCCCGAACTGTCTCCTTGAGATTTTTTGGGTGGCTTAACCAGAGCCGCTGCTTTCTTAACTTCTCGAATGCTCAAGTCCTCTTTAATCGCTCGATCTAGCAGCTTTACTCTCTCTCGATCGTCTTTAATCTTGGCAATTTCAGTACCTTTAGTATAATCAATCTCACCATTAGAAATTGCCAGTTTAATTTCTGCGGGGATATTTAGTAACTTGAGACGATTGCTAGCAAAGGAGGTTAAACTCAAGCTACCTTTGGTGAATTGCTCGATCCAGCCTTCGATCGCCTGAGCTGTATCTTTAAGAATAACGTTATTCTTATATACTTGACCGCCCATCTCGTTCTTAATCTGACGGATTAACGTAGCGGCTGCTTCGCGACTATCTAAATTTAACTTGCGGGTAATGGTATCTAGAACCGCGTTAGTCTCGTCGATGGGGTTTAGACCCGTTCTTTTAATATTTACCAACGTAACATAATCAGCCGCTACCTCGTCGCTAACATAGAGGCGACGGTATTTGATCGTCATACCTAATTTGGAGGCTACACGAGTCCGTCGCTCCCCATCAATTAATTCGTTAGTATCACGCAGTAATAAAACTGGAGTAATTACCTCACCTACGGCAAGGACACTATCTTCGAGTTTTTGCATCTCAACCGGATCGAAATTCGTGCGCGGTTGCCACCGAGAGGGTACTAACAGATTAGAGTCAATCGTCCCATCAAATGCTTTAGAACTCGAATTAGCCTCAGACTGAAGGCGATTTACTTCACGCTGGAGTTCGGCAAGATCGATTTCATAGTCTTTGATTTTCGATTCCAGTCGCCCAACTTTAAAGTCTTCATCTAAAGCGGCCATTTGATTAGGTTTTGCCATAAATTTTATCGAAAAGTAATTTAGTGAGTCGTTCAAATTCTAAACTAGATTTGTGCCCAGGACGATAAATACCGATCGGTTTTCCGGCTTCGTTGGCATTTTTAACCTCTTTAGAATCGGTAATCGGCTCGAATAGCTCAACTCCAACATAATCACAACGAGATTTAAAGGCAGCGATTGCTTGGCGATGACTGGCAGTATCTTTATCGTACCCAACAGGGACGATTCCCAATACAGTCGGGCGGGGATTTAAGCGTAAATCTCTACCGATTTTTTCGATCGTGTCAAATAAGCCATTAAGTCCTTGTACGGCTTTACCTTCTGGCACGAGGGGGATTAATAAATGCGTGGCACTGGCAATAGCATTATCGATGACTAGTCCCAGCGTGGCAGGGCAGTCCATGAGGATAGCATCATATTTGAGTGGGTAATCGGCAAATAGATCGGCTAGAACTTGCTCTCTTCGTCGCCGCAAGACGAGTTCTTGTTGGACGCGCTGGAGTTCGTTACAACCTCGGATAACTGAGGTTTGTCTATCTTCTATTTGGACGATTGGATAATTTCCCTGAAAATTTTCAGCAAACACGTCCAACATTGTGCCACCCTTTTTTGTGCTGGTCAAGCCACAGAATAGGTCTAAGTTGTGCTGGGGATCTAGGTCGAGTAATAGTGTAGACTTGCCTAATCTGTTCAGATTGTACGCAATATTATGGCACAGGGTTGATTTACCAGCACCACCAGAATTACTGAGAATGGCAATCCTCACTTGCTCTGAGTCTTGAGATTCATTCTTTGTTGTTTCACGGACTATCGATCGGCTCATTTCCATAGTTAGAAGATTGTTAACTAATCTGCTGTATCTGGGCTGTTGTCGCAGCCATCGAGCTACTTGAGGATCTAGCGATATTAGTAAAGATTCTTTTTTCTCGCTAAAGGGTTTAGGTTTGCGACCAGAACCAATTCTACTGCCACCTTTTGTCACGATCTAGCACAATCATTTGAAAAAACTATATAGTTTTTTCAAATGATTGTCAAGTTCATACATTTGCTTTGCTAGCACAAGATCCGCCAAATAACTCATGCCAGCAGCAGAGCGGGCGAGTTAACGTAGGGTAATTGTTAGATTGCGCTGGGCGCAGGCTTCGCCAACGATATCTGCAACAACATTCTGATATGTCGCCCTACCCGCATTTAGCCTATTTCAATGGAGATGTGCGCTTATTTTGGATGATTCGTGGCTTTCAAGGAATGTGGCAAGAGCAGATCGAACATCGAAAGGGGAAGGAATAATATGCCTGTACTTACAAGAACTGCCGATATAAGGTCTATAATGGTAAATGATGAAGTATTTTGTTTCATTAAATTATAGTGAATAACTGAAGTTATGGCTGAAACTTTTTCATCATTAAATACAGGTAATATTCAAGTAGTTAAAGATCGAGATGCTAGCTATTTCAAGATTTATTCCAAGCGCGAATATTATATCCGAAAAATAGACCCGATTGAAGTAGAGGAAGGACTGACTATGGGGCAAAATGTCAATTCAGATGCTTTTGTCCTCGTCGGTCAAATGGCACCAGGAGTGAGAACTCGGTTGATATTTACAGATCGGGACAATCCACCGATTGCTGAATTTACGCTCCAAAAGTCTCAATTTGCAGATTTAATGCCAAATTCTTTTAACTCTCGGAAACAACACGGTATTAAAAAGAAGAAGAAGAAAAACAGATGACCTTTCCCGCCCAATCATTTTGCACGTTAGGGAATTGGCATTTGCGGTAGAATTGTGACTTTATTTAATTAAACGCCTTATTAAATCGCTCAAACTTGCTACCGCTTCATCGAAAGAAAGGGAGCGTCCATAGGTAAAATCTTCCACAAAATCTTGGTAATGCTCTCGATACAATCGATTGTTACCCAACTTATCAATCAGTCGATTTAAGAGGTCTTGAGAGGTTTTGAATCGATTAGTGAGGTTGTCATATCCGCTGGCATTTTCGCTACGAGTAATATCTTTTTCTACCGTAGCCACAGTTAAGTTTAGCCATGCCGGATCGTTCATGACTTGTGGAGCTAGATAATAAAGATCGTAAAGGTGTCGAATTAAGCGTGGATCGTATTCTGGTGCTGCTGGATCGATGCCGACAACTCTCCAGGATAAAGCACTAATTTTATCGGCTGCGGTTTCTGCCAAACTCACGCAGTGGAAAGCAGCAACTTCTGGCGGATCTTTGGTAAGCTGGGTAACGATCGATGATAGTTGCCGGATTGAAGGAGCTAGAGTTGGCTGTCGAAAGTTAAGTTCTAGTTGAATACAATCTCGTAGGGATGACTGTAGTTGAAAGTGTGGTCGATAGGAAATTTCACCATTAAAAAAGGAAGTACCTTCTTTTCTGGTAAACCTTTCGGTATTGGATAGAATCAAATCCGGTGCAAGAGAGTTAATCGCTTCAGCAATTTTACGCCTAAATTCACGACGATCTGTGCGGGTCAACCCTGGTTGGGCTTCGACGACTTTAAAATCGATATCCTCAGAAAATGTTTGAATTAGTTGATACCCCTTGCTTAAAGATATCCCACCTGAAAAGACTAGCTGAATGACATCTCTCAATTATTGAATGCTTGAATTTTACTAAATATCTGATGTTTCGATTCATACTCACATTTTAATCGGTCGAGGGCTTGAAGATCGAGTTCTTTCAAGCAAGAATATAATTTATGACGGTCGAGTATCCATTCTAATTCAGTAGCCCATTGGTGATAATTAGATTTGCCAATGACACCTGTGTTCGTTTGAATATAATCTACTAGTATTGCTGGATTAATTGCGAAACTATCTTTTCCCCAATGACTGATACATTTGAGAAGAAATTCATAATCAATGTAGATTTTAAGATCGGGATTCCACATCAAGGATAAATCTCTGCTGTTGCGATGGGCGAATCCGTTACTGTCGATGAGTTGTTCGTGGCGAATTAATTGCTCGATCGTGCAATCGCTCGTAGGAGATAAAAATTCCTTCCCGCTGCTCATCACGGCACCGTCTTTGAAGATATCGCGCCGCCGCTGCTGAATTGGCATTGTGTAGTTTACTTGAGGGTGACGATTGAAAAAGGCGATCGTCTCCGCTACGAAATTGGGCTTAAAGGTATTATCATCATCTAAATAGGTGATTATATCTCCTGTCGCGATTGTCAACCCTCTACTCCTACCATAGGACAATCCAAAGCCGCAATTGGGATGCACCATGCTCAAGTATGTATGGGGGAAATCAATCTCAGCATCAAGTATCGACTTCCTGGTGGCTGCATCTTCACCATCATTGACAACAATCCACTCAAAATCTTGCCTAGATTGAGACTTCAAAGAATCGATCGCTCGCGATAACAGTTGAGGGCGGGATCTAGTAACTGTAATAATTGAAAGATAGATCGTTTTAGAGGGAGTGATGGTCATGGTAGATTTACGTGAAAGGTTTGCTAGTAATTTTCAACGAATTCGATTGGCTATTCTATCTCTAAATTATAGAATCCCACCAGGATACACATCATGGGAAGATACATCTTCTTCCATGTCCCAAGCACTTGCGACAATTGGCGAGTTTTCTACAGATAAAATCAACGAACACGTTCGGAATTGCTTCGCTTTATGGCTCGTTAAAGATGCTCCCATATACTGTATCGATCGAAACCTGCTCGAATCACTATTAGATGAAAATCTCGACAATCTTCAGCAAAAGCTAATAGGTTTACCAATCGCGATACCTACATTTCTAGTTTTATTTCCTCAAGGAAGCTTGCCAACACCTGATGGAAAATTTATTGAATACATGGTGGTTCATACCAGCAAAAAAAACGACCCAAAACACTCTCAAGGATACTCTAAGAAATATGACATGGAAGCTACATATGTCACACACGAGTCGAGTATTCTCATGGACTGTTGTAGCGTTAGCAGTGGTTCGATTGATTCTAAAGCTAGCTGGTTTGCTGGAGTAGATTTAGAACCTGATGGAACGATTAGTTTTGAAGGAGAAGAGGAAGAAGATTTAGAGTCGATTAGTTTAGACGATCTAGGCTTTATTAAAAGTCTTAGAATACTAATTCTTCAATTTTCATTATTATTAGCTTATAAACCAGAGCTATTAGAGGGTTGTAACCAAAATGATTTTGCCACTAAAGGACGTGGATTTGCCAAGCCAAATGACAAGCAAGGAATCCATTACCGATATCCTCGATGGATAGGTAAAAACTATGAATCGTCTAGCAATAGTGCTACTAATGCCACGCACAAATCTCCCATAGCTCATTGGCGGCGGGGACATTGGCATAAGTATTATTATGGCGAAGGTCGTAAGCAAGTAAAAAATATCTGGGTTTCTTCAACAAGAGTAAACGAAGAAAATATCCAATAAGAGGTTTTGAAAGCTGAGGCTAATGTTAGTTTTCAAAAATATCTACTACTGAAGTTAAGACGATCGTCTAGTCACTAAAACTTTGAAGTAACTCTATATGTTGTCCGAGTCAGATCCAAGACCCAAATTCTAACTGGGACAATATCTAAAATAAAATTATTTGCTAGGCTAATAAATAGCAATCGATTCTGCTAAAGATATCGATCGCTATTCACATTTATTATGCGAAGCAGAAAGTCTCCTGGTCGATATTACCAGAAGACTGTTGGAAATTAGCAAGGTACTAAGTCGCCTTCGACAGGAGTGTCAGCAGCCGTAGCTTTGGCTTTGTTAGCGGCACGAGTGGCAGCAGCTTTTTGGGCTGGAGTAAACTTGGGAGCTTCAACAGGTAGAGGTTCGACAATTTCAGTAGCGGCGGGTTCGACTACTGGAGTCTCAATTTTGGCAACTACGGTTTCAACAGGAACAAGTTCGATTGTCTCAGTTACAATTTCAGCAGGTTCGGGAATGGACACAGCTACCAGAACAGCACTAATCCATGCTCCGATGGTAGCAATCTCCTTGCCAACACGAAATTTACCCGTACACACCAATTGCGCTTCTGGGACGAATAGACGTTTGTTAACATCCGTGGCGGCAGCAGCAAAGTTAACTTTAATGTCATCACTAATGGCAGTACCAGAAATCGTGTCACCGATAATTGCAGACAAAATAATTAAGTTAGAAGTAAAAGTACGCATGGGGATTTTCCTAGTAAGGTAAATAGATTTCAAGATTACAAAGCGCAGCAAAACTAACCTCTGAGTAAATAGAGGCTAATTTTGCAGATAGACAAGCAACTAGACGACGACGGGTTTACGTTCGAGCTGAACTTCATAAACATCAACTACAGGTTTTGAGTGACGAACGCCGTCTGGATCGTTCCAGTCCTCAAAAGAGAGTTTGCCTGTGATGGAGAGTTGGCTACCTTTCTTGATATAGTTAGCAGCGGTAACAAGGCTATCACCTTTGAATTTGAGTAGATACCAGTCAGTGGTGTCCTCAGCAACACGCACAGCTAGGGGAGCTTCAGCGATCTGAAAGAAACCAGAATTATCGCGGCGAGGAACATCAGAGACAGAAGCAGCGCGACCAGTGTAACCAGAGAGTGTAACTTGCATGGGAATTTCTCTTAGTAGTGTATAGATTTCATGAACACAAAGCGCAGTAAAATCAACCTTTAAATTAATAAAGATCGATTTCACTTTGAACTTCATTATTATTATGCGTAGCAAACATTAACGGCGAGGACGGTGTTTTCGGGAGTGGTCAAAGAAATTGCGTCAACCCAACTCGCTTTCAACCGCTTATCACCAGTTACGGTAACGAACGATTCAGAGGCGATCGCTTTAAGATTGGCAAGGGATTGGGTTTTTAACCACTCGCGACTTACCACTGGGGACTGAAAATCTCCGCTATCGATCGTCATAGGTTGAACGAGCGTGACAGGTTCTCCAATCGTGCTAGACTCTTGGATAGTTGTAGCTTCTGTCGGAATAAATTGAAATTGTGTAGCAAGTGTGAAATAGAGAACGAACAGTAAAACTGGCAGGAGGATTTCATCGATCGTAGACATCATCTTTAGGTTTTGTGATAAACTTCACAACTACAACGCGAAGCATTATTGATGTCATTTATCATAGATAATTTAGCGACTGGGGTAGGGTCGATCGTTAAATCTAACGAACCTACTCTCGATATCTTCGCAACCGCTCGATCGTACCTATTAACTAATCAAAATCGACTCAACCCGATCGACGATCGGCTAGTACCCGCAGTAGCTAGTCTATAGCCTATATCGATCTAAATATCATCGGGTTAATACGAACCCGTCGATTATTTCCCATTACAGACTTGGCAGCCCGCATTACCTTTCGACCACTTATGAGCGATCGTTGAGCCAATTTTCACTTGCCATTCATTACCATCATCAGGGCATTTAAACCATGCCTTTTTATTGCTTCCCAAGGTAATTATCGATGGATCTAAATCGAGCTTACTATTTTTATCATAATTCCAGTACCTTTCAATAAAATCTGTGTATGCCTCTCCTAAAGTCGGTTGTTTCTTAGAATTTCTAATTCTTCCCGCACAAACTGGACAACCACTCCTTCCGTTCCGTTCCCAAAGATTAGTGATATGAGCAACTTTTTTCTGCCACGAATGTCCATCAATAGGACATTTTAGCCAGATAATTTGGACGGAGCTATGAGCGAGAGTTTTATCAGGATCGAGATCGTGATTTTTCTCAAAATCCCATAAAGTAGCAGTCCTTTCTGGATAACAACTAGCGATACTCCTATCCTGTAAATTTACTTTTAGTCTCTCTTTTTTTTCTAAATCAGCAGTAACCTTCGCTTCCTCGCATTCTTTTAAATATGCACCCAATCCAAGGTTTTTCTTGAGAATACCTCTAACTCGTGATTCACTTAAATCACATTTTTTGCCGATACTTCGATAACTAAAGCCTTGTTTATATAGTTCTAGTAACTGATTACTTCTATCGATTCTCTGTTGTTGGCAAACTTCCTCACGTTCTTTCACATATGCCTGAAACTGAGGATTATAATCAAGAATATTACTAACTCGTCCTTTACCCAAACCATATTTATTTCCAATATCTTGATAGCTCAACCCCTGTTTGTAGAGGTCTAAGAATCGATCGCTTGTTTCAAGTTTCTGTTGATTACAAGATGCTTTTGTGACATATATTTCGGCGATCTTCAAGCCATTGCACTTTTGACTTTGCCAATATTCTGAAATACCTATACCTAGAGCTGTAAGAGATACTTGTCTATTCTGAATTAAAATAAGCTCTCTATCCTGAAGCTGGAATATGGCAGTCTTGTCGGTATCAAAAAACTGAATTGCAACAGGAGAATCACACTGAAATAGCGTTCTAATGATAGATTTTTGATCGTGGCTAAGTCCCTTGGCAGCAGCTACGATGTTTAGTGTATTTTCCATATCTTCAGGCGATCTGCTAAAAATCTCCGTAATACAGTTACGGACTCAATAAATTAAGGATTCCCCTCCACATCTAAAACACTATCAATTTTCAAAAATTAGTCCTGTAGCACTCAAATATTTAAGCACTTTATTTAAGTTACGGTTCTTTATGGATTCCAGGGATCTAGGAAAGGAGACAGCCAAGATGTGGCGGAAGGGATACCTTACACCGCAACGTTTTCGGGTATTATGGACAAACTCGAAGAAGCCCAGCTTGAAGGGTAATTTATCCTTACCGCTGGAGCGTTCCCAAAATTGGGGATTTTAGCTAATCCCGCCCGATCTAGCTATCTGGATTAATGTAGGTGTTGGGGATTAACCGCCACTCCCGACCTTTGCGTTCGGGACCGATCGCGACTCTGCGCCAGTGCCATTTGCGCCAATGGGGACGCGGTGAATTTCTGGTGCTTTCACCATCATCGTCGCCACTTTTTTGCCTGAGAACATATCGCTTCTGCTCGATTGATATCTGCCGAATTTGCCAGTAATTACCGCTGGGAGACTTTTTGCCGAAACCTTTGCTAATCGACTCACTCGGCTTAGCATCTAGCACGATCGCTTCTGGTAGAAATTCGATCGACATCACAATCTGCAAGGCAAGATGACTTAAATTGCCGATAATCTGGCGATCTCGATCGTCTAAGTCACCATCTTCATTGATATTACTAATTTTTCTCTCTAGCGTTGGATAGTCTGAGAATACACAATATGTCTGTTCTGCGGTATCCATACCAGTAACAACAATTCGTTGAGAATTGGCTTTAAGATTAACGTGCAGAAGCTCGTTTGCAAACTTATACTCGATAATTTTTGGTTTAGAATCGTTATTCCTGATACTTTCGATCCATAAAACCTCGATATAATTATCATCATTGGTGACAAGATTACCCGACGGCAGTAAAACACAATATTTGGTACTTTGCGATTGCGATAAATTCTCAAATAAATCCTTATTACTATCGATATTGCTTTCTTGAAATAGTGCAAGAGTCTCTGTTGATAGTCCATAAATAGGGATGTGTTCTAAATCCCATAAGCTTGACTGGAGATAGTAGATCGCAGTAGTACGATTAAATTCTTGATAAACATCTTTTGCTAATTGTGACATCACAACTAGCTCTAAAAATGTTTGATAGCTGATGTAGTGCTTAGGAAATTTATATGGTTTTCGTTTTTCGATTTCACTGCGCTGGCGATCGATAATCGATATAGAACATTTTACTTCCTGCACACCTGGATAATAAGACATAAAGCTGACTTTTGGGGCTATTATCCAGGATATCAGCAATCCTTTCTACTAGATCGGCAATTAAGAAATATTTTTTATTCTTGTTTCATGTCGCAAACAATTCTCTAGGAGCCAGATTTGATATAATTTTTGAAATTTAGCAGGGTTGATAATTAGTTTTATTTTAGGGTCGGGATGTCCGATCGGTTGACTGATAAACGCAACC
>ENA-OFCD01001530-OFCD01001530.1-metagenomes-genome-assembly--contig:-NODE-1530-length-11366-cov-3.052338_pt1 | contig 11366 bp, 8 predicted proteins | sample MGYA00153392_OFCD01 | MGnify analysis MGYA00153392 | reverse complement strand
TACTTTTGTAAACTAAACACTCCAACAATTTTGACCACAACGTTTCATAAAAACGAGTTAGGCTGCGACTTTTACTCGTACGCAGATATTACGCAATCATTACGCTTGGTATTCAGTAGGAGAGTTACTTGATCTCTTACAAAAATTAAAAAAATTTTGTGAGATTAGCTAAAACGAAAGCGATACAACAACTTAATAAGCTATGAGTTATTTTTCAAAATCTTTTAAAAGATTAGTGATTTCGAGAGCGAGTAATCACTAAATTAAAAAACTTCTAAAGCTAATTGTAATTAGCTTTAGAAGTAAACTTTTCTAATTTATAATACCAATTTAAAACTGCGTAGTTGAAAGCACAATTTGATCGCCTGGTACTTGAGCATTCGGATTAGTTTCCGCCGTAATAAAAATTCTTTTTGGCTTAAAGGGCGAAACAGTTTCGAACGAAGCATTTAATTTATTGGACATAAAACCAGTTTTGCTAATTAATTGACCAATATTTTTAGTCGAATCTTGGTCGGTCGTCATCCAAACTAAATAAATATCTTTCGCTGTTTGAAGTCGTTTAACTTCAGCTAAATTGTCAAGCTGAATTTTAATAACATAATTATTATTTTTGTCGCGCGTAACTTTTACATCACCACGTGCAGCTGGCACAACGGGTGAGTTTTGAAACGCTACTTTTTTAGCGCAAGCACCATTTGAAAGAAGAGCAGCTACTATAAGTGTGGCAGTAATAGTTTTTGAAAACAAGTTCATTATTTATGAATTAAAAGTGAAAAATGAAAAATGAAAATACCATAGGCGTGACCAATTTGTAACCATGTCGAAAACGAAAACGAAAATTAAAATGAAAATCATTTCTTCAATTTTTCATTTCTTCATTTTTCATTCCCTAACTGTTAACCGCGCCATTAAATAACTTACGGTTGATTCAGCGCCTTGATTTAAATTGACGTAAGTATCCTCTAAACCATCGTAACATCCGCCTGTGCAAGGATTATAAATAATTTGATTTAAATGGTTATTTCCTAAAAACCATTCAAAGGCAATTTCCATTTTGCGCGCATATTCATCGGTTTTGAAAACCTTATAAAATTTGCTCAACGCCATTATAGTATAAGCAATATCAATCGGTTGTTCGCCGCCAATCGGAAAATCTTTGGTAGCGGCTTCTTTTTTCAACCAGCCTTTATTCGATATAACTTTTATAGAACCGTCTCTAAAAACTTTGGTTAGTAAAAAATCAAATGAAACTTTAGCAATGTCTCTGTAAATGCGTTCGCCTGTTGCTAAATAAGCGCATAACAATGCCTCAGGTAAAATACTGTTGGCGTAAGTCAAGTAACTTTCAAACCAAAACCAATCTTTGGCAGCTTCGTGTCGGAACATTTGAACCAATCGGTTTGAAAGTTCTGTTATTAAATCAATAGTTTGTTGCGAATTATTTTTCAAATTACTGTAGTACAAGCCTTTAATCGCAAAAGCTATGGCGCGCGTTGAGCGCATATTGCGCATATTCATGCAAGCACTTTTTAAAATGGCTTCCGCAAATTCTACGAGTCCTTGTGGCAAAATAGGTTTCATTGAAATTAAAAAACCCAATGCCCAAATAGCTCGACCGTTTGAGTCTTCTAAGTTTTCAGAATTTTGAAGCGTAAATTCTCCGAAAGTATCTACGTAATTTAAAAAATTACCATGCGGTTGTAAGCAATATTTTATGAAATCGAGATAGATGGCAATATATTTTAAGTCCGCGCTATTCTTCGTTAATTCAAAATGCTGACACATGGCTACTAAAGCGCGCGCATTATCGTCTATCGTATATCCCGAACTTAAATCGGGCTGATTTATTTTGCAAAATTGAATCATTCCAAAATGCGTAGTCAGTCTTTTTACATGATCGAGATTTATTTCGGGTATAGAGTAATTTAAAGAAAATTTACGCGGACTCACTTTTTTAAAAAGTTTAGCGTGCGCGAGTGCTGTATTTTCCCACGATGTCACCGCCATTCTGCCTAAACCTTTTGAACCAATTTTTTTGCGAAGTTCCTCATTACTCAGCAAACTAATAATTGCTTTAGCAAGCGCAGTAGAATCGCCGAAATCAAAAATAATTCCGTTTTCTGTTTCCAAAACCTCTAAGGCGTGTGGAATAGGCGTAGAAATAATTGGGCAACCACAACTCAAAGCGTAAGAGAATGTACCGCTCACGGCTTGGTTCGGATCTTTGGAAGTGAAGACGTAGATATCGGAAAGTTGTAAAAACTCTAATAAATCGGCAAGTGGTAAATAATAGTTAATAAACTTTACGTGAGATTCTAATTTTAAGCTTTTTACTTTTTCTTCTAAAAATAATCTGTATTGCTCTCCTTCCGATTTTACAACTGAGGGATGTGTTTTGCCTATAATTAAGAAAACAACATCTGAATTTTTTTGGACTATGGCAGGCAGCGCCTCTAAGGTTGTTTCAATACTTTTACCCGAACTCAACAAACCAAAAGTAGAAAGCACTTTCTTACCTTCTAAATTATATTTTTTCTTCAGAATATTTTTATCGCCATGTGCTACCAAATGCGTTCCGTGTTCAATAACGCTTACTTTTTCTTGTGCAATTTTATAATCATTTATTAAAATTTGCGCTGAGTTATTCGTCATTACCGTTATTGATTGACAGAGTGCTGCTAACTCTTGTACATCAGTAAGTGCTAATCCGTTTTCATCCTTATTAAGTGGTAAAACGGTATGAAAAGTCAGTATCACAGGTTTTGCAACATCGGAAATGAACTTTTTTAAGGCTTCTTTATTTTTGGCGAAAAGTCCAAATTCATGTTGAATCATCACCATATTAATACTATCGTCTGCAATTACAGCGCGTGCTAATTGCCTATATGAATAAGGATTATCGGTATCGAGTGTATATTTTATTTCAGGAGTGCTTGCGTTCCCTTTCGGATAGGTGTGTCGTTCAGTATTCGATTCGAGCGCGCAAACTATAATTTCAAATGAATTACTGAATTTGATATTGATAGCTTTAATTAAATCCTGTGAGTAGGTTGCGATGCCACACTCTCTCGGTGGAAAAGTTGTCAGAAACAAAATTCCAGGTAATGTCGTAACCTTTTTTTCAACTAATTTAGGAATTAAATCTATTTGTTGATAAAATTCGGTTTTTATAGACGTATTAAAATCAGGTAAAAAATTATCACTTCTCATATTATTGGGCATTTAATGTTAATTCTGTTAAAAGTTCGGATAAACTAACTGATGCGTAAGCAATGCGCTCATCAGCAGCACCGTAATAAATATAAAGTGTATCGCCAGAGACTGTTGTACCTGTCGGAAAACAAACGTTGTTCACTTCGCCTTGCAATTCCCACGTTTGCTCAGGAAAAAAAAGTGGATAAGACAACCGAGAAATTTCTTTTTCAGGATGTTCTAAATCGAGTAAAGCAACGCAAGCGGAATACACAAAACCGTTTACAGTATCGTGCACACCGTGATAAATTAATAACCAACCTTTTTCTGTTTCAATCGGCGGCGCACCGCAACCAATATAACTTATTTCATGGTCTAATTTTGGCGAAAGCGCTATGCAGTCTTTAATACCCATGAAATAGTTTTGCCAAAATTCGGGCGTTAGTTCCAGAAAATCTGAAAATGCTACAATCTGTATATCAGGTTTTATTCTATGCAGTAGATAAAATTTATTATTTATTTTTCTCGGAAAAAAAACAACGTTTTTATCCCAGACCAACATTTTTTTACCTTGCTTTTCTAAAATGCCATGGGTCGTATTGTAGCGCACATACTTTTCATTGAGTGGATTTTTTGTTTCAGCCAATCGAACAAAATCAGCGTAAACAATTTGAGGCACGATCACACCCTTTTTTTCCCAATGCGATAAATCAACTGAAGTTGCTAATGCACCGAGCGCATTCACGCCATCGTAAGCCGTGTAAGTCAAATAATAAGTACCTTCAATTTCTACAATGCGTGGATCTTCTACGCCGTGCGATTCATAATCGAATTGCGGGAAAAGTAAAGGCATATCCGACCTTTCAGTTATTTCATGCGCTGCATTTAATTTGCAACAGCCAATAGATGAATAGTTATTCTTAGCAACTGCACGATAAAATACATGAATGACCTGTTTTTCTTGAATCACCGCTGGATTTAAAACACCATCTATTTCAAAACCATCTGAGGTTTTTTCTAAAAGAACTCCTAATTTTTTAACCTCAACCATTTTTTTATTACTTTAAACCTATCGGACTTTCTTGTTTATAATTTTGTTGAATTGTGAGCGCGTTGTGCAACTGTGTTCTCAAATCGCCCAACTCCAATTCTGCATATTTTTTAATATCCGCATCGTTACATTCTACCGATGCTTTATCGAAAATAATCATCGCATCTTTTAAATCAGCAATTACGAGCGTACAAAAGGCTTTATCGAAAAAAGAACCGACGTTAAAGCTCACTTTTTTATATTCACCCTGCGCCGTTAAAGTTGGTAGCGTCGGAATTTCTATGGATTTATCACGCGCCAAGGATTTTAATTTGCCGTTTAGGTTGCTGTAATTTTTTTCCATCATCTCTCCTAACTGACAAATTTCTCTTCTCAAGCAAGAATTTTGAGCCAATCTTCCCAAATCGTATTGCGCATTATTTATTTCCGCAGCATTTTTTAAGAATTTTACATCCACATCAGTATTAATTTTTTGCGAAACTTGTGTCATGGCGTTTAAACTCGAGTATTCGTTTTTAGCTTGCAAGTTTCCAGATTTGAGATACGTTGCAAATCCTAATATGGCTCCTATGGAAACTATACACAATACAACTAATTTCAATGATATTGTAGATTTCATTTTAAAATGATTTTAGAAGATATATTAATGCTGCAAAGGTCACAGCGAACAGCTCGCGAAGTGTTACATAACTTCGCAAAGTATTTGTATAATTCACAGTTAAAAACTATCTTTGCAAGAGAAAAGAAATAAATTAACGGGAGCGGCAAATTGGAATAATGAAAATGCTCAGAGTTTAAAGTATATCCCTATCCTTTAGCAACATTTTCAAATCAGTTTTAAAGTGCGTTTACATTACCAAAATAACCCGTATTTTTGGTGAAGCACTGCAAAATCTTTCCCTTTCATGTATTCCTGACATCCGTTTCGGATTTAATTGGCGCGCCATGTACCTCTTTGATGATATGCGCGTTAAATGAACAATTCAAAATTATTCACAGAAGTTGCGCAAAAAAGCGTCACGCAACTTGTAAAACAAAAAAATTAATGGGAAAGCAAATTGCGCATTCCGTTTCGTTCCATTTACCCGATGGACGTGAAGTCAGTATCGAAACTGGCAAATTAGCTACTTTAGCCAACGGCTCGGTGGTTGTAAAATGTGGTAAAACAATGCTGTTTGCCGTTGTTACAGCATCGCCTGAACCAAAACCCGATCAAAGTTTTTTTCCGCTTTCAGTGGATTATCAAGAAAAATACGCTTCCGTTGGTCGTGTCCCAGGCAACTTTTTTCGTCGCGAAACGCGTTTAAATGATTACGAAGTTTTAATATCGCGTTTAATAGATCGCGCGTTGCGTCCGTTATTCACTGAGGGATACATGAACGACACACAAATTATTATCAATCTTATTTCGGCAGATAAAGAAACACAACCCGACGCATTCGCTGCACTTGCGGCGGCGGCGGCACTTGCTGTTTCCGATGTGCCTTTAGAGCATCTCATTTCAGAAGTGCGGGTGGCGCGTATAAACGGAGAATTTCACATCAATCCTTTGACTTCTGCATTAAAAAATGCTGACTTAGACATTATTGTCGGTGCCACAGCGCATAATGTAACAATGGTTGAAGGGCAGATGAAAGAAGTGCAAGAACACGATTTAGTGGAAGCGATCAAAGTCGGTCATGCAGCAATTAAAACACAAATTGCCTGTTTAGAGCAACTTAAAGCCTTGCACGGTAAACCTAATAAAATTGCCGTACCCGTGGCAGAAGAAAATGAAGAAGTAGCGACACTTGTTAGCACTTTTGCTACGCCACTAATTCAGAAATTAGCGCTCTCTTCGAGTTCTAAATATGAACGCAAAAACGCGCTTTCAGAAATTAGCACAAACTTAAAAGCGCACCTATTAGAAACAAAAGGTGAAGAATGGATGACAGCGAACGGAAAATTCGTCGGAAAATATTACGATAAAACTAAAAAGAAAGCTATTCGCGAAGTTGTTCTCGATCATGGCGTGCGTTTAGATGGTAGAAAAACAAATGAAATTCGCCCAATTTGGTGTGAAGTTGATTATTTACCTTCTGCACACGGCTCTGCTGTTTTTAATCGCGGCGAAACGCAATCGCTCACTTCATTAACGCTCGGCACACAACTCGATTCCGCTTTAATTGATACGGCTTTGAATCCGCACAACGATAATTTTTTATTGCATTATAACTTCCCAGGTTTTTCTGTCGGTGAAGTAAAACCGATGCGCGCACCGGGAAGACGCGAAGTAGGTCACGCGAATTTAGCAGGCAGATCTATTCGTCAAATTTTGCCAGAAACGGGTTACACTGTGCGTTTGGTTTCTGATATTTTAGAATCAAACGGTTCTTCATCTATGGCGACTGTTTGCGCGGGTTCATTAGCATTGATGGATGGCGGTATAAAAATACCTGGACACATTGCGGGTATAGCAATGGGAATGATTACCGACGGTGGAAAAATAACTGATCCGAATCGCGTTGCCATTCTTTCCGATATTTTGGGTGATGAAGATGCACTCGGCGATATGGATTTTAAAGTAACAGGCACAGTAAATGGTATTTGCGGTTGCCAAATGGATATTAAAATTGATGGCTTGCCGTACGAACTTTTAGAAAAAGCACTTATTCAAGCGCGTGAAGGTCGTTTGCACATCATTGGCGAAATGAACAAAGTTATTTCTGTTTCTGCCGACGATTTGAAACCACACACACCGCGTGTTGAAGTTATAATTATTGATAAAGATTTTATTGGTGGTGTAATAGGACCCGGTGGTAAAATTATTCAAGAAATGCAGCGCACAACTGGTGCGACTATCAATATCGAAGAAAAAGAAGGCAAAGGTTACGTTAGTATTTATGCGCCCGATAAAACTGCGATTGATGCAGCCGTTGCGCGCATCAGTCAAATAACTTACTCACCAAAAGCTGGCGATGAGCACGTTGGTAAAGTCGCATCGGTTATGCCGTATGGCGTATTCGTAGATTTTCTTGGCAGTCAAAGCGGTTTATTACACGTTTCCGAAATGTCATGGACGCGCATTGATGATGTAGAAGCAGAATTTGCTGAAGGTGATGAAATCCGTTTCAAAATTATTGAAGTTGACAAACGTTCAGGTAAAATGCGTTTAAGTCGCAAAGCTGTTATCCCTTCTCCCGATGGCAGACCATACGTTGCAACAACAAACGAAAGTTCTGGCGGCGGTGATCGCGGTGGTGACAGACGCGGCGGCGGTGGTGACAGAAGAGATGATCGCGGCGGACGCGGTGGTGACAGAAGAGATGATCGCGGACCACGTAGATAAAAAAACATTAATGAGCAATAAGTTATGAGTGATCAAATAAAAATTCACTCATAACTTGTTACTTATTATTTAATTACAATCCTTTCAAATAGCTCTTAATGGGATTGTTATGTTTATATTTATTTTGAATAGCATTAATTTGCTCAATAGGAAGTTCAAAAAATTTAGCAATAACCTCAGCTTTTACACCTTAATTTAACATCATAAGGATACTACGTTCTACTTTTTCATACTCGCGTTCTTCAGTTAAACGCGCTTATTATTTTTCTAAATGCGCTTGTTTTAGTTCATTTTCACCTTCGCTTAACCATCTTTCTAATGTCTGAATGCGCTTTTCAGGATTGAAGAAATTTTCTAAAAGTTCTTCTGTTGATTCATATTCTACCATCTCATAAATTTTGTTGCCAAAGTTACGGTTATTATTGGATTTCCAAATTGGCGCATCAAAAGCCTAAATGCGATTTTCCAAAGGTGATTTCGGTTGGTTATCATTTTGTAAATGTTATCTCATAGAATAAAAGATAAAAACATAGCGTTATGGATAAAAAAAGTAATTTTGTAAAAATTTTCTTGCCATAGTAAAAGAAATTTCAGAAAAATCAATTGGATTGAAGGTTATAATTTAACTGAGCAGCCTGATTTTTAATTAAATTTATGCCCAGAATTCTTGCTATTGATTACGGTCTAAAACGCGTTGGCATAGCAGTCACTGATGCTCTTCAAATGATTGCAACACCTTTAGACACAGTTGCAACATCTACTGTTTTAGAATTTATAAAACAGTACGCCTCGATAGAAACGATTGAATGTTTCGTCATCGGTGAGCCGAAAAAACTCGATAACACCGAAGCCGATATTTTACCCGCCATTCAAAATTTCGCCGATAAACTCCAAGTGCTTTTCCCAGATATATTAATCGAATGGCAAGATGAGCGCTTTACGAGTTCTATCGCGCGTAAATCGTTAGTGACATCGGGTTATAAAAAAAGTCAACGGCGCGACAAAACACTTATTGATAAACTCAGTGCTAATATTATTCTCACCGATTTTATGATTAGAACAGGCAAGTGGCAACGCTAATAAGGTTTTTAAAATTTTTTTACGCCATTTAAACGTTTGCTAATTTTGATTTTAAAACTAATTTTCATTGTTTTTGCCATTTCTGCGTCTCAAAAGAAATTAAAGTTGTTTCTGAACGTTAAAACCTTTTTTTTTGCAAAAAATTATTAAAACAGTTTTATGAACATTTCAAGAAAATTACAACCATTTATTTTTTCGATTTTAAGTTTATTCCTCGTTTTGAATAGTGCTTGTGCGCAAAAGTCTACTAAAACCACTGTTGTTTCTGGCAAAGTGTTGGGATTAAATATCGGAACGGCAAAATTAGTTGGTGTTTATGCCGATCAAAATTTTTTAGCCGATACGGCAAAAGTTCAATCAGATGGCAGTTTTAAATTTGAACGCAAAGAAGGTTACGCCGATGGTTTCTATTATATGCTTTTGCCGAATCAACAAAATTTTCAACTCATCATTGCCGATGGCGAAAATCCTGTTTTTGAAACAAGCATGGAGGGTTTGACGAATGAGATGCACATAAAACAATCGAAAGAAAATTCCCTTTTTTATGAAGTACTTAAATATCAACTCGATTTAGAGAAAAAATTTGATGTGCTCGCGCAACAAGTTAAATCAGTGGGCGCTGCTTCGCCCGAAGCTGTGGAAATCAAGAAGAAGCAACAAAAACTTTTAGACGATCGCGACGCAAAATTAGCAGAACTTTGGAAAAATAATCCCGCTTCGTTTGCTATGAAATTTAAAATGGCAGGGCAGAATCCGAAATTGCGTTTCACGAATAGACCCGATGGCAGCTTAGATTCAGCAGCGACGCTGAATAACTATCGCACCGATTGGTGGAACGATGTTGATTTCAATGATAGTCGCTTTTGCAACACGCCCGTATTTTTCAACAAATTGAAAAAATATATGTTGGAGCTAACGCCGCAAAATAACGATTCTATTATCGCTTCAGCGGATAGAATTATTGATAAAACTATCAACAACAAAGAACTTTTTAAATTGTGTTTGAGTTGGATTACATACACTTATAAACCAGCTTCCACAACTTATATGGATGGCGAAGCCATTTATTCGCATCTCGTGAATAAATATTATTCGAAAGATAAAGTGTATTGGGAAACACCCGAAGATATTGAAGGCTTGCACAAAACGGCGAATCAAATGAGCCCGAGCATAATGGGTGCCATTGGGCAGAACGTAACGGCGGAAGATAAAAATGGCGTTAAGCGTTCGCTCTACGATATTAAATCGGATTACGTACTGGTTTATATTTACAATTACGACTGTGAGCATTGCCAAAAACAAACACCCGAACTCGCACAATTTTTAGTCAATTATAGAAATAAGGGAATAGATGTTTTCAGCATTGCAGCCAATTGTAACGATTACAAAAAATGGACAGAATTTCAAACCAAATATGGAATTGTTTGGACCGACGTTTGGGATCCAAAAGTTGAATCGCGCTATCATGAAAAATATTATATAGACATAACGCCAGAAATTTATGTTTTAAATAAAGAGCATAGAATTATTGGGAAAAACCTAAAAGTGGATCAACTACCCGATTTCTTCAAAAATGAATTTGCAAAAATTCGTTGAAGTTTTAGTTAAGAAAATGTTACTTTTGTATTCTTAATACTCTAAACAGCAGAACAGAGAACTACGTACATTACCAATACGTAGTTTTTTGTTTTTACACACTCCTAACGCCTATGATTTGGATATACTTTTTAGCATTGGTTTTTTTGTTATTAATCCTTGACTTAGGAATTTTAGGAAGAAATAATTTAAAAACACCTACTTTTTCAAAAGCGCTCACCGAATCAGCTATTTGGGTAAGTATTGGTTTACTATTTAGTGGAGTAATTTATTATGTTTACGAAAACGATTTATTCGGACCCGACAATAACACATCGGGTGCAACGGCATTTATACAATACTTAACAGGTTATATTTTAGAATTGGCTTTAAGCGTTGATAATCTCTTTGTCATTGCACTCATTATGTTGTATTATAAAATACCAGCAAAATACCAACACACTATTTTATTTTGGGGTATCGTCGGCGTTTTAGTGACGCGTGGTTTATTGATAACCGTAGGTTATCAACTTGTAACTCATTTTAGTTGGGTGAATTATTTATTTGGTGCCGTTTTGCTGTTTTCAGCATTCAAGATGGCGACAAGCAATGAAGAAAATACGGTGGATTACGAAAATTCGGTAATCATAAAATTTTTGAAGCGATTTACAAAAATTACCTCCCAATTTGACGGCACAAAATTTTTCACTTTTATTCACGGCAGAAAAGCAGCTACACCCCTTCTTGTTACATTAATAGTTGTTGAAACGACGGATATATTTTTTGCTTTCGATTCTGTTCCCGCCGTTTTTTCTATTACGCGCGATCCGTTCTTAGTTTTTAGCTCAAATATTTTCGCCATTTTAGGTTTACGCGCATTATATTTCGTTTTAGCCGCTTCGATGGGGAAATTCAAATATCTTGAAACTGCGCTTATTGTTATTCTGGCATTCATTGGTTTAAAAATGATTGCTGAACACTGGATTCATATTTCTGTCGCCATTTCACTCACTATTGTCACTGTTTCATTAACTTTAGGTATTGTCGCTTCATTGGCTACCAAAAAAGATTAATTTGCGCTATTCACTACCGTACACTTTTTTTAAAAAAAAAGTTCATTGACATTTTGAGATTTCA
>ENA-OFCD01001528-OFCD01001528.1-metagenomes-genome-assembly--contig:-NODE-1528-length-11372-cov-4.220730_pt1 | contig 11372 bp, 10 predicted proteins | sample MGYA00153392_OFCD01 | MGnify analysis MGYA00153392 | reverse complement strand
GTGCGCGCTCGGGGGTGACTCACCGATCCGCGATCGCCGTGAGGGCCGCGCCGACGGGATAAGCCAATAGGAACCCGCTCAGTGCTCGCGTCGAATGCCAAATAGGGTGCAGACCCATGTCCTGAGTCTGAATCTCGATCAGCATCAACGCGGTAGCGACTGCCAACCAGACCCACAGCCACTTCGGCCCTTTGTAAGGCGCGCCGACGAGCAGCCCCAAGCCAAACCCGGTATCGATCCCCATGCACCGCGAGCACATCGGCATCAGACTCCCGAATATCGACAACGTGCGATCGGGAATGCGGTGACACGTCAGGGACCACGGATAGGCGATTGTATCGGCCAGCTCGTGCAGCTTGGCCAAGTGCAGCAGCGGAGGGACCACCGGCCAGAGCAGAAGGAGCACTCCGAACGTGCGGAGCAGCGTCGCGACTCGCATCACCGATTCGGCACTTTGGTGCGTCCCGAGAGCACGTCTTGGCGGAGGCCCTCGACGGCTTCCTTCAACGCCACGGTGAGCAGCGCCGCATGCTCGCCCTCGTGCACGTAGTCGACGCCTTGATCGCCTATGCCGAGGCCGATCACGCGCCCGCCGACGAACGTGTGTAGGGCAGCGTCTTTGATGGCGTCGAAGACCGCGACGTCCACGCGCTTGATCATGCTCGTGGCGACTACGCCGGGCATCTCGTCGTATTGATCGGAGTCGACGCCGATCGCATAGATGTGTGCCTCGCGCGCGGCCTCGAAGACGCCGTGACCCGTGGAGCCCGACGCGTGGAAGATGACGTCGGCGCCCTGCGCGATCTCGCTCGCGGCGAGCAGCTTGCCCTTCGCCGGGTCCTTGAACGCATCGGGTGACGCGCCTGCGTATGCGCTGTGCACGACGCACGTGTGGCACGTGGCCTTCACGCCAGCTGCATAGCCGGCCTCGAACTTGGCGATGAGCGGGATGGTCATGCCTCCGACGAAGCCGACGTGCCCGGTCTTCGTGAGCTTGCCTGCGACTCCACCGACGAGGAACGCGCCCTCCTCCTCGCGGAAGTCCAGACCGGCTACGTTCTGCGGAATCGGATGATCGCCCGAGGGTGCGTAGTCCACGCACGCGAACGAGACGGACGGATAGGCCTGCGCGACGAGGTCGATGTCGCTCGAGAAGATGAAGCCAACGCCGATCACGAGGTCCATGTGGCGAGCCGCGAAGAGGCGAAGCGCGGCCTCGCGGTCTTCGGCGCCCGTCGGTTCGAGGAAGGAGATCTCGGCGCCGAGCTCGCGCTCAGCACGCAACAGACCCTCGAACGCCGAGTCGTTGAAGCTCTTGTCACCGCGACCCCCCACGTCGAACACGAGACCCACGCGCACGCGCGGCGCGGTCTTCGGCTTCGCCAGCGCGGGGTGCCGCGCGGGCAACGCGGTCGCGATCAGCGCGAGCACGGCTGCGCCGATCGCAAAGGCTCGCGGCGTCACGGCGTCGCCTCGTCGTCCGTGAGCGTGCCGATGAGAGCGCGCGCGGCCGCGACGTTGCGGTCGTCGCCGTGCGCGTCCACCTCGATGAAGATCTTCCGCATCCTCGGCATCTTGTCGCGGATGCGCTTCTCCATGCCGTTGGTGATGTCCTCTACCTGTTCCACGGGGGTGCCTGGCGTGAACGCGACCTTGAGCGCGAGGATGATTACCTCTGGGCCTAGATGCAGGCTCAAGATCTGCGTCACACGCTCGACGCCAACCGTGGCCTCGGCCATCTCGAGAGCTCGCGCTTGGTCCTCGATCGCCGCCGCTTTGCCGATGAGCAGTCCATGCGTCACGGACGCGAGCCCGACGGCGACCGCAGCGAGCAAGAGCCCGATGACCAAGCTGCCGAGGGCGTCCCACATGGCGACACCAGTGACGCCGCGCAGAATGACCGCGACGAGCGCGACCGAGAGACCGAACAGCGCGGTGGTGTCCTCCGCGAGGACGAGCGGCACGGTCGGGTCGCGCGCCTCGAGGAAAGCACGCGCGAGGCCCTTGCCCTTGGAGGTCTTCTTGAACTCGCGCATCGCCACTCGAAACGACATCGACTCGAAGAACACGGACGCGCCGAGTACGGCATAGTTGAGCACGTTCGAAGAGAACTTCAGGTGCACGCCGAAGATCGTGTGATCGAACACCTTGAGCGGCTCGGGGGCCGACATGAGGTGTCCAATGCCCTCGTAGATGCCGAACGCGCCGCCGAGCGAGAAGAGCATCAACGCGACGACGAATGGCCAGAAGTAGAGCTCCGAGGCTCGACCGAACGGGTAGCGAGCGTCAGCGGCCTTCATGGCCAGGCGCATTCCGACGAGCAAGAGTGCTTGATTGCCGGAGTCCGCCAGCGAGTGGACTGCCTCGGCGAGCGTGGCCGTCGAACCGCTCAACAACGCCGCGCTGAACTTGCACGCGGTGATCGCGAGGTTGCCTGCCAACGCGGCGATTACGACTTTCCTACTGCCCTCGACACTCATCTGTGAAATTGCGACTGTACTAATGGGCGGGTGCTGGCGTAAAGGCGACGTCGAAAGTAGCGATTCGTGACCCTCATCCTCCGTCGCGTCGTGCTCGTCAGGCACGGCCAATATGACGAGCACGACACCGGCCAGCTCACCGCGCTCGGCCGCAAACAGGCCGCAACGACCGCGCTTGCGTTTGAGGGCATGCGCATCGACAGCATGGTCTCGAGCACGCTCATCCGCGCAAAGCAGACCGCCGAGATCATCGCCGAGCAGATCGGCTTTCCGCGGGTCACGCACAGCGCGCTCTTGTGCGAGTGCGTGCCGACCATGCTGCCGGCCTCGCTGCGCGTGAAGGTGGATTCGGAGCACGTACGCCAGGATCGCGAGCGCGCGGACCGCGCCTACGAGCGCTTCTTTCGTCCGACCAAGACGGCGCGCACCGATCTGGTGATTTGCCACGGCAACATCATTCGCTTCTTCGCATGCCGCGCGCTTGGCGTGCAGCCGCGTGCGTGGATCAAGATGCAGTCGCTCCACTGCGGCATCACCGAGATCAGCGTGCTGCCGAACGGCGAGACGCGCCTAGCGAGCTACAACGACACTGGGCACTTGCCGCGTCCGATGCGCACGATGAGCAACGCAGCGGCGAAGCGCGACTGACTCACGGATACGACAGGACGACGCGGGAGCGCGCGGTCTGCAGGTAGCCCAGCTCCGAGGATTTCACGCGCTCGGCGACGAGCCATCGCGAGAGGTCCGCGCGGACCGCGTCAAATGGCCGGTCGCGATACGGGTTTGCCGTCGTCCGGAACACGTCGCGCAGCTGGTTCTCGGAAGGGTAGAGCACGAAGTTGATCGCGCGTTCGACGTAGATCGCCGCGCGCGCGTCTCTACGGAAGAACGCCTCGATCTCGGCGGCGCCGATGCCCTCGGCAGCCGCGGCGTTGGCCAGACCCTCCTCGCCGATTCGATCGATCATGGCCTGGCGCAACGCGGCCGAGATGCGCGTCATCGTCGGAGCGTCGGGCTCCTTCTCGAGCGGAAGCTCTGCGAGGAGATCGCGACCGACGTGCAGGTCGAGGGCGGTGCGCACGTGACGTTCTTGGTAGTCGAGGTCGCCCTCCTCGACGAGCGACACGAGACGCGCCTCGAACGCGAGCGCTCGCGCCGTGAGGAAGCGAGGTCGCGCCGGACCTCCGGTCTCGGGGGCGTACCACCGCGCGGCGACGCGATCTGCGGTGACGAAATTCGGCTTGTTCGTCGCGGGATCGGCGATCGCAGGCCCCGCGAGCAACGAGAGCGCGAGCGCGACGGCGGCGACGCGCGCGAGGCTCAAGCTTCGCTGTCCCGGGTGGTGTCGAGCAGGCGCTTGCTCTCGCGCTCGGCCGCCATGTGCTCGGTGTGATGCGCAAAGCCGCGCGCCGCTCGCCGCGCTTTCAAGAACTCCGCGAAAGACACGAGCGTGTCGAGGTCTCGCGGCCCAAGCGTCTCGGCAAGCTCCTTGAGCTGCTGGCGGCCCTGGTCGGCGTTGCGTGTGCGTCGCCCGCTCGAAGACTTCGGTCCATCGCCGTCAGGCAAGAGCGCCGTGGACGAAGGCGCCGCGCTTTCGGGCGTCAGCTCGGACTCGGGTCCGTTCTCCCATGTCGGTCGCGCCGTCGCGTTGATCGCGTGCGCCGTGAGCCACGCTTCCATGAACGTGCGCAGCCGCTCGCTGCGGAAAGTGAACCACTTCTCGCGGTCCTCCGCGTAGGTCATGAGCACGTCTTTGAAGCGGCGGAATGCGCCTTTGCCGTCGATCGCTTGGCCAAGCTTGCCTCGCAGATCGTCCTCCTCGACGAGCGGGATGAAGCGCTCCATCCAGCGGTATTGCTCGCGCGAGCTCACGGGGTCCACGCGCAGGTAGTTGCCGTCGGACGAGATGCGAACGTGCATCTGCGGGTCGGCGACTCCGTCCACCACGCGCAACACCTCTCCGGTCACGAGGTGCAGGTAACTGTGCACCTCGGGCGCGTTGTTCTCGAACGCGTCCTCGAGGGCTTCCCAGTCGATGGGGACGTCGCGGACGGGTTCGCTGGAATGGACGGCAGGCGTGGCGGGCGTGGGCTCCGCCTCAGGATGGTTAGGCATTGAACGAATCTCCCTTTGGCCGAAAATCGCCTCTTCTATGCAATGGCCGAGGGCTGGTCGGACACGCGAGGCGCGTTTCGGAAAGCGTACGAAAGTAACTCCTACGAACGTAAGGCCAGAGCGTCGAATCAGCAACGAGTCTTCGAGTCAGGTGGAGCGAGCGCGCCGGATGGCGTCCTCCCACATGTGACGCGCACGGGACACGTCTTGTTCCGACGCCGTTGGTGCAAACGACCTCTCGATGGACAACATCGAAGCCGCGGCCTTGGGCTCGAACCAACCGAGGCCCACGCCAGCCAACATCGCGGCGCCTCGGCCGGTGGACTCGAGCTCGTGCGGTCGCTCCACGTGCGCCCGCGAAATATCGGCCTGAAACTGCATCAGCAGGTCGTTCTTGGCGGCGCCGCCGTCGACTCGCAGTCGCTCGATCGGGCGACCCGCGTCTTGCGCCATTGCGCGGAGGAGGTCGAGCACCGAGAACGCGATACCCTCGAGTGTCGCTCGCGCGAGGTGCGCGCTCGTCGTGCCACGCGTGAGACCTACGATGGTCCCGCGCGCGTTCTGGTCCCAATACGGCGCGCCGAGGCCGGCGAGGGCAGGGACGAACACGACCCCGTCGGTGGACTCGACCTTTCGTGCGAGCGACTCGATCTCGGCCGCGCTCTTGATGATGCCAAGCCCGTCGCGCAGCCACTGCACCGCCGCGCCCGCGATGAACGAGCTGCCCTCGAGCGCGTAGGTGACTTGTCCACCGACCTTCCACGCCACGGTGGTCACGAGGCCGTGCGTGCTCATCACGGGTTGGTGCCCGACGTTCATCAGCGCGAACGCGCCCGTGCCGTAGGTGCATTTCGCGTCGCCGATCTCGAAGCACGCTTGTCCGAAGAGCGCGGCTTGCTGATCGCCAGCGATGCCCGCGATGGGGACGCCATCGGGCAAGAAATCCGAGCCGCGCGTATGACCGACGATCTCCGCGCTCCCCACCACCGTCGGCAACATCTCTCGCGGTACGCGGAAGAGCGCGAGCAGCTCGTCGTCCCACTGCATGCGCACGATGTCGAAGAGGAGCGTGCGCGACGCGTTGCTGACGTCGGTGACGTGCTTGTCTCTCTGCGTGAGCATCGAGATCAACCAGCAGTCGATCGTACCGAACGCGAGCTCACCTTTGTTCGCGCGGTCCCTCGCCCCCGATACTTGATCCAGCAACCACGCCACTTTGGTGCCTGAAAAATAGGCATCGATGACGAGGCCCGTCTTGGCGCGCACGGCGTCGGTATGACCGGCGTCCTTGAGGCGCTGACACTCGTCTGCGGTGCGGCGGCACTGCCAGACGATCGCTCCGTGGATCGGCTCGCCCGTCTGCTTGTCCCAGACCACCGTCGTCTCGCGCTGATTGGTGATGCCGATGCCCCCGACGTCTTTGCCCGTGACCTTCGCCGCGGCCAGCGCCTTGCCGACGGACTCTTTCACGGAGACCCAGATCTCACGCACGTCATGCTCGACCCAGCCGGGCTTGGGAAAGTGTTGCGCGAACTCCGTCGTGCCGCGGCCGAGCACCTTGCCGGACTTCTCGACGACGAGTGCAGTGGTTCCCGTGGTCCCTTGGTCGATGGCGAGCAAAAGCATGTCGCGGTTTTACGTGAACTCGCACAGATTGCGCAGCTACAATACGCTAGCCCCATGACCCAACCGCTCCCCAAAGAGCCCGACTACGCATCCAGCGCGCCGGTGCCCGAGGAGCGGCCGTCTTCGTCGGTACCGAAGACCAGGCCTCTGACGCTCCCGACCAAACGGCGCGTGAGCAAGCGCAAGCCGCGCTCCACCGAAGTCGTCACGTATCGCCCGCTCGCAGAGGACACGTGGCGTTTTTTTCGCGCCTACTACACGACGTTCCGCGTCATCGCCTCGTACGCTTGGTTTTTCTGGTGGGCGCGCATCTTCGGCAAAGCGTGGAAGGACGCGCGCCTCGGCACCGTTCACCACAGCAACGCGCGCCATGTGATGCGCACGATCCTCGCGCTCCAAGGCCTGTTCATCAAGGTCGGGCAGCTGCTGTCGATCATGGCGAACTTCCTCCCGCCCGCGTTCCGCCAAGAACTCGAGGGCTTGCAGGATCAGGTCCCGCCGCGCCCCTACGAGGAGATCGAAGAGCGCATCGAGAACGATCTTGGCGCGCGCGTCGACGAGCTGTTCGACGACTTCCAGCAGAAGCCGATCGCGAGCGCGTCTCTCGGTCAAGTGCACGAGGCGCGCACCAAAGATGGCCAGCGCGTCGTCGTGAAGGTGCAGCACAAAGACATCGATCAAATGGTGCGGCTCGACCTCGTCACCATCCGCAGGATCATGGCGATCGCCCAGTGGTTCGTGCCGGTGCAAGGGCTCGACGCCTACTACCATCAGATCAAAGGTCTGCTCTTCGAGGAGCTGGACTTCGAGCGCGAGGCCGACAACATCGAGCGCATCGCGAAGAACTTCACGCAGAACCCGCAGGTCATTTTCCCCGTGCCTGTTCGGGAGCTGTCGACCAAGCGCGTCATCACGCAGTCGTTCGTCGATGGCAAGAAGATCAGTGACCTGTCGAACGTCGCCGTCGACAAGAAGGACATCGCGAATCGCCTCGTCCGCGCGTACTGCCAGATGATCTTCGTCGACGGCATCTATCACGCGGATCCGCACCCCGGGAACATCCTGGTCCAGAAGGACGGCTCGCTCGTGCTGCTCGATTTCGGCGCTGTCGCCGAGCTCTCTCCGCAGATGCGCGACGGTATCCCCGAGTTCCTCGAGGGCGTGCTTCGGAAGGACACGGACAAGCTCATCAAGGCGATGCGCAAGATGGGCTTTCTCTCGCGTACGAGCGACGAGCGAGTGAGCGAGAAGATCATCGACTACTTCCACAGGCGCTTTCAGGAGGACGTAAAGCTCGAGAGCTTCAACCTGAAAGACATCAAGATCGACCCCGCGCGCGGCTTCGAGAACCTGCTCGACCTGCGCAAGATGAACATCGGCTTGAAGGAGCTCTCGGGCGCGTTCCACATCCCCAAGGACTGGGTGCTCCTCGAGCGGACCATCATCCTGCTCTACGGCTGCTGCTCCATGCTCGACCCTGAGCTCGAGCCGATGAGCATCATCCAGCCTTATTTGCAGGACTTCGTGCTCGGCAGTCGCGACTGGCAAGAGATGGTCATGGAGACCGTTCGGGAGATGGCGCTCTCCGCGGTCACCCTGCCCGATGACCTCAAGAAGTATTTGAACAGGGCGACGCGCGGCGAGATGGAGGTGCGCGTCCGCGGGATGTCCGAGGGAGCACGCACCGTCTACGCGGCAGGCCGCCAGCTGATTTACACTTCGATCGGCATCGCGTGCGGGCTCGCGGCGCTTCAACTGCACATGCACGGCGACGATGCGTTGGCGCGCTGGCCCATCGGCGGAGCGATCGCGTGTGGCGTGTTTCTACTGGTGTCGTCGATCTTCTCGCGTCCACGTTCCGAGCCTTAGGCGTCGAACGTCTCAACGCAGACCGATCTTGGCTAGCTCGTCGTGGGCCCAAGGGCGGGCGTCTCGGATTTTGGTGTTGTCGCGCGTTGGGTGCACTCGGTTGGTGAGGATCGCGACGACGACCTCTTGATCCGGATCGATCCACACGCTCGTTCCCGTGAAGCCCAAATGACCGAACGTTCGCGGACCGAGGACCGTGCCCGCCGACGAACCGCTCTCGCTCTTGCCGTCGAAGCCAGCGCGGAGGGTTCCGCCGGGTCGCTCCTTCACCATCCAATCGATGTCGTGCGTCCCAAGTGGAGATGGTTGACCCATCAATAGATCGAGCGCGGCGCGGCCAAATTTGAGGACTCCCGTGATCGTACCGAAGAGGCCCGCGTGTCCGCTGCCGCCGCGGCCCGTGAGCGCCCACGCGTTCTCGTCGTGCACGAGCCCACGGATCACGCCGCCGCGCCACGCGACGTCTTCGGTCGGCGCGACGCGATCGAGCTTCGACGATAGCCCGAGATCGCGGCTAGTTCCGAGCTCGCCGTCCAGCTTCAGCGGAGAGAGAACGCACTCCGCAATTGCGAGGCCGGCGTCTTGGTGGCGCGTCGCGCGCGCGAGCGCTTCGCCCGCGAGCACGTAGCCCATGTCGCTGTAGACGGGGGCGCTCGTGTCGGTCTCGCGACGGGCGTTCGCGGCCGTATTCATGGCGCGCACGCGATCGATTGGCTCGTCGACGAGCATCGGAGCGTAGAGCTTCTCGTGCGCGGAGAGCCCCGCCCGATGCGCGAGCAGTAGCTCGAGCGGCGTCGTTTCGCTCCAGGTGCCGCGCGCCTCCTGCACGAGCGCGCCGAGGAGTCGTCCCTTCAACCCGAGAGTCGCGATGGCGAGCGCCGTCGCCGGTTTGGTGAGGCTCGCGAGATCGAAGATGGTGTCGACGTCTCCGCCGACGTGCATCGCGCTCCTCGACAAGACGCCCACGGCGGCTTGCGGCGCGATCCCCTCGAAAATCAGCTTTCTGGCGAGCTCGTCCGCGGCGGTTCTCATGAGCCTCGTTCTTTGACCGTGCGCTGCACAAGAAGCTATCATGATGGACGATGGCTGAATTCGTCTGGGAAGCACGCTCGACGACCGGAGAGCTGCGCAAGGGGCAGATGGAGGCTGAGACGGAGGATGCCGTCCAGAACAAGCTCCGCGCCCAGAAGCTCACGCCGACGAAGGTCAAGAAGAAGGGCTACGACTGGTCCAAGCTCAGAATCGGTTCCGGTGTCTCGCAGAAGGATCTCGTCACCTTCACCCGCTTGCTGGCCACGATGATCGATGCCGGTCTGCCTATCGTGCAGTGCCTGGACATCCTCGGTAATCAGACGGACAACAAGACTTTCGCGGCTGTCATCGGGGACGTGAAGTCGACCGTCGAGCAAGGCGCGACCTTCAGCGAGGCCCTCCGCAAGCACGAGGACGTGTTCGACCCGCTGTATTGCAACCTCGTTCAAGCAGGCGAGGCGGGCGGCATCATCGACACGATCCTCAACCGCCTCGCGGTCTACGCCGAGAAGAACGTCAAGCTGAAGCGCCAGCTGCGCGGCGCGATGGTGTACCCGAGCGTCGTCTTGTTCGTCTTCGGAGCGGTGCTCGGCGTCTTGCTCGGGTGGGTCATCCCGTCGTTCAAGAACATCTTCAAAGACCTCGGCAGCAAGGACGACATGCCCGTCCTCACGCAGATCGTCATCTCCGTCTCCGAGTCGTTCGTCCACAACCTGCCTTACTTCCTCGTGCTGCTCGTGGCGGGGACGGTGGGCGTCAGCATGGTCTATCGCCGCCCCAACGGTAAGCGCTTCTTCCACCGGCTGCTGCTGCGCTTGCCCGTCATCGGCGACGTGCTCAAGAAGATCGCCGTCGCGCGCTTCACGCGTACCCTCGGAACGCTGCTCACGTCGGGCGTCGCGATCCTAGACGCGCTCGAGATCGTCGCAAAGACCGCCGGAAATATGGTGATCGAAGAGGCCATCATGTACACGCGCGCGCGCATCAGCGAGGGCAAGAACATGGCGGAGCCGCTCACGCAGACGGCCGTGTTCCCTCCGATGGTCGTTCAGATGATCGGCGTCGGCGAGCAAACCGGCGCGCTCGATACCATGCTCAACAAGATCGCCGACTTCTACGAAGAAGAGGTCGACGTCGCCGTCGCCGCAATGACGAGCCTCATCGAGCCCGTGATGATGGTGTTCATCGGCGGGACCGTCGGCGTCGTGCTCATCGCGATGTACCTGCCGATCTTCTCGATGGCCGGTAAAATCAAGGCGGACTGAGACCGGCGGTGAGCGCGCTGCCGAATCCACGGGCAAATCCCCGGATCGAGTTCATCGACGACGGGCTACGCCGACGCCTCTCGTGGGTGACGGGTCTGCGCCTCAGCGTGCTGACGCTCCTCTTGGGCGCCACCTTCTTTTTCTATCTACGCGGCAAGCTCGCCGAGTATCCCGAGACGCTGCGCATCGTGTACGTCACGATCGGCGTCGCGTACGCGCTCGCGGCGGTGCAAGCGGCGGTGCTCCGATCGGGGCGCAGGCTGCGCCAGCTCACGTACGTGCAGCTCGTGCTCGATCAATTTCTGTGGACCGCGATCGTCTACGTATCGGGCGGCGCGTCGAGCGGCGCGACCTCGTTCTACGGCCTCACCGTGCTCGTCGGGGCAATCCTCGTGGGCCTGCGCGGCGCGGTGCTCTCTGCGGTGATCGGGGGCGCCTTGTACGGTGCGATGTGTGCCGCGTTCGCGCGCGGGGTCTTGCACCCGCCTTCCGATCAGCTCTGGTCGGCGTTCGCGCTCACGCCCGCGCAGCTCACGTACCCGGTGCTCATCAACGGCTTGGGCATCGTCGCAGTCACCGCGCTCGCGAGCTACTTGGCCGAGCGCCTACGCACGACAGGCGGCGCGCTCGAGCTCGCGACACAGCGCTACACCGAGGCCGAGCGGCTCGCCGAGCTCGGCCGGATCGCTGCGTGGCTCGCGCACGAGATCCGAAATCCGCTCGGCTCCATCAAGGGCTCGGTCGAGCTGCTTCGTGAGTCCTCGGCCCTCGAGAGTGAGGACAAGCAGCTCTGCGACATCATCCTGCGAGAGGCGACGCGACTGAACGATCTCGTCGGCGACATGGTCGACCTGTCGAAGCCGCGCAAGGCGAGGGCAGAGTCCGTTGACGTCGCTGAGGTCGCACACGACGTCGTGCTGCTCGCCAACCGCCCCGCCGGCGCGAAGGGCACGATCAAGGTCGTCTACATCGGTCCCGAAGGCGG
>ENA-OFCD01001527-OFCD01001527.1-metagenomes-genome-assembly--contig:-NODE-1527-length-11387-cov-3.716643_pt1 | contig 11387 bp, 6 predicted proteins | sample MGYA00153392_OFCD01 | MGnify analysis MGYA00153392 | reverse complement strand
ACGTCACAGGTGGCGTCACTGCGCCGAGCGCGGCGACCGTGCAGCTCTCGCCCGTATCCGTCCATCGCACCACGACCACGGACCGCGTTGGCGTCGTCGTTCAATACCAACAAGGCCGCCTCGCGATGATGGCAGACGTGCCGCCCGCGGGCCGACTACGCGCGGTGACACGGACGACGAACGCGTTGATCGTCGCATGCGGCGAGAGCGGCGCGATGGTCCGCGTTCACCAAAATATGGCCGAGTTCGTGGGCACCGTGTGCACGGGAGACTTGGCCGCGATCGCGCCGCTTTTAGACGGGCAGATCGTCGCCGTGGGCTCGGGCGGTCATGCGCTCACGATGAACGCCGCGTTCGCGACGAAGCTCGAGGCCGTGCAGACGACGCGCGATCTGCTCTGCGTCGGGGTGACCACGGAAGGCACATGTTGGGCGGGTGCCCAGCAAGCGCGTCTTTTACGGCGGACCGGGGACAGTTGGGTTCGCATGAGCGGCGAGCTTGGCCTCTCGGCCTCCATCGTCGGAATCGGTTGCACCCCACGCGCCGTCAGAGCCGTGTGTACGGATGGGGGAGTGATCGAAGGCCAGCTGCCATGATCTTCATCCTCCATCATCATCCATGAGCTCGACCGAAGACGCACCCACCCCGAGCGCTCCGCCGCCGCCGAAGACTGCGACGCGCGCGATCGGCCACCGCCCGCGCATGGCGACGTTCTTGTACATGTTGCTCGGGGTCACGGCGATCGCGCACATCGCACCGACCCTCGGCGTGACGGAGCTCGCGCGAGCGCTCGGCGTACAGCGACCGTGGCTGGTGAGCGGTGCGCTCGCCACGTTTGGGATCGCACTCTTCTTGGGCCGCGCACGCACGGGCATGTCGGATCGCCCGCGCTCGCCGTGGCTCACGTCGTTGATCGACGAGCCGTATTACGTTCACTGGACGGCATGCCTGTTCTCGCTCGTGCCCTCGATCCTCGCCGCAATCGTGTGTCCCATCGCGGGGTGGTCGCTGGCCGTCGCCTTCATGTGGATCTATCTCGTGGGCCTCGTCGTGTGCGGCTATGGCGTCCTCGTGAGGCGGCGAGTCTTCGTCGTGCAGAAGGTCGAGGTGCCGATCACGGGGCTGCATCCGTCGCTCGACGGCTACCGCATCGCGCACCTCAGCGATCTGCACATCGGCGCCATGACGCCACGCTCGCGCGCCGACCGGTGGGTTCGCGCCGCCAACGCGCTCTCGCCGGATCTCGCCGTCATCACGGGCGACATGGTGACCAACGGCACCGCGTTCCACCACGATATCGCCGCGGTCGTCGGGGACCTCCGCGCCAAGGACGGCACGTTCGTCTCGATGGGCAACCACGACTACTTCGGTGAGGGCGAGCCGCTCACGACGCTCATCGCGGAGACCGGCGGTCGTGTGTTGCGCAATGAAGGCTTGGTCATCAGTCGAGACGAGGGTCGCTTCTACTTGGCGGCGATCGACGACACCTGGACGCGACGCGACGACATGGACGCCGCGTTGCGCGAGCGGCCCGACGGAATGACCGCGGTGCTGTTGGCGCACGATCCCGAGCGTTTCAGGGACGCCTACAAGCGCGACGTGGATCTGACGCTCAGCGGGCACACACATGGCGGACAAATCGCGTTGCCGTTCTTCGCCAAGCACGTGACGCTGAGCAAGCTCACGCACCACTACCACTTGGGGATCTACAAGCGCGGCAAGAGCACGCTCTACGTGCACCCCGGATTGGGCACGACCGGACCGCCCATTCGATTGGGCGTCGCGCCCGCCGTCGTGTTGATCACGCTCCGCGCGGTGTGAGTCAGTCGTCCGGTCAGTCGTCCTGGGGGACGAACATCATGCGGGCCATCGCCGTGTCGCGCGAGTAGACCACCATCGGGGCGACCGCACGGGCGACGTCGCGCACCTGCACGGGCAGATTGTCGATCGTCATCGCGTGCGAGACGCCGTTGATGCCCAACACTTGCTCGACCAGCGATTGCTCCACCACGGGCAGCTCCTCGATGGGAGCGTCGCTTGGGAGGTTGGCGAGCTTTCGTGCCTCGTCGAGCGCCTCGCGCAATCCGCCGAGCTTGTCGACGAGCTTGTGCTCGATCGCCTCTTGTCCGGTCCACACGCGTCCTTGACCGACCGCGTCCACCTCCGCCTTGGTCATGTGGCGGCCCTGCGAGACGCGATCGAGGAACACGTCGTAGAACTGACCGACCTTGTGCTCGAGCTCGGCGCGCTCGTCCGGAGTAAAGCCGCGATAGAGCGACTCTGCGTCCGCACGCGGAGCGGTCTTGTAGGTCTCGGTGGTGACGCCGATCTTGGCGAGTAGGCCGCTGAGATCGGCCTTGCCATAGAAAATGCCGATGGAGCCGGTGACCGTGAGCGGCAACGCGTAGATCTCTTTGCCGGCGGACGCGATGTAGTAACCACCGCTCGCGGCGACCGAGCCCATCGAGACGATGAGCGGCTTTTGCTCGGCGAGCAGACGAAGCTCGCGCCACATCACGTCGGCGGACATCGATGAACCTCCGGGGCTCTCGATGCGCAAGACGACGCTCTTGATGCTGCTGTCCTCGCGTACGGCGCGAATGGTGTCGGCGATCGTGTACGAGCCGACGAGCTTCATGTCGATGAGCGGGATTGTCTGCGAGCGGCCGTCCACCATGTCACCGTCCACGTACAGGAGGGCGACCTTCGCGCGCGGACCGAACGTGCTGGGTGCCTCGACGGGGGCTTCGTATGGCTCGGTGATCGTGTACTTGCCGACGAGATCGCGCGTCGCGCGATCTATCTCGTCGTCGAACGCGAACGAGTCGACGAAGCCGGCGTCCTTCGCTTCTTGTGCGACGAAAGGACCCTTCAACGTCGCCTCGCGCACCTTCGTTTCGGGAAGGCCGCGTCCCACCGACGCGTTTCGCACGAAGACGGCCTCGACCTCGCGGATCAGATCCTCGTGATCGGCGCGCGTGACGTCCGACGCTTGCGTGTTGGTGAACTGCTCGGGCGCACCCTTGTGCGCGCCGATGCGCACGAACTCCGCCCTGATGCCGAGCTTCTCGAGCAGACCCGCGAGGTAGATGTACGTGCTCTTGATGCCTGAGTAGCGCACGCTGCCCGCAGGGTTGATGACGATGCGGTCCGCGTTCGCGCAGACGTAGAGCGATTTGGCGCCGTTGTCCTCGAACGAGCAGAGCACCTTCTTGCCGCGAGCGCGAAGCACGCGGATGGCGTCGGCAAGCTCCTCGGCGTGCGCATACGAGCTGGCTGGCTCTGCGCGAAGGATGAGCGTGACGCCTGCGATTTTCGGGTCTTCGCTGATCTTCCATAGCCTGCGCAACAACGCGACGTGCCCGCGCGTGCCTGGCGTGCTCTCCATGCGGATCGAGACGGCGCGACGAAGCTCGGGGAGGCCGGGGTTGCGGTAGCCCGCGAAAGACGCGGTGAGCCACTCGCCGACCTCGTTGTCGTTCGCGGAGTTGCCGAGTCCGCTACCGAAGAGAGCGCCGCCGCCGAGCGAGGCGCGTCCCATGTAGATCTCCATACCCGCCGTGGCGACCACTGCGCGCGTCGTGTCGTTCTCGAAGTGCGACACCTCGACGTCGCCGCGTGCGCGACCCACTCCGGGCACGTCGAACGCGAGGCTCGCGCGCGGGATGAGCTTGCTCGAGCCCTCTTGCGTCGTGCCATCGAGGTATCTGAGATCGAGCGCGAGCTCGACCGCGCGGCGACCCGTCGGGCGAAACGCGACGCTGCCGATGTAGCTGCGATCGAGGATCGGCTGGCCGCGATTGCCGAGGACCGGGTCGAGCGTGGGTCGTGTGAAGTCGCGCGCGACGACGGCGAGCGAGAAATGCGGGTCGGGCCGGAGCGTGACGCCGGCGGTCAGTGTCCACAAGCCGTTGACGAGCGGGTTCGACGAGAACGAGTGCTGGATCGACGTGCCGAACGAGACCGCACGAGACAAGTTCCACGCGAGCGCCCACGTGAGCCACGAGTAGTCGATGCCGGCGTAGATCGGGCCACCGGACGCGGGTGGCGTGACGTAGTCGACACGCAGTCCGGTCGCGAGACCGAAGAACAAGGGCGTCGCAGCCTCGAACGCGTGGCCGCATCCGATTTTCTGCGTGTCGGGGCAGCGCACGCCGGTCCAACGGAACTCGTACGACGGCAAGAACCCGAGGTTCGCGGGGTTGGTGACGATCGCGTCGGCGGTGTCGTCGCTCGCCGCGCTCTTGCCCGGAGTGAAGATGCGCTCGGCGCGCTGGGGCATGGGTTGTGTTGCACGCGCGCTCGAAGCGAACGCGGCACAAAACGCCAACGAAGAAACTAGCGCGCCTGCCCTCACCGCAAACCTCCTATACGAGCGTCGCGAGATCGCGGAGCGTCGCGGCCTCGGCCTCGAACGTCTTCTTCACTTCACCAAGGATCGCGCGCTCGGCCACCTTCTGGACGACCGGCACCTTGAGAGACAATTCCCCCTCGACGACGCGACGCGTGCGACCGCTCGCGAGCGGCAGCAGCGTGTACGTGCCCTCTGCGTGGAAGTACTTCTGCCACTCGGGCCTCACGTTGGGGACGACCACCCAAGCGGCCACGTGAGTCTTGATCGAGTACTTGCTCTGCTCGTCCCACGAGAGCATCTCGCGCGTGACGACCTTCTTCGCGAACACGGGTACCTTCACGTTCGCTTGGAAAGACCACACGCGCGTGAGCACACCATCGACGAGCTCGTGCTGCTTCTGCGTCACCTCTTCCATCGTGGCGGAGAGGTTGCGCCTCAGTCGCGAGAGGAGGTCGGGTGAGAGCACCGCCAACTCGAGCGCGTCGAGCGGAACGTCAAACTCGTGGCTGATTTGAAAATGCACGCGGAAAGGAGGGTAGTACAGCGTTAGAGCGCCTGCACCGTTTTCAATTGGGGCCTGCTTGGCCGCAGCGGCCGTTGATGCATGTGAGCGTCTTGCCTCCCGTGCAGCAGTCGGCGTTGCTCGTGCACTTCTCGAACTCTTGAGCGCACATCGGTACGTCCGGCGTGCAAATGAGTCCGCCGCCGTCTCCCGCCGGCCTGCAGTAGCCGCCGCAGCACTCGTCGCCGGTCTCGCAGGTGTTGCCGTTTTGTTTGCATGGGTCGAGCGCCCAGAAGCCGCGCATGTTGCCCGCGGGCAACTCTTGACCCGGCAAGTAAAACGCCGGATGGCTCGGGTCCTTGCCCGGCATCATGTTGATGTCGATCGCGGAGACCCACAGCTTCTTGCGCGGGCTGTTCTGCACGAATGGATCGACGCCCGGGCCGACGATGTTTCCGTAGACGCGCCGGCTCGTGAACACCGCCCAGTAGTAGCCGCCCACCGCAACAGGCAGGATCGTGGGCTCGTAGTTCTTGTGTGCCTCTGGATCGCCGAACGGCAGGTAGTTCGTGCTGCCGTTGAAGCCGTTCATCATCGCGAGCGGCGTGACGGTCTTGGTCGCCAGGTCCACGAGGTTCACGTCGCCCGCGGCGTTCTCGGTGCCCCAGCTTCCCGAGTGATAGAGCACGTGCGCCGCGTCCGGCGTGAAGAACGGCCAGCCGAGGATCTTGTTGTTGTCTTGCGCGATGTCCACGAGGTTGCTGAAGGTCGTACCGGCGACATCCATCACCGCCAGCGAATTGCCATTGCCCGAGTCCCAGTGGTTGAACGCGACCTTCTTACCGTCTGGACTGAAGGTCGGCGTCATCGCGTGAGTGACGACGCCGTCGAAGCCAGGAGCCGCGATCTTGGCGCCCGTCTTCGTGTCGTGGAGCTCGCTCGTGGTCACCTGAGTGAGGCCGCGGATCGTGTTGCCTGGCGGAGTGCCGTGCGTCAGCACCATCGCGCCATCTGGCGTGAGCGCGCCGAACGAGTAGCGGCCGAGGTTCTCACTGTATTGCGGCGGCGGGTTCGCGTTCTGTCCAATGGGGAACGTGCCGCTCTGGAGAGGATCGCCGTTGCCCCATAAAATCCCGCTCGTGATCGTCGAGCCCTTCGCGGACACGCTGTGGCAGACCGTGCAGTTGCCGATGTAGACGTCCGCGGGCGAGCCAGGCTTGATGCGCATGATCGCGCCGGTGCCGTTCACCTGCGGTGAGTTGTAGGTGTTGTAATAGACAGTGCCCTTCAAGGAGCCCTGCGCCACCGCCCAAGTCTCCTTGATCGGGCCCGTGACTTGACCGCCGCTGATCTTGGTGACCTCCACCTTGACCGGGTCGTTGGCCCCGGCGCTGAGCGCGACGGCCTTCCACGTCATCGCCGAGAGCGTGACGCGGGCGGGGTTCGACGAGCCAAAAAAGCCCTGATAATCGAGGTATTTGCTTGTAATGTGCACGTACGCCGCGTCGGGAACGGCGCCATCGAACTGCATCACGGGTCCGTCGATGCCGCGCGGGAAGACGGTCTGGTCATACGGGTACAGCCAACGGAACGCCGAGTCCGCGGTGCCGCCCGCCTTGAGCTTGCCTTGGGTAGTTGCGTCGACGTTGCCTGGGTTCTCCGTCATCGCGAGGTTCACCGTGACGGTCGTCGAAGCGCTCGCCTTGCCTACGGACGCGTTGACGTTGGTGACGCCGCCGATGATCCCCGCGGGTGTGAACAGACCCGTTTGATCGATCGTGCCGATCAGCGCGTTGTCCGCGCTCCACGTCGCGAGCACAGGCGCGGTCGACCCCGTCGCGAACGCTTGGAACGCTTGGTTCGGCTGCGCCGGAAAATTGATGACGGGATCCGGTGGCTTGATCTGAAGCGTGAACGGCGTCGCGTCATTGTTGACGATGATGGTGGTCTCGTCCCCCGGGCCCCCGCCGTCGAGTCCCTGACCGGGGAATGTCGTGGGTTGATCTTCCGTGCCGCAAGCGGCGTAGGTGCTGACGGCAAACGCGCCTACGAGCGTGGACAAAAGGAGACGATGCCGCATGGATTGGCCTCAATTCACGGGTGGAAGCGCGCAGTGACCGTTGATGCAGAGGTAGCCTTGGCTCGCGCCGCAGCAGTCTCCTTGCGTCGTGCACTTCTCGAATTCTTGCGCGCAGCCCATCGGAGGCGGCACGCACTGGCGGCCGATCGCGCCGTCCGTCTCGGTGACCTGGCGGCAGAAGCCTCCGCAGCACTCGTCGCCGCTGTCGCACGAGGTCCCGTTCTGCTTGCAGGGGTCGAGCGCCCAGAAGCCGCGCATGTTGCCCGCGGCCAATTCTTGACCCGTCAAGTAAAACGCCGGGTGACTAGGGTCCTTGCCCGGAGTGGGCTTCAAATCGATCGCCGCGACCCAGAGCTTCTTGCGCGCTTGGTCCTGCGGTGAGTTGGTGACGATCGTGTTGCCGTAGTCGCGGCGACTCGTGAACAAGATCCAGAAGTAGCCGCCGACGGCCTCGGGCAACACGGTCGGCTCGAAGTTGAGGTTCTGCTCCGCGGCGCCGTACGGCAGGTACGTGTTGTTGCCGAGCATGCCGTTGAGCAGGTCGAGCGACGTCTGCTTCTTCGACGCGAGGTCGACCATGACGAGATCTGCGTGCGCGCCTTGCCACGTCGCGTAGTCCGAACGATCATCGGTGTGATAGATGACCGACGACGAATCCGGCAAGAACGCGGGCCATCCGACGTAGTGCGCCTGATCATTGACGACGTCGAGCAGGTTGGTGAACGTCTTGGTCTTCACGTCGAAGTCCATCGTCGCGAGCGTATGACCGCTCCCCGTGTCGTAGTGATTGAAGGCGACCTTGGTCCCGTCCGGCGCGAAGATCGGCATGAGCGCCTTTTTGATCTTGCCGTCGAACCCAGGCGCCGCGATCTTCGCGCCTGTCTTGGTGTCGAAGAGCGCGGAGTTCACATCGCCCTGCATTCCGGGGATGTTGGGGGGCCAGTTGCCGGGGAGCGTCGCGCACGAGAGTAAGAACGCGCCGTCCGGGTAGAGCGCCGCGAAGCTGAACTGACCGTCCGGGCCCGACGCCATTTGCTTCGTGTTCTGCGTGAGATCCCACGTCGCGTCGCCGGGGTTGTGCCCCGTACTGTCGGCGAGCACGTTGCCGTTCGCGCTGACGGCGTGGCAAGTGTTGCAATTGGCGAGCAGCACAGTCGGCTGAGTGACCTGCTTCGTCATCGCGACCTTGAGCACTGCGCCCGTATTGCCCGCGAGCGGCGAGCTGTATGAGTTGTAATAGACCGTGCCCTTGAGGGAGCCCTGCGCCACGGTCCACGTCTCGTTGATCGGCCCGGTGACTTGTCCACCGCTGATCTTGGTGATCTGGACCTTCAGCGGATCGGCGGAGCCGACGCTCCCGGTGACCGTCTTCCACGTCTGCGCGCTCATCTGGAGCTGCGACGGATTGCTGCCTTTGTAGAAGCCGTCGTACGTGATGTTGCTGGCGACCGCATGCACGTAGACCGCGTCGGGGACGCCGCCGGCGAACTGCAGCGTGGGCGCGAGCAGGCCGCGAGGGAACACGGTCTTGTCGTACGGATAGAGCCATTTGAAGGCGCCATCTGCGTTGCCGCCGGCCTTGAGCTTGGCCTGGGTGCCCGCGTCGATGTTGCCGGGGTTCTCGGAGAACGCGAGCTGCACGGTGACGGTGGTCGAGCCGGTGCCGGTGCTGTTCGTGGCGCTGACGTTCGAGAGCCCGCCGTACAAACCGCTCGCTGTGAACAGTCCTGTCGCGTCGACCACGCCGAGCGTGACGTTGTCGATCGACCAGTTGGCCTGCATAGGGTTGCCGTTCGCGAGCGCCGTGAACTGCTGGGTCACGGGCATTCCGTTCGACATCAGCACGGGATTCGGCGGCGTGATCTGCAGCACGGTCTGCGCGTCGCCGTTCGAGGAGTCCGGGAATTTGGGGTCGGTCTCGTCTCCGATCACGCCACCGTCCGGGGTCGGATCAGGGAAGGGATTGTCGGCATTGCCGCACGCGGCGAACACCACAGCCGCCGTCACCGTACCGCCCAAGCCAAGCATCCATCCTAAACGCATGTGAGATCTCCTCGACGGGTACGCATGGCCACGAGCGACGGGTTCCGTCGGGCGGCGCACCTTTGCATCGGTGAAGATAGTTGGCTTGTCGGCGAATGCACGTACCAACGACGAAACGCGGCCGTTTTGTAGGTGCTTTCGTGTAGAACGGAGACAGCCATGAACCGCACTCGCCTCATGATTCCCATCGGTATGCTCGTCGCGCTCGCGACGTTTTCGGGCAACGCCAACGCCGTCGGCACGCGCACGTTCGTTCTCGACACGCTCGACGAGCTCTCGGGCGGCGACCTCAAGGGTGTCGCTGTCGGCTCGGACGGGGTGGTTCGGGCGGGGCTCACGCTTGGCAATGTGCCAGTGCCAGACGCCAGCGCCGTGTGGACCGCGCTCACGCTGGCCGACGGCTCGACGCTCCTCGGCACGAGCCCGAGCGGACACGTCATGAAGGTCGCCGGCGATCAGGTCAGCCTATTTGCCGACACCAAAGAGCTCGCAGTCACGTCGCTCGCAGAAGACTCGAAGGGCAACGTGTACGCGGCCACCATGCCCGACGGGAAGATCTACAGAGTGTCTCAGGGCAAGGCCGAGCTGTTCGTCACCCTGCCCGACACCACGCACGTGTGGGCGCTCGCGTTCGACAAGAGCAAGACCGTCATGTTCGCGGCCACGGGCCCCGAAGGAAAAGTGTTCCGCGTCGATATGAGCGGCAAAGCGGAGGTCTATTACAAAAGCGACGAGACACACCTCGTCTCGCTCGTGGTCGGCCCCAACGGAGAGGTCTATGCGGGCTCGAGCGGCAAAGCGCTGATCTACAAGATCACCGCCCCTGGCCGCGCGACTGTACTGTTCGATTTTCCGGGTGAAGAAGTGAAGGCGCTAGCATTGGCACCCAACGGCTCGCTCTATGCGATCTCCAACGAGTATGGCGAGCAGCCCGAAGTGCCTCGCAGGACCGGCGGAACTCGCCCGGCATCCGCGGCCACGAGCGCGCGACCGAAGCCCGGCAAAGGGACGCTCACGCGCATTGACGCTCAGGGCCGGATCGAGAAGCTCATGCACCACGACGAGTTCCATTACATGTCATTGGCGCTCGACGGCGCGGGTCGCCCCTACGTGGGAACTGGCGCCGAGGGACGCGTCTATTCGGTAGACGACCGACACGCGATCTCGCTCGTCGCAGATACGGACGAGCGCGCCGTTGGAGCGCTCAGTCTCGGCGGGCTCCCTGGCAATGCGACTCACCCCAACGGCTTCATCGCCTCGAGCGACACCTGCAACTTCCACAGAATCCTCGGCAAAGGCGGAGCCGACGCCGTGTGGACGAGCAAGCCTTTCGACACCGGATTGGCCGCCAAATTCGGGACGATCGCGTGGCGCTCCAACGGTGCGCTCGAGCTCTCTCTACGCACGGGCAACACGGACAAGCCGGACACGACGTGGAGCAATTGGTCCAATCCGCTCGGCGCCCCCGCGAACGCGAACGTCCCCGACGGTCGCTTCGTACAAGTGCGCGCGCGCTGGAGCAAAGACCCCAACGCGGAGCTGCTCGAGGTGTCGGTGCCGTTCGTGACCGAGAACGTGCGCGCCGTACTCACGAGCGTGGACGCTTCGATGAAGGGCTCAGTCCACGACTCCAAAGAGGGATTGACGCCGAGCGGCGGCGAAGCGCCCAAGCACGAATCGACAGTCAAGGTGACTTGGCACATCGACAATCCCGATCAAGACGCCCTGAGGTATCGATTGGCCTATAGGCGCGAAGACCAAAAAGCTTGGCGCGACATGCAGCGTACTGACGAGATCGTCGTCAGTCCCAAGCTCGAATACGACTGGGAGACTGCCGCGTTACCCGAGGGCAAGTATCGAGTCCGACTAGAGGCTAGTGACGAGCTCTCCAATCCGCCGGAGCGCACGCAGAAGGACGTCTTGGAGTCTCAGACCGTATTGGTGGACAATACGCCTCCGGTGTTCAGCGCCATCGCGATCACGGGTCGCCGATTGAAGGTTAGAGTCATCGACGTCGTCGGACCCATCGCGCGCGTGGAGGTCGCCGTAGACGGCCGGCTCGAGTGGCGGCCTATTGCGCCCGTGGATGGGATCTACGACGCAGCGGAGGAGATCTTCGACGCGGATGTATCGACACTAGTTCCCGCTGGATCGCACATAGTTGCCGTAAGAGCGTTCGACAGCGCGGGCAACTCCGTTGTGAGAGAAGTCGACGCCAATTAGTGTGACTTCGATTCGAAAACACTCGAAGTGTCATCCTGCGCGGCGTAAGTCGGGCGATTCTCACAACTCGAAGCCTGTGTGGTTCACGAGGTCCGACACGTCTTCGAAGCCTGCCCGCTATTCGGCTGGCGGACTGTCCTAAGGACGGCGGGGGCTGTCCCAGGACAGGGGTGCCCGACCCCCCG
>ENA-OFCD01001524-OFCD01001524.1-metagenomes-genome-assembly--contig:-NODE-1524-length-11393-cov-5.292909_pt1 | contig 11393 bp, 9 predicted proteins | sample MGYA00153392_OFCD01 | MGnify analysis MGYA00153392 | reverse complement strand
GGTCGAAAGTCCCCACGACACCGGCGTCGCGCAGGAGGAGAATCGACACTGACCAAGGAGGGGATCCGCCATGAACGAGCAGCCCGACCCCGATGTGCTGGTCATCGGTGCCGGCCCGACCGGTTTACTCCTCGCCATCGTGCTTTCGAGGCTCGGAGTTCGAGTCCAGATCGTGGACCGCAAGGCCGGCCCGACCCGGGAGTCACGAGCAGTCGTGCTGCAGGCGCGCACACTCGAGATCTACGACCAACTCGGGCTGGCGGAGCGGATGACCGCGGCCAGCGCCGCGGCCCGGCTGGTGGCGCCGGGTTATGGTCGCCGACGGTTCGGCGTGCTGCCGATCGGAGAGCTGGGCAGCGGCATCACGCCATTCCCTCGCCTCACGGTGCTCGAGCAGAGCAAGACCGAATCGATTCTCGGCGAATATCTCGCCGAGCTCTCTGTGCCCGTGCAGTGGAACACCGAGGTCGAACCGGCGCACGACGTCGCCGACTCCGGCTCGGTCACCGTCCGGTCACCGGAGGGGAGCCGGGTCATCCGGGCGCGCTATGTTGTGGGCGCCGACGGAAGCAACTCCCTTGTGCGGCGTTCCCTCGGCATTTCTTTCGACGGGTCGACCAATGCCCACAGCTTCTTCGTATGCGATACCGACAACACGCGTGGACTGACCGCGAATGCCGTCAACGTGCGACTGGGGGATGCGGAGTTCCTCCTGTCCTTCCCGCTCGGCGGCGACGATTCGGGAGGGCACCACCGCATCATCGGCCTGTTGCCTTCGGGAGGCTCTGAGATCGACGAAGAGGCGACGCGCGCAACCGTCGAGAAGATCTTTGGGGTGAGTTGGAGCGAGTCGCACTGGTTCTCCACCTATCGGGTGCAGCACCGGGTGGCATCCACTTTCCGCCGTGGTCGTGTCTTCTTCGCCGGGGATGCCGCCCACGTACACTCTCCGGTGGGAGCACAGGGCATGAATACCGGGTTGCAGGATGCCCACAACCTGGCCATCAAGATCGCCGAGGTGATCTCGGGCACCGCCCCGGACGAGTACCTCGATCGCTACGAAGCGGAACGCCGGCCGGTCGCGGTGCGTCTCATCGCCACGACGGATCGGGTGTTCGGGCTCGCGACCTCGAGCACGCGGCGTGCCCGGCTGGTGCGCCGGAGGCTGGCGCCGCTGCTCGCGCCCCTCGTCATCCGGGTGATCCCGCGCGTGAGGGGCGCCTCCCGGTTCTTCGGCTACCTGTCGCAGACGCGCATCCACTACTGGATGGATGCCGGCGAGAAGCAGCGATCCCGCGGCCGCCGCGACCCAGTGGTCGGTCGCCGCCTGCCTTGGGTCGCCGGTGCGAACGGTGGCAACTACGCGGTGCTTCGCGCGTTCGAGTGGCAGGTTCACGGTTACGGGGGAGCGGATGTCGCCCCGATCGGTGCCGCGCTGGGGATCGCGTCTCACCGATTCCCGTCGCCGGGCACGACCGGGCTCGCCTCCTCGTTGGTCTACCTGGTGCGCCCGGATGGATTCGTCGCCGCGGCCGCGCCGCACGCCGGAGCGGCCCGGGTCTTCGCGGCCGCGATGCCGACCCCGCGCTGAGCTCAGTCGCGCGAGTCGTAGGCGGCCCGCGCCGGTTCGAGCAGGTTTCGTCCGAGAGCGGTGAGGGTCTATTCGACACGAGGAGGCACCCCGGCGAAGACGTAACCCGTGAATGCCCTGCTGCTGTTGCTGGCGCTCGCCGTGGTGATCCTGGGGGCGGACGTGCTGGGGCGCACGCTGGGCCCGGGGGCTGCGCGAGCGACCACTACGCGCTATCGCGCTCCACAATGTGCGTTTGCATGATGCACTGGTGCTCCACGGGTTCGCCCCGCAGCAGGCTCAGCATCATCTGCGCCATCTTGGCGCCCATGGCCTCGGAAGGCTGGTGGACGGTGGTCAGCTGGATGTCGCCACTCGAGGCCGCCGGGGAGTCGTCGAACCCCACCACCGCGACATCCCCCGGTACGCTGCGGCCGCGCTCGCGCAACACGGAGACGGCGCCGGTGGCCATGAGGTCGCTCGCCACGAACACCGAATCGAGATCGGGGAAGCGGTCGAGGAGTTCGCGCATGGCGCGAGCCCCGCTCACCTGCGAGAAGTCACCGTATGTCACGCGTTCGATGCTGCGACCCGCCGTCGAGAGCGCGCGGAGGGATCCCTCGGCCCGGTCGGCACCCGCGGGCATGTCGGGCGGCCCGGCGATGATGCCGATGCGTTCCCGGCCGCGATCGATGAGGTATTGCGTGCCGCGGGCGGCGGCGGCGGCGTTGTCGACATCCACGAAGTAGGCCGATTGAGTGGGCGCTCGCACAGTGTCGAAACGCATCGGCCGACCGTTGTACACCACCGGCATGGTCTCCTGAAGCGTCTCGAGAAACGCGTTGTCGGAGTGGTGGGACACCACGAGCGCGCCATCGACGTTGCCGCCGGTGAGATAGCGGATGGTCTTCTCGCTCGGCCGGGACTGCGCCAGCTGCAGGGTGAGCACATAGTCGCTGTTGTCGAGCTCACGGGTGATGCCCTGCACGATCGCCGCGAAGTACGGGTCGCCGAAGAACCGGCTCGCCTCCTCCGGGATCACTAACGCGATCACGAGAGTGCGATTATTGGCGAGGGACCGGGCGGCTCGGTTGGGACTGTAGTTGAGGGAGCGGATCGCGTCTTGCACGGCCGCGAGCACCTCGGGGCTCACCTGGCTCGATCCGTTGACCACCCGGGAGACGGTAGATCGGGACACGCCAGCGGCCGCCGCCACGGCCTCGAGGGTCGGGGCGACGCGTCGTGCCGACGGCGTGATTGTCATCTGCCCGAAGTCTAGCCAGTAGCCGAAGTGTTGCCAGTGCTGCCGGGTGGTCCGAATGCGCCTAGAGGGCGCGTTCGCCGATGATGCGACGGTACTCGATGGCACTGGCCTTCGGGGTGCGCTCCTGGGTCTCGTAGTCCACCCGTACGATGCCGAATCTCTTGTCATAGCCCCAGGCCCACTCGAAGTTGTCGAGCAGCGACCAGTAGAAGTACCCCTTCACTGGCACTCCGCCATCGACGGCATCCAGGATGGCGTCGAGGTGAGCGGTGAGGAAGTCCCGGCGGTCGACATCGTCGACCGAACCATCCGCGTTGGCCACATCGTCATAGGCCGCACCGTTTTCGGTCACCGAGAGGGCGACTCCAAGTGGGCCGCTGTATTCGTCGTGTACCCGGCGCAGGAGGCGGGTGAGTCCCTCCGGCTGCACCTCCCAGTCCATCGCGGTGAGCGGCAGTCCGCGTGAGCGCCAGTGCACACCGTCCGCAGCGGGGAACGGCGAGCGCTTGGGTCGTTCGGATGGCGCGGCGGTGGATGTCTCGTCCGCGCCGGGCCGCATGCTCACGAAGTCACCGTGGTAGTAGTTGACGCCGAGGGCATCGATCGGAGTCGAGATGATCGCGAGGTCTCCGGGGTGCACGACGGCCTCGAATCCGTTGCCTGCAACATCCTGAAGCACATCGTGCGGGTACTCGCCCCGGAAGATCGGATCGAGAAAGAACCGGTTGAACTGGCCGTCAATACGTCGTGCGGCATCACGGTCCCCGGCATCGGACGGATCGACCGGGTCGGCCACCGTGAGGTTGAGCGTGATGCCCAGCCGAAGGGCGGGGTCGCGTTTGCGGAGCTCCTGCACGACGAGTCCGTGACCGAGCAGCAGGTGATGCGCAGCGGCGAGCCCGGCGGGCACGTCCTGGCGACCCGGCGCATGTTCTCCGCCGATATAGCTGAGAAAGGATGCACACCACGGCTCATTGAGAGTGGTCCAGGACTCCACGCGGTCACCGAGCACATCGTGCACGGTCGCGGCGTATTCAGCGAAACGGTAGGCGGTGTCCCGGTTGGCCCAGCCGCCCTTCTCCTCGAGCGCCTGCGGAAGGTCCCAGTGGTACAGCGTGAGCCACGGAGCGATGTTCTTCTCGAGCAGCTGATCCACCAGCTTCGAGTAGAAGGAGAGACCCTGCTTGTTGACGTGCCCACCGTCCGGACGCACCCGCGACCAGGAGGTGGAAAACCTGTAGGCCTGCAACCCGAGGTCGGCCATCAGCGCCACATCATCCGCAAAGCGGTGGTAGTGGTCGCAGGCGACCTCGCCGTTGTCGCCGCGCACGACCGCGCCGGGAACGCGGCAGAAGACATCCCAGATCGAATCGGTGCGGCCGTCTTCGTGGGCCGCTCCCTCGATCTGGTAGGCGGCCGTCGCGGCTCCGAAGAGGAAGTCCGGCGGAAACGCGCGGGCGCTTCTGGTTGTCGTGGCCAGTGCTGCGGTGTCGATGGTCATGAGGGCCATCCCTTCAGTGCTTGTGATCCGAGTGCTTGTCATCCGAGTGCTTGTCATCCTTTTACGGCTCCCTGCATTATCCCTGCCACCAGCTGCCGTCCCGCGAGCACGAACAGCGCGATGAGCGGGAGGGTGGCGAGCAGCACTCCCGCAAGAACGATGGAGTAGTCGATGAAATAGTTGGCCTGCAGCGTCGCGAGCGACACCGGCAGGGTGGGGTTGCTCGCATTCAGCACGATGAACGGCCAGAAGAAGTTGGTCCAGGTGGTGATGAAGGTGAACAGTGCAAGCATCGCCGCCGCCGGCCGGGCGGACGGCAGCCCGATGTACCAGAAGGTCTGGAACATGTTGGCGCCGTCGATACGGCCGGCCTCCACCAGCTCGTCGGGCAGCGCCTGGCTGATGTACTGGGTCATCCAGAAGACCCCGAACGCGCTCACGAGGGCCGGCACGATTACCGCGCCGAGCGTGCCGGTCCAGCCGAACGCCGACATCGCGATGAAGAGGGGCACAACTCCGAGCTGTGTTGGTACGGCGGTGGTGGCGATAACGAACACCAGCAGGCCCCTTTTGGCACGAAAGCGCAACTTGGCGAATGCGTAGCCGGCGAGGGTGGAGAAGAAGACGACCGATGCGGAGACGACGGTAGAGACGATGACGCTGTTGCCGAGCGACTTCCAGAAGTTGACACTCTCGTTGTTGATGACGGATGCCGCGTTGGCGATGAAGTTACCTCCCGGCCACCACGACATGTTCGGGTCGTTGATCGTCGAGGAGTCCCCGCTGCCGATGAGAAACGACCAGTAAAGCGGAAACACCGACGCGAACATCACGACCGCGAGGAACGCGTAGACGATCGGGCTCGGTCGGCCGATCGTGAGGAAGCGCCCGCGTGGTCGAAGAGGGGAGGAGACGGTCATGACTTTCGTCCTTCGTTGCTGGCGATCCGGCGGGTGATGCCGAGATTCACGAGTCCGATCAGCACGATCACCAGGAACAGGAGCCAGGCGACCGCGGCGGCACGGCCGAAGTTGAGCTGGCCCCAGCCGAGGTTGTAGAGGTAGATGGTGAGAGTGAGCCACTGGCTGTTAGCGCCGCCGGTGCCGTACTGGTCGAACAGGCGTGGTTCGTCGAAGATCTGGAGCCCGCCGATCGTGGCGGTGATGATCACGAAGATGAGCGTCGGCCGTAACTGCGGCACGGTGATCGAGAAGAAGCGACGCAGCGCTCCAGCCCCATCGATGGTCGCCGCTTCGTAATAGTCCCGAGGGATGGCCTGCATGCCTGCCAGAAGAATAAGAGCGTTGTATCCGGTCCACCGAAAGTTGACCATGGTGGCGATGGCGAACTGGCTCGCAAGCGGATTCGAGTGCCACTGGATGCCCGGAATTCCGACGTACCCGAGCAGCGTGTTGACGAGGCCGTACTTGTCGCCGTACATGTTGCTGAAGATGAGGGAGACCGCCACGGGCATCACGATGTACGGCAGCAGTACTCCCATGCGCCAGAACGTCTTGCCTCGCAGGTTGGTGTCGAGCACCGCCGCAATCACGAGGGCGATGATGATCTGCGGCACCGATGAGAGCAGGAAGATGCTGAAGGTGTTGCGAAGGGCGATCCAGAATTTCTGCTGCTGAAGAACCCAGAAGAAGTTGTCAGCGCCGATGAAGGCGCCCTGGCCGCCGATGAGGTCCCAGGCGTGGAGTGATACCCAGCCGGTGTAGAGCAGCGGGAACAGGCCGACGACGGCGAAGAGCAGGAAGAACGGCGAGATGTAGAGATAGGGCGAGAAGCGGATGTCCCAGCGACCAAGCTTCTGGCTGAAGGCGATCCTGCGAGGGGTGCGTTGCGCCACCCGGAGCGTGGAGGTTGTCATGGTGCGAGTCCTAGAGGTACGAAATACTGCTGCCTACGAGGGCCGGGTCGCCCGCGGAATCGAGCGACCCGGGTGGTGGTCGACGACCTAGCCGAGCGCCTTGATGTCGGTGACTACCTGGGTCCAGGAGTCCGAGACGGACTGCGTTCCGGTCTCCACTCGCGTGAGACCGTTCTGCACGGCAGTCATGATGGATCCGTACTGGGTGCCTTTGAAGGGGGTCACCTTCACCGCATTGGCGCGATCGATGTAGATCTTTCCGATCGCCGCATTGTTGAAGAAGGCGTTCGTCGCGCCCGTGAGGGTGGGGTCGGTGTACGCCGCGACCTGGCTCGGGAAAGTGCCAGCGACCTTGAACGCCTTGATCTGCTGGGCCGGCGCAGTGATCCAGTCGACGAGAGCCTTGGCTTCAGCGGTGTGCTTGCCCTGGGTGGGAACGAGCAGGAATGAGCCTCCCCAGTTTCCTCCGCCGTTCGGGAACACGTTGGCGATCTTCCAGTCGGTCGCCTTGGGGGTATCGCCCTGGATCACTCCGAGCATCCATGCCGGGCACAGCATCGTCGCATAGGCGCCGTTGGCCATGCCGGCCGACCAGTCGTTGCTCCACTGGGTGAGGTGCGACGACTGGGTCGAGCTCGCCTTCAAGACGGACTCGAACGCCGCCTTCACATCGGGGTTGGTCGCAGCGACGACCGTGCCGTCACTCTTCTCGAAGAAGTTCTTGTATTGGTTGGCGAGCCCCTGGAAGGTGGCTCCGGCCGAGTCGAACCAGGCGGCACCGGTCTTCGCATCGGCGAAGGTCTTGCCGGCGGCGTAGTAGGTGTTCCAGTCGCCGGTGAGGAGCTTGGAGACGGCGTCGGGGTCGGTCGGCAAACCTGCCTTCGCAAAGAGGTCTGAGCGGTAGCAGATGGCCTCCGGGCCAATGTCGGTTCCGAGGCCGATCTGCTTTCCGTCTGCGGTGCCGCCCGCGGTCTTCCAGCTGGAGTAGCGGCCCTTGTTGTCGGCGGAGGCGAGGTCGACGAACTTATTCCCGTACTTGCGTACCTTGGGCATCCAGTCGCCGTCGACGGCCTCGACATCGCCGAGACCCGAACCGGCCGCGAGTTTGGTGAAGAGATTCGTCTGCGCCGCATCCGAGGTCGCTGCCTTGTTCTGCACGACAGTGATGTTGGGGTGGAGCTTGTGGTACTCGGCAAGCAGAGCGTCGTCATAGCCGAAGTTATTGAAGGTGGCGAGGGTCAGCGTGATCGGCTTGGTGGTCTCGGCCGCCGAGGTGCCACCACCGGCCGAGCATCCGGTGGCGATGAGGGCAAACGCTGCTGCACCGGCAATGGCGGCAACGGCGGTCGTGCGTCGTGAAAGTTTCACGGTCACTCCTTTGTGTGCGTGGGAAGGGAAATGCGGGAGACTCATGGGAGCGCTCCCATCTTCGAGCATGGGAGCGCTCCCATGCAGTCGCGCTAACCATACGCATTCGTGATGCACTCTGTCAACAAGAAAAAAGACGGTTCACCAGAAATGCTGGTGAACCGTCTTTTGAGCGAGGTAAGGTGCGTTAGGGCTTCGGCGAAGCGCCGACTCGATTGTCGGCGGATCCGTCTCCGGGCCGCACACTGTCGGTGTCACGCTCACTCGTATCGGGCTCGAGTGGTGCGCCCATCATTTCGGCCGCCTGCGTGGCCAGAATCGCGGCGTCCTGGTCGGCGACCTCCTGGATGGCCGACTTCTGGCGAAGCGGAGTGGCCTTGAGGAAGAAGCTCAGAATGAAGGCGACGAGCACGACGATCAGGCTCACCCAGAAGCCGCGTACCATCGCGTCGGAGAAGCCGTTGAGGAACGGCGCAGCGAGTGCATGGTTGGCATTGTTGAGGAACGAGGTGTTGCCATCGAGCGACGTGGTGGCGCCGCCTCCACCAGTGCTGCCGGGAGTGATCCTGGCGAGCACACTGTCGACGACCTGGCGGCGTGCCCCTGCGTTTGACAGGTCCACCTGGGCCGGAAGGTTCTGCTTGATCGGGTCCACGATGGCGTTGTAAATTTTCGTCATGATGCCCCGGTTGTTGGGGGCACTCGCAACGGCCGGGTTGAGGGCGGCGTCGAGCGCGGCGCGCAGGGTGCCCCTGTTGCTGAAGTTGGACTTGATGTTGCCGCCGACCACGCTGAAGACCACGGAGAAGATCACGGCGACCCCGAGCGTTCCACCGACCTGTCGGAAGAATGTTGACGACGAGGTCGCAACACCGATATCGCGCGGCCCGACCGAATTCTGGCTCGCGATGGTGAGGGTCTGCATGAGCTGGCCGAGCCCGAGGCCGACCAGAAGCATCGCGCTGGCGAGTACGAGGTAGTTGGAGTCTGCTGTGATCGTGGTGAAGATCAGGAAGCCGACCACCATGAATCCGGTGCCGAGAATCGGGAAGAGTTTATAGCGGCCGGTTCGGGAGATCAGTTGGCCGCTCACGATCGAGGAGATCATGAGACCGAGGATCATTGGGAGCAGCTGGAATCCACTCTCCGTCGGGGTGGAGCCCTTGACGAGTTGCAGGTAGAGCGGCACGGTGGAAATGGCGCCGAACATACCGAACCCGACAAGAACGCCGAGGATGGTCGCGACCGAGAAGGTGGGCGATTTGAACAGTTTGAGTGGAATGAGTGCGTCATCCCCCATGAGCCGTTCGGAGACGATGAAGGCGATGATTCCCAGCACTCCGACGATGTAGCAGGCGACGGATCCCGCAGAATCCCAGCCCCAGTCGCGACCCTGCTCGGCGACCAGGAGGAGAGGCGCGACGGCGATGATGACGGTGGTCGCTCCCCACCAGTCGATACGCACGCTGCGGTTGATGCTGCGCTTCGGCAGGTGCAGGAATCGCAACACCATTGCGAGAGCGATGATGCCGATCGGGATGTTGATCAGGAAGACCCAGCGCCAGCCGTTGATGAACAGGATGTAGGGAGCGCCGGCGAACAGCCCGCCGATGAGCGGACCGATGACGCTCGAGATGCCGAAGACGGCGAGAAAGTAGCCCTGGTATTTGGCTCGTTCGCGCGGTGCGAGCATGTCTCCCATGATCGCGAGGGGGAGGGCCATGAGGCCACCGGCACCGATGCCCTGGATCGCGCGGAATCCGGCGAGCTCGAGGATCGAGGTGGAGAAGCCCGACGCGACGGAGCCGATGATGAATATCGAGATCGCGAAAATGAACAGCGGTCGGCGGCCGAAGATGTCGGAGAGCTTGCCGTAGATCGGTGTCGCGATGGTGGAGACGATCAGGTAGGCGGTGGTGACCCAGGCCTGCTGGCTGAGGCCGTTCAAGTCATCCGCAATGGTGCGGATGGAGGTGCCGACCACGGTCTGGTCAAGGGCGGAGAGGAACATGCCGGCCATCAGGCCGTAGAGCACAAAGAGAATCTGGCGGTGGGTCATGATCCCCCCGGACTCGTGGACCTCTTTGGCCCGGGTTGCTGCGTCGACGCGTGACATGGATCCTCGATTTGTGTGGCGAAGGGTGACTTAACTGAAATCACCACTGAAGAACGAGCGTTCTTCAGTGGCGCAAAATCTTGCGTGCTGTGCAAAGTTACACGCAGGGCAAGCATTTCGCAAGTCGGTTTCGGCGCAAATTCGACGAAATCCTACGGAGAAGGCAAACTGTCAGCTTGACACGCGGGCTGCATCAGCTCCGGACGGTGACGAGGGTGCTGACCGGTGCCCAGTCGAAAATAGTGGCGATCACGGCAACGGGTACGTGGACGCAGCCGTGGGAGCCCTGGGTCGTGTAAAGCGGACTGCCGTAGGGGAAGGTCTGCCATGACGAGTCGTGGAATCCGATACCGCCGTCGAAGGGCATCCAATATTCGACCGGATCGTTCCATGGGCCGTTGACGTCCTTGCCAGCGAGCACGGTGTTGCGCTTCTTGCCGGTGATGTGCGAGGTGCCGAGGGGGGTCGTGTACCGCGCGTTCGTTATCGCTGATGCGCCGGTCGTGATGGCACTGTCGATGAGCAGTGCGTCACCGGTGCACGCCCACAGGTGCTGCTCACCGATACTCACATAAATGTGTTTGACTCCGGCTGGCGTTCCGGCGCAGGGCGACGCGATCGGAGTCGCGGGCTGCGCGGGCGCGGCAACGGTTTTCGCGACCGGAGCCGGTGCGGCTGCCACTGGCGCCGCGCTGGGGGTTAGAGCGGGGGTTGCAGAGGGAGTCGCGGTGGGCTTCGGTGCGGATGTCACGGTGAGCGCCGAAGCGTCGCGCATACCGGCGCTGCATCCCACAAGTACGACAAGAAGCGCCGTCGCTCCGGCGATAGCAACGGCCCGTCGCAAATTGGCTACACGTTCCATCGGTCGTCCCCACACTCAATCAAATCTCTTAGCAGACCATAACCTTAGATGTCCTGGCCGGGCGGCACCGCATCCGCCGAGTCTTTTCGTGCGACTTGCCAGCCGGGCTCCCTGCTCGCACCCCGGGGGGACGATCAGTCAACCTCCGAGCGCCGCGTCCACGATGGCCTTGGCTTCGTGCTGCACCTGTGCGAGGTGCTCTGGGCCGAGAAATGACTCCGCGTAGATCTTGTACACGTCTTCGGTGCCGCTCGGCCGGGCCGCAAACCACGCATGCTCGGTGACCACCTTCACTCCGCCGACGGCGGCACCGTTACCCGGGGCCTCACTCAGTTTCGCAAGTATCGGTTCCCCTGCGAGGGTGGTGGCGGTGATCGAGGAACCGGTGAGAGTTCCGAGTGCTGCCTTCTGCGCCTTCGAAGCTGCGGCATCCACCCGCTCGTACACCGGCGAGCCGAACTTCGCCGTGAGCTCGGCATAGAGCTGGCTGGGGGACTTGCCGGTGACCGCGATGATCTCGCTCGCGAGCAGGGCGAGCAGGATGCCGTCCTTGTCGGTGGTCCATACTGTCCCGTCCTTACGGAGGAAACTCGCCCCCGCAGATTCCTCGCCGCCGAACGCGACGGAGCCGTCGACGAGCCCGGGCACGAACCACTTGAAGCCCACCGGAACCTCCCAGAGGCGGCGGCCGATCGATTCGGCAACGAGGTCGATCATTGAACTCGAGACGAGCGTCTTGCCGATCGCGGCATCCGCGCTCCACTGCGGGCGATGGCTATAGAGGTACTGGATGGCGACAGCCAGGTAGTGGTTCGGGTTCATGAGCCCGCCATCCG
>ENA-OFCD01001523-OFCD01001523.1-metagenomes-genome-assembly--contig:-NODE-1523-length-11413-cov-2.634971_pt1 | contig 11413 bp, 13 predicted proteins | sample MGYA00153392_OFCD01 | MGnify analysis MGYA00153392 | reverse complement strand
AGTCTTGAATGAATGTAAAATATATCGCCGGGAAAAGCTTCCCTTCCGGGTGGACGACGCAGCAACAAAGACAATTCACGATAGGCCCTTGCATGGTGTGTAAGATCATCATAAACGATCAGTACATCCCGCCCCTGTTCCATAAAATATTCGGCAATACTGGTAGCGGCGTATGGTGCTATATATTTTAACCCGGGAGAATTATTTCCTTCCGTTACAACAACAACAGTATATTCCATTGCTCCTTTTTCTTTGAGTGTTGCTACTACTTTTGCAATGGAAGATGCACGCTGCCCGATGGCGCAATAAATACAAATAACATTCTTATCGTTTTGATTTACGATGCTGTCAATTGCAATGGCTGACTTACCTGTTTGCCTGTCGCCAAGGATTAATTCACGTTGTCCACGGCCTATTGGTATCAATGCATCTATTACTTTCAATCCCGTTTGCATAGGGACTGTAACAGCTTTGCGATCCATTATGGCCGGGGCAGGGCGCTCAATCGGGTAGCGCTGTTTTGTATTTATCGGGCCTTTGCCATCAACAGGGTTACCTAATGGATTGATGACTCTCCCGATCAAATCATCACCAACTGGAACATCCATCACACGGCCTGTTCGCACCACTTCGTCTCCGGCGTTCAGTAAAGATTCTTCACCCAACAGTATGGCACCGATTTCATCTTCATCAATATTATAAGCAATGCCTGATAAACCATTTGGAAATTGTAACAGTTCTTCAAAGCCAACATTGGGCAAACCCGAAATTTTTATAACGCCAGCTGATACACTTGTTACATAACCCACTTCACGTGGATTGAAAGGAAAAATATATTTCTCTTTTGCCTTTATAATCTGGTGAAGGCTTTTTTCAATAATGCTATTTGATTCATCTGTTACCATTTCATTTCTTTTCATGTGCCGTTTCGTGAACGGGCTCCTTCTTTTTTTTCGTTGGGTTGTTAGGTTCCGGTAAATCCTTTACTTCGTCTTTCAATGTGTTCAAAATATTGTTTTGCAGGGAGTCCAGATAAGCTGAAATACTCCACGATAGTTTATATCCATTTTCACTTAATTCAATCCCACTAATTATTTCGGGCACCGTCTTAAATTCAAATTCAGTTTCCTTGCCCAATAATTTATCTACAGCTTTTTTAATTTCCGTTTGTTGTTTTTTTGGTAATTCAAAAGCACTTTGTATCAATACCGGTTTCAAACCTGCGGCAAAAGAATTTTTAAATTCTTTTGCTTCTTCGTCTTTCAATTGCTCCAAACGACTGATAAAAAGTTTTGTCGTTTGTTCTTCCAAATCAACGGAAGCCATGTCTGTTAATGCTTTTCTCGAAATATCAAAAACTTGCTTTTGTATTTTTTGTACCAGGTTCTTTTTTATATTCTCCTGCATATCTGTAAACGCCTTCTGTTGTTTGGCATGTAAAGCATCAGCCTCTTTTTGTGCGATGTCCATCAGCTTATCTTTTTGCACTTTGGTATCAGCAATTGCTTTATCCATCAACGCCTGCTTTTGTGCATCAAACTGTTTATTTTTTTCAGTAAAATCATCCTGTTCCTTTTTGGCTTCCTGTTTTTTATTTTTAGCATCGTCTAACCGTGCTACAATTTTTTTTTCTCTTGCATCAATGGCATCCAAGACTGGCTTATATAAAAACTTCTTTAACAACCACACCAAAATGAGGAAGTTAATGACCTGAGCTATTACTGTGAACCAATTGATTTTCATTTTCTTTATTTTGCAATGATGTGGTTCCAAAAGGGGTTGGCAAATATGAGAATCATAGATACTACAAAACAATAAATGGCGGTAGATTCTATCATTGCCAGACCAACAAATAATGTTCTCGTTATGGTCGATGATGCATCGGGCTGCTGTGCCAATGAGTTTAATGCCGAAGCCACTGCTTTGCCTTCGCTGATAGCCGGAAACATAGTGCCAATGCCTGTTGTAAACCCGGCAGTAATGATTGATACAATGGCGATGGTTGTTGTACTATCCATGATAATGCTTTTTATTTTTTATTAATTAATTTAGGTTGCTTTGAGGTTTTTGACTTTATTGCTCCGGCTATATATACCGTTGCTAAAATGCTGAAAATATAAGCCTGTACCATGCCTGTCAGTAATCCCAATACATTCATAATGACAGGAAATATAAAAGGAGAAATGCTTAACAGAATTGCTACAATCAATCCGCCACTCATCACATTGCCAAAGAGCCTTACAGCCAGAGCCAGTGTTCTGGTTACTTCTCCAATAAGATTAAAAGGCAGCATGATCCATGTTGGTTTTAAATAAGTTTTGAGGTAACCGCCGATACCTTCTTCTCTAATACCAAAAAATGGTACGGCAAGAAATACTGAAATTGCCAATGCCGTTGTAGTAGAAAGCGATGCTGTTGGTGGTTCGTAACCCGGCAGTATGATGAAGAGATTGGAGATGCCGATAAATAAAAACAATGTCCCGATGAAACCAATATATTTTTCTGGGTTGTTTAAACCGACTTCATTAATTTGTTTGTTGATGGTGGTCACAATCATTTCCACCAAGCATTGCCAACGGGAAATATGAATGCCCGTTTTTAATTTTCGGGTAATTAATTTTGCTGCAATAACAAGTAGTAGCATAATTGCCCATGTAGTAACGATGGTAAGATTAATGGTTATAAAACCATTTTGCCAAAAGACAGTTTGATCCGGACTAAGTTTCATAAGTCACCTCCTTTTTTATGGATGACTGTTTTGTTTTTGTAAAATAAATGACTAAGAACCGTGCAATAATAAAACCAGCCAATGCCATCAATAACTTTTGCCAGCTGCCTTCAGCAATAAAATAAAATCCAAGCAACACAAGCGCTATCCTGAAAACAAAACTTACCAAAATAAACAATGCAGGTTTAGTAGAAGTAACTGCCTTTTTTACTGTAAGCCATAAGCCGCCAAAGAATATTATTCCCAAAGCAATACCAACTATAAAATTCAATATCATTATCAGTATTTCATTCATTGTCCGCCTCTTTATCTGTATGCATTTCTTTATCTTCTTTAGCCACCCAATACCATGCAATAACACTGCCTAATATTAATCCTGCAATCAGCAGTGTCAGCGTCCACGAAAAGGTTTGTGGATATCGTTTGTCCAACCAAAGCCCACTTAATGCCCCCAATAATGCAGGCACTACTACCGACCATCCGACCATACCCATCATGCCCAAACCCAACCACACATTATTGTTGGAATGAAGGGCTTTTAGTTTTCTTTTTTCCTTTTCCGCTATCTGTTTCATTTTATTGGCGTTGAAATTTTTGCAGTTGCAGCATAAAACTACTTTCCATTTTTGCCATTATCTCACGGCTATTTTTTTCATTATCATCTAAGTCTATAAATTCTGTTTCAACCTGTTGGTGTAGGTCGCCAAGGTCTGAACCACTTATTGCATTGCGTACGGACACCATAACATTTTCGCCTTCTTTTACCATTACACCTTTGTCAACGGCTACATATTTAATACCCCCTGTTGTTGATTCATACATTAAGATTCCTGGAACCAATGCTGCCACACAATCCAACCGCTGCGGCAAAAAACCATACTCACCAGCGCTTGTTTCTGCAACAATCCTTTTTACATTTTGCACATCTGCAAATACTTTAAAAGGCAGTAAAATTTTCAGGTTCATTAGTTGCGTATCCATATTTTTTTATTTGGGCGTGCTGCACCAGACTTTATACTCACACATTTGCAGGCGCCGTATTTTTAGCAGCGCCGTTTTTATCTGTATTTGTTGCATCCTTTTTCTCTGTTGCTTTTTGTTGTGCTTCGTCAATAGAACCAATCATATAAAAAGCACTTTCCGGTAAATCTTTAAATTCATCTGCCAATATTCTTTCGCAGCCACTCAATGCATCTTCCAGACTTACTTCTTTTCCTTTGATGCCACTAAACTGCTCGGTAGCAAAAAATGGTTGTGTAAAAAATCTTTCCAATCGCCTTGAACGGTTTACTACGTTGCGGTCTGTTGTTGACAATTGCTCCAAACCGAGCATGGCAATAATATCTTTCAACTCTTTGTATTGAGCAAGTGTCTCTCTTATTTTTTGTGCCAAATTGTAATGCCTTTCGCCAATGATGCCGGGTGTACACATTTTTGAATTGGACTGCAATAAATCAATCGCCGGATACAATCCTTCACCGGCTTTTTTACGGGACAAAGTGATGGATGCAGAGAGATGTGAAAAAGTATGAACTGCTGCAGGGTCAGTTAAATCATCGGCTGGAACATACACTGCTTGTATTGATGTTATGGCTCCCGAATCGGTGTTGGCGATGCGTTCTTCCAGCTTCGATAATTCGGTACCCAAAGTGGGTTGATAACCCAACCTAGAAGGCATCTGCCCCATCAATCCGCTAACCTCCATACCGGCCTGTATGAAACGAAAAATATTATCAATCAGCAAAAGCACATCCCGGTGTTCATCGTCCCTAAAATATTCTGCCATTGTTAATGCAGCGTGGCCTACACGAAACCGTGCTCCCGGTGGTTCGTTCATTTGACCGAATACCATTACCATATCTTTCAGCAAGCCTGCATCTTTCATTTCCTGATACAGTTCCTGTCCCTCACGACAACGTTCACCTATCCCGCAGAACATACTCACGCCTTTGTTGTGGCCCACCATATTGTGGATCATCTCTGTAAGTAAAATCGTTTTTCCAACACCCGCACCGCCAAACAAACCTGCCTTACCACCCCGTTCTAATGGCATCAAAACATCGATAGCTTTAATGCCTGTAATAAATACTTCTGATTTTGTAGAACGTTTTGTAAGTGGTGGTGGTGCCTGGTGAATATTGCGTTGCTGCATTTCTTTTAAAGGCCCTCCCTTATCTATTGTATTGCCAAACACATCAAACATGCGCCCCAATATATTTTTACCAATGGGTACTGTCAATTCTTTACCGGCTGTTTTTACCTGCATGCCTCTTGCCAACCCTTGCGTTGGGTTTAACGAAATACCACGTACACGTTTATAATCCAGTTGGGTTAATACTTCAATGGACACGCTTTTATTGTTGCCGGTGTGCAATACCGTATAGACAGCCGGCAAATCATTTTCAAACTCCACATCTACCACACTTCCTCTAACAGAAATTATTTTTCCATAGCTGTTGTTTGTTTTTGTATCTGCAGAATTTGTTTTCATTTTTTTAGCTGCTACTGTATCATTAAAAAAGTTTCTTTTTAATGTTTTCTTCTGTTGGCAAGTAAACCAATTTATTATCGCCGTTCAATATTTCTTTGTCCTTATTATAATATTCTACTTGATTAAGTAAATGTGTTATAGTAGCTATACGGGCTGCCTTTTTATCGTTTGCATTCACAACAAACCAAGGCGACTTTTCATAATTTGTTTTTAGTAACATTTTATTTCGTGCATCAGAATAGTCTTGCCAGTGTCGTTGTGCTTGCTTATCAATAGGGCTTATTTTCCATTGCTTCAACGGGTTTTCTCTGCGATCTTCGAGTCTTTCCTGTTGTTCTTTTTTATCAATATCCAGATAATATTTTAAAACAATAAAACCGGCGTTTACCAGCATTTCTTCAAACAATTCTACTTGTTTAAAAAATATTTTATATTCCTTTACCGTGCAAAATCCCATTACTTTTTCTACACCTGCACGGTTATACCAGCTTCGGTTAAAAATTACAAATTCGCCCGATGCGGGCAGATGCGTGGTATAGCGTTGAAAATACCATTCCAATGATTGCCTGTCAGATGGTTTGCCCAACGCAACTATTCTCGTTTCCCGTGGGCTAAGATGTTTGGTAATACTTTTAATAGTTCCGTCTTTTCCGGCCGCATCCCTGCCTTCCAATATTATCAGTAGCTTGAGGTTGGATGATATGATTTCCTTTTGCAGTTTTACAAGTTCAACATATAGCTCATGCAATTTTCTTTTCTTGTTTTTCATTTAACCTGTTTAGTTCGTCTATAACTCAAAAATATTTTGTGGAAATACAAAACTGTTTTCATTAAAAGGTGCGCATTCTTTTATGTATTCTTTAGAAACATCCAGTAAAACTTTAAAATTTGCCCACTCAATTTCTTTTACATGTCTCACAGGTATAATTACTTTGTGTCCGCCAATCCAGTTATGCGTATCAATCAACAGGTCAGTGATCTTCCATGTTTTAATATCTAAAATAAAATCTTTTACATGGCCAATATCGCCATCGGTTGCATGAATGTGGTAACCAGAAACCCTTTGGGAGCTACGTAAATGTGGGTCTTCATTAGCATGACTATCAACTGCGTCGTTTTCTTTAATTATTTCTTCCTCTACACCAGGGGGAAGATTCATTACGGCTGCCGAGCTTCCTGCATAAAAGGCATTACCACCATAACGTTCCCAGGCATAATGCCCATACATTTCAATTTCCTGCCGGTGAGATATGGGCTGATCGGTATCAATATCAGGACTGTTTTTTATTTGTTCTTTAGTAAGGTTAACAGGAAAGTTTTTATTTAACCAATCTGGCACCAACAATGCCTGTGGGGCAATGAGCACTTTTTTATTGGAGAACCAATTGCCGGTTTCAACAATGAGGTAACGGATATCCCAGGTTTCGTCGTCAAAATAAAATTCTTTTACTTCACCGATTTCGCCATCGGTTGCGGCCATTTTAAAACCGAGTAAATTGTGGATAGTGTGTTGCATATTTTTTCTTTTGAAAATAATTTGTGTAAAAGCATACGGTTAAAATTCATAAACATATCGCATAAAAATATTAGCAGTCATTATACAAAATGCCAATAATCATCTACTAAATGAAAATTTGTTTCAGGCCAATGCCAATGATTAAAGCCAGGCGCATTTGACAGCGTTTCTTTTGGTTGCATAAATATGAATATTTTTTTTTCGGGATCAATGCGAAGCAGGTTAGCCGGAATGGCGAAGTACTTTCTCGCAATACCAAGGAACCCGCCAAACTCTATAATATAATATTCAATTTTGCCATTCGCCACATCAATCATAATATCTTTTATATCGCCCATGTGTGCATCTTTTTCATCGTGAACTTTATCCCCGATAATAGAAGTAGCTGTTAAAAAGGGTATGGGCTTGTTTAGTTGCTCGCTTGGGTGCATGTCTTTAGTAAAATTATCTTTTGGCAGTATGTCCATTTTTTTATTTTTTAGGTTATGAAATAATCTTTTCAGTTCATTAATGCACTTTGCACATGAACATTTTCTCAATACAATCAGTGATTACGGAAATTCAGGGAAGTATAACAGCTAAGATCAACAGTTATACAATTTTTATTCAAATAACTTGCCGATGTCACTCAAGGGTTAAAGTCGTAACATAATAAGTGGAATAAACACATTCCTAATGGTCTAAAATAGTGAATTTTTTATATCAAAAATATTACACAATTCTCCCAGTTACTTATATTAATAATACTTTTTTTGAGTCAGAATTTTAGCTCTTATTGTAGTTTAAAAAAGTCTAAAATTTAAATTTATTCACAACTACTTTTGCATTAGGGATCGAGTTCTTGCGCTACAGTATCAATTGCTTTGTGCCTATCTTTTTGTTCCTAAAGCATCATCAACAATAATTTGTGCTTCTTCAATAATTTGTTTCAAATGATCGTCTCCTAAAAAGCTTTCGGCATAGATCTTATAAATGGCTTCTGTTCCTGATGGGCGAGCCGCAAACCAGCCATCGGCTGTTGTAACTTTTAAGCCGCCAATTAGCGTATGGTTCGCCGGGGCATAAGTAAGTATGGTTTCTATTTTTTCCCCAGCGAGGTTCTTATGTTTGATTTGCGTTGAGGATAACTTATTCAGTTTTTCTTTTTGTTCGGGCGTTGCCTTCGCTTCTACACGTTCGTAAAAGGGTTTGCCAAACTCTTCTGTCAGTTGCTGGTATATCTCACCCGGATCTTTCCCGGTTCTTGCGGTGATTTCTGCCGAAAGCAGGGCCGGAACAAATCCGTCTTTGTCCGTTGTCCACACGGTACCATCCAGTCTTGAAAAAGAAGCGCCTGCACTTTCTTCTCCGCCAAAGCAAAGTGATGAATCAAATAGGCCTTCAACAAACCATTTGAAGCCCACAGGCACATCATAAATTTTTCGCCCAAATTTGGTTGCAATGCGATCAATAAGCTGAGTGGTAACGACCGTTTTACCAATTGCCGAATTTTTACCCCACAACGGGCGATGCTGTAACAAATAAAAAACAGCAACTGATAAATAATGATTGGGGTTTAAGAGGCCTGCCGTTTTTGTAACAATTCCATGCCTGTCGTGATCGGTATCGCAGGCAAAAGAAATATCGAAATCATCCTTCATCCCAATCAGTCGCTGCATGGCATAAGTAGAAGAAGGATCCATCCGAATTTGCCCATCCCAATCCACAGTCATGAAACTGAAAGTTGGATCAACTATTTTATTTACTACTGTTAAATCCAGGTGATATTTTTCTGCAATTGGCTCCCAATAATGAACTCCGGCTCCTCCTAGCGGATCAACCCCCATCTTTATTTTTGTGCTGCGGATGAGTTCCATATCAATAATATTCCCCAGGTCATTAACATAACTATTTAAAAAATCACAGCGATGGGTTGTTGACGCATGGAGCGCTTTGTTCAAGGAAACTCTTTTAACCTGTCTAAGACCATCCTGCATTAACTCGTTTGCCTTTGCTCCAATCCAATTGGTAACTTCATTGCCTGCAGGGCCTGCATTAGGAGGATTGTATTTAAAGCCCCCTGAATCCGGTGGATTGTGGGAAGGAGTGATCACAATCCCATCGGCCAAACCTGATTTGCGTCCTGCATTGTATTTTAATATTGCATGCGAAATAACAGGGGTAGGTGTGTATTCATGATTGTTGGCGATCATTAATACTATACCGTTGGCGCAAAGTACTTCCATCGTGGTAGCAAAAGCCGGTGCCGAAAGAGCATGTGTATCAAACCCAAGATATAAAGGCCCCTCGATTTTTTGTTCCTTTCTATAAAAGCAAATTGCTTGTGTGATAGCAAGGATATGGTTTTCATTAAACGCATTCGTAAATGAGGAACCTCGATGACCGGAAGTACCAAATATAACACGTTCATCAGCAATTGCAGGATCTGGTATCCCCGTGTAATATGCTGTTACAAGTTCAGGAATGTTTGTCAGGATTCCTTGCGCTGCCGGTTTTCCCGCAAGAGGGTTTATACCCATTACGAATTTTATTTTTGAATACTCTTAGGTGCTGCGAATTTTGTAAGACTACAAACTACTTAGCTCCAAAGCATATGCCATAATATTTTGGTAAGTTCTTCATTATTATAAGTTAGAGTGTTACACAATTGCTTCTAAAAGTTATATAATTCACAGGTTCGCTAACCATAAAACGTAGTTGGTATTATCTCTAATTTTTTTTTGGCTCTTCCAAAAACTAAATTGCATTTTGTAGATAATCTGAAAATTTAAGTCCCTTAGTCACCTCAAGATCGCTTTTAACAGCCCCAATATAAAGAAATATGAATCCTTTACCTCTATTGCGTTTCATTGAAATCTTACTGGGGTCTATTTTTAAAGGTCAAGTGGGGCTATAAGTGCAAAATTTCAAGTCTATAAAATTTAACAGTAATGACATTTCTGGAGCTATGTCTGATTTTAATAAGGTAGCAGAAAATTATCAAAATTTTTCAGATGCCTATTACAATATAGGAATTGAAATTTACTCTACTAGAATATCGAGGTGCAATTAATCCTTTGTATAAAGCAATTAAAGTTGATCCTAGCAATACCAAAACTTATAATAACAGCGCAATTGCAAAAGAATCTTTACAAGATTACAAAGGAGCGATAGATGACTGTAATATGATTATGACAATTAGACTTACATTTTCAGAATCTTATTATAAAAGAGGATTTACTAAACTTAACATCAAAGATTAGTGTAACAGTTTATTACTAAAAAAGAAATATTACAACAATATTTGGTGCTTTAGGAATTACTATTTTTAAAAAATGTAAATGACTTTGTTTTTGGTACAAACAATTATGTTGCCTAAATCCTAATTACTTCGTTTAAGAAAATTACTGTCACTTTTGATTTTATCCAACCACCCTTCGGTGCTTACCAAAGTTTTATTTTTTTAAAAGATTATGGATTTCAGATGATATATTCAGCTGTAAATCAATAAATCTTTTTTAATTAATAACCTTAAATATAGGATTATACCAAGCGGTTTCATAAGCGATATATTAAATTCAGTTACTTTCTAAAACTTTTCAATCTTTCCCAAATCCCATTAGGAATTTCCTGACGGCTTTCTAACTGCTCCCCAATATCTCCTCAAATTCTTTAAGACACAATATAAAAAAATGTTTTATGCTGTCTTGTCTGTGCTCAGAAATACAAGACAATAGCTACCCATACCTGCAATGTTTTGCATAATTCTACACAAAATGTGACAAACTTATCCAAACTGGAAAGTGAGTTTTGAGCTGTTATGTGTTTGCTGAAATTTAAAACTAACGATTATGAAAACAATTAAAGTCAAAGAATTTATAGTTCCAGTTGCCGCCATTACAGATAGACCACCACTTTTAATTCAGGTTTTTAAGTAGTTTTTATGGCCTGGAATTTATATTCCGGGTGTAAAAAAGATCTTAATAGGTATACCAGTAGAGAACTGCAGAAAATCAGACACACTTTTAAAATTAATACAGAACCCGGCAGGCGAATGTTTTCTGATTGGAATAAGGGTCAAGAATGTCATTTCCCAGACGTAGCCCCATTAGTAGCGTCACGATCTGAAAATAAAAAGCCTGAAACATAATACTAATATACGTTACAGGCTTTATGTAAGTGGTGCGAGCCGCACTTGAAATATCTTTTTTCATCTTTATAAAATATGAAAGTTAAGTATAATTTCTATGTAATATACATGTAATCAATACCTAACTTTACTATAAAAAACAAGACTAATAAAATCGTAGTGTCACGAGAGTTTTGTTTTAGTGACACTACGTTATCTTTAATCAAAAAATATATGCCCGTCAGCCAGAAATTCATTACAGGCTTAAACCGTTAGATAAAAATGGTCAGCAATTAATTTATTTGGATTTTATGTGTGGTAAAAAGCGCATTCGCTACTCATTCGGTCAGTTTAATGGTCCTAAAGATTGGGATTATAAAAAGGAGAGTGTAATTAAAAAAGGTACAACTACAAAACGATGGTAAATTCAACTTAACGATTTGCTATCCAGCCTAAAAGCAATTTGTGAAAAAGCAATTATTGGTATTCCTCCTGCTCCCTTGGTATTAACCAAGATGCTAGATGATTATATTAATCAGAATCATAATGATGCATCAGTTGATGAAAACA